>Ga0209467_1000547_pt1 | contig 49823 bp, 48 predicted proteins | sample Higcelwee11metaG_FD_187175 | JGI IMG/M metagenome (GOLD analysis project Ga0209467, IMG submission 187175) | Freshwater pond sediment microbial communities from the University of Edinburgh, under environmental carbon perturbations - High... | ecosystem: Environmental > Aquatic > Freshwater >... | reverse complement strand
AAGTCAAGACCACCCGCTTAGCGGGTGGCTTGCTTTAGCCCTATAAGGGCATGATACCGGCTGGGCTATCGCCCTCCGAAAGGCTTCCAACCGCACCTTCTTTTCCGGCTACCACTAAAGTGGTTATTTCTTGTCGCCTTTGTTTACCGGCTCACCCGTAAATTCTTTAAATGTTAATTGATCTGACAATGCATCTTCCTGTAATTGATTTCGAACATATTCCGCAATACGCTTTTCATTTTTTCCTACTGTATCAACGAAATATCCGCGACACCAGAAATGCCTATTACCATATTTGTACTTCAAATTCGCATGCCTGTCATATATCATCAGACTGCTCTTTCCTTTGAGATACCCCATTATCTCTGAAACACTATACTTTGGTGGTATTTCAACCAACATATGTACATGGTCAGGACAAGCCTCTGCTTGAATGATGTTGATTCCTTTTCTGTCACATAATGTTCTCAGTATTTGTCCAATATCCTGTTTAATTTTGTTGTATATGATCTGCCTTCTGTATTTTGCCGCAAATACTATATGGTACTTGCAATTCCATGTGGTATGCGCTAATGTATTATTATCCATTTGGATAAACCTCCTTTGTCATTATGGTTCCGGTTGGTAGCCATTACCATTCTGCCATTGGAGGTTTCTATTTTCTACTCATAGCTAAAAGCTTATAAGAACCACCTGCATAGCAGGTGGTTTTCGTTGCACAAAAAAGAGCCGGTGCTTTCAATGAAAACACCGGCTCCTATCTTTCTATTTTCTGAAGCAGCTTACTTACTTCTTGCGATTCTCTTTTGAAAGCACATCAAATACTACCGCAAAAAGAACGACAAGTCCCTTGACGGTCTTCTGCCAGTTCGCATCAAGACCGAGATATGACATACCATTATTCAGGACACCCATGAACGCTGCACCGATGACCGCACCGCCGACCGTTCCGGTTCCACCGTACGCAGAGGCACCGCCGATAAAACATGCTCCGATCGCATCAAGTTCATACAAGTTACCCGCTGCAGGATTCGCGGAATTGAATCGGCCGGCAACCACAAGGCCCGCAACGGCAGCCAGAAAACCCATATTTGTGTAAGCAAAAAACATAACCCGCTGTGTATTTATACCCGAGAGACGTGCCGCTTTTTCATTGCCGCCGAGAGCGTAAAAATGACGTCCGGGTACTGTCTTAGCGGTGAAATAACTATATCCCAAAACAATGACGGCAAGGATAACCAAAACAACTGGAATACCCTTGTGCTGGCCGAGCAGCCATGCCGCATAAATGACAACAGCGGAGATGATCACCATACGCGCGATCATGGCGGCAAAACTGTCTGTATCATAGCCTTTCTTCTTTTTGGTCGCACGATCAGTAATCTGATAAACAATAAAAATCAGGCAGATCACCAACCCCACAATCATGGTAACAAGCTTAACCATCGCAGCCTCTTCAGGAGTGAGCAGTGCGGCTTTTGACGCTGGTAAAAAGCTCGTAAACAACTTCAGGTAGTTGTCAGGGAACGGAGAAATAGTCAAACCGTTCAAAATCAGAAGTCCAACTCCGCGCCAATAAAGGAAACCGGCAAGAGTAACGATAAACGGGGGGATGCGTACATATGCTATCCAAAAGGCCTGCCATGCTCCGATCGCGATTCCGAGAAACAGGGAAATGGCGATTGCAACGTAGATATTCACACCCATATTGCAAATCAGTGTACCGGCGACAGCGCCAATTACACAGACAACAGCTCCGACTGAAAGGTCGATATTACCGCCTGTCAGAATACACAGCAACATACCTGTTGCAAGAATAACAACATACGCATTCTGGCTGATGATATTTGATACGTTTGCGGGGTTTAACAAAACTCCTTTGCCGTTAACCAGCAGCAAGATCTGGAAAAGAATGATAACCCCGATGAGGGCAATCAGCATACCATTCTTTTTCACCGTATCCATGATGGTGCTTAAAAGTTTCATAATAATTCAGCTCCTTTAGTTGACGAAAGTATTGAAGCCATGATAGACTCTTGAGTTGCCTTTCCTTTAGGAAATTCAGCAACAATTTTACCTTCATTCATTACATAAATTCGATCACACATTCCGAGAATTTCCGGCAGTTCAGAGGAGATCATCAAAACACTCTTCCCCTCTGCAACCAACTGATTCATAATGCAACAAATTTCATACTTAGCGCCGACGTCAATACCGCGTGTCGGCTCATCAAGGATAAGAATATCCGGATCGGCAAACATCCATTTGCTTAGCAAAACCTTCTGCTGATTGCCGCCCGAAAGGTTTCCAACATTCTGCATAACACTCGAACATTTGGTCCGCAATTTATCTTTGTATTCATTTGCTACGCGGATTTCAAGATCGATATCGAGGACATTGAAATTACTTACTTTGTCCATCTTGGCAAGAGTGGTATTAATATGAATGGGATTGCTCAATATCAAACCGCTGCCTTTACGGTCTTCGGTAACATAAGCCAGTTTGTTATTAATGGCTTCTTTCACTGAACGCAGATGAACTTCTTTTCCATTGATAAACAGCTCTCCGGAAATATCGGTACCGTAGCTTTTACCGAAAATGCTCATCGCAAGCTCGGTACGGCCGGCACCCATCAGTCCGCTTATACCGACAATCTCACCTTTTCTAACGTTAATACTGATATTATCGCATACTTTCTTTCCTTCGTAAACCGGGTGGTATACAGTCCAGTTTTTGACTTCAAGATTGATATCTCCGATATGAGATTCCCTCTTGGGAAAGCGATCGGTCAATTCTCTTCCTACCATCGCGCAGATAATATCGTTTTCCGAGAAACTGTCCTTTTCCTTATCTAACGTCTTAATGACGGCGCCATCACGAACAACCGTTATTTTATCCGCTACATAAGAGACTTCACTGAGTTTATGTGAAATTAAAATCGACGTCATTCCCTTTTTCTTAAAATCGAGAAGAAGATCGAGCAATTTCTTCGAGTCAGATTCATTAAGTGATGCAGTCGGCTCATCAAGGATGAGAAGTTTAACGTCTTTTGCCAGTGCTTTGGCAATTTCAACAAGCTGCTGTTTACCGACACTGATGTCCTTTATCAGGGTGCGCGACGACTCTGACAGACCAACAAGTTTCAGCAGTCCATCGGCCTTTTGGTAGGTTTCGTCCCAGTCAATACTGGCATAGCTGCCGCGCTCATTTCCGAGAAACATGTTTTCGCCGATTGACAACAAAGGTACAAGGGCGAGTTCCTGGTGAATGATTACTATTCCGATATGCTCACTGTCCTTTATCGTATTGAATTTACAGTGTTTACCGCTGTATTCAATATCACCGGAGTATGAACCATAGGGATATATACCGCTCAATACATTCATCAACGTCGACTTACCAGCGCCGTTTTCGCCGACTATTGCATGAATCTCACCCTGCTCGATTTGCAGGCTGACGTCATCAAGAGCGATTACTCCGGGGAAGGTCTTGGTGATGTTTTTCATCTCTAACAACGTGTGTGCCAATTTCATCCTCCGTTTCTGATACAGACGAGCAAACAAATTTTATCATTTGCCCGATATAAAAGGACTAACAAAAAATGTAAGGGCCGCTAAATTTTGACCACAGCTCACATTATCATTTTTTACCGAGTTAACAAAAAATTCCAATAAAAAACGCTAATAATTTTAATGAGTTCTGAGAACTGCATTTTGTCCGGTTAATGAGCATTTTTTATAAGAAACCTGAATGCGCCGGGAGGCGCACTCAGGTCTTAACTTTTCAAATAAACAGCCCGAAAAAATCTGTTTACCTTTCTCAGACAAAATTACTGAAGGTCTGCTTCTTTGTAGTAACCGCTGTCGATAAGAAGTGCTTTGTAGTTGTCTACAGTACCGAAAACAGGTTCGCAAAGGAATGAAGGAACAACGCCGACGCCATTGTTGTAAGTTTTAGTGTCGTTAACTTCAACAGGCTGACCTTTCATGATCTGATCAGTCATTTTAACAACCTGTGCAGCAAGAGTACGAGTGTCTTTGAAAATTGACATAGCCTGTGTTCCGGCGATCATGTTTTTAACAGATGTTTTGTCGCAGTCCTGACCAGTAACGAGCGGGAAATTTTCTTTTGTATAACCGGCAGCAACAAGAGCATTAGTGATACCCTGTGCGCAAGAGTCATTTGAAGAATAAACCGCATGAAGAACTGTACCCTTCGGGCCGTAGCCGTTAGCAGTGATAAGGTTTTCCATACGCTTCTGTGCTTCTTCTGTTGACCAGTTCGGAGTTGCAACCTGTGCTTTCTCTACCTGACCTGATTTAACAACGAGTTTGCCGTTGTCAATGTAAGGTTTAAGAATGCTCATTGCACCACCGAAGAAGAAGTTAATGTTGTTGTCATCGGGAGAACCGGTGAACAACTCGATGTTATACGGGCCGTCAGTTGAATCAAGCTTGAGGGCATCACGAAGATATTCACCCTGGATTGTGCCGACTTTGAAGTTGTCAAATGTTGCATAATAAGACACCGCATCACTGTTCATGATCAAACGGTCGTATGCAATAATCGCAATCTTTTTCTGTTTAGCAGTTTTGAGAACTTCTGTAAGTGAAGAACCGTCAACAGCTGCAATAACGATAACTTTGCAACCGGTTGCGATCATGTTTTCGATCTGAGCAACCTGAGTCGGAATGTCGTTGTCACCAGCATACTGAAGATCAACTTTATAACCGGCTTTTTCGAACTGAGCTTTCATGTTGGCTCCGTCCTGATTCCAACGCTGCAAACTCTGAGTCGGCATAGAAATACCAACTTTGTTTCCCCCCGAACTCTGCTTGCCGCAACCTATAAATGAAGCAAGGAGCAATGCGAGCAGAACCAATACTACACTGTGTTTTCTCATTAGAAAACCTCCTGTTTTTTTCCCGGAATGGGATCCGGGTTTTGGTCGTCATATATTTGCATGTTGACCAATTTCTTTTTTCCTCAGACAGATCATTCTTGCAATACTATTTTGAAGTGTTTGAGAATGTAGGAAATAATTCACTTTCACTTCATAAATTTTGCAAAAAGAAAGTAGAGGATTTTGATAGTAAATTTGTTTTAAAACCGATTTTAAAAACGTCAAGAACTATTTAAAACAAAAGTTACATTGAAATGAAAATATTTGCAGATTTTTTGGAAAAAAAATCATTTTTTCTCGCAAAGGATTCAGATTTGTGCTGTATACGATTGCATTGCCTTATAAAAGTTTGAATTTTAATTGAAAATCGGAATCAGAACCAAATTTTAACAAACTTTTAAAACCCAGTTTTACATTACCCGCTGCAATCGGGTGACTCTTTTTTTGATCAAAAATAAAAAAGAGTCACCCGATGAATGGATAGAAATTCAAAATAAATTTTTCTCAAAGCAATTCTATCATCTCATCAAAAACGTTAATAAAATTGTGAATTCATAAACTCAAAATGTAGTTAAAGAAGAAATCCTTACTGTATTCGTTAACCATTTCAGAATTTCGGTGCACGTAGCGGTCGTTTCTCAATGATTCCCGCAAATTTTTCGCCATATCCAAAACATCCTCCATCCTGCCGCTGTCGATCCGGCCGTCATTGAGATGCACTTTCTTAAAAGCGAAGCACAGCGCAAGGTAATGAGCTTTCGGATGGACACTCTCATACTTTCCGTAAAAACTGTAAAGAGGGGAGTAATCGTAATCCTGTTCATCAAGAAGAAAATATTCGTCAAAGAAGCGCCGCTGCATTTCGATATACCCGCTCTTATAACGTTCATCATTTGTTTTTTCGGCAATCCGCTCAAGCTGCGGTACATCAAAAAAGCGGGTGCGAAACGCAAGTCGCGTCGCATAACGTTTGAAATTGAGGGTCTTGGGTGATACTGAAAGCACTTTTTGCAGAAGCTCCGGTGAAGCCATTTCGTTGGCATGCGAATTGTAGTATTTTCTATACTCTGAAAATTTTTTATTCTTATGAAGCACAATCATTCGTTTATCAAGAAAGATTTTACCGCAGTGATCATAACCATACACGATGGCATTGTGAATTGATTCGAGAGCACGTTCATAATCCTCCTTAACCGAATAGGCACATGCAAGATAAAAAAATGCAGAAGGGTCTATCCACATATATTCTTCGATCTTTTTACAGTAATCGATTATTTCATCGAATCTGTTCAACTCGCCGCACACAAACAGAAAACTGCTTATCCGGCTGAGTAGTGCTGCATCAACACGCCCGTCCACAGTCGCGAAGCTTTTTTCAAAATGATCCGAATCCCACTCGAGAAAAGATTTATAATAAGCATCTTTGTTGCTTTTTTTTGAATACTCGGGGGGATATACCATCCCGTCCGGCACCGGTAATGAATATTCATGATGCTGCGGTGAATTTATTACCGGATCTTCGGGGGGATCAAACACATTTGGATCACACCGGTATGCAATGCCGTTGCAGACGGCAAACGACGAATCCGCAGCTCCGTAATCAGTTCTGACAAGAGTATTAATATCTACCGGGGGAATAAAACTTATTTTGTCTTTCACATAATAGAGCATTGATCCATTATAATAATAGCGGTCGAAGAGATGCACCGGGTTTTTAAACGATGCTGTTTGAAGAAGCGGACGGACATTTTCCAGATGACGGCTCTCCGCAAGACGCCGGCAGATCGCGACTAAATACGGATCGACGACTGCCCCCTGAAAGAAATCTTCGGCGAACTCCTTTCCCCCCGCACCTTTGTTGTAAATCGCTGCAGCTCCTTTGATTATGCGGGTCCATTCCGCTTCAGGAATCCGCGAAACTTCTTCGCTGCTGTTGTCAGCGACTCTATACGCTGTCACAATATTGTCCTGGTCGGGAACTTCAGCGCCGGTAAAGCCTGCGATGTACCCGGCGCGCCCCTTTTCACTGTAGAGGACAAGTTCTTCGAAAGGAATCCACACTCTTGCACCTTCAAGTGCCGAGGGTTTGCTCTTTTCAAGATAGGCAAGGAGCGTTACCGAAGAGTCTTTTTTATTATACTTAAAAACATAGTAGTTACGGTGTCCGCCCGAAAGCGTGACTTCAATCGCTTCCGCAAAATGGTATGCCGCGTCACACCGAAGCAATTTCTGATAAGACTCTTCAGTCATCGCAATTCTGGCTACCCAGGCGACTGCTTCACCCATGATAATCTCCGTTACTTATTGCAGAGGAATTATGAATTCGATAAAAGGGGCCACATCGAAGGTTACAAAATTTCTGCGGGGGTGAATTCGTCCACTCTCTTCATCATCATAGGTATTCATGAAATAGAACATACGTGAAATTAGACCGGCTTCTATGTTTGAACCGGGGTAAAGCTTGAGAGAAAAGCTCGATACAATTTCAAAATTATGCAAAATATAATGAGACTTGTTTGTGTCGCTTTTTGTTCCATACATTTTGTATACTTGATTCGCGGTGTCTTCGGGAAAATAGTAATATGAGGGAGCGAGATAGAGATTGAATCCTCTGAATAGTTCAGGATATATATGAAACCCTCCCCCGTACCCCGGGGCATACTGCCAGTACATGAATTTTTCATAATCCTGGGTCTGCGACTGTGTCTTCTGCTGTGTCTGTTCATTCTGGACAGATGAAGGATAATTGCCGCTTGCGAACATGGCTATATACCGCACACCCCCGTACACAGAAAAATTGCTGGCCGCGAAATATCGTATCTGCGCATCTGATGCAGCTTCAAGAAAAAGATACGAAGTGTCCTCGGGGGGATTTATGCCCACCTTGGAAATATATCCGCCCGTGTAGGCAAGATTCGAGTTCAAAAAGAGCTGAAAATCACCAAAGTACCGTGCATACATCATGCCGGCACCGACAAGCAGATCGGGTTTTTTTGTGTCAGAAGAATCAATGCTGTAGGCAGGATCGTCGTACGCACCGTAGAGAACCGGCATGGAAGGGGAATTTCTGATAAAGCCCCTCAGACTGATAAAAGATGACTCGGATGCGAAAAGCTTAAATGCCGGAAGAATCAGAAGGAGCAGAAAAAAACTGAAGACAACCCGTTTCATAATATTTCCCTTTTTATCAAAAGATCTGTACGCAATACCACGAGGCAAGATATTTAACAATAGATGATCATTTTGGTTTTGTCTACCTAAAAGAGAAGTTAAAAGCAGGGTGAAGTGTTTTTTTTGCACAGATGCTGAATTATCAAAGGGGGGCGGATTTGCACAAATTGAGGAAACGCAGAATATGGAAGGTGATCTACATGAAAGAGGAAAGGTCGCTGGCAATTACAGGTGAATCAAAAAGCGGCCGCAGGTAAGGCAAATCTGAATACTTTTCCGTTCGCGTATCGCGTTCATCTGAATAGGGGGTATAGCCATATGACAGCCGGAACATGCGTGTTTTTCGATATACGCGAAAGGGTTTTCGCACTTACTGTGCATGCGGTCATAATAGGCAAGTGAACGTTTATCAATTAGTTTTTTGAGGTTTTCAATGCTCTCGCCGATTTTTACCGAAGGCGCCTTTGCCTGCATGTTGTTAAGCCGGTCGAGGCGAATCAGCAGATCAAGATCAGCGCTGGGAATACCGGTAAGCGCCGAAGGGTTGGCCTCGCATGGCTCAGCCGGCTTGTCGGAAATCGTGTTGAAGTAGATGTCAGAAGCGCTGTCAAATACCGAGTAAATTTCTTCGGGGGTTTTCGCCTTATCAAGCCGCGCAACATTTTTCTCATCCGAGAAAATCTTGGCCATCATGCTGATATAAAACAGATATGTAGTACTGTTACTGGTCGGAAAAAGAGAGAGCATCACATAACGGACAGGAACACCATCAAAGGACTGATAATCAATCCCTTCTTTAAGCGAAGCGAAGAGTATTACCAGATCGTCGAGAGAGTCTGTCCGAGCGTGGGGAATTGCAAAACCGTTGCCGATACCGGTATTTTCAAGAGACTCGCGATGAATGATCTGTGAATAATACCGGACGGCATTTGAGATTTTTCCGAGCTCCTCAAGGCGGGTAACCATCTCGCGGATAACATGCTGCTTTTCAGTTTTATCTGAAAAGATTATGATTTCGGGCGAGAGATACTTTAGATTCATGAGAACCTCAGTGGATTCGGGGTGACAGGATTTGAACCTGCGACCACATGACCCCCAGTCATGTGCGCTACCTGGCTGCGCCACACCCCGGAATGATCCCATAGTAAAATTGACGGGCCTCTTGTAAAGAAATATTTTTGAATCACCCTCTTTCGGGGGGATTCGCGAATAATTCCATCACAAAGCGAAGTCTGCACGACGGCGTTGAGAGATTATGAATGAAGCAGGACCGCGGTGCGAAATCGGTTTCGCACTGTGATCCCCCCGCTTTTACCGGATCTTTTTTAGAGGAGATGCTATAAAAAAAGCCCCTTTCGGGGCTTCGTGTCATGCGCCTTTTACCTCTTTCAGTTTCATCTTGAGCTCGCCTTCAAGTTTGACCAGCTCGACCTCGGCTGACTGGCGTTTGAGTTTGCCCTCCTGCTGAATCTTGAGGGTCTCTTCGATGGTCGAAATAAGATCGGTGTTCACCTTGCGCAGCGTTTCTATTTCAACGATGCCGCGCTCTGACTCTTTGGCAACCTCAACCACGCCCTGCTTGAGCATCTCGGCGTTTTTCTTAAGAAGATCGTTCGTGGTATCGGTGACCTTCTTCTGAAGCTCAACCGCCTTGCGCTGTCTGAAAATGGTGATCGCGATCACGATCTGATTTTTCCAGAGGGGGATGGTGTTAAGAATCGAGCTCTGTATCTTCTCGACAAGGGTCTGGTTTCCGTTCTGGATGAGCCGCACCTGCGGCGCCGTCTGAATCGCAATCATGCGCGATAGTTTCAGATCGTGCAGCTTTTTTTCAAAGCGGTTGATCAGCTGCGTAAAATCGTGATACCTCTGTGCGTCGGCGGGATCATTGGTCTGATCGGCCTTCGCCTTCAGCTGCGGCTGATGGACTTCGATCAGCTCTTTGAGCTTCTCTTCACCCGCGACAATGAAAAGATCGAGGCCCTTGAGGTAGCCGAGGTTTTTCTCATAAAGATTGTCGAGCAGGGTAAGATCTCGCAGGAGCGACATGCGGGCCTTCTCAAGCTCGTCGATGATCTTGTCCAGCTGAATGCTCATCTTGTCGTATTTCGCGATGAACTTCTTTGCTTTGTCAGCTATGTCACCGAGCAGAGGTATTCCCGAAAGAAATCCCCCCTTGGTATTTGTCAGCGAATCCACATTGAGATCTTTGATGCCGACCACCAGGTTTGTCAGAACCTCTCCGACATAGCCGGTGTCTTTCGAGCGGATTTCAGAGAGAATGGTGTCCGAGAAATTCGAGATGTCACGTTGTGCGGCAATGCCATATGCGATAAGCTCATTGGTGTCTTCAATATTGACGCTTTTCTTGATCTCATCGATCTTCGCAATATCATCCGGTGTGAACTTGCTGCGGTCGATCATTTCGGTAGTGCTGCGTGCTACGAGTGAATCTGACATGTTCTGCTCCTTTGGTCTGGTATAATTAACCCGCAAGACGGGATTATTTCTGCAGGCCTTCCATTTTGAATGTCTTTTCGAGAAGCTCGATCTCGGTATCGAGGTTCATCACGTCGTCTTCGAGCAGCTTGGCCAGCTGCGCCTCAAAGGCCGCGTGAATTTTATCCAGAAGCTCTTCAGATTTTGCGATCGAGACGGCGACATCGGCCGATGCGCTCGACTGTGCTGACAGCTCGGTGTATTTCGTGACGATAGTGATTGTTGAATCGAGATAGTAGTTGAGAAACTGGCGGGCCGCCTTGATATCCTTGGGCTCTTTTTTGAAATCAGCATAGATGCGGTCGACGACGTCGATGATTTTGGTAAGTTTGTCGCGTATCTCGGTCTTGAAGATTTTCGTGCGCAGCGTCTTCAACCGCTGCTGCTTGTCGTATCCGTCGCGAAGCACATTCTGAAGACTCTTGTCCTGCACACCGCTGAAGAAGAGTTCGACTTCGCTCTGTTTTTTCTGCGCGTACGAAACAATGAGAAAAAGCACACCGACGACAGCCGCGATGATAATCGCGATCTTTATGGTAAACGCAAACAGGTAAAAGAGTACACAAAAAACGATTGCTCCGGCAATGACGGATAAAAGAGTTTTCAGGGGCATGGCAACACCTCATCAGAAGTCGGGATGCAGTAGTATTCGAAATCTTCCCGCATTTCTGATTTTACTTCCCGCAAGGCTGTACGTCAAACACTTTACCTGTCAGAGTCGTGATCGCCCGCATTAATAGTGAGCGAGAGCCGCCATTCAGAGAGGTTATGCCCGATCCGAAAACTATAAACAATAAAGTATCCCGCTTTTCGGCATGAAATATCCATTTTTTTTATCAAAGCGATAAAAAAGTCTTTTCGCTTTGCCGCAAACCCGGTAGATAGTAAGTCACAATTTCATTTGTAACAACTCAAGGAAACCTCACTTTCGCACAATCAGGTTTCCGGAATTTATCTGCAGGATTATATATGAGCCCGGAAAGACTGGTATCTCTGTTTTGCGTACTAACTACCGCTTTATTCACAACTGGACTTGCAGCGGAGTCGATGTATGCTGTTACCGAGAAGGCAAAACTGTACAGCGCACCGGATCCCCTTTCCGAGGTGATCGCCGAGCTGCCCAAAGATACCGAAGTCACACTCTACCAGACCCGCGTCAAGTGGATCTACGTCACGACAAACGACGCAGCTGGTTGGGTTAAAACATCTGATTTCTCACGAACCAAGGGGGGAAGCGATAACAAACGCGAAACCGTGCACGCCCGCAAACGCGGATACGGCGCATCTTCGGGTACAGATGAAGCGGGCGGCCCCGCTGAATCACCCGAAAATCAGACACAGAATGACAATCCTCCGCCCCCGCCGCAGAATCCTCAGCCGCAGGAACAGCCTTCATCGTCAGAACAACAGTGACGGCTGATCTTAACGACAGTATCTTCTCCGTGAAAGCTTCACAAACCGGAGGATGACCTATGAAAGGATTTACCACATGTCTTTGGTTCGACACCCAGGCCGAAGAGGCTGCCCGCTTCTATACTTCAATATTCAAGAATTCGACTCTTGACACCGTTACCCGATACGGCAAAGAGGGATTTGAGATTCACGGCAAACCCGATGGAAGCGTTCTGACCGTCGATTTTACGCTGGACGGTCAGAAGTTTCAGGCCCTTAACGGCGGCCCCAGCTTCAAATTCAACGAATCAGTTTCAATAGTGATTAACTGCGAATCGCAGCAAGAGATAGACTACTACTGGGACAACCTCTGTGAAGGGGGTGATCCGTCGGCACAGCAATGCGGATGGCTCAAAGACAAGTACGGCCTCTCGTGGCAGCTCTCGCCGGTTGTCCTCGAAGAGATGATGAAAGACCCCGACAAGACGAAGACCGAGCGCGTCATGGCAGCTCTGCTGAAAATGAAGAAACTCGACATCGCCGGATTGGTGAGGGCTTTTCGGGGGGAATGAGCAGCCCTGCAGCTCAGAACTTGTAGGCTGTCGAAAAGATCGGATATCCGATCGGCCACATCTCTTCTCGATTTTCCAGCGGAAGAGTGATCGCTTTTACCATGAGCAGTTCTAATCCGGCTTTTCCCGACGAATAGCGAATACCATAAGCCAGCGCCAGAGAGGGTTGGCTCAGTTTATCAAACACATAGGACTCCACAATATCGCTTTCAACGTGCAGCTTGAACTTTTTGCTGATTTTCCAGTTCGCAGACCCTCCGGCCAGACCGTGATAATTGCCGTCACTGGCCCAAGTTATATCACTACTTTCACCGGTGTTAAAATCCCATATCAGAGCGGTATGGCAATAGAAACTGAACGCGAGATCGCTCATCACTTGATAATCGCAGACAATCCCGGCCGTTCCCCCTACCATTCCTGCGTAAAACAGGTACCCGTAAGATCCTGACCCCAATATCGCCACGCGGAAGGTGTTGTCATCATAAAGTTTCTGCTTTACCATCAGCGCGGACATAAACAGGAAAAATGATTCAAAGGTAATCTCAGTGGTGTCGGTCAGACCGTAACTCAATCCATTGATGACTATATTGTGTGTGGTATATATCAGAGTCCCCTTCTCTGTTGTCTGCGCCGAAGGGGTGAGGACATTGCGGTTCGCAAAGACCTCTCCGGATTGCCCGGCAGCATTTGATGAGTCGGCAAAAGCATTTGAGACAAAAAAGATAATTAAAGACGACAATAATATTTTTATCATTAAATGCTCTCCAATTGTATTTATGCACGGAACCACCTCGGTAATAAATCGTTATTATCGTTAATCAGAATCTATACCCCGCTGAAAGATAAGGGAGTATCAAAGGTACGCCGTTTAAACACACTGCTCCCTCTGTCGTAAACGGGGTAACTCCGTATAAAGCGATACCGAAGCGCTCTGACGAAAATCTGGCACCGCATGATAATAACATTTCAAGCCGATCATCAGAAGCTGACTGGCCGAATGTTGACAGAATCAGATTCTCTGCTACCAAGTCTAAATTTCTCATTATTCCGAATCGCATCGCGGGTCCGCCGTATATAAAAGACTCGACCTTTGTCCTTTCCGGTCTTTTATCACATACATAGTTTTTCCAATATGAAACGTATGGACCGCCGATAAGAGATGCGGAGAAAGCCAGATTGTCCAGCACACGGTAATCGCAAATTAATCCCGCGTTGACAGCCAAATCACTGATAACAATATTCACTACAGACGAGTATGCTGCAACACGAAGATGACTCAGGTCAACAAACTTGTATTTACCGCTCAGCATCAAAAACGAGTCCGGTTTGTACAAAGATGTTTCCAGAGATATTGTCGCACTTTCGGTCAGTCCATAGTCGACCCCTGTCAGAATAATCTCATCAGAAAACAGTGTAATCTTACCCTTCGGACAGGTCTGTGCCGAGGGTGAAAAAATATTACGCGTCTCATAAACATCTCTTTGCGGGATGGTCTTGTTCGGTATTTCAGAGGCGAGCGATTCAGAAAGTATAACTGCGGCAAGCAATAACAAACCATATCGTCTCACAGTCGATTACCCCATGTTAATTTTATTATGTTTATTATTTTTTAACAACAGGTAGCGCAATTAAATTTTATTTTCTGTATAATAATATTCAGCATTTCCAATGCTGCCCGGTTTCAGATATTGCAGCACTAAGGGGCTTCCGCCCGCAGGAAGCGGGGCAAACACTCTGGTGGTGGCTTGACGGCAGATCCATGACCTTTTATAAAATTACGCTTCACGACGATGAAGTTGAGAAATAATTTTTGACGTTAATCCAGTCATCCTTCCCCCCCCTTTTTTTTATTTAAGCCGGTACTAACTATCTTCAGATCTGACATTGTTGACCTGCCGCTTTTCGAGAACAAAAGCTGTGATTTTTTTCACAGCTTTTGTTAAATTCATGTTACAAACTGTTGACACATGAACGATGGATGCGGTAAATTACAGCCACGTTATGAAAAAGATTCCAGAAATCGCGATTATGCGCCTGAGCAAGATGTACCAGTTTCTGCTCAGGCTCTCAGAAAGCAAGGAGAGCCACATCTCTTCTTCAGAGATCGGCGACTACATCGGCACCAGCGCGAATACCGTCCGAAAGGATGTCAGTTATCTCGGCGGAACCCAGACGACCGGCGCGCGCTACGAGGTTACGCGGCTGGCCGCACTCATTGCCGAGAAACTCGCATTTACCGCACGGCGTAAGGCCTGCGTGGTGGGTCTGGGCAAAATCGGCAGCGCGATTCTTTTTTATGACAGATTCGAGAAACAGGGTTTTGACCTTGTGGCGGGATTCGATTCGAATATCAACAAAGTGGAGACTTTGAAGACAAAAATCCCCCTGTACCCGTCGCACATGATAGAAGAGATTGTGAAACGGGATGCGATCGAACTTGCGGTTCTGTGCGTGCCGGTCGATTCGGCTCAGGGCTGCGCCGAGCGGCTCATGCGCGGGGGGATAAAGGGAATCGTGAATTATACATCAGCAATTCTAAAAACCAATTTAATACATGTGTCCAATGTGGATATCACGGGAGAATTCAGGGCGCTTTCAGCGCTGTTTGAAATTGACCGGCAGGGGACGCAGGGAGGAAACGATGGCAAGAGTCTATAATTTTTCAGCGGGTCCGTCAATGCTGCCCGAAGAGGTGCTGAAACAGGCCGCAGGCGAAATGCTCGATTACAACGGCAGCGGACAGAGCGTCGCGGAGATGAGTCACCGCTCGAAGGTTTACGAAGATATCATCTACGGCGCCGAGGATGATCTCCGCGCACTCATGGGGATCCCCGATAATTACGACGTGCTGTTTTTACAGGGCGGTGCGTCGCTTCAGTTTGCGATGATTCCGATCAACCTTATGACAAAGTCAAAAAAGATCGACCTGGTCAACACCGGTGTGTGGACAAAGAAGGCCCTCACCGAGGCGAAGAAGGTGGGAAGCGTCAACGTGGTTGCCTCTTCTGAGAGCGCAACATTCAATCACATTCCCGACCTTGACCCCGCGACCTTCAGCGGGGATGCCGATTACTTTTATATCTGCAGCAACAATACGATCTTCGGCACAAAATACGACAAGCTGCCCGAGACGGGGGATGTGCCGCTGGTCAGCGATATGTCTTCGTGCATTCTCTCAGAGCCTGTCGACGTCAAAAAGTTCGGCCTGATATTCGCGGGCGCACAGAAGAACATGGGGCCGGCGGGAATGACCGCCGTCATCATCCGCAAGGATCTTGTCGAGAAAGGCCCCGACAATCTTATGACCATGATGCAGTACCGGACCCATTCGGCCGAGCGCTCAATGTTTAATACCCCGCCGACTTATGCGGTCTACATGGCGGAACTGGTCTTCAAATGGCTCAAGAAACTCGGCGGCCTCGAAGCGATGAAAGCAATCAACGTCGAGAAGGCGCAGATGCTATACAACTATCTTGACGAGAGCAGACTCTTCAGCGCCCCCATCAGCGACAGGCGCTACCGTTCGCTGATGAACATCACCTTTGTGACCGGCAACGAAGAGCTTGACAAAAAATTCGTGAAAGAGTCAGAGAAGGCGGGCTTTGTGAACCTTAAAGGACATCGCCTTGTGGGCGGCATGCGCGCTTCTATCTATAACGCGATGCCGGTAGAGGGTGTCAGAAAGCTCGTTGATTTTATGAAAAAATTTGAAATCGATAACAAATAAGAAGGGAGGATCTCATGTACAAGATTCAGACATTAAATAAAATAGCACCAGTCGGGCTCGATCTTCTGCCCCTCGACAAATACGAAATTGCATCCGAGTTCAAAGAGCCGGACGCGATAATTCTGCGCAGCTTCAAGATGCACGATATGGAACTTCCTGCCGCACTCAAGGCCGTCGCGCGCGCCGGCGCCGGAACCAATAACATCCCCATCGACAAGTGCACCGGCAAGGGCATTGTCGTCTTCAACACGCCCGGTGCGAACGCGAATTCTGTAAAAGAACTCGTGATCACCGGCATGCTGCTTGCGGCCCGCAACATCAAGCAGGCGCTCACTTACACCGACGGCCTCGCCGGCAAGGGGGATGAGATCCCGAATCTCGCCGAAAAAGAAAAGGCCAAGTTTGTAGGAACAGAGATCAGAGGCAAACGTCTCGGCGTAATCGGTCTTGGCGCAATCGGCGTCCTCGTCGCAAATGCTGCGGCTTCGCTCGGCATGGAAGTGAGCGGATATGATCCCTACATTTCTGTGGAGAACGCATGGGAGCTCTCTCACGTGGTGAAGAAATCCCGCAGCCTGGAAGAGATGCTGCAGGAGTGCGACTATGTGACAGTCCACGTCCCCCTTTCTGACAACACCAAAGGAATGCTGAACGGCGAGAAGTTCAAACTTGCAAAGCAAGGTCTTGTGCTGGTGAATTTCGCACGCGGCGGACTCGTCAACAACAAAGATCTTCTCGAAGCAATTGAGATCGGCAAAATCGGGACCTATGTTACTGACTTTCCGGAAGAGGAACTGCTCGGCAACGCAAAGGTTTTCTGTCTGCCGCATCTGGGAGCTTCTACAAACGAGGCGGAGGACAACTGCGCTGTTATGGCCGCGAAGCAGCTGCGCAACTATCTTGAATTCGGCGATATTAAAAACTCTGTGAATTTTCCGCAGTGCGATCTGCCGTTTACTTCAAAATACCGTCTGACGATCGCAAACAGGAACATCCCCAACATGGTGGGACAAATCTCAACAATTATCGCGTCAAAAGGAATCAACATTCAGGATATGGTGAACAAGCACCGCGAAGGGCTGGCTTACAATATTATTAATATTGACACTGCCCCCTCTGACGACGACATTGAACACCTGAAAAAGATCGACGGTGTATTGATGGTTCGCCTGATAGAGGCTCCGGCGACTGCCTGATTGGCCCGGCTGCAGATGCGGCCTGCAGAAATCGCTTGTAATGCTGACCTCATGATTTGAGAGTGAAACAGATGTTTAATCGAAAGGCGGCGGCCCCGAAGCGGATTCGCCGCCTTTCGTTGATAAAAATTGCAGGAAAACCGACTGATGTATTATAAAGCGCGAAAAGAGAAAAAAGAGACGCCGCCCTTCGCCATTGCGGTATTCAGTGCGACCGGACTTGTCGCCGGTTTTATTCTTTTTTCACTTCTTTTTGTGACCGTCCGGGTTCAGGAGAACTCGATGGAACCTTCAGTGAAAAAGGGGGCCGTTGTTCTGGTGTTCAAACCCTATAAGGGAAAGCAGAGTTCGATAGTGCTTCTAAAGCACCCCTTCCAGAATAATGCGCTGATGATACGCAGAATTGCGGCGATAGAGAATGACACCATTGAGATCATCGACAAAAACATCATCGTCAATTCAAGACCCTGGAACGAAGGGATGCCCACATTCACCGATCAGCGTATCTTTCCAACCCAGTTTACCGCCCGTGACAACATGACAAAGATTGCAATACCCTCCAAATTCTGTTTTGTCGTCGGCGATAACCGCGACGCATCATTCGACAGCCGCACATTCGGCCCGGTACAGATTAAGAGCATAACGGGCACGGTGATTTTTCAGTTCAAGAAGTGAGAGCAATTTCCCTGCGGGACAATTCTCTACACGACAAGGATCTCTGGAAAAACCGAAAGCCTCTATCCTGGTCGCTGCCGGCAAATCAAAAAAATATTTACATTGCGATATCATCCGTGCGAAGGTGCTGTTCACGGGGTGAACGGAATGAACCAGCCGATCAACTTTGACAAAGTTGCCGACATTTATGATTATTACGTAAATACAGATTTTGACATTCCCTTTTTTTTGCGCGAAAGCGAGGGATACAGAGGAGAGATTCTCGAGGTAATGTGCGGTACCGGCAGGGTTTCGCTGCCTCTGCTTGAGAGCGGCCGGAAAATGACCTGCGTGGATTATTCAAAGAAGATGCTCGAATCGTTCAACAAAAAGATTCACGGGAGGGAATATCTTGTGAATCTTGTCGAGATGGACGTGACAACACTTCACCTTGACCGCAAATTCGGAATGATAATAATGCCGTTTCATTCATTCTCAGAGATACTTACGGCAGAACTGCAGCAAAGAGCGTTATGTGCAATATCATCACATCTTGAGCGCGGCGGCCTTTTCATATTGACCCTTCAAAACCCGAAGACACGAATTAAAAGTGCTGATGGCCACTTGCGTTTGATGGGGAAATACACCATAGACCGGGAACGACAGATGATCATATCGTACATGAATCAGTTTGATATGGATTCGCATCTGGTTAACGGATTTCAGTTTTATGAAATCTATGACAATAATAATATTTTGATCGAAAAACGTTTTCTTAAGATAAATTTCAGACCGGTTACAGATGCGGAAATCCGGTATATGGCCGCCGATTGCGGTCTGGCAATCACGAATGTTTACGGTGATTACACCTACCGTCCGTTTGACGAGCAGACAAGCGGCTATATGATTTATAAAATTACAAAGAAATAGCCCTCAAAATTGCCGAAGTGATTGATGCAGAAAATCAAATTCTTAATCCGGTATATACTCTGGATTAATTGGAAAAAATCCGCTTCGCTATCAGTTTCCACTTGCGGAAAATTCACTGGAATATCTGAATACTGTGAGGTGGTGCCCAAAAACCGCTTATAAAAGGAATTCGGTATGCGCTATGTTCTGGATTATTATTTTTCAAATATGCTAATCATCATTCTTTTTAATCTTATTTCTATCGGATCAGCATTATATCTCATTCTGGTTGTCTTTTCAAAAGAAACCGCCTCAAACACCAAATTTAAGATCATTCTGGGCGCTTGTGCTGCGATGCTGATTATTTTTCAGATTACGGCACACAATCATTACGGCTATGTTCGAAAAGTGAAAACCATTCTGGAAAGTGACGGTTATATCACACTTCTGGATGTCAAAGAGTCCGAAGACACGGCCGATTTTCACAGAGTCTATGTGCTGGATAAAGGTACAGGAAAATTGATTAATCGTTTTTCAGCAGGAAACTACTATGAGCTTCTGATCCAGAAGGAGAACATGGTTTTCGTGCGCCATAAAAATGTATATTTGATACAAAACGTACTTAACGGCAAAATCATCAAAAGGTACGATCCCGCTTCCCTAAGCAGAAATCATCCCGAAATTACGCATGGCGTTGAAGAGGTTTCGTACGATAAAAAATACAGTGATTATTTGGAAATGAAAGGAAAAGACGGCAATCTATATTATGCGGAAATTTTTTCAGGACAACTGCAACAGGCAGAGACTGTTGCAGCATTAAGAGCTGACAATATCGGTGAAAAAAACGCAGCGGAGACAACTGATCCTGCACTGTTTACACTGGACAGCAAACCGGGAACCCACAAGATACGACAATTAAAATTTTTTGACAGCAATCGAGCGCAATCAAATTTTCCAGAATTTATTGAGCCGGTTTTTTTACACATATATCCCGAACTGAGAAGATTAGTCATATTAAGCTATGAATCAACGGACAAAAACGAGTATATACTTTCCTGCTTTGACTTTGACCTGCAGCAGGTGTGGACCATCAAACAAAAAGAAGAGAATTTGAAACGTAATAATGTGCCCGGGGCGCGATTCGATACATCAGTAAAAGTAACGGGTGATTTGATTTACAATTGCGGCGCTTTCGTATATTCGATCAGCGTTGTGGACGGATATGAAAAATGGAGAGTTAAGTTGTAATAAGGGAACCTCGAATTATTAAAGGCCGATGTTCCCTAATGACGCTGTGCGCCAATTTGTGGTCAGAAACAGCGTCGAGGGAATATCCAGTTTTCCGGCAGAGTCTATTCCCTGTGATACATCAGTAAGATAAAAGAGCAGGTTTTGATATCGATCAATAAGTTGGCGGAGGAATGCGTGAAAAGAATTTTATCATATATCTTTCCCCTTTCCCTGTTCATCATCTTGCTGCTGTTGGGCATACGAAAAACTAATTTGCACGGAACACTTTGGCAGAGTCATATTTTCAACCCCGATATCGCTGTTATTGGAATCTATCTGCTATGGATAATTTACGAAATAAAAATTGCACTTATTGACGCCAAATCTGACAACACGGGATCGGACAAAGGCACACGCGAGCTGTATTCCATCAGCCAGGGAGTTGTGGTCATAATGGCATTGTGGTTCCGTCCGGTATGGACCAGTCCGTCATTATGGCAGATTGCCGGATTGATTATGTTCACAACCGGTATTGCGATTCGCATTTCCGCCATCCGCACTCTAGGCAAATATTATTCACATACAATTAAGAAACTCGATAACCACAAAATAATTACCGATGGGCCGTACCGGTTTATACGCCATCCCGCTTATGCGGGAATGCTCGCGGCCCATATCGGGTTGACAATTTTTTACTTCAACTACTTCGCACCCGCGGCACTTCTGTTTTTGCTCGCTCCCTCAATAATATTGCGAATTAAAATTGAAGAGGTTTTTCTACTGAAGATCGAAGGCTACGATGAATACTATCGTCAAAAGAAGCGACTGATACCATATATTTGGTAACGAGGACAAAAAATTTTTGAAAGCCTTCATTCTAATTCGTTTTACTGTAGAGGTAAAAGCGAATGAGAACGTCAGTGAATCTTCGAGTTATTGATCTTCCGAAGATTGTTGAGGCAAGCGACAAAATCGGCAGAGGTCATTCGTATCTGATATGCAAATGCTTAATGAAATATTTCAAATCTCATCCTGAAAGGATAAAGCTGTCGCAGATAAGACGTCTTGTTGAATATCAGCCGGATGGTGTTGGCTATGAGATTGTAGATGTGGATCTTGATATTGATGTGTATAATCTGGGTGTTAATTTCAGGGCTTTCAGCCGTATTTCTGTTTCCAAGATGGTGACAATCGCTCTTCGGATATATCTTGATGAAGTGGTAAACGAAATCATTAGGGGAAAAGGAGTTAAACGTAACTACGTTTCTTACGTTCATACAATGAGACATATTTCTGATAAAAACAGCCTCCGGTGGCGTATTGAGTGGGATGTTCCCAAAACCGGCCCTCAAAAGCACAAGAAAACATAACAAATCACACACCCGACTTAATCGCCTCAACAATAATTTCAGAGTACGACGGATGGACGTGTGCGCATTCGCAAACCTGCTCCTCGGTCAATCCGCAGCGAATAATAAGTGATAACTCGTTCAGAATCTCTACCGCTTCATAGCCGACAATTGAAGCGCCCACAATCTTACGGCTCTCTTTGGCAATCGCCAGTTTTATAAAACCCGCTTCGTTCCCTTCGATAAAACTTTTTCCAAGAGCCTTGAAGAAATATTTTTTCGTAACTACTTCGATTCCGGGCTGATTTTCTTTTGAAGACGGCGGCATGATTCCAACTGAACCGATTTGCGGAAATGAGAACACCAGCATCGGCATAAGATCGTAATTCACAGATGAGGGATTTTTTCCGGCTATACGGGTGATAATATTCTCAGCCTCAGCGGAAGCGACGTAAGCGAGCATCGGCGTCACAATTGCATCGCCGCAGGCATACACGTTAGGCGCACTTGTTCGGTATTCTGTATCCACTTCAATGAAACCGTTTTTATCAGTTGCTACTTCAGCGGCTGACAGATTCAACGCTGATGTGTCGGGAACTCGTCCTGTCGCTTCGATAATCAGATCATAGTGAGCGGCTATTGACTTATCTTGACAGAAAACCGACACATCCCCCCGCGGCGAAATGTTATCAATACGGGCGTTATCGTAAATTGTTATTTTATTCTTTTTGAATTCACGCACAAGCGTACGCACCGCTTCATCATCAGTTCCGTACAAAATTGAGGGCAGAGCTTCGACAATATCAACACTGCTCCCCATTTCGTTGAGGAAAGAGGCATATTCGCACCCGATAACGCCTCCCCCGATGATGAGAGACTTCACCGGAGTTTCCCCCCGCAAAAAAAGGATATCGGGACTCTGCACAATATCCTGAGAAAAGATGCGCTTTGGCTGCGAGCCGGCTGCGATGATAATATGTTCCGCGGCATAGAGTTCTCCATTGCAGATTATTTCAGAGGGGGAATTGAACCGGGCAGTGCCTTCGATGATAGTGATCCCCGCCTGTTTCATTCGCGAGAAAAGGCCCGCGCGTAATTGTGCAACCCGACCCATAATCGTGTCGCGCAGCGCTGCGTAATTTTTCTCATGCCGGCAGCAGTGCAGATATCCCTTCAACGGGATACAACCCTCATTCAGACATGTGCCGCCCAGCCGCTGTAAATTTTTCTCAAACACCGTGACGGAGAACTTAAGTTTAGCAGCCATTAACGCGGCGGTGTGTCCCGCCGGCCCCGAGCCGATGATGATGAGATCGCTTCTTTTCATTGGGTCTCCTCATGTATTAGCGGCAATAAATACTTCCGCATCCCCTACTTTACAAAATCTGAGTTTGAGCGCAACTTTTTTAAAATGAATCCTCTATTTGCTTGAATTGTAAAATACCGGATGTGACAATCGACGAAGTACATAATGGCATATGGGCTCCTGGTGGATGCTTCTATTGCTGAAAAAAACAAAAGGGGTTAAGGCATGAATCTTCCTATTCTTGTGATGTTCGGCATTTACTTCGCGGTTATGCTGCTCATCGGTTTTTACTTTTACAAAAAGAACGACAATATCAATGATTATCTTCTGGGCGGACGCAGCCTCGGCAGCTGGGTCACCGCATTTTCGGCTCAGGCCAGCGACATGAGCGGCTGGCTCCTCATGGGCCTGCCCGGCGCCCTCTATCTTATGGGAATGAACCAGAGCTGGATAGCGATCGGGCTCGTCATAGGCACCTATGTCAACTGGAAGCTTGTCGCGCCGCGCCTTCGCGTGTACACTGAAAAGACTTCCTCACTCACCCTTCCCGACTTTCTCGGCGCGCGATTCAAGGACCCGACCGGCCTTCTTCGCACGATATCGGCGATCATCATACTGATATTTTTCACACTGTATTCATCGTCCGGCATTGTCGCGACCGGTAAACTCTTTGAATCTCTTTTCAACATGGATTACAAGCTGGCGGTCTTTGTAGGCGCGATTGTCATGATCGGTTACACCTTTCTGGGAGGATATCTGGCAGTATGCTGGACAGACCTTATTCAAGGGGCGCTCATGGTCATCGCAATTATTATCGTGCCTGTCGTCGCCTTTTTTACCGTCGGGGGATTCGAACCGATTTCGGCCGCTGCGGCCGCTAAGAACGTCTCCTTCAACCTGTTCAAAGAGGGCTCATCCTACGTAAGTATTCTTGTGATAATCTCGACAATGGCATGGGGACTCGGCTATTTCGGTCAGCCGCACATCCTCGCACGCTTTATGGGTATACGCTCCGTGAAAGATTTTCCAAAGACGATCCGCATCGCGATGATTTGGGTCGTCATCTCACTTGCGGGGGCCGTTGCGATCGGCCTGATCGGCATGGCGATGTTTCCTGATCTTTCAGGCGGCGAAGAGGAGAAGGTCTTCATATACATGATTACCAAACTCTTTAACCCCTGGATCGGCGGAATACTGCTTGCGGCAATTCTCGCCGCCATCATGTCTACAATCGACTCGCAGCTGCTCGTCTCATCATCCTCACTTACCGAAGACTTTTACAAGCACCTCATAAACAAGAAAGCGGGAGAAAAAGAACTCATGTGGGTCGGACGAATCTGCGTGCTGATCATCTCAGTAGTTTCACTTCTTCTTGCGATGAACCCCGGCAATACGATTCTCAATCTTGTCGCTTATGCCTGGGGGGGATTCGGCGCGGCCTTCGGTCCGGTCATAATCATGGCGCTTTTTTCGAAAAAGACATCATGGCAGTCGGCGCTCGCGGGGATGATCACCGGCACGCTGGTTCTGGTTGTCTGGAAACAGATGGGCCTCGGTTCACTTATGTATGAAATAGTTCCCGGATTCGTTGCAAATTTCGTGGTGATCCTTCTCATCAACATAAAGTTTCCCTGCAAGAGCAATGTGATCCACAAACAGTTCGATGAAGTCGTAAAAGAGAGCAAATGAATCATTAATGGTGCCGCCGGAAGGCGGCACCCGGTCTTTCGTGCCAATTCTGGAGTTGACAGACAATCCTTGCAGAAAAAGATTGCCGCAGAGAGGTCAGTACCATGAAAACGATCAAAACCGAAGGCGGGGATGTATTTCCCAGAGATGTCTTATTCAAGGCGGTATTCAGAAACCGCATCGGCATTCACGAAACTCTGACGAGCTGTCTTGCGGAGAGCACCTCTGATTACAAAATTGAAATGAAAGCCTCCAGTGAGGCGAAGTTTGTCTCATTTTCGATTAACGCTATGTTTGAAAGTGCTGAACATCTCGACAGCATCTGCTCGATGGTCGGCACTATCGATGGTTTTGTAATGATGATGTAGCCGCCGCAATCCCCGCGACAGAACCTGTCGCCCATGCAAAATGAAGATTGAAGCCGCCGCAATCGCCGTCTATATCAAGCACCTCGCCGCAGAGAAAAAGATTTTTTAACTTTTTCGATTCAAAAGTCTTTGTGCTTATTTCCGACAGGGGGATGCCCCCCGCGCAGACCATCGCCTCGTCAAATGTCCGCGGCGCATCGGGTGTCAGACGGTAATGCTTCAGCAGGCGCGCCGCTTCGACGCACGTGCAGTTTACTTTTCCCTCAAGTAAAACAGGCGCCATGCGTTTTTTGAAGATCAGCTCAAGAGCTGCGACCGGATCTTGATTATCGTACAATTCAAAAACCGGAGCAAGAAAGTCACCGGCTTCGTCCTCGCTCATCGCGGGAAAGAAATCGATCTCAATCAGAGTCTGATCTCCCGCACAAAGCGAGCGGTTAACACAGCCTGATATATCGATCACCACGGGGCCGGAGATACCGTACTTCGTGAAGAGCAGTTCCCCCTCCGCCTCGCATCTCTTTCTGCCGTCGACAAGAACTCTGCACAGCACATCCCATTTAATCCCCTCAAGCCTGCGGATATTTCTTTCCTTTATTGACAAAGGCAGAAGAGAGGGAATGGTCGCACTTACACTATGACCGATTGCTCTGCATAAATCGTAGACATCGGCCGCGCCCCCGAGCGGGCCGAATGCGCGCGAACCGCAGGCGAGCACAACCGCCCCGGCGGTGATATGCTCGTGCCCCTCCGTTTCGAGAAGCAGTGAATTTCCCTGCGGGGTGATTTTGCTTATTTTGCGGTGCAGGTGTATTTCGATATTGCGCCGCTTCATCTCTTCGAGAATCGCGCGTTCTACGGTGGCGGACTGCATCGAGTATGGATAAATTCTTCCGTCATCCTTCTCTCGAAGGTGCAGCCCCAGCGAGGCGAAAAAATCAAATGCCGCCTCGACGTCAAAGCGCGAGAAAACCGAGCGGCACGCCTCGGTGTTTGAGCCGTGGTAATGTTCAACTGAAACGGCACGGTTGGTTATGTTGCACTGACCGTTGCCCGACGCGATGACTTTCCGCAATGCAGCCTTCTGCTTTTCAAAGACAACACAGCTGGCGCCGAGGCGTGCCGCGTGAATCGCGGCACTGCAGCCCGATGCCCCCGCCCCCACCACAACTACATCAAAGTGCTGGCTGCTCATACCGATGCAGGCACCCCGTAGAGCGAAACGGTCTGCTCCTTGCCGCGAAGCTGCACATCCCCGACATGTTCGAGATGTGAAAATATCGTCAGGCGTGATGCTACCTCGTAAGAAAGCAGTAACGGCCTTTTCGTCTCGCGGCATTCAGAGGTTATCCGCGCCGCGGTGTTTAGCACGTCGCCGAGGCATGCTATCTCTTTTAAAAGAACGCCTACTTCGCCGAATACCACCGAACCGAAATGCATACCCGCCTTAAAATCGGGAACGATGCCGTATTTTTTCATGTAGTAGTTAGTACGTCGTTTGATCTTCTCTTTAGCGAGAAAGTAGCACTCGTAGCAGTTGTTGTTTACGAAAGCCGTTGAAGGCTTCCACATAAGAATCGCTTCGTCGCCCACATATTTGTGGATCTCCGCTTCAGTAATAATGAGCGCCTCGCTCAGGTCTCTGAAAAAATCACTTACGAAAGAGAGAAATTTTACCTCACCGAGCTTTTCAGCGATCGCGGTTGAATTATTGATGTCCAGAAACATCACAACAACCTTCTCTTCGCGGGGATGGTAATAACGGCCGGTGATAAACTTGAAAAATGTCGACGGCCCTATCAGAAGTGATATCTCCTGAAAAAATATGAATATTACACACATCGCTGTCCCGAAACCCATACCCCAGTAGAATTGTCTGTTTGAAACATATTTCAGGAACTCGCTCCATGAAAGAGAGAGGTTAAACATGCCGAAGGACATATGTAAAAACATCGGAATAGAAAAAACGGTAACAACAGTAAACAACGAGTTTATTGTCGTGCTTGTCAGAAGTGAACCTTTCTTAAACCTGCGGTCAATAATAGCAAAATAAAGCGAGACAACAGTTGCAATTATGGATCCTACCGCGAACCCGCAGACAAGACACGACAACAAAGAGTTCTCTTCACGAAAAAACAGTGCGTAAAAAAACGAAGTGATCACTCCGGCGATAATGGTCGAACGCAAAGTCATTTTCATTACATGTTTCAAGTAGGTATTGGTTTTCAACTGCGGTCTCCTTCCTGACGAAAAATAAACGTTTCTTCACAAACGGAATAATACCAACTGATAAGCTTCTTGAATTTTATTTGTGATTTTTTTCACATTTTTTGATTGACGCAAAGATTTTACACAACTGTAATGCGGACGCTGTCTGTTAATAACAGCAGTCTGAGGCGCCGCGATTCTGCGGCGCGACTATTGTCCGGGCGTAGAAACCGCGCTAAGCATGCTCGATGCCCAGCCTGTCCCTATTTACGAATGAATCAGATTCTTCGACAGGCTCATTCAGAAATTTTCCGGGGGCGAAATGATCAACCGCAAACGAATAGTCCGTCTTATATTATACAAAAACGTTCTAAAAAAATTGTATAAATCAGGAGAGACCCGCATCTTCTCAAATGTGATTGCCGACCTCACCGCGGAAAAACCGACTCAGGTGCGCAAGGATTTCTCTCTTCTCAAGATCACCGGTAACCGCAAATCAGGGTACGATATTACGGAGCTGATTAACAATATCAACACTATTCTCAAAAAACAGCAGAAAAATGAGGCGATCATTATCGGCAGCGGAAAGATCGCAAACGCACTGCTCGCGTACCCGGATTTCAAAGAAGAGAATATTGAAATAGTAGCCGTTTTTGACACCGATACTGCAAAAATCGACCCGGAGAAACCGGTTCCAATTCTATCAATGGATCGTCTTGAACCTTTCATCAAAGAGAGGGGTGTGCGCGTGGCGGTGCTGACTGTTCCCGCATCGGCGGCGCAGCAGGTCTTCGACAGGCTGGTTACGGCAGGCATCGGCGCGGTGCTTAATTTTGCGCCGGTGACCCTTAAAAACGAGGGAACTGTTATCCTCAAGTATGTGAATCTCGAAGTGGAACTCGAGAGCCTTTTTTACTTTGTAAATTCTGACCGTTCGAAGAGAGATTCGGAGTAGCTCTTGCGGAGAAATTCCCGGCAGCAGACGGATCCTGCCAGTGATCCCCCCGCAAAAAGCAGGGGAGGGGGGGTTTGGGTTTCTTTACTTCTTTACGCTCTTCTTAACTGCTTTCTTTACCGCTTTTTTGACGCTTTTCTTCTGCGCAAGCTCGCCGTCTTTGAGCGCTGCCGGCTGGGGCTTGTGTAATTTCGCCCCGGCCTCCTTGACAGCTTCTTTACTCAGGATCACGCCCCGTTTGCCGCCGTGCCGGCCGGTGAACTCGTCCATCGATTTGTTGATGCCGAAAAAAGTGCTGATCGCGTCGAACAGACTTACAGGCAAAAGACGCAGAAACCACACGCCCCATACCATAAAAAGAAAAGTTTCACGCTTCTTTTTTTGCGCAGCACTTTTGAGTATTTTCGCAACAACCTTTTCCGGTGCCATGATCGGCAGAAGCAGGGGGAAGGAAGTCCTGACCCCTCTGAACATCTCTGTCTGAAGATAAAAGGGACAGATCACCGTGGTGGAAATCTTCTTTTTGAGTTTCTTCCACTCTACCCGGATCGCCTCGTCAAAACCGAAGAGGCCGAATTTCGCCGCACAGTAGTCGGTAAGACGCGAGACGCCTACGACTCCCGCGGCGGATGAGATATTGATCAGATGACCGCAGTTCTTCTCAAGGTCATTTTCGAAATGGCGCACCAGCAGAATCGGCGCGGTAAGATTGATCGCAAGCGCCTTCTGAATCGCCTCGGGCGAGGTCTCGTGCAGATAGCTTCCGTTGACGACGCCCGCGTTGTTGACAAGAATGTCCACGGAGAATTTTTTCTTTTTTATATCCTGCGCCAGCGCCGCGATCTGCCGCGCCTCAGAGAGGTCGCACTTGAAGAAGTGAAGATTCTCTTCCATTCGGCCGGTGAGCGCACCCTCATGAATATCGACCGCAAGAACGACGGCGCCCGCATGCAGAAGGTGGTCGCTCATCAGTGATCCGAGCGCTCCGCCGGCGCCGGTAACAAGCACGCATTTTCCGTTATAGTAGTTCTTCATTTTATTCTCCAGGTATATTTAACTGCAGCAAAAGGCTTCCCCCCGTAAAAAGCGGCTTAATCGGCATTTTTTGCCAGACGAAACCCCTGCCCGGCCTCGCGGGCGTGGGACAGAGTACCGAATTTACCGCCGATCTGCAGACGATAGGGAATACTCATCCAGCTGCCTCCCCGCACGACCCGCTTTTGAATGCTGTCCGTTTCCGGATTTTCGGCATCCTCGAAACCGTCGAAGCACCACTCCCACACGTTGCCGCTCATATCGTAAATACCCAGCTTGTTTGAAGCGAGTGTCTTGACGCGCTGTGTACCAATATCGTTGTAAATTGCATAACTCTGAGTCTGTGTGGTTGAAAAATAGGGATGCGGCGAGCCGCTCGGGTGGCCGCCGGGTGACCATTTTTTTCCATCGATGTAACGGGCAGCCAGCTCCCACTCGGCCGAAGAGGGCAGGCGGAATCCGTCGGCCCCGGACAGAATATAGACTCTGTCAGACGAATACTGAAGCGTGTTGAAAGAGCGGATGACCTCTTTAAAATCTTTATCGTTGTAGTAGACCGGTGTAAGCTTGAGGATTTCCGAGAGGGCATTGCACCAGACGATGGTATCGCGCCAGCTCACGCCGACCGCCGGATGATCCGGCTCGGGAAATTTTCCGTTAGGGTCGCGGTCGCCGATAAGATACCCCAAAGTCTGCGACTGCCGGTATACGGCGCTCCACAGGCCCGCCGTGACTTCGGTCTCGCCGATAAGAAAAGGCCTCTCAACCACCGTTCCCCCCGGAATGTCACTGCAGCCTGAGGGCGCGACGCCCGCGGGAGCTTTTTTCATGATAAATACGAAATCTGTACTCTTTCCCTCCTGCACCGACGCAACCGAGTAGGGAACCGAGCCCAGGCCCTCAAAAGTCTCGAGCTTGACCTGAACGAACGGAACATACTGAGGAAAGATAAAACAGAGCAGAAATACCGCCAGCAGAACCAGCGGAACGATTGCCGGCATCAGCATAACGAGAAGTGATTTTTTCATTTTATAACCTTTCTAATCAACCTGTATAACTGAGATTTCTCCACAAAAGCCAGGCTGCCGCGGCATGATCAAGTAGAATTTACCCCGGTGATCACTGATTACACTCAAAAATCGCGGGCAGGGCTGCTCTGCAAGAGGCGGCGGTATTGAGTTCTTATTCATCATCCCCCCTTGCGCAGCCTTTTTTGTTCACCTTTTCATAAAAGCGGCAGAAAATTTTGCTCTTGACCTTATTCGCACATTAGCACGAAAGTGCAAATGTGCGAATAAATAAGTACTAACTATAGCTGAGCCCTTTTATTCGAGGATGCGCGGCGGTGATGCCGCCGGTCATAAATACGTACACCGCAGCGGCAAAAGGAGTGCTTGATGGAAAACTATATCCGGAAACTTAAATGCCTGAGCGACCAGACGCGGGTACGCATACTGCGCATACTGCTCGAAGCTGAAAAAGAGCTCTGTGTCTGCGAAATTGGAGAGGTGCTCCATGCGGCCGTTTATACTGTTTCAAAGCACATCAAAGAACTGAGAAACGCCGAGCTGATCACCGAAAGCAAAGCGGGGAAATTCGTGCTGTACCGGATCTCCGCACAGCGCGAAGCATTTGACGAAACTCTTTTCGCGATGATTCTCTCGATCCCCCACGCAGTGTTTGCGGATGACACCGCCCGCTTGAAAGAGCGTCTTACAATCAAATCGGCCGGCAGGCTTCTCTCTGCCGGCCAAAAAAGGAAGCAATTGTCATGATGAATATCCTCTGGGTCGGCGCCGCGACCGTTGTTATTACCTTTCATGATCTTAAAATTGCCGTTGATCCGGTTCTGTGCGAAAAAGGGACAGTGCAGGACTACCGCTTCTTCAAAAGCCGCAGACTGAGTGATCCGGTCTACGATAAAGATACCTTTTCCAATATCGATATTCTGCTGCTGACGCACACACATATGGATCACTTTGACAGCGACGCACAAAGGCTGATCTCTGCCGATATCGCGATTGCCGGCACTCCGGGTGTCAGCGTGAACGCTTCGCAGAGTTACGTTCTGAAGAACTACCAATCGTTCACCCGCAGGATAAAATCGGTCACCGTTACCGTAAGCGCTATCCCCGCCGTACACGGCACAAGTCGATTCGCCGGCAAGCTTGTCGGCGAAAATTGCGGATACCTCGTCGAGCTGTGTAAGGACAACGAGCTGAAAACGATCTACATAACCGGCGACGACGTCTTCAGAAAAAAGAATGCATTCGTCGGCCGGCACAAGCTTGATCTGATAATTGCGGATGCCGGCGGGGCAAGGGTCGGCGACGGTTTAGCGGGGATACTTCTCGGCAGAATTACCAACAACCGCTCGGATATCCGCCGCCTGGCAAAGGCGTACGCTCCTGAAAAGCTGCTGCCTGTCCACTGGGGAACTTTCTCTCACTATGTAGACGGCGAATACAAAAGCGGCGATTTCGACGACTCCATTACGGTTATCGAGCCGGGCGAATCGATCGGGTTTTGAAGTTGACTTTCGCAGAAAAAATCACCGACAGGCATAAGCATTTGACAATTTGAATCCCCGGCTCATCGTTTCATTGAAATTTTACTGTTGCGGGACGCTATGGAAGTACGTATTGAACAATCATGGAAAGACCGGCTCGGCGTAGAATTCGACAAGCCCTATTTCAGCGAGCTGACCTCGTTTGTAAAAGAAGAGTATCGAAAAACAAAAATCTTTCCCCCGGCGAAACATATCTTCAGAGCCTTCGACCTTTGCCCCTTCGACCGGGTTAAAGTCGTCATCGTGGGACAGGATCCCTACCACGGCGACGGCCAGGCCATAGGCCTGTGCTTCGCCGTCGAAAAGAATATCCCCTTTCCCCCCTCGCTCATCAACATCTTTCAGGAGGTCGAAAGCGATCTCGGCAGAAAACCCCATGCCGACTCGACCCTGCTGCACTGGGTAAAGCAGGGGGTCTTTCTGCTCAATGCCAGCCTTACCGTACGGGCGCACCAGGCGGCAAGCCACGCCGGCAAGGGCTGGGAAAAGTTTACCGACGCCGTGCTGCAGCACCTCGCCGCCGAGAATGAGCACCTCGTCTTTATTCTCTGGGGGGCCTACGCGCAGAAGAAGGGTGCCTTTATCGATCCGCAGCGCCACCTGGTGATACAGACTGTCCATCCCTCGCCGCTTTCGGCCTATCGCGGTTTCTTCGGATCAAAACCCTTTTCAAAGGCAAACGACTATCTTCGCGCGAACGGCAAAGAGGCGATCGACTGGTAGGTGAGCCTGAAATCTGCCCCTCTGCCATAGCCGATCTTCGCACTGATACAAAAAACGGCGCCCTTCCGGGCGCCGTTTTTTGCGCGGTACTAACTATAGGGAATCTCGATTAATCAACCTTTTCAACCCGGACCTCGAAAAATTCCGGGCAAAAACGCAGCAAAATCATGGCGGAAGGTTATTTTTCGAGGCCCCTTATAGCTCTGCTGAGCCATAAGCATTTCAGTTATTTGATCAGCTTCTCATACTCGGAGGCGAACTGTTTCAGATACTCTTTGTACGCGGCCACATCTTCGGGCAGAGGATTGACCGCTTCGGCACGGGGAAGCGCCGAAGCGCTAAGTTTCTCTGCGTCGAAATTTTCTTTCTTATGTTTCGCGAAAGCCTGCGCGCCCGCAACCGCGGTGCCGAGGCCCGCGCCGACGCTGCCGATGGTGATGACGGGGCGTCCCCAGATGCCGGCGATGCGGCGTATGATCTGTTTGCTCGAAGCCGGTCCGCCGGTGACGTAGAGCGGCTCGTCGGTGTCGCGCGCGAAACCCTTCGAGTAGACATAGACCGCGGCGAGGGTGCTGTCGATTATGCCCGGGTAATCGTACTCGAGCGAGGGCGTTCCCCCTTTGCGCACCGCCTCAAATGCCCTGCACGGCGGAAACGACTCGTCAAAGGGCTGCCACAGATACATGGCGCTGCCCGGCTTCGTCTTCTCGAGAGCCTCTTCGGCTTTCCCGTAATCTTTTTTTGTAAGCCCGTACGCGGCGCGCACCTTGTCCCACGCCATGGCGCCGTTGCTTCGACAGCCGAACATGAAGGGGCGGCCGACGCCGTCATACATGGCGTTGGCGTAACCGCCCATATCGTAGGTTTTGCCGTCGGTGGCGACCATGTTGACGAAACTGGTGCCGAGGCTCAAGAGGTCGCCCTTTATCAGCACCTTCGTCTGCGGGTTGTCACCCGAACCTGCCGCGATCACGCAGTCGGCAAAGCCGTATTTTACTTTGTAGTATGCGGCGATTTCGCCGACAATCGAGTCAGGCGCGACTATGGGGGGAAGTTTTTGCGCCAGCGCCTTATCGCCCCCTGCAAGATCCTTCGCGGCACCCTTGATGAGAATTTCAGACCACTGCTTCTTCTCGTAATCCATCAGCGAAGTGCCGCAGCCGTTTCCGAAATCGGTGCCGACATCGACGCTGCCGCAGAGCATCGCGGGGATAAAACTGCTGATCAGATGAATCTTCGCACTCTTCGCGTACGCATCGGGAAACTGCTCGCCGACGCGGCGAACGACGGCCCCGGTGAAGCGCAGCGGAGAATCAGAGCCTGAGAGTCTGATCATCTTCTCCTTTCCCCCCGCGGCCTTGCGAAGATCATCGGCCTGCTTGACGGTGTTAGAAGTCTTCCAGATCGGGGCGGTCATATACGAAAAGCTCGTGCCGATAAGCGTGACGAGATCCTTCTGCGCGGAGTCGTCGCTTTTCAGCGCCGCGAAATTCTTCGCCGCCTCGGCGTTCAGGTAGAGGTGGCCGTGCTGCTGCCCCGACACGTTGATCACTTTTATATCGGCCATAGAGATATTATCTTTTTTAAGATCGGCGAACATCGCGTCAATCGATGCAATGTACATCTTCGGCGGCTGATCCGCCTCGCCCTGCTCGCGCGGGGGAACGGTGTACTCCGAGAAATTAATGCCGTATCTGTTGAGCCGCTCGTCCGCGGCGTAATCGAGCGATTTCTGCGCCACGATCCGGCCGCTGTCGATATCGACCAGTACGCCCGTAAGGCTCTGCGTACTCGAATCAAGTCCAAGTGAAAGTCTTCCCATGTGGTATCTCCTTCTCGTAATGAGAGTTAGTTGTACAAAATGTAATACATGCGGGATCACAGAATATCAGTCCGGATTTATCTATGAGCTTTCGTTATGCCGGCGATCCTCTATCTGCTTCTATATGCTAAATGAGGCGGAAATACCGTCAATTACTTATTGAAGGGACTTTTAAAAAGGAGTTAATTAAGGACTCACACCTGTCGCCTGAATCGCTCCTGCCTGCCGCATTCGTTTGAAATCAGCGAATCGCCTTATGTGTGCGGTTTTTCTGATTATTCCGGCCGCCCCGGTAGTGAACCGATAATTTCTGTGGAAATGTGTTTATATTAATATGTTGACTTTATAGCAAAAAACCTTTATCCTAGCGAGACGCTGAGATCTGTTTTTTAATGATCACCCGTACAATGAACATTCAGTCACGGGAAGTATTTTCGGCCAAGGATATTGCCAGGCTCTATTGCTATCGATTATTTTTTCTGAAGAAGTATAACTCTTCCTTGCGAGAATTCCCCCCTTGAACTGATCCAATCCCGGCCGGGATTTTCAGGAGGCAGTTTTATGAAGATTTTAAAAACCAAATTTGCATTATCAACTTTTCGGGCAGAACGAAGGTTGAACCATCATATGGCGATTTACCCATTTATCAGATCCGGAACACTCAGAGCTTTTCTGCAGCTGCTCTCACTTTTTCTGCTGATCGCTTTTTTTCCGAGCTGTGGTCCAGCCTCTGACGAAGGTGATTCCGGTTCTGACGGGGACGGGACTGCAGACCCGGATACAATCGAAGTTGCCGATCCTGTTTTCTCGCCTGTTTCGGGAAGTTATAAGGTGCAGACAGTAATTTCACTTTCGACCGGCTCTCTGGGAACAATCTACTACACCACCGACGGAACCGATCCCACCGACAGCTCAACGGTGTATGATTCGTCTTCGAGCATCATCCTATTTCAGGATACCACGTTTAAAGCCGTAAATATAAATCTGGGAAAGCAATCGAACATAGTCACCGCTGAGTATACGGCAACCCCCTACTTTCCCGATTTTAACCTCGTCCTGAAAACCGGAACTAAGTGGAATTTTCATTGGAGGTGGAGTCACACGGTAAACTACTCGTACACCGATGAGTCATTTACCGTTGACCAGGATTTCCAGATTCTTCTCGGCGCGACAAAGCTTATCAATAATATCACTTTTTATGCGACAACGGTAACAAGCCCGCAGGGCACAAGTGTCGCCTGCCTCGGTTACGTCAGATGGAAATATCTGGCGTATGACGACATGCGTCTGCTCGGCTCGAAAGACGGCACGACCGTCACCGTTCTTTTCGATGCGAGAAACGGTTTCTGGCCCGGTCAGGGATTCTTCTCTGTTTATGATGCTGACAAAATCCTCTCGCTCACGCAATCAAGCGACACCTACACCATGTCAGAGGGCAGTTCATGGAGCGACAACACCTCGACCTATTATCCCGGAACGGGGACAATCTATGACCCTGATCCCTACAGCGCGTACAAGAGCACAAGCGAAGTATACAAAAACGGTATAGGGCCGTATTCGTGGAACAGCAGTTCAGGCTCGACCACATCGTCAAGCAGTTCCGGCGACCACTACTATATCACCTTCACCAGCTTTCAATAGCCGCACCGCATACTTTTCGCCGCATATGCCGCCGATGGAAATCTGTATTTCATCGGCGGTGCTGATCTGAATCTTTTCTAATTTCTCCCCCTTCGAGGTATTTCGCGGGGGGATAACGGAAAAATTTTAAGAGTGGGGTGCGTACCCTCACCGGGCGCCAGCACTTTTTCTCCGTTTCAAGTTCCCGCTTGACAAGTGCCCGCTGCCGCACTGATTATAGGGAATCTCTGAAAATAACTTCTTCTACCCGGACCCCGATAAATTCTAAGTAAAAGCGGGAAATCGTAGTTGATGGTGATTTATCGAGGCCCACTATAGATAAAGAGGATATTCTAATATGTATTTCGTCAGCATTGCAATGGCCGTCATACCGGCAATTCTGCTTATAGTCTATTTTTACAGAAAAGACAAGGCAAGGCCGGAACCGAAGAAGATGATCGCCCTTGCATTCGTGATCGGCATCGTTTCCCTCATACCGGCAGTGATCCTGGCCCTCTCGTTCGGTTTCATGGAAAACACGGCCAATGTCTGGGTCAGAGTTTTCGTGCAGAGCTTTATTACCGCCGCGCTCGTCGAAGAGCTGAGCAAATTCTTTCTGTTCAGGCTCGTCATTTTCAAGAATAAAAATTTCGACGAGGTTACCGACGGTATTGTCTATATGGCGGTCATCAGCCTGGGCTTCGCGTGTCTCGAGAATATCCTCTATTCGGCGGGCGATATCGCAACCGGCGTCATCCGCGCATTTACCGCGGTGCCGGGGCACGCGATGTGGTCAGGCGTCATGGGCTACTTTTTCGGATTAGCCAAAATGCGGGGAAAGGGAAACGCTTCGCTTTACATTACAGGTCTTACACTGGGCATATTTTATCACGGCATATACGATTTTGTCCTCTTCGCGGGATCTGATCCCCTTCTAAATGAAAACTGGTTCGGCCTTGTATTTCTGATCATCCCCATCCTTATTGTTTGCGGCCTGCAGCTTCGCGGCTTTCTCAAAAAGGCACAGAAAATCGACAGCGACACTTTTAAAGAGGCGGCGGCTGCAACGCAAAGCGTCGCCCCCGCGCAGCAGGAAAGCGAGTCATAAAAGGATTTTACACTGCCCTTGAATTATTAATCGGCCGGAGGGTGGAGGGTATATCTGTGAGTCGCGCACGGGCAGCAGCGGGCGCTGCTTCATTCTCCTGAGCCTGCCTTCGCGGCGCATTTCATTTCAAATGAAGCAGCGCCGATATCGGGCACCGCTTCATCTTCAGTCAAAAAATATATTTAAAAGCCGGTATCGTCCCTTTTGCTCAACGACAGCTCCGAGAAGATGCCTGTCCACAACGGTGGCAAGCTGATTGTTTTCATCGAGTATTTCGATCGTCAGGGGAATTTCTCTGAGAATCGTGAATTTTTCGGTGTGTACAGTCGCAGATGGTCTGCCGATTTCGATTATTCTGTTTATTTTTCCTTTGTATACCGAGGCATTACGGCTAATCGCATGAGCGCGCTGCTGTGCGATAAAGGTATCAAAAAAATATTTTCCGTCGATTGAATTCTTTCCCTTTCCTTCGGGCGTAAACGGGTGTACGACGGCCGCATATTCAACACCCGATATAACCATCGCAGACAGGGCTGCGGTATCGCCAGCATTCATCCGTTCGATCAGCTCCTCTGACAACGCCTCGACAGAGTCGTACTTCGATGCTCTGTGCTGCTTACAGGAGGTCAAGAAAAACGCGGACAACCCCGTCAGCATAACAATGAGAGAAAAAGCAAGAATGCGCGGCATTGAAATTTTCATCAAACACACCTATACAAATACATATAAATTTCATTTTACTATTATCGTCCTTTGCGGCACGTTGCACTTATCTGCGTGCAACGTAAAGATTACTACCGAACACAGGATTGAAGCCGTAACACGGGCTTTTCTGCAGGATAGACAGCTGCAATCAATTCTTTGACTGCTGTAAACTAGCATGTAAACCAGTACCCCTAAATAATTCCCGGCAAAGCTGTTCTGTTTACCTACCAGCAGCCCTGCTTTACAAAGCGAGTCCCTCTTTAAAGAGGGACTCGCCGTTTACTTTGGATAAATCTTAAGAATCAGAGGCAGTTCCGTTTACGCATCGCTTCTGACTCCCGGGGGCATCTATGAATCAGTTAACCGGAAACGCGGTCCAGCCGGCAGCCCAGTTGCTGTTGGCATCGGTGATCGCGCCGTTTGATCCGGCAGTCACAAAAAGGGCCGAACCCTGTGCGGCGAGATTTGCCGGGGTAATGTTCGCAATAGTCAGGGCACTTGCTGCGGCGTAATTTTCCTGGGTAAAGGTGCCCTTACCCATATCCACACCGTTCACCACTTCACTTGATTGCTTGTATCCGGCTGTTGCGCCCTGAAATGAGCTGTTTTTCACGGTAACGCTTGTGCCTGTACATTCGCTGACAAGAACGTTCTCATCAACTGCAGAGGCAAGCGTCGCGAAATATGAATTTTCAAATACGGCGATTGTTCCGCGGCGCATGCGCGCGCCTTTGCCGTTTTTGCCGTCAGCGCCGGCACCGCGCGCGATTACAGTCATATACTTGTGAGAGACATTGGTAACGGGAGTCTGGGCATAGTTTGCCTCGTTGTTGTCGTACTCCATACCCGAGTCGTGGCTGGCGGTAAGCGAAGCGCCGATACCGTATTCGATTGAACCTCTCCATCCCGCGGTGCAGTCGATCTGGTCGTCTTCATTACAGGTTGAAACGATGTGCGAAATTTTCACCGTACCGCCGAACATCTCGATACCGTCATCCGCGCCGCTGTGAAGCTGGATGTAATCGATTGTAGTGCCGCTGCCCACGCCCTGCAGACACAGGCCGTTAAGCTCGTTTGTCGAAGAGAAGGGATAGCCGCTGAACATCACGCGCACATACTTGAGCGAACCGCTGCTGTCTGCGTCATCGCTTCCGCCGTAAAGGCCGGAATCGCCCTCGCCTGATGCCTCGGTACCGGTATTGATTGTAGCCTTGCCGTTAATGATGATTCCGCCCCAGTCTTTCGCTGTTCTTGAGCCTTCATCCTTTCCGCTGGTGAAAGTTATCGGAGCCTCGGCGGTTCCTTCGGCGACGATCTTCGCGCCCCTCTCGATGATCAGATAGCTGAGTGTTGAAGTATCAGCTTTTACTGTTACACCTTTGTTTACTGTCAGCGTCGCGCCATCCTTGATTATTACCGTTCCTTTGAGTGTGATTGTCGCACCCTCAACAACTGTAACGCTTTTGGTGATCGAACCTTCAAGAGTCTCACCGTCCTCATAGGTAAGTGCCGCATCCGCAGCATCATCATCGTCATTGTTGTTTTCTTCAGTTGGATCGTCACTATCCTTTTCATCATCGTCGCATGCAGCGAAGCTGATCGAGAAGATGCAAAGCAGAGCCATGAAAACCGCAAAGAGCGATTTTTTGCTTTCTTTCAAGCTTTTCATTTTTAACCTCATTTATATAAATTTTATTGAACGCTGAATTGTGGTCACCTCTGAAAATCGGCATTTTCACATAATTGCGGATGAGAAATGCTGATTTATCTGATGCTTGTAACTTCGAGGTTCCCTTATATTATTCCGGTACCTTGAGCGGCTCAACCCCTTAAAACCCGTAACCAGCGGGGCTGAGCCGCATATATCCTCAAGTTCTGCAACCTGCCTTTTTATGGCTTCCTTACGGACGCCTGTCTGCCCTGAAGCCCTTAGAATTTATAACCCGCGCTCAGGCTGTAGCTTCTGCCGTCCCTGCTTTTCGAGAGCGTATAGCTTTTCTTTTTGCCTGTATCCGCATCCTCACGAACCTGCGTCTGCGTTATCTCCGGATCAAGAAGGTTCGACGCGGTGAATTTCAGATCGAACCCGCCGGGAAGATTCTGTTTGCACGCAAGATCGAGTTTTCCCACCGGCTCTTCGTACACATCTTCGTTCTCTACCTCGCTGCCGGTACCGTAGCCGCTGATCACGCCAACCTGCACGATTCTGCGACCGTAAATATTGTAGAGGAGGGCAACGCTTGATCCGCTCTTCTCATTGTCATAATTGAGCGAGGCGTTTATTATGTAAGGGGACTGCCCCTGCAGGGGACGGTCTTTCACCGTGTAGTGCGCATCGTCGGTATCCTTGACGTTTATCTTCGAGAAGATGTAAGCGAAGTTTGATCCTACCGAAAAATCTGACAGAACCGGAGTGATGAAGCCGAGTCCCTTGCGCACTTCAAGTTCAACGCCCAGGTTGTCGGCACTGTTGGCGTTTTTCGGCTGCGAAAGCGTCGTTCCGGGGGTTGATTCGATAACGAGCATTTCAATAGGTTTCTCCATGTGCTTGTAGAACAGCGACAGCGCCGCGATCTCAGAGGGGGTGGGAAACCATTCAAATCTGAAGTCATAGTTATATATCTCGGTCTGCTTGAGATCGGGGTTTCCCTTGATCTCGTCACTCGACAGCATTGACTGGTATTTGTACTCACTTACCTCCCTGAAATCGGGACGGGCGAGAGTCTTGCTGAACGCAAGGCGCAGGTTTATGTCCTCGACGGGCGAATAGGTGATGCCGCCGCCGGGAAGTATGTTGTGCTCTTCAAGAGGCTCTCTTTTCAGATCAGCGTATTTGTTCAGTGTTCCGTTCCAGGTGATCATATCCATGTCGGCATTTTCATAGCGTACGCCGCCGGCCAGGCGCAGCTGGCTTACAAGAGGCATATCAAGCTGAAAGAACCCCGACGAAACACGCAGGCGGCCGGTATATTTATCAGTCTGCGAAGAGGATTCGCTGACAAGGTAACCGTCTGCACCTATGGATGAGTTGGTAAAATCATCATTGATCGGATCATACCATACACCCGAAGTCGGCTTCCCCCCCCAGCTGAAGCTGCGCGCCCGCGATTCCCGCTCGCGGTACATGTAGCCGCCGCCGATCTTGAGTTTTGAATCAAGACCGTTCCACTGTTTAAAGGGAAAGACAATCGCGGGGTTCAAATCGATGACAGAGTCGTCATTCTTCTGATAGTAGTGCTGCACATCTTCAGCACGCAGTACCGTGTACTTTTTAGAGGCGCCGTAGGCGATAAGGCGCGCCGTTCGTGTATCAGGCTCATAGCGGCTGGCAAGTGCGTATGACGCGGTCCACTCCGCTTTTATCTTGTTATAAATATAGTTGTCACCGGCGAGCTGATTGAACCAGAGCGATTCTTCGATGTATGCAAGTTTATACATTTTTTCCGAATCGCCCTCTCCTGACTCCTGACGGTCGCCGTTATACCCCTGATGAAGTGAGGTCTTGTCATCGGACTGGTGGGTGAAAAAAGTGGTGAAGCGGAGCTTCTGCGAAGAGTTGGTGAATCCCCCCGAAAAGAGGCCGCCCGAAATCGTCGAGTATGTGGAATCCCTGACTTCGAGATCCTTTTGAACTATTCCCTGGTTACTGTAGCGTTTTATTTCGGTAGTCTTATTCTTCGAGGACTCCTTGAACATTCCCGAGGCAATGAAACCGATATTCGTTTCGTTGCCGATTTTATAGGTATTGCCATAGTTGATACCTATGCTCAGCGGCAATACCGCCTTCTTGCTTTCAGGCGTATAAACCCGGCTGAATTCCTCGCTTATCTTTTCGCGCTGTTTTGCCGAGTAATCGGCCGAATCAATGTCGGCATCTTTTATCGCCGACGGAATCGCACGGGATCCGTCATCATAACCGAAAAAATCCCGCTTGCCGCCCTTATAAGTATTAAAATTTTTAAATGTAGTCCCCTCATGATATCCTGTACCGATCGATACACTGAAGCTCTCTTTGTCGGGGAAATCTTTAGGGTTTATCTGAACGTTCCCCCCGCCGAATTCACCGGACATATCGGGCGTATAGGCCTTGGTAATGACAAGATTATCGAGAAGATTTGTCGGAAAAATATCAAGCGGGACAACACGCTTGTCGGGGTTCGGTGAGGGAAGTGTGGAACCGGCAAAAGTCACATTTGAATAGCGCTCGCCAAGACCGCGTACGTAGACGTTTCTCCCGTCAACAATGGTGATACCCGTAACGCGCTTTGCCGCGTCAGAGGCATCGCTGTCGGGCGATTTTGCGATCTGCTCGGCACTGATCGCGTCCTGCGCGACCGGCGCTTTCTTGCGTTTGCTCAGAAGCGCCGCATCGGTATTGCTGACGCGTTTTGCGGTGACCACCACCTCGTTTACCGTGCTGTACGAGAGCGTGACGTTAAGGTTATTCACCCCGCCGCGCACGGCCAGAGGAGCCTGCGCGCGTTCGTATCCCATCATCACGAACTCGACCGTATGCTGTCCTGCGGGTACACCCGTCAGGCGGTACTGGCCGTTCACGTCCGTAGTGGTCGCTTTCGATATTGAACGTATGATGACACCGGCGCCGACTATGGGCTCGCCGTTTGACGAGTCGATGACCTTACCGGTGATTGTCGCCGCCGCCTGCGCGGTGAGCAGCGAGAGTGAACAGAAAACCGTTATAAAAACGATTATGGTTCTTTTCAAGAGTGTTCTGATTATTGTGTTGTTCATAGTTGATCCATTGCGATAAGTGATATTGGATGATGATGAAGAAATGATACAGAGCCATGAAGCGATTATTAATCATTTATTAATTTTTTATAAATAATAAATATTGAGGTATGTTTACCGGAGATTGAAAAGGGAAAGAATATTTTTCTCGAAGAGGTCACATGAACGAGCAAACAGATTTCTTCCGTCGGCGGGCGGAAGAAATCTGTTCAGGTCTTTGTATTGCCGGTATATAAGAAAAGAGAGGATCACCGAATGGACAGAGGCCGCGACAGTAATCCCCCCGCATGAATGCAATGCGGACACGCCCTATTCGAGGCGGTAGCGTATCGGCAGAAAGAATTTAATTTTAAATGCTTTGCCTTCGGGGTCGAGCGCCGGGTAGAATGAGGCGTTCTTCGCCCAGTCGAAAACGAGCTGGTCGATCACCGGATGCAGTTTTTTCGCGACGCGGCCGTAGACAACATTGCCGTTTTCATCGATGTTGAACTCGACCACGACGGTTCCCTCGACGCCGAGGTTTTTCACCGAATCGGGAAACGCGGGAGGGTCGACTCTCAGGCGAGGTGCCGTAATCGCGAAGGCTGAATTCAGATGATCGCCGGTATCTTTGCCGAATTTCATCTGCTGTTCTTTCTGCGCTACCGGCTCCTCGATCGCTTCTTCCTGAATCTGTATATCAGGAACGGCATTCACCGGCACCGGTATCTCGAGCTCTACCATTTCAAATTGAGTATAGTCGAGAAACTCGTCCGTATTCACGGGCTCTGTCCATTTAACAGTCAAAACACTCGCGTAGAATACAACGGTGCATACAATCGCCCAGGTAACTTCGGGACGCAGCCTGAAGTAATTGAGCACGGGGGGGAATTCGATATACCGCACCTGCGGCAAAGCCGACTCAGACATATATGGTTACCTCCATTGTTATTTCTTTTCACTGACAAGCACAATGTAATGCACACCCGCCTCTTTAAGCGCCTCGAACACGGCATTGATGTGCTCAAAATTGGTCCCGTTTGACGATCGCAGAAGTACACGCACATCGGGGTCGCTGCGCAGCTTATACATCGCGTGCGTCACAAGGCCCTTCGCGTTTCCGAGGTTTCCGTCGTAATAAATGCCGCCCTTCTCGTCGACCCAGACGTTGAAGAATTTATTGTTCTCCTGCATCGAGACGCGTGACTGCGGCAGGTCGATCTTTAGATTCACCTCTTTTTCGGTGACGCTCGATAAAATAAAAAATATCATCAGAAGAAATGCGATGTCGCCCATCGCCGATACCGAGATGCCCGCCTGGGGTTTTGCTCTGCGTACAATCATTTGGCTTCCCCCTGTTCATTGAGCTTGACCGAGAGCTTCGAAACCTTAGCCACCTTCATGACATCGACCAGATCTATCACCTTCTGATAGGGGACATCTTTGTCAAACTTGAGCAGCACGATCTCTTCGGCTTTTTTTGCGATTCTGTTTTTTATCTCTGATTCTAGCTGCTCTTTTGTCACAACCGAGTCATTGAGTTTAATATCTGCGGCAGAGACCGCAACAGTCGTTATCTCGTCAGCCTTGGCGATAATCGTCGTTTTCTTCGCCTTGTCCGGCAGAAGCATCTGTACGCCGTCCTTGAAAACAAAACCGGAGGTTACCATAAAAAATATAATAAGCAGAAACGCTATATCCGATGTTGAGGCCATGCTGGCCTCATTGGTCATTACGACCCGTCTTCTGATCTTCATTTTGTTTACCGCGTTCCGTTATTCGCCCATTTCCACAACGCTGCCCTTTATGAGCTTTTCAACGATATCAGTCGAGAGGCGTTCAATACTCGTGATGAAACCTTCGATACGGTTTACAAAGTAATTGTAAAAAAGAAGCAGAGGGATAGCCGCGATAAGGCCGAATGCCGTGGTGAGAAGAGCCTCCTGAATACCGGCAGCGACAATTTTCGCACTCACCTGATCGGCAGCCGCGATGTCGGCGAATGCGTTGATCATTCCCGATACGGTACCGAGAAAACCCAGCATGGGCGCGATATTGGCGATGGCGGAAATTATGCTCAGCCCTCTCTCAAGAAGGGCAACCTCAACTGAAGCCGCGACACTCAGAGACTTCTCGACACGTTCGTAACCCAGATGCATATGCGCCAGTCCCTTCTGAATGATCTTGGCAGTCCTGTTGTGCTTTTTCGCGCAAAGCTCTTCTACCGCGTCAAGGTTTTCGTGCGCGATCGAGTGTTCGAGTTTGTCGATAAATTCTTTCGAGCCGAGATTGGCGCGGACAAAATAGACGAACCGTTCGATGATGATTCCGCAGGCGAATGCGGTGGTGAGAAGGATGGGCCACATGAATATTCCGCCCTGATTGAAAAGCGCGATCAGCGAATACTCTTTGGCTGCTGTTGCTGTTTCAAGAGAATCCTGTGCGAAAAGCACAGCCGAAATAAGCAGAAGCAGGGGAAGAGCGATTAGTACAAAACTTTTTCTGATTTTCATAACACACCATTATTCTTAAAAGAATCCGGGAACTTCGAGCATACATAATGAAGTTCCTCTGCTGGCACCAACTGCGGATAAAGACTCAGTATTCTTATAACTTTGCCAGAAAACCGGAAATTACCGGGGTGCCGGAAGTTAACCATATCTTATGGAACAACTGAGGATTATATAGGGGTGGCGTATGAAAGTGTTATTAAGATCATATATATTTTTTGTTAAATCTTTCAGAGTACCGATATAATCAGTGCAAACTATTGATCTGATTAACCCTGGTTTACGGAGAGACTGACCTTACTGATTAAAATTATCACCTTAAATCAACATAGGTAAATGAAAAACTTCCGCCGACCGTGTAGGATTAGCAGAAACACGCAACGGAGGCCCTATGGAAAAGAATATCACCGCTGATTTTCAACAGAAGATGGCAATGGCGCACTTCATGCACATGAAAGACAAAATCGAAATTTTTAACGCACTGCAAAGCAGGTTTGGTGAGGGCATAGCGGAGGTGATCGAAATTGCCGAATGCGACAGGGCGAAGGCCGAATGGCGTAATATCGCCGCGGCTAACAGCTCCGGCTCGCTCGACGATCTCGACCGGCTGCTCTGGCAGCCCTTAAAATCGATGGGTTTTGAATACACGCTCGAAAGGGGGGATAACTATCTGAAATACAATTGTACAAAATGCCCTATCTTCGAGATGGCGAAAAAACTTCCCGGGGGAAGTCGCTGGATGTACCATCACACCTGCCGTGCCGATTTCGCAATTGCCGAGGGCTTCAACCCCTCAATAGAGCTTACCCGCAAAAAGACATTGATGCGGGGGGATGAGTGCTGCGATCATTTATATGTCATGAAATCCTGACCGGTTCGCAAAATATTGAATTTCTCTCATTATATGGTCAGATTGGTTTCAGCTGTCTGTACAATTGACGACTATCACTTTACGAATTGTGATCACTATTGTGGCCGGCCCGATCTTTCACCTCCGGAGGATGCCATGACTTTTTTTGAGAGAACATTTTTAAAGCAATACGGCGACAGGGATTTTATGCTTCAGCAGAAGGCAAAGGTTCTGATGTACTTTGTTCTGATTGCGGCAATTCTTCTGCTGGTGATATTCGCGCTCTCGAATCTCTTTCTCGAAAAGGATCTGTTTTCGGGGCGCAATCTCATGCGGCTCGCACTCATTGCCGTCACACAGATTGCGCTGCTTCTTCTGAGAAACGGCAGATATCATACAGCCGCAAATTTTGTCCTTATTTCATCAACACTCATTTTCGGAGTCCAGACTGTACTCGACCCTTTTCATTCCGCCCCGGAGTTAATTATCAGGGTACTCTATCTATTCATTTTTATCCTGATCGCTGCGGTCTTCTGCGGGAGAACTTCTACGGTTCTGACCGCTGTTCTTCTTTTGGCAATCTTCTGCGCACTGGTCTATCGCAACAGCGCGATTCTCTCAGTATACATGAAGCCTCTAGTAATCAGCTTTTCGTCCTGCCTTCTTTTCATCGCGACTCTCGTTTATCTTCTGCTGAGTATAGTCGCGGCGACTCTGAAAAAAATCGCCGAAAACGACGAGAGAGAAAAACAGCATGCGGCTCTTTCCAAGATGATGTGTACCGTGCGCGAAGTTACCGATAAACTCTCTTCACTGACAGAAGTGTTCAGCGCCGAAAACAACAATCTCTCCGAAAGAACACTCGCGCAAGCCGCTTCAATAGAACAGATCGCGGCCACCATGGAAGAGATTTCCGAATCAATAAGCAAGAGCACCGAAAACACCGTCGACGTGCGCCGGCTTGCCTCGCAATCGGCGAAATCAGCCTCAGACGGCGTAACGCTTGTGCAGCAGGTGATTTCATCGATCGGCGATATCGAGAAGACGAGCCGGAAGATCGCCGATATCACCACGATGATCAATGAGATTTCATTCAACACGAATCTTCTTGCGCTCAACGCGGCGGTCGAAGCGGCCCGCGCCGGCGAGTCGGGCCGGGGCTTCGCGGTCGTCGCGGGAGAAGTCAGAAATCTCGCACAACGCGCCGCCGGGGCCTCGAAAGAGATCGATGCCCTCGTTAAAGAGTCAATAAACGCGGTACTTAACGGGACCGTACAGGTCAGACAGAGCGGCGATTTCATAAAAAACATCTCAGAGGCGGTCAACGGCGTCAGCCGGGGGATCTCTGACATAGCTCTCACCGCTGGAGAGCAGAAGAGCGGTATCGAGCAGGTTAACTCGGCGGTAATTGAAATTGACAACTCGACTCAGCAGAATTCCATTCTTGTTGAGAAGAATACTTCAGTCGGGGCTGAGATATCCGAGCAGGTCAGACTGCTGGTTACACTATTATCAGAGATCGAGGAAGCATGAATAGACGGGACTGGCACCGGTTTGTCGGAACCCTTCGAGGGCTCATTCTTACCACAAACGGTTTCGGCCAGACTCTCTATGAGGCCGCCGAATTGAAAGCGGGAACCGGATCGGTGATCAGTGAACTTAAGAGCAGCTCGGCCTCTCTCGACCGCGACTTGCGTGAGCCGCTCGGCTCTTTTACCGCCAGTATCGAAGCGGGACCGAAGCTCGGGCAGGAGATCATGGACAACGGGTATCTCTTTCTCAAGCAGCCCGACCTGCCGCTCGTCTATCGCGAGGGAAGGCTGGGCCATTCAAATCTGACCGGAAAAGACGCGACGCTTGTAATGGGGAAATTATCGGCATACCAGTACTATCAGCTAGTCGGCAGGCTCAAGGGAATGAATGTCCTTTTTGATCAGATTTACTCTGACCGGCTGGATCATCTGCTCTCTACGATCACTGTCCGCATCGAAAAGATTCGAAGGAACTTCTTTTTTCTGCGCATCCTTCTGCTTGTCTTAACCGGCTCTATCATCTCCTTTACCGTGATCCGTCTCTACGGACTCAACCGCTACCTCTCTCATCTTATATTTTCTTTTTTTTTGGAAATTCCTCTGGCAATAGGATTGATTAACACCCCATAAGGGAACTTCTATTAAAAAAAGATGGACGTAAGTTGGCCGGGCTATAGTGGAAGACAGCGGAGCTGGGCGCCCTACCCTGAAATATCTATTTTTTCACAATATAGTCTTTTGCTATACCGGGATGTTTCTCAAGAACATTCAGAAAGCGTTGTACCGTTTTACCCGGAACCCTTGTACCGCTCTCCCAGGACTGGACGGTCTTTGGTGTTGCACCGATCAATTTTGCAAATACAGATGTGGACATGCCTAATCGAGTTCTAAAATTTTTAATCTTTACCGAAGAATATGAATCAACCGGTTTTACCGATACGTTATCTTTTGATAGAGTTTTGGACTTTCTACCACGTTTTGCTACCAAGAATAACGCTTCTTCTAAGCCTTCAATTATTTCATTACCGATGTTTTTCATGATTTCTTACCCTTGATAGAGTTCTTAATTGCAGTTACCAGCTCTTTGATTTTTTTCTTTTGCTCTGGAGTCAAGTCCACTTGAACGTTTTTGGAATAGCCGGTAATCAAGAATATCTCCTGTTCAATATGAATATAAAGATAGATTACCCTTGCCCCGCCGCTTTTACCTTTACCTTTTAAAGGAATTCTTACTTTTCTTACACCACCGGTACCGACAATCGTATCGCCTTTTTGAGCATTGGCACTAAGTTCATTCTTCAAATCAGAAATGACCTCAACGGGCACTTCATCGGATTTTAAGAACTTCTTAAATGGAGACAACTCAGTAAATATCATTTGTTAATTATACTACTGTGCAGGGTATTTGTCAACATTATTATACAATCAGAAAGTCTGATCTGATAAACTCTTTGGCAATCTACTGTGTGCAGCAGAGAAACCGATTTTATTTATATTACAGATAAAGGTTTACTTGACACTTTACTCTAAATATTGTAAATTACAACAATGAGACAACACCTTGAACAGCGATTCTGGGCTTACGCCCAAATGAGAAATAAACCCCTTCTTGAGACGGGAGAATTGACTGTACCTCTTGGCATCGATCGCATTCAGGAAGAAGAACTTCTCAAAAGGATTACCAGAAAAGGTCTTCTCGTACGCATTAAAAGAGGAGTCTATCTTGTACCCGAGAAGACCCCGCCCGGAAAGTGGGCACCTGCCCCCTACTACACCCTCTTTTACCTGATGGAAAAAGAGGATACCCCCTACCAGGTATGCGGACCTACTCTCTTTAACAAATATGGTTTTGAAACACAGATTTCAAACCGTATCTATGTCTATAATCTTAAGCTCAGTAAAGAGCGCATCATTGGCACAACGCCTTTTACATTTATCAAAGTGAAACCGGAAAAGCTGGGCGGAACATCTACTTTTGTAACACCCCAAGGTTTTGAGATTTTCGAAGCATCTCTCGAACGAACGGTTGTCGATGCTCTGAACGAACACAACCGTTTTGCCACCCTGCCCTGCTCGCTTTTTTGGATGAGAGAGTATCTGAAAAAAGAAACTCCGGATGTACTGACAAAAATGCTGGTTCAATTCGGTACAAAAGAGACATTACGACGGGCAGGATATTTGTACAATTTATCTGAGATTGAAAACTCTCAGACTAAGAAACTGCATAAGGCTCTTGGCAGCGGAAAGTCCCTCATCCCCCTGGTGCCGGGGATACGGGCAGCCGGCAAAGTTAATACTAAATGGGGTGTTATCGTTAATCAGCAGATTACTTGCAACGATAGACCTGATTCATGAGTACTAACGTGACAGATTTGGGGGGGGAACACAGGGGGGATCGGTTTCCCCCCGGCGCTTTTGATTCGGAGCTGCTTCTTCCCCCGGAATCTCACTCTCGTTATTGAACTTCACATACGTTGTAAAAATATTTAT
>Ga0209467_1000546_pt1 | contig 49872 bp, 51 predicted proteins | sample Higcelwee11metaG_FD_187175 | JGI IMG/M metagenome (GOLD analysis project Ga0209467, IMG submission 187175) | Freshwater pond sediment microbial communities from the University of Edinburgh, under environmental carbon perturbations - High... | ecosystem: Environmental > Aquatic > Freshwater >... | reverse complement strand
AACGTAGGTCGCCGCCTGGCTCTCAGAGATTCCTCTTCTTAATTAAATCCCCAAAAACTTTTACCTAATCCAAGTTCACCTTTTAAATGCACAAAACCAGCCTCTTAGTATTGCTACTGTATACTTTATCTTATCTACAATATACTTATCACAAAAATGTCACTAAAGTACACATGACAACAAAATAGGTAATATTACTGGAATCTTCTTTTTTCAATAAATTGATAAAAATAATGAATTAATGGTACCAAAGTTCTCTTTTTGACGTTATATCTAATCTATAAAGGCATATAACTACGTCGTATTACAAATATGATTACTATTATAAGGAAATAAAATACTTCAATATTTTAGTGTTAAGTTTCAATTAATTTTATCACCCCTATAATGGTGCTGTTAACGAATCGTTTATCGATTCTAAATAAAACTTATCGAGGAGAATTAATGAAATGTTCAATTAAAATTGCGGTAGCTGCTGCCGTCGCTCTTAGCACTACATCAGCATTTGCAACCAATGGGGACCATTTGATCGGAATGGGTACTAAAGCACGTGGTATGGGTGGTGTTGGTATTGGTATGTCTCACGGTTCTGAATCAGCTCTTGTGAATCCTGCTTTGATTACTTCAGTCAAAGGAACAGAAGTTTCATTTGGCGGTACTATTTTTATGCCTAATGTCGAGAATGGAATGAACCAACCTGGTGTAAGCCCTCTAAATTATACAAAAAGTGATGCGGATCTTTCAGTTATTCCTGAAGTTGCAGTTGCTCAAAAAGCTTCTGATAATTTTTGGTGGGGTATTGGAATGTATGGCGTTGCAGGTATGGGAACAGATTATGCGGATCACAATGAAAATTTTAACATGCAAACTAATTTACAGTTGATGCAATTTGCGGTGCCGTTGGCTTATAAGTCAAATGGGGTTAGTATAGGTGTTGCTCCTGTTCTACAATATGGTTCACTTGATATTAGTTATGATGGGACCTTGGATGCCTCTAATATGATGATGGGTATGCAAGGTGTTGGTGTAGGCGAAGGTGTGGCACAAGATTTCGGTTTGGGTGTTAATGTCGGTGCAGCGTACGAGATGAATGGATTAACAGTTGGTGCTTCATATAAATCAGCAATTGATATGGTTTATAAAAATCAGTTAACAGGTGCCGTATCTGATTTTCACAATTTTGGTGTTATGTTAAATATCAATACAGATAATTTAGAGCAACCAGCTGAAATTGGGATTGGTGCTTCTTTTACTGATCAAGGACATACCTTTGCAGTTGATTATAAACGTATTAAATGGTCAGATGCAAAAGGGTACAAAGAATTTGGATGGGATGACCAAAATGTAATTATGGTAGGTTATCAATATGCGCAAGACAGTTGGGCTTTGCGTGCAGGTTTCAACCATGCATCTAGTGCTGTAAAAGAACAAAATGGTATGACACCAGATGGTGCAGCATTGAACATGTTTAATTTGGCAGGTTTCCCAGCAACTGTAGAAAATCACTATACTTTGGGTGGAAGTTATGCTTTCAACAAAATGACATCACTTGATTTAGCATATGTGTATGCAGCTGAAGTAACAGATACATACAACATGGGTGCTTTTGCAGGGTTTGGACCGATGAACCCAACATCTGTATCTACAAAACATAGTCAAGATGCAGTAAGTTTCCAACTTAACTTCAATTTCTAAAACGTATTTTTCTTTCCCTTTTTGGGAAAGGTTCAGAATTCAGGCACTTTTTTTATCAATAATAAGAGTTCAAATATCTTGAGTTGTTATTATCGTTTATTTGATGCCTTTGTGATAAAATAACTCTTTAACAAATAAGGGCCTATCACGGCGCAAAAGCGATTAATCGGAGGAGAAAAATATGTTTAGTAGGTTATTAATCAGTGCAGCAGCACTATCGTTGGCGGCTTCGATGGCATTCGGAGCTCAGGGAGCAAAGTTTTATATCGGCGAGGGCGATAAAGAAAAAGCATATATGGATATGGTTAATACTAAAATCAGTACTATTGGATTTGTATTATCTGATCCGCATGAGCGCATAAATGATGCCTATAAAACTAAGTACGGCGGAACAAATCTTGACAATCTCGGATTTTTTTCGGTCACTAAAGATGCAGCGGTCGGTCCTCTTTTAATGAAAGAACCAAGATTAGGCGGATTCAGTCCGTTTAATCTCCATGTATGGAAAAAACAATCAGAAGATAAAACCTATGTCGGACACATCACCCCTGAGACGATGCTCGATATAACAGGGGTAAAGGATGCCGATGTTCGTACGAAATTCATCGCTACATTTCCTGAACTTGATGCAATGATTGAAAAAGAGATTGGAAACAAAGTTCAAATCGTAGAATACAGTGCTCTTCCTGCGAAGCCTATGATGACATTTGAGCTTCCGTTTGAGCGAGGGGCTAGTTTAGATGGCTTTATTACCGATTTTCAAGGGAAGTTTGAAGAAGTATTCGAAGAGAATAAATATATCATTGCTGGATATAAAGATATTAAAGGCTCTATGAGTGATGCAAATGTTGAGTTTGGACGATTTGATGCGTATTGGGTTTATTCCCTTTGCCACTTTAAATTTTCTGAGGGGATTTTTAACCAAGGGCGCCCAGATGTAGGAGCATTAGCACCGTGTTCAATGTATATGTATATTGAAAAAGGATCAAACAAAGTGATGATAGGTATGCCTCGTCTTGCAACTTGGATTGCGGTGATGGGTATTAAAGATCAAAAAATGAATGATTCTATCGTTGCACTTGATAAAGAGATTATTAAAATTATGACAGAGTTGGGAGCAAAAGAGAAATGAAAAAAATTTATTCACTCATAATGAGTGCATTCGTACTCGGATTTTGCGGATGTGCAGGAACGGTTCCTGAAGCGGAAGCGGGGGTAAAAATTGAAAAAGTTATCTCAACTTATAAAATTGGTGCATACAGCAATGTAGAGAGTACAAAATCAAAACTCTCTGCTGCTGGCTTTGAAGTGGTCGGAGCTTATAAAAGTGATGCAGGGACAACCGTTCTTTTTACAAATGCTCAAATGAAAGCTATGGCTAACAAGCCGACTCGTGGACTTGCGGCAGTAGGTCGTTTATTGGTTGATGATGAACGTAAACAAATCAGTATTGCTAACCCGGTTTATTTCGGAAAAGCATTTATGCAAAAAGAGTATTCTCATGCAACAGCATCTGCAGTATTGGGATCTCTTGAAAAAGCATTTGGTCCTTTAAAAGATTCTGCTGACAAATGGGAATTTGATGGTTTGGCGAGTTATCACTTCATGGTTGGAATGCCGTATTATGAAGATATGAGCGTTGTTGGTGAAGGCTCAACCGCTGATTTGGTAGCAAAAGCACATAAAGCAAAAGGGACAACTGCAGTTGTAAAACTAGGCGATGATCGTTATGTTGCTTTTGTCGAGATGGATCGCCGTACAAATGGGTTTGTCAAAAAAATCGGAACTCAAAATGGACAAGTTTTACCGTGGGCTGTATTGATCGAAGATGGCAAAGCAAAAGCTCTTAGTGCGAAATATTTTATCGCTATCAGTTATCCTGCCCTTACAATGACAGAATTTATGACGATTGCAACCGTACCGGGTGCGATTGAAAATGATTTGAAGAAAATCTTTAAATAAAGATATTGTCATGCCGAACTAGATTCGGCATCTTCTATTAGACCCTGAATCCAGTTCAGGGTGACGAAAAATTACACTTTAAACTTCACCGCTTTTAGCATATTTTCTACTATCTCTCGATAATAACTTTTTAATTCATCACTACCTAAAACAACTGGCGGTTCACCGTTGTCCGAACCTTCTCGGATATCCATGTTGAGAGGAATTTGTCCTAAAAGAGGGATATTATAACGAGCAGCTAATCGCTCTCCTCCTCCGGTTCCAAAAATATCATAACGTATTCCTGTATCAGGAGCAACAAAATAACTCATATTTTCAACCAGTCCGGCCATGGGTACATGGATGTCTTGGAACATGCGAATTGCGCGGCTTACATCATCGCTCGCTACGAGTTGAGGAGTGGTGACGATTACCCCTGCTGTGATAGGGAGCTCTTGCGCCATAGTGAGCTGGATATCACCAGTCCCTGGAGGCATGTCGATAACGAGGAAATCAAGTTCTCCCCATTCTACGTCTTCGAGAAACTGGATGAGTGCTGAGACGGCAACGGAGGAACGCCACACAAGAGGGGTATCGGTGGTGGGAGTGGTAAGAGCGACACTCATAATTTTTATCCCGTAGTTTTCACTCGGGATGATTTTATTCTCATCGTTCCATTTGATCTTTTCAAGATCGGTATTGGTGAGACGAGGAACATTGGGGCCATAAACATCGGCATCTAAAATCCCGACTTTGTACCCTTTTTGAGCTAATGCGATAGCGAGATTAACACTCACCGTACTTTTACCCACTCCACCCTTGCCGCTGGTGACTGCAATGACATTTGCAGCATAAGGGGCTCGGTTGTTGGGTGAGGCACTATTACCGTAATTGGTATCCTTTTGAACGTGCCCTTTTTTAGTGATATTGAGGGCTGTGAACTCTTTGCATAAAACAGCTTCGATAGCTGATTTGACCGTGAGGTAAGAATCATCACTTACGGTGAGGAGTTCGATTTTAGCATTATCTTCGGTTACTTTTACGTCAGATATCAGCTTAAGATCTCCGAGTGTTCGGCTAAGCCCAGGATACGGGAGCAAATGGAGTATATCTAATAACTCTTTAGTGTTCATAAGGGTTTCCTCTCGCTTCACGGGCTAAGAGCGCTTTTGTTCCATTGGCTTTTTGTGCTAATTTTGCTAGAGGAACTCGCGCTGCTGGATATTCGAGGCTTAAACGATGACACGTGTTAATACGTTCATCGATAAGTGCATTGAGCGATGCTATCACCCCTTGAAGGGTACCGATTTTACTGGATTCGTTGAGCAAATCTTTGATGAGCATCTCACGAGAGTGCATTCGAAGCTCTAATCCATTTGTGTTACCGATTGTAATAAAATCATGTGCACTTAAATAAATACCGGAGAAAAATGTATTTAAAAAATGATTTTCGAGCGTTAAAAACTGGCTTCGCTCTTCAAAATGGCGTTTTTTCATTCTCTTCCCCCAAGATTCGCCTGGGCCGCTTTCCTGACATCGGGATCGTTGTCGTTTAGGAGAGTCGAAATAATCTCTTTGGGAGCAGAACAGTTTTCCGCAAGACGCATGCGAACCATTTTATCGTTATCATCACATAAAATTTTGAGCAGTTTTGCCGGAGTACTCGGATTTCCTGAGAGACCGTCACGGACAATTTTTTCATCACTAAAGAATTTTTCCAACACATCACTCGGCGTTGAAGGATTGGTTGCAACAAGTGCTCGAACGAGATTTATGGAATCGGTTGAGAGGTGACGGAGCACTTCCACTGGTGTATGAGGATTTTTAGCAACTGCCCAACGAGCTCCCATATCAACAGGATTACTAGCGATATCGATGAGGAGCTCAACCATGATGGGGCTGTACTCACGCTCACGTTCGTAGACAGATGTCCGCAAGGAGAGGTTCATCGCAACTTGACCCACAAGCTGCTTATCAGCTTTAAAGGTGTTATAAATAGTTTGTACATCTTCGATTGGAAGTGTTTTGTCTTCTAAAAGTTCAATCAATAGTGCAGTATCTGATGTTGCAATAGCGTGTTGAAGTGTATCGGCTGTCATTGTCATCTCCTTATAATAGTAATAAAAATAATTGTTATACTATCAAAAAGTGATTAAATTATAAGTATTAGTAGTAACATGTAAGACTAAAAAAAGTGTGGCATATATAAGAAAACGTAAAATAACGAGCAATCATTCTTTGTTTCAATTATGTGATAATAATGTAACATATAGTAATCTTTATAGGTTAGAGAAAAAGGCATTTACCGTTTATTAAGAGTCCCCCATCTATAATAGGGACGGTAATTCCATAAATTAACGCACCAATGCGTGCATATTAAAATAAAGGAGCACGGATGAACAGATTGCTAAGAACACTATGTGTTGCGGCATCACTGTCGGCAGCGACCGTATTAATGGCCGCCGATGGATATAAGGATAACAACATTCTTATTTCTGCCGAAGAAGCGGTCAAGCTTATCGGTAATCCAAAAGTGATGTTCGTATCGGGTGATAACGAAGATATTTATAAACTTGGTCACATTAAAGGCTCAGTTGAGATGTATGCTCACCACCTTCACCATTCAGAGATTGATGGTGAAATGCACTGTGCACCACTTTATCGCTGTATTGATGATGCTGAGCAAACTATCGGCAAAAAGGGGATCAGCAATGACATGATGGTTATTGCATACGATGACTTCAAAGGGCCGAATGCGACGGGTGTTTATTCATTTTTTGACAGTTATGGCCATAAAAATGTGAAAGTACTGAACGGTGGACGTGCTGCGATGATGGCAGCCGATCCAGCTCAAAAAGAGTACGATACATTGAATAAAGAGCTAAAAGCAGCGACTAAAGCTCTTAAAGATGCGAAAGAAGCATTGAAAAAAGAGGGTGCGGATAAAGTAGCTTTGGATGCAACCATTGCAAAAGCACAAACAGATAGTAAAACTCTAAAAGATAAAATGTCAGAAGTTGAAAAACGTCTCCTTGTTGTTAAAGGGGATGAGGTTGTAACACCTAAAACCTATAAAATTGATCCTAAAAAAATCAAATACAGTGTAATTGCGGATAAAACTGAAGTAAAACATGCAATGGAAGATATCCTCAAAAACGGGAAAAATTCCAAATATGTAATCATCGATTCACGTGGTATCGCTGAGATCGTCGGTGAGCGTAAAATGGATAACGTTGCACGCGGCGGACATATCCCAGGGGCCACATTGATCGAATGGAGCCAAATTTCTGATGCCGATAAAAAACTCTCTTTTAAATCAGCGGCTGAGATTCAAAAAGTATACGACAACTACGGTATTACACCGGACAAAACCATTTACGCATACTGTCACGTAGGTGCGGGACGCAGTTCGGAACATATTACGGCGCTTCAATTATTGGGTTATAAAAATGTCAAAGTTTTCACAGGAAGCTGGGATGTTTGGGGCAACGATATGAACCTTCCGATTAAACGATAAGGCTAAAAGATGACAAAAGTAATGAACAATCAACGTCGTGACTTCCTCAAAGTTTCAGGGATGACGGCAGCACTCGTGGCTTCTCAGGGGTCACTGTTTGCAAAAACAAACGTAATTTCGGTTGAGAACGGTAAAAGTAATTATCCGAACACAAACTACACCGAAGAGATGTACCGTAATGAGTTCTCATTTACCTACGGTAAAAAAGAGGAACATGGTTTCGCATATCACTGTGTAAACTGTCAAGGTAACTGCGCATGGGAAGTATGGTCACATAATGGTGTTATTACCCGTGAAAACCAATCCGCTCGCTATCCGGTTATCAATGCAAAAATTCCTGACTTCAACCCACGCGGATGTAACAAAGGGGTTCAACACTCCCAAGTAATGTACCAAAAAGACCGTATCCTCTATCCGATGGTTCGTGTCGGTGAACGCGGAGAAGGTAAATGGAAACGTATCAGCTGGGACGAAGCAGCTGAGCGCGTATGTCAAGAGATTTTCAACTGTATGACCGATCCTGAACGTGGGCCGGATAAATTGATGGTACACGCGGGGACTGGTCTTTTGACTGAGGGTCGCCGTGGTGCACCATTGCGTTTCTCTACACAACTTGGAGCAATCCGTATTTATCCATCATCTTACCTTGGGGATATGTTCTCGGGTGCGGCGATTGCGTATGGTGAGGGTAACCTCGGTTGTACATGGGATTTCATGTACAACGTTGATACTGCGGTAATGTGGGGCGGAAATCCATCGGTTTCTCGTATCCCGGATGCTCACTTCGTTTGGGAAGGGAAATACAACGGGGCAAAAATCATCACGATTACCCCTGAATTCAATGCAACGGCTAAATCATCGGATCTTTGGATTCCGATCAAAGCGGGTTCTGATAATATCCTCGCAATGGGTGTTATCAACGTTATTTTGAACGAAAAACTCTATAAACCTGAGTTTATAAAAACGTTAACCGATCTTCCGTTCTTGGTTGATACTAAAACTCAAAAAATGATTCGTCGTTCCGATATGGAACACGCGGCAAATGATGAAGATCACCATAAATACATGGAAGAGTTCTATTGTATGAACAAAGCAACCGGTAAAGTTGCTTTGATGCCGGGTACTGAGGGAAGCAGTGAAAAATCACTCCGTCTTGATGATCACGGAATCGTTCCAGAGCTTGAGGGTTCATGGACTATTTCCGATATGCACGGGCACACACGTGAAGTGACAACGGTATTTGAAATGCTCAAAAAATCAGCGGCGAAATTTAGCCCTGAGTCGATCCAAGAAGTAACTGGTGTTCACCCTGATACTACCCGTCAGCTTGCACGTGATATCGCGATCCCTAAAGTTGTAGAGATTACAACTGGATTTTCGTTGAATAAATATTTCAATGGTGTTATGACCATTTGGAATGTTGCTTCTATTTGTGGTTTGACAGGACGTATGGGACCATACGGCGGGTTGAATACCGAAAATGAATTTACCCTCTCTGGCCTTGGTGCATTGTCAGGATTCAGCGGTAAATACAATGCACGTTTCGGATCAGGTTTTGTCGGTGAGTTCGTATTCGGCGATGGGATGAAAACGTTTGATCAATACTTCGGTGACGAAGATGTTAAACGTGCTCAAAACGGTATGTCTAAAAAAGAGTATATGGCAGTACTGGGTGAATTACTCAAATCAGGTGAAAACGATAAAGTGAACCAAGCCTCTAAGCACGGTAATGTGAATAAACCATGGTGGCAGCCAGATTGTGCTCTTATCGTTGCAGACTCTAAATTTCGCCGTAACAAAGGGAATGAGTACCGAAAAGCGTTCTTGAACAAAACGAAATTTTACGCATACGTAGATTATCGTATGTCAGAAGCGGCGCAATATGCGGACATTCTTCTCCCCGCGAAATCGCACTATGAGGTTTATGACCTTCGTACTAGTCCTGGTTACCACCGTTTTACCAACTTGGCTCAACCGGTTGCGAACATCAAAAACATTGGTGAGTCGATGGATGAATGGTCAATGTTTACGTTCTTGGCTAAGAAAATGGAAGAACTGGCTAACCGCTCTGAAAACATCTCTAAAGCAAAAGTACCGGATCATAAAAAATTTGCGAAACCGGGTTTCCATGATTTGACAATCTTCCACAAAGAGTTCACCAATACCGATGCGGAATCTGAGGGTGCGGGTGAAGTCTATCTCGGAACAGACAAAATGGCTGTACAAGCGGCACTAGAGAAGTGTGAGCAGTATGAGCCATGGACAATGGAGAAAATGTACAAAGTGGGCGGATTCTTGCTCATCAATGAAAAAGCGGCAAAATCATCACCATTGTACTCTGACCGGCCGTTTAACTCAAACGAAGATCACCTCTATAAAATGGAGCGTTTAGAGACTCTCTCAGGTCGTCAAACATTCTATGTTGACCATGAAATGTACATCAAAATGGGTGCAGCTACGAACACGGGTATGGAAGGGATTCGCCCTCAGTCTAAAGACTATCCATACGTGTTTATGACTCCGCATGCTCGTTGGTCTATTCACTCGAACTACAAAACCTCTCGTACGTTGTTACGACTTCAACGTGGGGTTCCTGCAGCACAAATCAACCGTGTGGTTGCGGAAGCTAAAGGGATCAAAGACGGAGATACCATTCGTATTTACAATGCACTCGGTGAGTTCTATGCAATGGCAAAACTCTCTTCATCTGCACCGGCGGATGGATTGGTTCTTGAGCATGGATGGGAACCGTACATGTATTTGAAAAACAAAGGGCACAATGAAGTTGTTCCAACAGCATTGAACCTTCTTGAAATGGCAGACGGATGGGGGCACCTCAAATTTGGTGGTCTCTGGGACGGTAACCAATACGCTTATGATGGCGCCGTTAACTACGAAAAAGCAACTGACGTACAGTATTAAGGGGTATAAATGTCTAAAAGACAATTAGCAATGGTAATGGACCTGAACAAATGTATCGGGTGCCAAACATGTACCGTAGCATGTAAAACGCAATGGACGAACCGTAACGGTCGTGAATATATGTATTGGAATAACGTCGAGACCTATCCGGGTACCGGTTATCCAAAAAACTGGATGGAGCTTGGCGGCGGATTTGACGCGGCAGGCGACCTTCAGCCGGGTGTAATCCCGAACCTCGAAGCTGATTATGGGGTACCTTGGGATTACAACTATGAATCATTGATGGGGGGACAAGCGGATAGTAATACATTCCATCCGCATATTTCTCCTACATGGGGACCGAACTGGGATGAAGACCAAGGTGCTGGTGCATTTCCTCAAGACAACTATTTCTTCTATTTGCCGCGTATTTGTAACCACTGTACAAATCCGGGATGTTTGAGTGCATGTCCACGTGACGCGATCTTCAAACGTGAAGAAGACGGTGTTGTATTGGTTGACTTGGATCGCTGTCAAGGGTACCGCTATTGTATCGCGGGATGTCCGTATAAAAAAATCTATTTCAATCCGAAAATCTCTAAATCAGAGAAATGTATCCTTTGTTTCCCACGTATTGAGCAGGGTCTTCCGCCAGCGTGTGCACAACAATGTGTCGGTCGTATCCGTTTTGTAGGATTCTTGGATGATGAAGAGTCACAAGTGTATAAATTGGTACATAAATATAAAGTAGCTCTTGGTCTACGTTCTGATTATGGAACACAACCGAATGTATACTATATCCCACCGACTGAGTCTCCTGCGAAGTTTGATGCAGAGGGTAAAATCATCGAGGGTTCAACGCGTCTTCCGATCGAAGAGTTGGAAAAATTATTCGGTCCAGCCGTACATGATTCGATCAAAACGCTTAAAGATGAGATGAAAAAACGTAAAGAGACGGGTGTGAGTGAATTGTTAGACCTTTTGATTGCGTATCAACACTCCGATATGTTCCGTTTGGATAACCACTACTATCAAGAAGTGGCTAAGGCTGCCAAGCGTAATCCATTGGCTCCGGTCGATACACGTTATATCGCTGGTAAGTTCACAAAAGCTGGAGGACACCACTAATGAAAAAGCTATTAACCACCATTCTTTCATTGGGTCTTGCCGCTTCTGCGGCATTGGCAGCTAATCCTGCCATCACAGCAGTAAAAGTATCTGATAGTCTGGATATGATTAAAGCAGACTCTGATCTTTGGTCAAAAGCAAAATTTGAAACCGTTGTCCTTTATCCACAAACAGCGATAGAGTTTAACGACAAAAAAGCAAATGCATATGTTGCAAATATGAAAGGGAAAAAAGCACAAGTTGCCGCGTTGCACGATGGAAAAAACATCGCGATCATGGTGAAATGGGCTGATAAAACCAAAGATGTTGAACAATGTATGAGCAGTGATGTCTATACAGACGGATTTGCGGTTCAGTTTGCCGGAGCAACTAAAAAAGCAGAGCCATTGCCGTATATCGGAATGGGCTCAGCGGGTCGTCCGGTTGTGGTTCACTTGCAAAAAGCGACAGCAAAAGTATATGAGCCTAACGGAAATAAAGATGTTGCTACTCAAATTAACCGTCAGCAAACGGGTGTATTTGGTCAAGAGTTAGCGGAATATGACGCAAAAGTAGCATCATTGGCAAAAACCGATTATGAAAAAGTTTTCGTAGCTGAAGGGTTCCGCTCAACTACTGAGATCAAAGATAACTCTGTTAAATCTAACGGTGCTATGGTTCATTCTCCTGCGGGATGGAGTGGAACACTAAGTCGTCCTCTTAAAGATGAATACGTAAACTTAAGTGGCACGGTTCCAGTAGCTATCGCTGTTTGGGATGGTTCAACTATGGGACGTAACGGTTTGAAAAACCTTAGTTCATGGGTTGCTATCAATCTTGAGGGTCAAAAAGCTAATACAGCTATGGTTGCTGATTTAAGCACGGATGCGAAAGGTGACGCAGCAAAAGGTAAAGAAGCGGCAATGACAAACGGATGTACAGGTTGTCACCAAATGTCTGCTGAGGACGCCCAAAGTTTGCTCGGACCATCACTTAAAAACGTGGGTGGATACGCTACTGCTGCATATCTACGTGAATCAATCTTAAAACCGTCTGCGGTTGTTGTGCCAGGCTATAATCGTAATGCGCACGCTAATACACCGTGGTACAATATTGAAAAGGGTAAACGTGTTTCGACTATGACTGATTTTAGCTTTTTAGATAAAGCGACAGTTGATGATATCGTGGCATACCTCAAAACCTTGAAATCGGAGGTAGAATAATGAAAAAAGTAGCCTTGTTATGTGCAGCACTTGTTTTTAGTGCATTCGCCAACGAGCCTGAAGAGTTCGAAGGTCTATTGACAACTCCGGGATGTGCCGCTCAAGGTGCATTCGCTGATTGTTATTTGGAAAATTATGTGTGCGGATCGGATGGTTGTTTTCGTAAGAGTGATGCTGGTGTAGTGACAAAAGATGCTAAATATGCACTTTATCAACACAATACGGGTAAAATTTACACCATCGATACCACACAATTGAAGCTCGCAGAGATGCGTGAAGGGATCAATAAGAATGGTGTTATCGTTATCGGTACACTCGATGTAGCAACCAATACGATTAAAGCGACAGAGTTTAAATCACCTCCACCGCCTAAAAAATCGTTCTTCAAAGGGTGTTTATAAACACCTATCTAACCCTTTTGGGTTAGGTACTTAATTCTCTAAACTTTGCTGTCTCAAAGTCCGCATATGACACAATCCCTTACTTTTTTAGGATTACTAATGAATAACGAATATCGACTTTATATCTATGCTTTTTTATCCCGTGTTATGAGCGACACACCTGACCGTCGTTTTATCCATGATCTCAAAAACAATACATCCCTTTTAGAGATTATCGGTGAAGAGACAGAGCAATGGATTCGTTCTACGGACATCGAAGAGATATACGATAAGCTCAATACGGATTACACCTCGATGTATATTCTAAATACTCAACCGGTAGAGTCGTTTGTCCTCGATGCAAAAAATGAGACACTGGTGGGGTTACAAAATCCGGTAATGGCGTTTTATTTTACCCACGGTTTTGAAGTCAATATGGATCAAACGCAGATTATGGCACCGGATCATTTAGGGATAGAGTTTGCCTTTATGCAAACCCTCGTATACCGTAATGAAGAGAAGTCACAATTTGATTTTCTCGATCAGCATATATTTCCGTGGGTAGTTCCGTATATGATGGGGATGAAGAGTATGGCAGATACACCATTTTATCGTGATATGTGCGATTTTATCGTTGAGTTTTTAAGTGCGGATTATGAGTTTTTATCCAAAGGCTCACAGAATGGGTAATATCAATTTCGTCCAAAAAAGCAACCTTTTTAGCTATACCGCAACCCGTTGTCTACGAAATGAGTATTATCACAATGATTGTACGATCTGCATCGATATGTGTCCCAAGGGGGCTTTCGTCATCGTTCGTAACAAACTGACATTGTTTGAGAATGAGTGTGTCGGATGTGCGGGATGCATCGGCAGTTGTCCTACTGAAGCGTTGGAGATAGAGAGTTTTGATCCTAACGGCTACGCCGCATCGTATCAATATATCGAAGAAGCACCTATCCTCTCATGTAAGGTCACAACCCCATGTTTGGGCGTGTTTGATGTCGAACACTACAGTGTCATGGCTTTGAGGGGTGAGAGAAATGTAACGTGCGATCTGAGTCATTGTGCGGGATGTGTTCTCAATGAAAATGGAAAATTAGAAAGCTCTATGCGTGAAAAGATCAATGCTACCAATCAATTTTTAGAGATGATTAAAACCCCTCACCGGATAGAGAGTATTGATGAAAAAGAGGAGCAGAGTGATCGACGTGCACTTTTCCGCAAGGGGTTTGAAAAAGTAAAAGAAACAATAGCGGAAGAGTCCGTCGCTCATGTCTCGATGACAACTGCGCACCATAAGCTCCCCGATCAGAAGATGCCTTTGAAGCGTATATTGCTCAAAAACTCCCTCAAAGAGATCGTTTCGGGGCTGGAATCAACACTATTCCTTGAGGGCTCTCCGCTGTTTTTCAACAAACAGATTAGTTTTGAAGCGTGTACCAACTGTGGGGATTGTACGCAGTTTTGCCCAACCGATGCACTGTTTCCGACCAGTGATAAACAGGGGATCTTTTTCTCACAGGGCAAATGTATCGGATGCGCTATTTGTGAAGATATTTGTAAACCAAATGCGATTAGTTCAAAAGAGGGATTTGATTTGGTGAGTATCGCGTATGAACGCGCAGAACAGCTGGTGTACTATGAGATGGTAACCTGTCATGAGTGCCGCTGCCCCTATCCGTATAAGGGAGGCGATCCGATCTGTGATCGTTGCAGTAGCTTTATGGCAAACCACGCTAATATGTTTACGTTAGCGCGGGATATGTAACCTTCGTTCGTGGTGAGCCAGCCGAAGGGTGGATTCATGGTTCGACGAGCTCACCACGAACGGAAACTATTTCTTATCCATAGCCTCTTTTGCCCCTTTGAGGGCACCCTTCATAGTCGATTTAGCGACACTCCATGCCCGCACTCCCATCGCTTTCGCGTCCTGAGCCGATTTAGAGTTTAGAAGTTGTGCACTTTTTTCAGAGACATTTCGGGTTAGTTTTGAGAGACGATCCCGTAAGAGCTCAACGGTCTCTTTAGAGAGGTGTTTAATCTCTTCGGTGTCGAAACGGATATCAGCACTGATCGCTTCTAAACGATTAATTAACACCAATGAATTACGATTTTTGAGAGAGTGGATCACTTGGATAAAAAGGGTGTCGATATGATCGAGTTCTTCTTCGATCATTTTGTATTCTGCACGGTAAAGTGCTTTAACCTCTTCAGGAACGTACAGGAGGTATTGATGGAATTTCTCGATCGATTTATAAAGAGCCGAGCGGATTCCGAGCAAGGTACCGCGTAAAATGGTGTCGGCTTGATTGGGCGTTGCTTCGGCAACGTGGAGGGAACTTTGGAGGATGCTGGCTAAAATCCGGCGGATACGGACAGCATTGAGGACATTGGCATTGAGCGTTTCAAAGGTGATCTCTTTGATGATTTCATGGAGGGTCTCTTCGATGTCTGAGCCACGCTCTAATGTTGTGATGATAGCACTCTCAACCATCTCTTCGAGGATATCTAAAAGATCAACCGATTGAATCTTGATTTGGTGAAGTTTCTCCAGCATCTCATCATTTTCGCTGAACATTTTTTCCAAAACATCAAAAAAACGGTATTTTAGCTGTTGAAGCTCTTCACTTTTACGGACAATTTGGCGTTCTATCAGCTCTTTTTGAGCGATTAGATCTTCAAGTTCATTATGCAAAATAGAGGTGCTTTCTTGCAATATGGTGATGGTATGTTCACGAAGTTCTTGTAACGGCAAATTAGCGGCGTTGAGAGGATCAAAACGCCCCTCAATATCGCGATTAAATGTTTCATTAGTCATTGACGACTCCTTTTATAATACCATTTTGATATGAGGGTGGGCTTTGAGCGTTTCGAAAAAATAAGTTCGTTCCTCTTCATTATGAACCAATAGCTCTAAGTTCATGCTGATGTACTTCCCTCCTTTGCTCACATTGGAAGGATTGAGGGAGTATGTTCGTTCGCAGAAGATTTCCAATGCGGCGATTTCGATACCTGCTCGCTCAGATGCGACCACTTTATAGCACCAGTTGCACGGATACGCTAATTCTAGTTTTTGGGTTTCATCGTTGATAATTACCACTTTTGCCTCCTGATTTTGTTTCGAGCTGAATGGGACCGATCACCATCGATTTATCAATTGCTTTGAGCATATCGTAGATGGTGAGCAACCCGATGCTGGTTCCGGTGAGTGCTTCCATCTCAACCCCTGTTTGTCCACTGAGCTTTGCCGTGAGGGTGAGTTTAAAACCTGGGAGATCAGGGAGTTCTTCGATATCACAGTTTACCCCGCTGAGATTAAGGGGATGGCACATTGGGATGAGGTCAGATGTTTTTTTTGTCCCCATGATGGCGGCAATAACAGCGGTTTGGAGGACGGGCCCTTTTTTGGCTGTTTGGTTGACGACAGCATCGAATGCATCGCGGCTCATTGTGATAAGTCCACTCGCAACTGCAACGCGCGAGGTGGTAGTTTTATCGGATACATCGACCATTTTCGGACGATCTCGCTCATCAAGATGGGTTAAGTTCATTATAGTCTCTTCATTATTCTTTTCATTATTATAGCTAAGAGGAGTAAATCAGAAACTGGTTAAAAAATAATCATATTCAAGATAAAAATTGGGCTATAGTTTTGTCATGAGATTTTGGTGGTCCTAACTGATAGTATGTAATTCCAAAATCCTCATAACCTCCTTCAAGATTCCTAACTCTTGCGCTACTTTGATGACTACAGTGTAGAGCAAGAGGTTTATACAATAAAATCAAAAAAGTTAATGATAAGGGGAAAAAATGCAAAATTTAGTGCGAAGTTATGTCACCAATGCCCCGTTGATCGAAAAATTTATTCTTACATCTTTAGGTAGAGTTAGTTTAAAAACCTTCAACGTACAGCTCGCAGAACGGCTTTATAAAACGTTTCCGAGTTTGGAGCTGGTGTATCAATGCGATGAGGGGTTTGTTCAGAATTCACCTAATATTTACGTTGATCGAGAAGAGGAACATCATGCAGGAGTTGATCGTACGTATCTGGTCGATGAGGTGGCAATTCAAAAGGGGTATCATGTAAGTGAGCCTTATATCTCAACGGCAACAGGTCATTTGTGCATTACTGTTATTTATGCCGTTTCTGGAGGGTATCTGTTTTTAGATTTTCGGGTACGTAAATTATTAGAACGGTTTGATCTCATCGAGAAAAATGATATTTTCAAGCAGATCAATCGCTCCTCTTACGCGGTGATCGGCGGAGGGCTCCTTTTTTTTGGAGTCTTTGTCGTATTGTACGGCTTTTATACGTTTGGAGGATATATTTTCGGAGCAGAACCGCTTAGTATGGATACGGTGTTTAAGCCGATCATCGCATTAACTTTGGGGCTTGCCGTTTATGATTTGGGGAAAACGATTTTTGAGCAGGAAGTGTTGCCAAGAACACAGCATGTGAGTGATACGTTTAATGCTAAAACACTTTTAAACTTTTCGGTTTCGATCATTATCGCATTGCTGATTGAAGCATTGTTGGTCGTCTTTAAAATCGCCCTTCATGATTATAAAGATTTACCGTATGCATCAACTTTGATTGCCGCGTTAGCCTTTTTACTTCTTGTTTTTGCGGTCTTTATCTATTTGGTGCGTAAAAGTGAGAAAGAGCCTCTTGATACTCGTGCGGATGGTTGAGATTCGCAAATAAGCTCTCATTGGAAAACTCAACAAACACTGTTTTGGAGAGGGAGAGGAGTTTTCCTAAACGATGATCCCCTTCGCTGAGCATTCTCTCAAACTCTTCCGATAATGAACGATGATAAATTCCGCAAAGGGGGTGCGATCCGGTAAGCGTACGGGCGATAACGGCATCTAAATTGTCATTATCGGCGTCCAACAGGGCTTTAAAAACAACTTCATCTACAAACGGGGTATCGACACTTAGCACCATGATCCGATCACTTTTGAGTTCTCTAAATGCACTTACAAAACCCGCTGTTGGAGCATAAGCAACTTTTTCGGGATCGAGGATAAAAGGGGCAGTGAAATCAAATTTATCTGCAGTTTTAGTGGAGATGGCAACTTGAGTAAAGAATTTAGTGAGACGGTTGTATTGAAATTCGGTAAGAGTCGAAAAATTTCCGAACGGTAAGAGAGATTTATCCTGCCCCATCCGAGAGCTTTTTCCCCCAGCAAAGAGGATGCAGGGGATATTAAACATATAACTGTTCTCCGAGTAGTAAAGTACTATTATTATAACCCATGTGGGTGAAAAATGGAGATTAAAATAAAGCGATTTTTCTCCCACAAGGGGAAGTATTAGGCAATTGTATCAGGATTGGTGATATAGCCCGTGATTGCTGATGCAGCAGCCACGGCAGAGTTGGCGAGATAGACTTTGGAGGAGCGTGAACCCATCCGTCCTACGAAGTTACGGTTGGTTGTCGCAACGGCTACTTCGTTGTCCCCTAAAATCCCCATATATCCCCCCAAACATGCACCGCACGTTGGGTTGGAGACAACACCGCCCGCATCGATGATGATGTCCATGTAGCCGAGTTTCGTCGCTTCGCGCGCGATGCGTTGTGTCCCTGGAGTAACAATGAGGCGGACATCTGGATGGACACGTTTACCCACTAGGATTTCGGCGGCGATTTTAAGATCGCTAAGGCGTCCGTTAGTACAGCTTCCGATAAAGGCTTGGTCAATTTTGATGTTGTCATTGACCGCCTGAGTAAGGGTGTGCCCGTTGGAAGGTAAGAACGGATAAGCGATAACGGGTTCGAGATTCGCGACATTGATTTCGAGTACCTGGACGTAGGTAGCGTCGTCGTCAGAATGATAAATTTTCGGTTCGCGCGCAAGCGGCTTGTCGGCAAGGAATTCTGCTGTGATCTCATCATATGCGACGATACCGCTTTTTGCCCCTGCTTCAATCGCCATGTTACACATTGAAAATCGATCATCCATGGTGAGGTAAGGGATGGTACTTCCGACAAATTCGAGGGTGCGGTAGAGTGCACCGTCTACCCCGATCATCCGGATCACTTCGAGGATGATATCTTTACCCGTCGTGTATTTGCCCGGTTTTCCGCTGAGGATTACTTTGATTGACTCAGGAACTTTGAACCAGTTGCCACCCGTCACCATCGCAAATGCCAAATCAGTCGAACCCATCCCCGTAGAGAATGCACCGAGCGCACCGTGAGTACAGGTGTGAGAGTCGGCACCGATGATAACATCTCCCGGAACTACCAACCCTTTTTCAGGGAGAAGAGCGTGTTCGATCCCCATATCTTTTTCATCGAAGAAATTTTTCATCTGATGTTTTTTTGCGAAATCACGGCTGATGCGTGCTTGGTTTGCTGAAGCTATATCTTTAGCAGGGATAAAGTGGTCGAGGACGATGGAGAACCCATCGGGATTGGCGAGGGCAGTTGCTCCTGAGTCTTCGAACGCTTTGATTGAGATTGGGGTGGTGATGTCGTTTCCGATAACCATATCAATCGGCGAGCGAACGATTTCACCCGCATAAACAGTACGTCCGACGTGCTCGGAGAATATTTTTTCAGTAATGGTTTGGCGCATAAGAGATACCTTTTAAGGGTCTAAATAATGGCGCGATTATACCATAGTGAGTCTTAGTCTTTTGGGTAAATGTAACGTTTTTACATTTGCAGTAAGTGTCAAGAAAGTGTCAAGTATATCACCGTGAACTATTGACACCTTTATCCTAATATTTGAACATCAAAAGTTTAGGAGGCAGGTTATGAGATACCTAGCATTAGCATTACTCTTTTCAACGTCGCTGATGGCGGCATCCCCCGAAGTGGTTCAGTATATGAATGAACTTTCCAAAACGGCAAAAGCGCAAAATAGCTCATTTAGCGGATTTGACGCGGCGAGAGGGAAAGAGATTTTTACCTCGACCCATACGGGTAAACAAGGCAAACCGATGGCATGTACCTCGTGTCATACGACTAATCTCGCCAACTCCGGTAAAAACTCATCGACGGGAAAAGTGATTGAGCCTCTCTCTCCTCGTGCCAATCCTCAGCGCCTCACCAGTACCAAAGAGGTTACGAAGTGGCTCAAACGCAACTTTATGGATGTGTATGCCCGTGAGGGAAGTGCACAAGAAAAAGGTGACGTTCTCACCTATATTATGAAAAACTAAACTAAAGGATATCCGATGACAAAAATAGTAAACCTGAGTATAGCCGCACTCTTATTAGCCGGAGGAGTTTATCTGTATGCGGATGACGACGAACGCGAAGAGCATGAACACCATCGATCTGCTGTTGTCGCAAAACCGCTGACCCCACAAGAAAAATCAACCGTTGCGTTGTATACCAAAGAGTGTGGAGCGTGCCATATGGCGTATCAGCCGCAGTTTTTACCGAAACGTTCGTGGGATAAGACGATGAAGATGTTGGATAACCATTTTGGCAGTGATGCTACACTTGATTCAGGCGATTATAAAACGATACAAAATTATTTGCTGTCACATGCTTCTAAAAATGACCAGATGAGGGATATAAAAGGAGGGATTGCCCTTCGTATTTCAGAAACTCCCTATTTTGTTCGTGAACATCGAGAAGTCACTAAAAAAATGCTCACACAGCCAGAGGTCAAAAGTTTCGCCAATTGTAACGCTTGTCATACCCAAGCAATAAACGGAAGCTACCGTGAACGTGAAATCCGTATCCCTAATTACGGACGTTGGGAAGATTGATAGACTATAGGAGTCAACAATGAAACGCTTATATGTATGGACACTTCCTACGCGGCTATTTCACTGGCTGTTGGTTGTAGGAATCGTAGCCGCTTGGATCAGCAGTGAAGAAGATCGATGGTTAAATACCCATGCCGCGATCGGGAGTGCTATCGGTGTATTGGTACTCTTTCGGATTATGTGGGGGGTAATGGGACCGAAATATTCCCGTTTTGGTGACTTTAATCTCTCTCTTGTCGCATTGAAAGAGTACCTTTTATCCCTATTGAATCCATCACGCCACTATATCGGACATAATCCGGCGGCAAGCTATGTGATGATTGCGATGCTCATAACGGTGGTTCTTGCTACATTCAGCGGCATGTTAGCCTATGGTGTTGCGGAGAACAGAGGTGTGTTGGCATTTCTGCACTCAGGGCTTTTTAGGGATATGGAAGTATTTGAAGAGATTCATGAGTTTTTCGTCAATCTCTTATGGATTTTGATTGCGGCACATGTGGGGGGAGTGTTGGTTGATCGGCTCTTGCACAAAGAGGATCGTACCCTCAACTCTATTATCGACGGAAATAAGAATATGGAGGGGGAGAGTGCCGTTTTATCGTGGTACCAAAAAATACTCGCTGCTTTTGGTATCGGTGGTGCTATTGCACTTCTCATCTATGCTCTTAGTACTCCGAATAACCCTATTGTCGCGGGATACAATCAAAAGGTTGATTACGCAAAAATCAACCCCGTTTTTGTCAATGAATGCGGTTCGTGTCATACCCTCTATCCGCCGACGCTTCTGGCCAAGGAGGGGTGGAGTGCGTTGATGCGGGATTTATCGACCCATTTCGGCGATGATGCGTCGCTAGATCCCGCTGATGAGCAATCCATACGTGAGTATCTTTTGGCACATTCGGTAGAAATATCCACTCAGGAAATGTCGTTCAAAATGGCACAATCGCTCGAAAAACGCGATATGATAGCAATAACACAAACCCCGTTTTGGAAAAAAAGACACCGTCATATTTCGGAAGAGATTTTTAAAAGTGACAAGGTTAAAAGTCGTGCAAACTGCAAAGCCTGCCATAGTGATGTAGAGCAGGGGACAATCGAAGATAGCGCGATAAAAGAAATAGATTCTGTATGAAATATATGACACCGTTCGCCCTGAGCCTGTCGAAGGGTGGGCAGTTCATGGTTCGACAAGCTCACCACGAACGAGAAAGTAGAAAGAGGTTACAATGAAGTGGATTATAGTGTTGGCGATGTTCCTCACCCTCTGGGCCTATGGAGATGACGATCATCATCGGTTTCCGATGGATCTGCATGATTTGGCTCTGACAAAGTCGCAGCTTCGGATCGTCGAAGAGGCGATGAAAGAGTATCAATATTCAAATCGCCGATTCCACCATCAGAGTGAAAAAGATCAAGAGGCGCTCAATGCACTGTTTTTAAGTTCGTCATTTGATTCGGAAACCTTTCGAGCAAAAAGTTTGGAGAGGGAGAAAGCGTCGATAGCGATTCGGGCACGATTGCTTGAGCGGCTCCATAGTGTTTTAACCCCTGAGCAAAAACGTCGATACGTTCACCATCTGGAGGAGTGGGACAATGACTAGAAAAGTGCTTCTGATCGAAGACGATCTCCCGCTCCAAGAGCTGATACGCTCATTTTTAACATCGTACAACTTTGAGACCGCCGCGTACGCCGATCCTAAAGCCGCGTTAGAGTGTTTGTTGGAAACGAAAGAGCACTTTGACATCGTCGTTTTGGATTTGATGTTGCCGGGGATGGACGGGTTTGATGTCGCCAAAATGATCAAAAGCCGCCTCGACATCCCGATCATCATCTCCTCCGCACGAACCGACATCGGCAACAAAATCTACGGATACGATTTGGGAGCCGATGATTATCAGGGTAAACCATATGAACCCCGCGAGTTGGTGCTCCGTATTGAAGCGGTACTGCGCCGATACAGTCGAAAAAATGAGCTGGTTATATCGGATTTTACGATTGATGAACCCAATAAATCACTCATGATGGAGGGGTATCCGATCGATTTAACGCGGATTGAATTCGATATATTTCTCCTGTTGCTCAAACATCGCGGTAAAAATCTCTCCCGCGATCAGATCATCGGCTCTTTGGGGCTTGGTGATGAGACAAAACACCGCACTATCGATATGCACATCAGTAATATCCGCCTCAAAATCGGCGATGATGCCAAAGAACCCCGCTATATCAAATCGGTGTGGGGCATCGGCTACAAGTTTATGGGTTAACGTATGTCTATTTTTACTAAAATCACCTTTTTATTTCTCATCAGTTTGACCCTTATGGTGGGTATCGGGTACAAGATCGATACGATCAATACCGAAAAATACGAAGCGATTGTTCTCCAAAAATACCTTTTGGACGGTCGTAAGATATTCAGATGGATGGCGACATCGACCGCAGATGAGCTAAAAGATGAATTTCGGACACTGAATTTAGTGAAAATCGCTCCCGTAACACCCAAAAAAGTCCTTATGCGCCAGTCGCATACGTTTGGATTGATTGAGATTTTCAAAGATGAAAGGAGTGAATATATCCTCCACATCCGCTATATCGATGATGATATTTTTCTTCGTGACACAACACTCCAAGAGGTGCTCAGAGAGGGATGGATACTCAATGCCTTGGTAGTCGCCGATATAGTCGTTTTGGCGGTGATATTTATCCTAATTTTACGTATGCTATCCCCATTGAACTCAATTACGGGGAGCATGCGCCGTTTTGCTCTCGGAGAGTATCACAGCCGTAGCCCCATAGCGTCTCATGATGAGATAGGGGAGGTGGCACGAAGCTATAACGATATGGCGCAAACCATCGAGAATATGATCCTCTCACGTGAAGAATTGCTGCGCGATGTCGGGCATGAACTGCGAACCCCCATCGCGCGTGGGATGTTTGCCCTAGAAGAGGTTGAGGAGTCAAGTGCACGCGAGACCCTGAAGCACTCGTTCAAAGAGCTCGATCAGTTGACGCGCGAACTTTTGGAGATAGAAAAACTCCAAGCAACCGACACGATGCAATCAACACCGTTCACTGCTGAGACACTCGTTATGGAAGCCTTTTCAAAACTCTATATCGACGAGGAATCGAAGATAGTGGTCAAAATTAATGATAATTTTACATTAAGAGGGGACTTGCACTACCTATCGTTAGCACTCAAAAATCTCCTCAATAACGCGTTAAAATACGCCGATCAATTTCCGATTCTTTTGGAAGTGGATTTTAATCGTATCAGCGTTTTCAATTACGGGAAGCCGCTCGAAAAAGAGTTCAGCTATTTTCTCACCCCCTTTACCCGTCAGGAACGCTCACGCACCTCTGAGGGGTTTGGTCTGGGGTTGAATATCGTTAGTAAAATCGTATCAAAACACGGCTATACGCTGAGTTATGAGTACAAAGAGGGAAAACATTGTTTTTCCATCGTGTTGGAATGACACAATAGTAAATTTATCGTTTTTATTTTTTTGATCAAAATAGATAACCTAGATAGCTTGAGATTGATTGATCACTGGCTGAGTCACTTAATCCAAATCCGTACGTTCCTCCGATGCTCCAATGAGGGTTAATCGTGTAAGCACACCTAAAGTTAATATATTTAATGGTTGGGGTAGAGACGTAAATACTCTCATGTTGATAATACGCTGCAGTGAAAACGGTTTTGCCATTAGGGTATATGTATTCGATACCTGTATACAACCCAAAGCTATTTTGGTACTGTTCTTCTGGAACGTTACGGTCATTGACCCATGTATAGTTGGTTCCCCCAAAGAGAGAAAAAGTTTCGTTGAGGGGATAGACTAGGTCGATAGATGTCGTATAATCGATTTTTTCATTATTATAAAGACTTTGGTAGGTTGGCAATAGGATCCCTAAGCCTGCTGTGAGTGTGATTTTATCTGTTGGGGTGAATTGGTACATAAAATTCATCGCTGTATCTTCTAAACCGCTTTCAGAATCCACACCGTTATCGGATTGATAGTGGGAAACGACCCCTTGAATCGACCATTTTCCTAGATATATATCTGCTTGTAATGAGGTGCTGAATGTATCGGAGGCTTCTTGGGTGGCGTAGTTTATTTGGGAATATCTTACACTCGTAACCAGATCAATTAAGAGTTTACTACTAACGCTTTTGAGTACACAACCGTCGTTATCGACTAAATCGCTTAGCGGTGTTTGTGGACAAAGATCATACGTATCTTCAACCCCGTCAAAATCACTGTCAATATAGGCATATGAGGAGGTAGTGATACACAATAGGGTCAATATGATGCGATACACTATTGTCTTCCTTGTTGCTTGTGAGCACCTGAATCATTATTATGGAGTCTAAGTCGTTGCATTGAACCGCTACCCTCCCCAGAACTCCCTTGATGACGTTTTAATGGGAACCTGCTTCCAGCGGTACCTCGGTTTTGTTGAAGGGCATTGAGCGCATTTGAACGGTCCTCTTCATTCATTGCGGCTATTTGGGTTTTTAGTCGATTCATCAGCACTACACGTTCAGTAGGAGGAGCGTTTTTAATCGCTTCGACTTGGTCGTTGATCGATTCGATCCCGAAAAGAGTGGCATTGAATAACAATAAAGAGAGAGATCGTGTTAAAAATTTCATCATAATCCTTTTAAATTATAGTACTTTGGCATGTAACCATTAGTACTTTGTTAGTGCTTTAAGATCGAGAGTGAAAATAGTTCCTTTGGAAATGCGACTTTCAACGTTGATCTGTATTTTCAACTCATCACAAAATTTTTTCACAATATGTAAGCCAATTCCTAACCCTCGCTCGTGCTCTTTGTAAAATCTCTCAAATATTTTTTCGATATGGGCAATCCCTTTGCCAGTATCTTGGATATGAAGTTTATTGTGCTCTGAATCTATAGAGATGGTAACGGTGCCATCGTGTTTATTATATTTGGCGGCATTGCTCAAGAGATTGTCAATAATACGGGTAAATGCGTCACGATTGGTAGTTATGGCAATGTTTTCAGCATTAAGTATAAAATGGATGGAGGGGTAGAGCTTCTCTAGTGCCAATATCCTGGTTTGCAGTAGAGGATTCAGTTCTATTGTTTCGACTTGTAAGAGATGTTCTTCGAGATAACTCCGTAAATTATCTCCGAGAGAGATGATGGTATCGATGCTTTGAACTATCCTGTCGATTTTTTTTTCATCCCCTGAATTGGGTTTAAGCAAAGAGACATTGAGCCGCAGGGCGGAGAGCGGGGTATTGAGATCATGTAAAATATCGCGGCTGAATTCTTGGGTTAAATGGAGTGCTCGTCGAAGCGGATAGAGTGTGTAAAATGAAAAGAGGGCTGAAACGATGGCAATAACTAAAAGTGCCCAACTGTAATAGAGTATGAGATCGTTTCGAATCGTAGCTACCATAGTTTTGTATCGCGTATTCGACAATGAAAGTTTGAGAGAATAGGTGTCATTTCTGGGGATGGAGAAAAGGACAAACATCTCAGTGGACGTGTGTTGCCTCTCATAGAGTTTTTTAGGATTTAGTGGAACAAAATCAAAGCCGAATTGGATACATTTGAGATCATAACTGCATAATCGCATCTCGTTGTAGAGCTTTTCATCCAAATCATGTTTGAGTTGAGTATATTCGGCGTAAAACAAGATACCGCTCAAAATACTCAATGCGATAAAAAAGATTCCGAAACTTTTAAAAAAAGATTCGTATTCAGCTTTTTTCAATGCGGTATCCTATCCCACGAACATTATCGATACTCCATCCTGTCGTGTGTTTGAGTTTGTTGATTGCAAAACGAAGAGCATTGTCGCTGGGATGCTCCATCAACTCAAATAAACTCTCTTTTGATAGGGTTCGTCCGATATTCGTGATAAATAGAGCAAGTAACGGGAGTTGAACTTCTCCAAGAGAGAGAAGATGCCCTTGTTTCATCACCTCTTTGGATAGGGGGTTATAGCTGATATCACCGTATGTGATGAGGTGTGCTTTACGAGAAAAGCGGGCTTCGATTCGGAGTAAAAGCTCTTGGGGGTAAAACGGTTTTTTGAGATAATCGTCCGCTCCGACGGAAAATCCTTTGGTGATAGCGACGATATCACTCATTGCACTGATAAAAATAGTGGGGGTGTTATCCTCGACCTCTCGCAGACTTTGGAGTAGATCGAATCCATTGAGTTCAGGGACATTGATATCAAATATATACAACTCGTATCGGCTGTCGTAGGCTGCTTCCGCAGCCGCTTGACCATCAATGACCCATGTACATCGATATCCTCTCTCGCTGAGCATTTCGTGTATGGTCTCACCGAGTACTAAATCGTCTTCAAGAAGGAGTATGTTTATCACGAGTATTATTTCATTTGATTTTATGCATAAATATCGATAGCCGTTGAGGTGTACGTTTCCATAGAAGAAGAACCTTGTAATGTATTGAGCATATCAAACATGGTTTGTGCTAAATTTTCAGAGGACAAAGATTCTGTATCGATTTGGGATAATTGATCTTTCATTGATTTACGATCTGCTTCAGAGAGATTGGACATCTGCTCGCGAACGGCTGTTCTATCTTCCGGTGAGAGCGATTGCATGACATCTTTCATCCCGTTGCCTTGGTTTTGACCTCCTCCAGTGCCGTCCATTTTTCGCATCTGAGTTTGTTGCATTTGACCTGATGTATTGACTTGCATAGGTGTCCTTCGTGATTATAATTCTAAAAAAGGGCGTCAGCCCAAAGTTCAAATTTCCAGTTTAGATGTCGTGAAAAGCGACAGCACTTTTTATAGTTTAACAGTAGCATAAAAGAACTTCAGTGTCCGCCACGGTACATTTTTCCGCCACCTGTTCCACTACCTTGGCGCATTTGTGATCCAGTTCCATCCATCGAGCCTGATTTGCTTTGTTTCATGCTGCTGGTTGCTTGACGCTCTTCAGGGCTCAAGGTTTGCATTTTAGATTGCATAGCCGATTGGAAATCGGTACGATCCGCTTCAGGTACCGTTCCTCGCATCGCTTGCATATCGGTAATGCTCATGCTGCTATAATCGGTTGCAAATACATTAAGGCTAAGGAGTGCGATCAATGTTATCTTTTTCATGGCTAGCTCCTTAGGCGATATTTTCAAATGCATTCAGATGATTGATCGAAGCATCTAATAAATGGTTATATACGGTACCTAAGAGGGTGATTTCAGTCGAATCGATAGCTGCATAAAGATCTGCAATATCCGTTTGCTCGATGGCGATTCCTACCTCCACGGCAGCATCAGATGATATTGAAGCTTGTGCTAAGAGTTGATCGTAGAGATTTTGAACTTCGATATTTGTAAATACTCCCGCTTCTGTTGAAAGAGTGCTAGTGTCGATTCCAAGTTTTTCAGCGGTTGAGAGAAGAGTATCGTAATGTTGTTGTTCTGAATCGGAAATACGGTCAAACTGAGCCAAGTCGGTTTGTTCAAAAAGCTCATCATAGATATCACGTGCCATTTTTTCTTCTTCGATCATAAAGAGCAAAGAGCTTACATCCGTATCGGATAATAGTGTTGATTGTATTTTTCCATCAATACTATCATGATGAGCTTTGGATGTTGAATGGGTAATATCTTTATGAGAGTCGAATGATTTAACAGAAACATTTTTAGAAGAGGCTTTCTTCATTGGTAACTCCTTTGGTTTTGATAGTGACATTATGAAGGAGTTGCGTTAGTGAAGTGTTAGCATTGACATACGATTAACGGAATATTCTTACTTTTTGTGTAAGATAGCTTAATTAAAAACATAGGAGTACTTATGCGACATTTCTCACCCTCTTTTAGGCTCTGGCATTGGTTAAATGCCATTGCACTATTTGGACTTTTTATCACCGTTGTATTGCGAGAGAGTGTAATGCACAAGGCTAATATCGGTGCGATCGTTCAAACAAAAATGGCGGAGCTTGGTACTGTTGTCACCGAGGAGCAGGCAGTAATGATCGGTAAAGCGGTCCGTTCACCGATGTGGGATTGGCACATTTATCTGGGGATTGCGGTTGCTATTTTACTGCTTTGGCGGTTGGCAATGGTGGTTAAAAACGGATTTGGATTTGATGATAATCCTGCCATGCAAAAGGTGTACCGTCTCTATAGGGTGGTGTATGGTGTGATGGCAATGATGTCGCTGAGTGGTTTGGTGTTGTATTACAAGATCGCCGGTGAGGCAAAAGAGAGTGTTGAAACGGTACACATGGTTTTCGGATGGAGTATTTTTGCGTTTATCGCACTTCATATTATCGGCGTTATATTGGCGGAGAAAAAGGATCAGAGCGGAATAGTTTCACGGATGATCAACGGAAAGTAGTTTTTAGGATTCGTGAATATCTTTAAAGGTTTCGCGAATAGCCAAAAACTCATCTAAACGTTCAAAAAAGATATCAACGAGACGTGGATCGAAGTGGTGTCCTCTCTCTTCTTTAAAGAGGGTAAAAATACGCTCATCATCCCACGCACATTTATAGACACGATCACTTCCCAGTGCATCAAATACATCAGCAAGAGCAGTAATTCGCCCGTAAATATGGATCTCTTCTTCTTTTAATTTTCGAGGATAACCGCTACCGTCCCATTTTTCATGATGCTCATGTGCAACAATAGCAGCGGCTTGTAGCAGTGTTCTATTGGAGTATTTGAGCATCTCATACCCTAATGCGGCATGAGTATCCATGATTCGACGCTCTTCTTCATCAAAACGTCCCGGTTTGTTTAATACGGCATCAGGAATGGCAACTTTTCCGATGTCATGCATCGGAGAAGCCTGTTTCAGCATTTCCGCTTCCTCTGCATCTAAACCGTAATACAAGGCAAGGAGTTTGGAATATTCCGCCACCCTTTTGACATGGTTTCCGGTTTCTTTAGACCTGCTCTCCCCGATGGCCCCCATCGTAAAAACAACTTCACGCTGGGTATCTTCAACTTCACGGTTGAGGTCGGTAATCTCCCCTAACGCTCTCCCCATCCCGCCAATCATGGTGTTAAACGCATGTGAGAGTTGCCCGATTTCATCTTCTCGATTTACCGCAACTTGCTCCGTATAATCTTGGGTGCGGGTGATCTTTTTGGCGGTATTTGAGAGGGTAATAATAGGACGGATCAAATACGTAGCTATGTAATAGGCGGCGATAGCAATAAAGAGTGCCCCTCCGAGCAAAAATAGGCTAAACCAAAGTTCATATTTATAAAGGAGTCGGTAAGCGAACTCTTTTTCTTCTTCAAGGACTATCGTAAGATCAGGGACACTTTTAAGGGCCTGAATTACTTGGAGGGAAGTATCAAAAATACTTGGGCGGAGCGAAATCTCTCCGTTTGCGTGTCGTATATAATAGTGCCGTTGCGGGGTATTGGAAAAAAAACGAGAGAGATTTTCCAATCGATAGACAATAATCAAACTTCCGATCGGTTGTGTAGAGAAGGTGGAAAATACGGGTACGCTAAAAAAAGGTTTGGTGGAGATGCTCTTTCCTATCGCGTTAAAATCGCTTGAAGCGACCGTGATACGATTCGTGTCAAGGAGGTAAAAGTTCCCATCAAGCTTTAGATCCGTTTTTTTCGACAAAAGGGCATTGCTGATACGTCGATCTAAATCTTGGGTATAGAGATCGTTCATGATGTCTGATTTTGCAAGAAATGCCATATCGTTTTGGAGGGTTTGAAGATGCTGATCGATTCGCTCCACGCTTATTCTCAGCTGGGTATTCATCTCTTGTTTAGCGGAGGCAGAAAGCTCTTGACGGAAAGAGTTTCCGACGAGAAACATGGTCAACGCATAGGGGATGAGGCTAACCGCCAAAAAGAGGAGAATCGTTTTGAGTTTAAAACTCATAGATCACCTTTATACTATTATCGACCATAGAGGAGGGGATGTATCCGATAGAGCCTTCAACATTTTGGACAAATGCTTTGATCGATTCATGGGAGGGCTGAGTGATCGGCGGGGCGATCCCTTGGAAGTGTTGTTTGACCCAGTAGGTATTCAAGCGATCCCTTCCCATTCCTAATACATCGGTTTCAAAGGCGATTCTGGAAGCATCTTGACCGACTAAATTAAGGGGAATCACTCTTTGATCTCCGATAGAATGCCGTTTTTGTAAAAAAATATCACGAATTTGCTGCACACTCAGTGACGTTACATTGGTTTTTTTAGAGATGACAACACTATACTGATTTGCAAAAGTTGTGGAAACAAAAATAAAAATAAGGAGTATAGGCTTCATCAGAAAAGCACCGAAAATGAGAATAGTGCACGATTCTCATCGTTTTGGGAATGCCATTGGTATTCGCTTTTTAGAGAGATAGGATAGAGCGGACGATAGCTGTATCCGAGGGTCAATATCGTGTCTTTATAATCACTGTAATGATCGTTATAATGCTCAATCCTCCCAACAACAGCGTGCTCCGGAGTGTAATGATACATTGCTTGCACATAGCCTGAGAGGGATGCTTTATCTTCTCTGTCATTGTGCTCATTGCTAGCAACCAGTGCCTCTGCCATGAGTTGCCATGTTGTATCGTCATATTTGACATTCGTTTGAAGGAATCGGGTTCGTTGATTCGTTAAGGTGATGTATTCCCCGATACTTCCCCCTCCGCTCCACTCCATAGAGAACTCTTTTTCGATGGCTAAACCGTAAAAATGGGTGTTGGGAATATTGATATACTCTTCATCTAAATCACGATTATTTTGGGCAAAAAGGTGGTAGCGTAACCCCTCACTTTGCGGTACGTAACCATTGATGTCGATACCGGTGAGAAATTTCGGAAAAAGGAGCTTACTGTAGAGGGGGCTGGAAGTGGTATCGCGTAAAACGTTGATGGGCTCCATATTCCAGTACCCGATTGGGGCGATCTGTTTTCCGAAACGGATATTAAAATCATCCGACATCCACAAATCACCATAGAGTCGTTCGATGTGAAATTTTTGACTCCCCCCATCGCTTCCGTCACTAACGTTCTTATGGTAAAACCCGACCGCTTCAAATTCCGCTAAATAGGAAATCATAGGATTGATGTCGCCGTACGCCATGACGGCTACGTCATCTAAAGTAAAGCTATCATTTTGTTGGTTTGATTCGAACTCCGTGGAAAAGTACCCACCTACATTGATATGATCGTTTATTTGTCCCCCTCGACCCAATTCGTAAGCGTGCACATACGTAGAGAGTAAAAAGAGGATTAAAGAAGAAAAGGGTAGTTTTAGGGGCACGAACAATCCTCATAATAGCGACGAATTAAATAAACTTTATCCTACCACAAATAGGGCTAAGCAGAGCTTATTTCTTAGCTGTTGAGTTTAAATTCCAACGTAAGATCTATCTCCATAGGGAGGCTATCGGTTAGATTTTTTGGGATATCTATACCTGATGCCGCATTTACAGCCGCTATTGCAGCATTATGGAAGATTCCATCTCCTCGTTGTACCGATATGCTGTTAATTTCTCCATTGGATGTAAGGATAAAATGAACACCGACTTCACCTTCCATTCCACGACGGCGTGCAGCGCTCGGGTAGCGTAGATTACGCTGGATATTACTTCGTAAAGAGTTAAAAAAAGCTCGTTTTTCAGAGGCTACATCTATTTTTGGTTTAGAGGTTACCGCGATAGGTGTCGGGAGAGATTGAATAGTATGTTGGACTACCGGAGGTGGTGTTGAGATGAGCGGTATCGGTGTTGCTACGGTTTGAACGGCTGAAACTACGGGTTTCATAGGAATGATCGGTTGAATAACCGTTGGTTTTTGGATCGGTTGCTGAGGCGTAACAATGGGGATCGGTTCTGATATTTTTGGTTGTTTCACCGCTGGCTCAGAGTGAGACAAGGAGACTACCATCATGTGTTGGAGCGGAATCTTTACCATCGGTGGCGGAGTGCGCATTTGGATTAAAACAACAAAAGCCAATGACCCCATTAGGGCATGAAAAGCAAGTGAAACGAGAAATGATTTGCGCGTTGTTGTCATCATAAGTGTAACCATCCATTAAAAATAGCGATCCCTACCAGTGCCAAAAAAATGGGGGCGGCATGTCGCAAGAAGGTACGATAGGTACCCAAATGCACTAAAGACTCTTGGAGAACTTTGGTGAGAACGACCGAAAAAAACAAAAACCATAGAATACTTGCCCCCAGCGCAAAGGCCAGCCCATAAGCCAAGGCTCCGTACCATGTACTTGATGCTGCGCTGAGTGTCATCATAGTGACCACTGGAGCGCAGATCGACATGGAGAGCAACGCCCCACTCATATAAAGCGAGAGTGTACTTTTGGGTGTTGATGGAGTAGTGCTACAGCACGATGCACTGCGACGAGCATCCATCCAAAGACGAAATGCCATAAAGAGGGTGATACTCCCCAGCAGATACCCCATCAACTCCGTATCACGGATGAGCGATTTGATGAAAAACGATCCGGTATAAGCTATAAGAGCGAGTGTTACATACCCGCTGATACGCCCCAGAGTGAGGGGGAGCAGTGCGCGCAGGCTTGCTTCGCGTGTTGCACCGTTAGCCAGAAGTATCGGCGAAACGATGGGCATACACGAAAACATACATGCTGTTGCTCCATACGAGAGAGCGACGATGAAAAGGGAGAATAGGGCTAGCGGTTCCACCCTTTAGCCCCTCCACCATTTATCGACTTTTACCCGTTTCTTGAACGACTCTTTGGATGAGGTGAGAATTGTTGCGGGACCATACTTGAAACTCATCACCCCATCGTGAGGACAAAATTCGACACATCGTCCGCAGAGGGTACAATCAGTATGGGTGATGTTTTTATTTTCCGCATGGGCAGCTATTTCATAAATATCCATTGGACATGCTTTTACACAATTGGAACATCCATCACAGTGGGATGAACCGTTTTTGACCAAACGTAAAAGGCCGATTTTTTTGAACAGGGTTTGCATCGGTAGAATCGGGCAGATGCGACAAAACGGCTGGCGTACGAAGAGTGCTAATGCAATCATTAAACCAAAAAGCAAATCAGCGATCAGGGAGAGGGCAAAATATCCCCATCCCGCTTGAGATACATAGACTTGGCTCATATCACCGACTGCTAGGGTAGTCATAATACGGCTAGGACAGATGGAACAAAACGGTGATCCCCACTCATGCCCCAACAGACCGATTCCGGTTAAAATCGGGAAAATAAGTACCAAAAATAGGAAGATAAACCATTTAATCGGACGGATTTTATTTATCGTTTCTCTCGAGAGAGAAGAAAACTGTTTGATCCCCAGTTTGGTTCCTATCATCCCCACTACCTCTTGGAAAAATCCGAGAGGACAAAGCCACCCGCAGAACGCTTTGTTGAGAATGAGGATTAAAACAGCGACGGTACCTACCGTGATGAGCGTCCCCATCAGTGCTTCCATTACGCCAGAACCTTCAGTAAAGAGGGTAGAGACACGGTGATCCATCTGATGTTGCAGAGGGATAAGAGTACAAAAGTCACCACCCTTCTGGTCATAGGCACACGAGAGTGCTGGGAGTGCTTGAGTCAGTTTATCATCGGTATAAAAGGTCGTAAAAACGGTTGCCCCATAGACAAAAAAGAAAAATGCGGTGAGCTGTACAATACGGCGTAGAGCCGTTAGCGTCAAAAATTTATCCACGTTGGACTCCTTTGGTACTTTGGCGGCGATAGATCAAAAGACCCCCTAAAAATCCGATAAAAATCGCTCCTGCTCCCCACTCCTGAGACTGCCAAAAATCGTTCGGATTAGCAGAATAAGGCATTGTAAACGTGCTGATGTAGTGTTTAGCGTTTGCATCATGTTGGAGGGTAACTAAAAATTCCGAAGGTTTATTGGCGTTGCGATCAGGGGTGACATTTTTAAAATCATTCGGAAGCGTGATCTTGACCACACCTTTTTCATCGGTAGTCAAAGAGTGCGCAGGTGTATTGTGGGTTTCTAATGTCATAGCGGTATTTGCAAGAGGTTTCCCCTCAAACATGGCTACAAAACGGTAAGTTTTGGAAGCGGTGTAGCGATCATGCTCGCGATGGAGCGGATCGGGGAGTATTTCGAGTGCCGTTTTAGATAATGCAGTGAGTTTAGTCGGTGAAATTCCCGCTGGACGACCATGCATTGAGACATAGCGGATAGCACTGTAAACGTACTCCGTAGTATTCGCTTCGGCGATCATCGCATAATAACCGCCTGTTTTTGGTCTCGGGAGAGTTATTGTGTTGATCGTAAAATTGAGCGGTTCATTCGATAGATCGGGACGAATGAGGACGGCAGAGGCATTTGATTCCAAATTCATTAGGGCGAACATGGCGCTTTCACCACCACCGTGTCCACCATGTTTTTTCCCACTATGCTCTTGTTTATGATGAGTGGTATTTTTTTCAGAAGAGGTGTATTTACTGTATATTTTTTTCCCTTCATCGCAATTATGGGGAGTCCAATAGATGACGCCATCGCCATAGCCCCAAAGGGTAGCTACGGCAAAAATGGGGATGAGTAGTTTTTTCATCCTATCCCCTTAGAATTTGACCGAAAGTCCAGCCGTGTAAACACGCCCAGGATTGACGGTGATGGAGAGATCTTCATTATTAAAAATTCCATCGCTATTAGCATCACCGCTCGCACGTGCTGTGTTGTAGTAGAATTTATTAAAGAGGTTATCAATACGTCCAAACGCTTCAAATGTATAACCATTCCATTTATGTGTATAGTTTGCGAGTAGATTGAATGTTGCTTGACTCGCAATTTCGATTTGATTCATTTCATCTGCGAAATAGTTCGATTTGGCATTCAATTCACCCGTTAACAATAAGTTATCGCTGTAGTTGTACCCAAGGCTAAGATTTAAGGTGTGTTTTGGAACTCTCGGAACGGTATTTCCAGTGAGGTCATAGTGTTGAATTGTATATTGGGTAGCGTAGTTGGTAGGGTTGGCAGAATAAGCTCCATAAGAATTTCCTAATACAAGGTTAAAATTGTCGTATTGGGTAAATTTAGCATTGATAAATGAGTAAGCTACATCGAGAAAAAGTGTTTTTTTACGGTCGGTGTTGAGTGAAAGTTCCATACCGCTATTGCGCATACCGCCTATATTTTCATATTGTGTTTTAGAATACAATGAGCTTGCTGGATCGGTTGATGCATATTGCCCGACATTAGCCATGATATAGTCTTTACGATCAATGATGAATGCAGCCACATCATAATCGACCGTAGAGAGAGACCCGCGCAAACCGATTTCATAGTTATAGGATATTTCAGGTTTTAGGTCGTGATTGCTTTCTACTTTTGTATCAGAGGGGTTAATGTCACCGGCAAAGAGTTGACTCACGGATGGTGTACGAAATCCGGTCGAGACGTTGGCATAAAGAGATGCGTTTGGTGTAATAACGTATGTTGATCCAAGACGATATGAACCGACATTGAATGTTTTATCAATTTGTATGGTATTGAGATGATCATTATAGTCCATGGTGATACGATCATAACGGGCATTGGTTGAAACACTCAAATCATTATTTACAGCGTATTTCAATTCACCATAGAGTGCATAAACGTTTTCATCAGTTTCATCGTTACCTGTGATGGTGCCTGCGGCTTTAATGTTGGCGGGATTAGAACAGGCTACGGCTCCTGAACGTGTACAATAGCTTTGTAAAATATTGGTTTTGTTTTCGTAGTAATTGTCACGTAAATCTAAACCTAATAAGGTTGCAAACGATTGACTAGAGGTTCGGTATTCGCTTTTTATACCGCGTTGGATTTGAAAATAATCATTATTAGTCGCATACGCGTTATCGTCGGTTACTTTTGTCCCGCTTGTATCGTATTTGATAGGGCTACCGATGAAGTTAGTATCATCGTTGTATTGATAGGCATTGATCAAAAGATTGGATGTCTCAGAAAAGTTTTTTGCATACGTTAGAAAGTATTTTGCCAACTGAACATCATATTTGCGACTGTAGTCACGGTCTCCCGTCCCATTGTAAGCACTGGTAGGATTATTAGCGGCTTCGGTTACCCCTTTAACGGTTCCGTGGGAGTCTTTGATACGGTCAGATAGCTCGATTCCGGCAGTGATGTCACTGGTGTCATCAATGTAATATTGAAATTTTGAGTTTAGATATTTAGTATCATATCCACCGTTTTCCCAATAGCCATCGCTTTTTCGTTCGGTTCCTTGAACATAAAAATTTAAATTATCATTGGCGTATCCACCGCGAAGGAGATGTTTTTGATAATTAGAACTTCCCGCTTCATATCCAACAGAACTATAACTGTTCTTTGACCCTTTTTTGGTCGTGATGATAACTGCACCGCTGAGTGCGTCCTCACCAAAGAGATAAGAAGCTCCCCCTTTGACAACTTTGATCGACTCAATGTTATCCAAATCGATATTGACTGCTCCGGTACGTTCAAAGACTGGTACACCGTCTATAACTACCGCAACTCCTGGCTTTTCTCCCATATAACGTTGATTTTCGACCCCACGGATATGGAGTTTGAATTTATCGCCCCCTGTTACTTCGGTAGTAAGTCCTGGGATACGGTTTAGGACTTGCTGAATATTTTCGACATGTGCTGCATCGAATTTCTCACCGCTGATGGTGGATGTGTTGGATATTTCGGTTTGCTTTGATTCAAATCGGTCATCGATGGTAGTCGAATCAACATTGATAACACCCAAATTTTCAGCACCAAACGCCGAACTGCATAGCAATGCTGACAAAATAATACTTTGCTTAAATTTAATCATAAATACTCCCCCTTAAAGTTTCGGTCTAATTATGAAAAAAAAGTGTTACATTTGTGTTAAGGCTTAACAGTAATGTAACGCTTGTCTGAAATAATGCTATTAACAAAACTTTAAGGAAGTTGAATGAATGGCATTAAATTATCTATTACAGCAGTGTTAGCACTGTATGGGTCGATAGCAACCGCTGAGGTGGTTGATTTGGGGGATGTGACGGTGAGTGCGTCTAAAATCGAGCAATCAACACTTGAAGCGCCCGTCAATGTATCCGTGATTTCGGCAAGCGACATCGAAAAGTCGAATAATCAGCGTTTAGGGGATGCGTTAAATGCAAAAGTTCCAGGGTTGTATCTACGTGGAGGGGCGTTAGGGAATGCTCGTCCGGGAGTGACGATGCTCAGCTCTATGCGTGGTCAGGGGGGGACTTTGACCAAGCTCGCCGTGTTAGTAGATGGGATGAATATGGTGGATGCGTATTCGGGGCAAGTGAACTGGGCGATGGTCTCTATGGAGGATGTGGAGAGTATAGAGGTGGTTCCCGGTGTCGGTTCATCATTGTATGGTAGTAATGCGATGGGGGGTGTCATTAGTATCACAACGAAAGCACCAACCAAAGAGGAGATGTCGTTTACTATCGGTAAAGGGTATGAGGATTCAGCAGGAGAATATGTTAGCGCACTCTATCGCAATAAATTTGATAACGGATTAGGGGTTGTATTTGGATTTTCTCAAAATAACCGTGATGGATATATTGCTGAGTATGTAACGAAATCACCATCGGGAACCCCAACAGCGGATGCGATTAGTGTGAGTGGTGATATTCCGACCACGACAACGGCAGGAGCAACGACCTATATCGTAGGGGATAAAGGGTTAAATGGATCTAAAGCACAAAATATTCATGCCAAACTGTTTTATGATATAAACACGGATTCGAAGATTCATGCCGGATTTGCCTATTCTGATAATGAAAGTTTAGATGGGTATTACAATAGTTATCTAACGGATAGTACTACCGGAAATGTACTTCCCGTGACGACAACAGCGACCAATTTAAATTTGCATGGGAAAAAAACAACAATCAAAGAGCAAGATTTTGCGAGCTCCATCCCTATGGGAAATACGGTATTGCGCTATTTCGGAGGATATGATGGAAAAATCGGAGATAGTAAAGTCACTCTAAATGTTGGCAAAATTGATCGTGATTCGTGGAATACCAGTATCGGTTCTTCGGCTACGTTGGCTTCGGGTGCAGGGACTTATAGTTCTTCACCCAATAGCACAACAAACGGTTCTGTACAAGTGAGTATTCCACTGGGCGATATCCACTATGTTATCGTAGGTGCTTCGACGGAAATCGGTGAACTGAATCAAAAAAAATACTCCCTTTCAAACTGGAGAGATACCGATACCAAAACAGCAGAGCTGGATCGTATCGATGCTAAAAGTACTACAAACTCACTCTTTTTACAAGATCAGATTTCTATCGGAGACGATCTATTGTTCTATGTAGGGGGGCGTTATGATGCATGGGAAGCAGGGGGGACAGGTGTCGTAACGACAGGATCGGTTCCTGGAACATTTGAGTATTCTGATCGTAGTGAATCGGCGTTTAGCCCGAAAATTGCGGCTGTTTATATGCTTAATAACCGAACCTCGATTAAAAGTTCGGTAGGGACAGGGTTTCGTGCACCAACCAACTATTATCTCTTTGCAAATCCGACTTTCTCGGGTGCAGCTGCACCCAATGGAAAAATGATCTATTCGAACCCTGATTTAAAACCTGAAAAAGCAAAAGCGTTTGATCTTGGGGTAGAGTACCATTTTGTGGAGGGTGGAAAAGTTACTGCCACCTGTTTTGTGACCAAAACTACCAATCTGATCTATCAAAAAGTTACTAAAGTAGCTCAATATACCGATCCCCTTATCAATAAAGTGATTGATTACGAATCACGACAACAAAATACAGGTGAAGCGTTGGCAAAAGGGATCGAACTTTTTGGTGAATATCCGCTCACGGATTGGTTGGAGGTTCGAGGGAGTTACTCGTATACCGATTCTAAAGTGACGAAAGATGATACTGATACGGGGATGGAGGGAAAACGGGTGACCAACGTCCCAAAAGATATGTTCTCACTCGCTTTTGAGGTGAATCAGGGGGATTGGTCAGGAGTTTTATCCGGTCGTTATGTGGGAGAGCAATTTAGTAACAATGATAACTCTGATGTGGTTAAAGACACATGGACAGGGTACAGTAAATACAGTGTTGTGGATCTAAAAGTAGATTATAAAATCACTAAAAATTTTAAAGCAAGTATGATGATCGATAACGTACTGGATAAAGAGTATTATGAATATTATCGTATGCCAGGGCGCGGGATAACGATGCAGTTATCGGCGAATTTTTAATCATGAAAAAGGTTGTTTTAGTATTAGTAACATTACTGATCTCGCTATGGGCTGATACTCTATGGCTCGATGAAGCCAAAAAGAAAAAATGTTGTGAGGTAAAGCAGGGGTCAGTGCCAATGAAAGAGCTCTCCGTTAAATCAGGGAATCTTCAAGAGAATAAAAAATTAAAAAATTTGAGCGGCTCGGTTTTGTATATTCGCGATATGGATGGCAAGATTGAAGAGCACAATCTCTCGGGTTCAAAAATAACTTTTACCCCTCAATACAAAGGGAACTATCACCTCTTTTTAAAACATCAAGAGGTAGTGGATGGTGTTCTCAACGTCCAACTCTCTACTCACCGACTCTACAACAAAGAGGGGAATCTTTCGTGTTCTTGGACAAAAGAGGTGCGGGGTAAAACCTCCGATTCTCGCTATTTGAGTGAACCGCTTTCACAACTGCCGTTTCAACTGATGATGGAGAAAACGATCCATAAACATCATGTCAATTGTTGCTTGTATGTCGGAGATATTATCCCTCTGAAAGTCTATTACAAAGGGGAGCTTTTAAAAGATGTTCCTGTGGATGTAGAGTTGGAGAGTGGTTGGAAAAACACCATTAAGCCTAATGATAAGGGGATGATGATGGTGGAAGTCCCTAAAAGTACCTATGAGCAAGAGAAAGGGGATAAAAAACGCTCTGAAAAACTCCTTGTTAGTGCGACGTACGATGTCAATGAATCGGGCGTGTATGATGGGAAATCGTATACATCGGTACATTACGCGATGAGTATCCCCCTCTCGTTCGGCGATACCCCTCTCGAATACGAATCCAAAACATTGGCGTTTGCTACCGTAATCGGGGTAATGCTCGTCTTTTCTCTAGGACTTTATTATAACCGACGACGCAAGCGTAAAACGCCCAAGGAGATCTATTTTGACGAAGAATAAATTTAGTCTCCGCCGTGCTGTCAATAATATGAATTTGGTGCGGTTTCGGTTTTGGTTTCAGATTGTCGCGTTTGCTCTGATCGTTTACGGTGGATATATCGGACTCGATTTAGGCGATAAACTCCCGACATTTGCGTGCGTCTTTAACTCGGAGGGGACAGGTGGCAAATGTTATGTTGGAGAGCTTCAACATGATTTAAAACATCCACTTGAGGGGTTTGTCGGATTTGCAGGATATGCATTTCTCATCTCTTTGGGGATGTTCGCGGTGTGGTTTTGGGCATTGAATAAAGGGTGGTGCGGTTTTGTTTGCCCTCTGGGGACGATGCAAGACTGGCTCACGATGGTGCGTGAAAAAACAAAAATTCGTTACAGCGAATACTCATGGGCGAATCGCGGGAAGATCAAAAGTATCAAATACATTTTATTGATCTTGTTGTTATTGCTTCCCGTGATGATTGCCAACTCCGTGTTTGGACTCCCGAAACTCCCCAACGGTCTCTCGATGCCGTTTTGCGACATTTGCCCCGGACGGATGATGATTCCCGCGTTTACAGGGGATTTTAACCAGTTTTATATCGATTTTTCCTCGAAAACCGATATCGTCATGACCACCATCGGGATGATTATGACGGGGCTGTTTTTGGTCGGATCGTTTATCAAAAAGCGGTTCTTTTGTTATTTTTGTCCGATGGCGGCGTTGCAGTATGTTTTTTCGAAACCCGCACTGCTCAAACTCTACAAAGATGGCTCAAAATGTACCAAATGCGGCGATTGTTACCGAGCGTGTGATATGGATATTCTCGAAATTGCCGACGATGTGACGAGCAAAAATCTAGTCACCGAAGATTGTACTCTTTGTCTTAAATGTGTCGCGGCGTGTCCTGAGGATGGGTGTTTGGAGGCTAACTTTATGGGAGCCACTATTTTCGAATCGACCAAAGAGGGCTTTCTTGTACGGATGGCGATGGATCAAAATAAGGAGAATCATGCACACTGAACACACGATTGAGACCTCGGCAGAGCGTCAAAACCGCCATAAGGCGATGGAAGCCATTGCTGTTTTGAACAGCTTGAAAGAAGATTTTAAATCTCCGATCCGCAGTATGGGCTATTTTTACGATTTATTTGAAAAAGTCTATTGCCATCACCAACCGCTCCACGAGGGGAAAGCCAAAATCGGGACGATGTGTATCCAAATCCCCTCGGAGATCATCTATGCACTGGACGCTGTACCGATTCGACTGTGTAATGGGTTTTATACTGACGATGAGATCGGTGGTGATCTATTGCCTCAAAAGTCGTGCCCGCTGGTCAAAGCGACGGTGGGGTGGTTCGCTTCGGATAATTTTTCCGATAAGCCTGACATCACCTTTTCTCCGACGACGTGCGACCAAAAGACCAAAGCGGGAGCCATCATCGAGAGTTTCGGACATACCGTGATCGATGTCGGGTTTCCTCGTACCAAAGAGAGTGAAGAGAGTCGTCACTATTGGCGCGAGAGTGTCAAAAGTTTCGCCGTGAAACTCTCCAAATTTCAGGGGAAAAAGTTGACCCGATCCAATCTGGAGAGTGCGATCAAAAAGGTGGGGTATGCACAATCGCTTTACCACAAGCTCACCGAATTTCGAAAAAACAAAGCGGTTCCGATTTTGGGTGTCGATATGTTTTTGGTCACGAACGCTTTTTTCTTTGACAAAATAGATGAGTGGATAAGTGCGGTCGAAAAACTGGTTTCAGAATTGGAACAACGTGCAAACGATGGTGTTAATGTGGCAGGAAAAGCGAGTCCACGTATCGTTTACACAGGCTCTCCGCCGATTTTCCCGAACTATAAAATCCCCCTTATCATCGAACAGAGCGATGCAATCATCGTCGCCGATGAGACGTGCAGTTCGAACCGTATGTTTAACGATATGGTGGCAGTGGATGAGTGGAATCTCTATGACATGATCGATTCGGTTTCGGATAAATATCTCAAAGCGTGTACCTGCCCGATATTCACCCAAAACGATGATCGAATCCGCAGAATCATCCAACTGGTGCGCAGTTACAGCGGTGATGGGGTGATCTATCAGGCGTTTGCGGGGTGTCAGGTGTACGAGATGGAACAACGCAGTGTCTTGGCGGCAATGGAGCGAGAAGGGATTCCAATCCTCTACATCGAGAGTGATTACAGCCCCTCACAACACGGACAGCTTACGACGCGGGTTGAAGCGTTTATCGAGTCCTTAAAAAATCGAAAGAGAATGAAAAAATGAGATATTTTGTAGGGATTGATATCGGCTCTACCGCGATCAAAATCAGTGTCGCGGATGAGAATAAAAATCTAGTCGGGCATAAAATCAGTGCGAGCGGGAGTATGTTTTACAAGTACGCTCAAGAGGCGTTGGCAGAGTTGTTAAAAGAGTTAGGTATTGATGAGCGTGAGGTGGTCTATACGGTGGCTACGGGATATGGGCGAAAGCTTTTCAAAGAGGCGGATGAAAATATCAGTGAGATTACCGCCAATGCCATCGGTGCGCAACAAGCCGCCAAAAGCTACGGCAATATCAAAACGATCATTAATATCGGCGGACAAGACAGCAAGGCGATTTCTCTCGATGCCGAGGGGAATGTGGTCAATTTTGCGATGAATGACCGTTGCGCGGCAGGGACGGGGAAATTTCTCGACGTTGTGGCGATGAATCTAGAGATCGGGGTGGATGAACTGAGTGATTACCATTTCAAATCGGTGGGGACTCCTCTCTCGATCAGCAGTACGTGCGCCGTATTTGCCGAATCGGAGATTATCGGGTTGCTAGGGAATAACCATAGCGTCGAGGACATCGTTTCGGGAGTGCATTACTCTATCGCTAAACGGATCGTAAAACTGGTGAAACGGGTAGGGGTCAAAGAGAACGTCTATTTTGACGGCGGACCTGCTCTCAATGATGGGTTGGTGAACGCAATCGAAAATGAGCTGGGGCATAAAATCTTTGTCCCTGAATATCCGCAGATCACGACATCCTACGGTGCGGCGGTGTTGGCGTGTGATGCATTTTTGAGTGAATCGGCGAGTTAGAAAAATAAAAAAAGGATAAGACAATGGAAAATAGCGGTTGGTTGGAATTTGCCCATAGCGGGATTGATTATGGGATTATCGGAATTTTGGTGCTGATGAGTGTTGTCTCATTGTGGCTTTTTGTTGAGCGGATAATGACGTACGGCGGGATTCGGATCGAAACGTATAAGATTAAAGAAGAACTCGAACTTGATTTAGGAAACAACGTCAGCACGATTGCAACCATCGGCTCCAATGCACCCTATGTCGGACTTCTTGGGACGGTTTTGGGGATCATGATCACCTTTTACAGCCTCGGAGATGTGGGGGCAGTCGATCCTAAGAAAATCATGACAGGGTTGGCATTGGCACTTAAAGCAACGGCGATGGGTCTCGTGGTTGCTATCCCATCGATCATCTTTTACAATATACTACTGCGTAAAATGGAGAGACTCCTCACCATGTGGGAAATCAAAAACAAAGGGTAACCCATGAAAATGAAACGTATGGACACGATCAACGTTATCCCCTTTATCGATATTATGCTCGTTCTTTTGGTAATGGTACTTACCACGGCGACCTTTATCCGAACAGGACTTATCCCCGTTGATCTCCCCGATGCCAAAGGGACTGCCGCAGAGCATAAACCATCAGAGTTCAAACTAACGATCCAAAAAGACGGGACACTGTTGAGTGGTGAGGAGAAGAACGTGATTACCTTGGCTGATTTTGAACAACGGGTTATTGCAGGGGGTAAAGAGATGACAGTCGTACTCTATAGCGATAAAGATGCGGCATTTCAAAACTTTGTCGGGGTAATGGATGTTCTCAAACGTCTGGGGCATGAACAGCTCTATATCGTCACCGACAAACAAAAATAAGCAGGACAGAATGATGAATTATCGAACTATTCTTGCGGCTACCGCTATGATTAGCAGTGTGTGCGCACAAGAGATTGTTACGCTAGAAAAAATCCAAATCGCAGAGGATTATACCGCTATCGATGAGCGACGGGATAACTCTATCGCGAAACGGATTATCAAAGCAGAAGAGTTGACTCAGTATGGGGATTCTAATGCGTTAGAGATTCTCCGACGCACCCCCGGAGTAACAATCCCAAATGGCAAAGGACCCGCTAGTGCACCGGGTAAGGGATATACGGTGGTGATGATCGACGGTGAAGCGACCTCGACAGGAACCAGTAAGCGAGCTAGTCCACTGGAGCAGATTTCACCCGATATGATCGAGCGGATCGAGGTGATGACGAATGGCTCAGCAGAGTACACTGCCGAATCGATGGGGGGAATCGTCAATGTCGTTCTCAAAAAACCAAAGGCGGAGGGGCGAACGTTAGCAAAAGTAACCGTTGGTGCCTACGGTGAGGATTTGAGTGAAACCGCGTATGTTCAACGAGAAGGGAAGCTCGATAAAGTTTCGTATTTGGTGAATCTGAACGCGGCTAACAATATCAAAGAAGATCGGACTGACATCGTAACCGATAAAGCAGCATTGGATACAAACGAGGAGCGTGATGAGCGGAGCAAAAATCGCTCCGTTGGTGTGCGGGCAAAGATCAACTACTCCCCCTCTTCACGTCTTAAAATACTCTATGACGGGTCGGTGACGTTTAATCATGATAGTAACGAGATTACTTCGACGACTATGACCGAGGGCTCAGCTACTCCAACGAACCGTTACCGAAGTCATGACGATGCGACCAACACGATGCTCTGGTCGGCTTTGGGGGCGGAGCACCGATTCGGAGATGATATTTTTGAGTGGAAAGCAAAAATCCACTCGTTTGAAGAGAGCGGTGATTTAGAGTCATTATCGACCCCTTCTGCTACCAATCGTAAAGAGCACGATTATGTATTGAGTCGGTTTTACGGTCTTCAAGGGGATTATACGGCACTTCGAGATGAGCATTTTATGAAAGCCGGATTTGAACTCAAACGAAGCGATCAGATCGATGAAACCACAAGGATTTTAAACGGGGTAGATGTCACCTCGGTGAACGATAAAATCCAGATGAAAGAGGACAAACTATCCCTCTATATCCAAGACGAATATACATTGAATGAGGGGATCGTCATTACCCCCGGACTCCGCTATGAAACATTAAACAGAGACTATGGTGCAACGTCGAATCTGGGTTACTTCGCGCCATCTTTGCACGCACTGTTTCAGGTGACACCAAAAGACAATATCCGTGCGAGTGTCGCTAAAACCGTCCGTCTCCCAAGACTCAGCCAACTATCGGCGAGTACCAACAGCACCCTCGATGAAAACAGCATCCATCGTCCCGATGTGATCGGGAATCCGAATTTGAACGAAGAGAAAGCGTTGAGTTATGAGCTTCGGTATGAACACTTTTTTGAGGATAAAGGGTTAGCGAGTATCGGCGGGTTTTATCGAACCATCAATGATAAAATCGAAAATGCGATCCGTTTTAACTCCGTATCGGGACGTTATGAACAAACCCCTGAAAATGCAGGAGAGGGATCGTTGTGGGGTCTTGAATTAGAGGTTAAAAAATCACTCAAAGAGTACATCACAGGGTTCGGAGTTTTTGCCAATGCCACGCTGCAAGACTCATCGATCACGAACACTCTAACCGGAGTCAAAAGAGAGCTTTTACAAACACCGAATTTTACTTGTAACCTCGGTTTCGATCACACGCTAAAAGGCTCTGAAATCACCTACGGAGCCGCTTATCGCTACGTCGGCGGATACGATGATCCGCAGGAGTATTTCATATCCCAATCACAAAAAGGGTACGGTACGCTCGATCTCTATGCCAATAAACGGCTCAATAAAACGTTTAAATTACAGTTTAACATGAAAAATATCACGGCTTCAACCGTAGAGACGACGTCACGTTTGTATGATGCAGGGGGAGTGATTACGCAGACTCAAGTGGATAAAGAGCACACAAAACCACAGGTACTTTTATCGATAGAGGGGAAATGGTAAAGTTTCCTCTCAAAATTCTACATTTGATATTCTAGTGAGTTATAATATTATGATGATAAAAAGGAGGTTCTGATGATCGCTTTAAATGCTAACCAATTATTAGCCGAGGTTGATTCACTGCCAATCGATCTTAAAACAAAACTGGTTGATAAACTTTTACGCAGTCTTACCCCTAACTCTGAGAGTATTGATACTTTATGGAAACAAGAGGTTGATAAACGAGTTAATGCTATTGAATCAGGACAAGTCTCTCTTATCGATGGAAATGAGGTATTTCGTAAAATTCAAGAACGCTTCGCTTGATGCAATTTCATTTTCATCCTGATGCTGAGCTTGAATTAAATCAAGCAATCGATTATTATGAAGAGTGTCAGGAACCACTTAGGGTTAGAGTTTGCACAAGAGATTTATGCAACTATCCATCGTGTCGTAGATTTTCCAAATGCATGGCAAATTATGACTACAAAAACAAGACGTTGCTTAACAAATCGTTTTCCCTTTGGAATTGTTTACCAAATACGCAACAATGAAATCATTATCATCGCTATAATGCATCAAAATCAAAAACCTTTTTACTGGAAAAATCGTTTCTAGTAGCTTTTCATGCTGCCCATTTTAACTTCGCCGTTGAGAGGTAGCGGGGAAATAGTAATTATCTATTTTAGTAAAACGTCGACTTTTAAGCCGACGTGAAGAGTAGAGAAGAAAATCAGAATTTGTAATTGATACTGGTGTAAAGTGTACGTCCCATACCGGGAACGGCAGTACCCCACATCGATGTAGTTCCCGAAGCACCATAAGAACCTGCGTTTACGTTAGCATAACTGACTGTTCCTGCCTCTTTGTTTAAGGACATGGTAGCACCCTCTCCGGTATAGGCACCACCGAGTGGTAGATAATAAAGGGTGTCAAACAAATTTTCTACCCCAAAATCAATACGCACTTTTTGCCATGAATAACTGCCACGCATATTGACGAGGCTATAACCAGGCGTTTTGATTTCATTGCGTACATCAGAGATGCTATCTTTTGCGTCAACTCCAATCACCTCAAGGGCATTATCCCAGTTGCCCGATGTATGTGTTAGTGCCAGTTTAGCATTGAGTGGCATAATATTGTAGAGTTCGTCATTTGTGTCTAGGTTTTTGCCTTTTGTATAGTTCACGACACCTTTTAGACCGAAATCACTTCCGAGGGGCATTTTACCAGCAATATCGATGCCGTACATTCGTGCCTCCTGATTGACATATTGCAATTTAACAAAGCTATTTGTTGCAGTTTGCGTACCAGAGTTAGGGAATGTACGACTGGCATCAATATAATCTTTGACATGAGTATAGTATGGTGTTATTACGAATTGATATTCACTATCGGGACTGTGCCAATCAGCTGTAAGACTTAAGGTATGGGCAATTTCAGGCTTAAGATCGAGATTACCGACATAACCATTACCATCGCCAACAAAGTTATTCATTTCCAACGCCATAGAGTTGGTTGACCAAGCATATCTTTCATATAGGTTTGGTGAACGGGTTTTTTGAGCTATACCAAATTCAAGAGTACTAGTAGCATCTGGCGTATAGGTATTTAATACCGTTAAATCGAGATTGTTGTCAGTACGTTTTCGATCAAGTGCATTCCACTGGGTAAGTGTCCCAACTGAACTTCCACGATACATTGGTGAGGTAGAGTTGTAGCCTTGAACATCACCACTATCAGTTTTTACACGCTCGTAGCGAGCACCTATCAATGATTTCCATTGTGAATTCCACTTGGCCTCCCACTCGCCAAAGGCTGCAAGACGATCACGTTCACCATCATTGATATTCCAAAATGTATACGGTGCCATACCTCCTACGCAGTTACCAACACCACAATCAGGTGCTGGTGGCCACCAGTCGTTCAATCGATACGTTTGCCCTTCCATTCCGATGCGTAAGAGATCTCTAGAATTGAGTTCGATATCCGTTTTGATAGAAACACCGTTGGTTTTTCCTTCGGTGTACATCGGCATACCGTTGACGGGGTAGGTATTATTTACGAGAGCACCGTAGTTGTAGAGTTTATCTTCTCCAAAATCCATGAAATGTTCTACTGTTTCGTGGTAAGCACGCGCCTCTAAATTACCCCAGTCGAAAGTGGAAACATAGCGTAGATTGAGCCGTTTTTCGACATTATCTAACATATCCATACGTTGATTTGGATAAAGTTGGTAGGGTAAATCTTGATAGCCGAATTTGGCTTCTAACAGTTGATTGTTGTTTTGGTATGCAAGTCCTAAAGTATGGTTGCGTGTTTCATACGTTGTCGATCCTACCTCGTTTGAGTCAAGTTGTCGTAGAGTGGGTGCCCCATCAGCGGGATGAGTTGGGTTAACTGCTGTTGTTACCGAAAATTTTCTATAATCACCGCCAGCATCATAGTTTTCAGACTTAGCTATTGCACCGTTGTAGCTGATATTAAAAGACTCTGTGGCGTAAGCTGCAGATAGGTTAGCACCATGTGCATTTCCATTGCTACGGTAAAACGTTCCAACTTCTCCTTCGAACAAGTTGTCTTGTCCCGGTAGAGCAAATTTCGGTGCATGTGTTTCAGCGATTATACTACCTCCGATACTGTCGCCACCGACGCTTACCGGTGATACTCCAGTGTACACTTTCATGTTGTCAACATTAGTGGGATCAATATAAGATAGTGCAGGATTCATATGATTCGGACACGATGCGATCAGATCCATACCGTCTACTTTAATTCGCAGACGATCATCCGCGAGCCCATGGATGGTAGGCAGGCTAGATACACCACCAGCACCGTAAAGATTTACACCTGGTACGTCGCGCAAAAGCGATGCAGTATCGCTTGTTGCCGCACGCAGTTTCGGTAAGTCAGATTGGGTTACGGATTCAGAATTATTGTCAGTGTTCGTGGCAACAACAGAAATTTTCTCCAAATGGAGTTCAGTCGTGTTTTCAGCCCCAAAACATGAACTCACAATGAGAGATGAGAGTAAGAGGCTGTGGGTAATTCGGTGGGTATTTACCATCGCATTTCCTTGAATTTTTAGATTAATGTATGTGATTATGAATTAGAAGTGTTACATTAGTGTTAAATAAATAACTCAACTTTCGCACATAGATTCGAGTAAAAACATTCACTAAAATCCATCTACGAAAGCCCATAAATAGGCACTTTAAAGTATAATTTGTTTACCACAACAGATAAATACAGAGGCTTTTTTATGGGT
>Ga0209467_1000545_pt1 | contig 50287 bp, 53 predicted proteins | sample Higcelwee11metaG_FD_187175 | JGI IMG/M metagenome (GOLD analysis project Ga0209467, IMG submission 187175) | Freshwater pond sediment microbial communities from the University of Edinburgh, under environmental carbon perturbations - High... | ecosystem: Environmental > Aquatic > Freshwater >... | reverse complement strand
TCAAACCAAATAAGAATCAGATCAGTGAACTTCAGCTTGATTTTAGTAGAGTAAAGAGAAGCAAGGAAGGAACCGAAGAAAATAACAGTAACGATACCAAAACCACAGCCAAAGAGAATGGTGGAAGGTGCAACACCAGTAGCTGTTACCAGCGTCAACTGAGACGTAATATTATCAACGGCGTTGATGCCAATGCAGCTAGAGATGAGGCCCACATCCTGCAAACCAACAAGCTTGATGAGAGGATAGAACACCAGACCAATCCAAGTAAAGATAGGGGTATACATATTGATGAGAGTGAATATAATCATAGTGCCAATACCGCAAACATATATATTTGCGACAACAGGCAAAGATTTAATACCAAATCTAACGCACTGTTCAAGAATGGGCACTGTATTTTCACAAACATCAACTCCTGCTTCAAAGGACACTTTGAACAGATTACCTTTCTCGTATTCTTCGGGCAAGGGAGTAGCTTCCTCGTAGTACGTAATGGGGTATTTGCAGAGAGGATAGATATGGGATGTAATCGCAGTAACTACCATCGTTACTAAGAACAAGAGAAAGAAGATAAGTGTAAATTTGCTCATCTGGCCGCCAGAGCTAAGTACAGCCATTATAAGGCCGACAGAAGATGTGCAGAATCCAGTAGCAATGATTGCAGCTTCACGATGGTTAATTTTACCTGAGGTATAAAGGTCATTAGTCTGAAGGTGACCAACGGTGAAGTTACCCATGAATGCGCTGACAACAACAACTGCACTCTTACCAGGCAGGTTGAATAGCGGCCGAGTGAAAGGACGAGCAAAGATGCCAAGCGCTTCTGACAATCCAAAATTGATAAGAGGAGGCAGGAAGAACATGATCGTAGCGATACCAATACAGAATTTGCCCAAGGTTGTAAGTGTCTTGGTATAAACGCCGTTGTCAATAAAAAACTGCGGCATGCAATTAAAAACATCAAAAATGAACAATACAACTGCAAAAATCGACATCAAGTTAAGGGCAATCTCAACAGGACGATCTTTCCAAAATTTTGTAACATACAATTTATACAAAACAACTGCAGAAGAAATAAGAGCAAGAATAAGACTATATTGAGCGAATGCACCAGCAACCTTACTGGTAATCCAGTCGATAGGAAGAGTATTACTGCCCTGAATTGGGAGTTTCACAAAGAATATAACAATACCGATAATGCTAGCAACAATAAAACGAACAATTGCTTTTTCCCTTGAAACAGGTTTCTTTTCAGCTACTGTGTTAGACATTTTTTAACCTCCTAATTATTAATACCTTTAACTGCTTTTACTTAATGTGATGTAGGGTAGCACAAGGAGTCTAACTTGATTAACGGATCAAACTGCTTGGTCGGTTCCGCATAAGCTGCCTTACCCTCATTATCACGCAGGTCTTCGCCCATATGTATCAGGACTCCTGAATCTGTGAGTTTTTCTTGCAGTTCAGCAACATCTACGTTCTGAAGTGTACAGCCTGCGTCTATTGACATCGCCGCTGCAGTACCAGCGACCTGACCGGTAAAAGCGCAACCTGGAATATAACGCATAATCTCCCAACCTGCACCATCAGCGGCGACGATTCTGCCTGCGGTGATGATGTTGGTTATGTTGCCATCGATAAGTGCACCGTATGGGAACTCATATACTGCCGCAGGGCTATCGAGGCAGTTAATAACACATCCGACTGAATCATCCAAATGTAAGCCAGGTACAAGAGACAGTTCTTTCTGACCTTTGATACGACGAGTTGTACGGAACTGAGGCATAGTGGGAAGCGACAACATCGTGTAATCACTACGCCGATTCTTCTTCAGGAAATCCAGTGCTAAAGTACGGCTGAAGCGAATGTAGGCATTGACTCCATCGCTAGTGGTACCGTAAAACCTAGGAATTTCACTTTGACTATTGTCAGCATCAGGACGTAACCCAATCCAGCGCAAACCAATAGTATTAATGATATCACCGGACTCAATACCCTTCTTCATTGTTTCAAAGTCAAGTTCGTAAGCCCAATGCGAGACGATACTCTTTTGTTCTATGCAGGGCGCTCCAGCGCGGAACATAACATCAGCATCGCCCGAAGCATCGATAACCATCTTGGCTATATAAGCACTACGGCCAGACTTATTCTCGACAATGACACCCTTGCAAACATTACCATCCATAATTGGTGCGCAAAAAACAGTATCAAAAATTACTTCTACATTATTTTCTGCCATCAGCTCATCAAATGCCATAACACAAGCTGGGATATTGAAATGAGTCTGATATCTTCCAGCAGGTTTTTCTACCGTTTTAACACCATATTCCCAGCCATCAGGAACATTACTATAGCCATATTTTATGGTAGTGTATAAGAGCTCTTCTGCTATACCACCATAAATCTTATGACCAAGCCCATCGCAAAGAGGCAAATAGATGCATACATGGCCGAGAGTTGCCAACCCGCCCAGAATAATACTTTTTTCTATGAGAGTTACCTTTTTATTATTTCGTGAAGCGGCAAGCGCTGCTGCAACACCGGCGATTCCGCCACCAATAACAAGCAAGTCAGATTCACCGCAGACTGGGACTTGACTGTGTGTCTCGTTTACGAACTTCTCATTCACTTCATATAGCACTCCTTTTAGATTATTTGCATAAAGTCTACCAAGCATTTGTCTATCAATTACCGAAAATAGTTGCATTTTTTCTTCGGATTTTCTATGATAAACTTGATACAATAATATTATATGAAATATGTCGAAACATCGGAAATATCCAGTTATTATTACGGGAATCATAACTTGTGGTATGAATGTCATTCCAAAATAGAATAGCAGTCATTAAGGAGTGTTGGAGATGGAATTTATGCAGTTGCGTTATTTTATGGTGGTTATGGAACAGCAAAACTTTACGAAAGCGGCAACAGTTGCTTTTACCTCTCAGTCCAACATCAGCAAGCAAGTTTCTCAATTAGAGCAAGAGCTTGGCGTACAACTTTTTGAAAGATTAAATGTGGGTGTAAAGCCAACAACTGCGGGTGAAAATTTGTATCAAGGGCTAAACGAGATACTTCCTAAACTTGACAATCTAATCAGCAAAACCAAAGATATCGATGTTTGCAAGCAAGGAACAATTCGCCTTGGCGTTTGTGAATCTATGGATATCGAGCGTATTGTTCCTCACCTTTTCAGCAGATTAACAGATCAGGAGCCATATATAAAAATACGCATTGAAACACACTCGTACGAAAAATTATTGGAAAAGCTTTCTACCAACGAGTTGGATATGATTTTCTTTTTCTCAGTTCTCGATGTGGACATTCGAGGTGCTCAGCGACTCGTTTTGAATCGCGAAAATCCTCTTATTTACTTATCAAAAAATCATCCGCTATATCAAAAAGATGATTTAAAGCCAGAGGATTTCAAAGATGAAGTTTTTGTAAGATACAACCATAAAATCCAATGGTATGATCAGCATAAAGTTCTACCGTTTACTCCCCAAAAAGTAATTGAAGCCAATTCCCTCAATGCTGTATTCTTATACGTAGAAACCTGCGCTGCTGTTGCCATACTTGGTCAAAGCCAAAGCTATCTTGGAAAAGACAGTATTGCCACGTTAGTAATTCCGACAGAAGATCAAAAAGTCGGCACCGATGCTGTTTGGCTGAGCAGTAATACCAACCCTGCATTGGAACGTTTTATCAACCATCTGTCAAAGGATACTTATTTATAACCGCACTGTGCAAAAGCCTCTAGAATAATTTGTGCGGGTTCTTATCTATCAGTAAAATATTAGCAAAATCTATTACATTAACAATATGTCCCATGAGTTCAAAAAATAAATAAGCTAGTAATTCATTAGAATTACTAGCTTTTAACTTTCAATAATGGTCTGGGTGAGAAGATTCGAACTTCCGGCCTCTTGAACCCCATTCAAGAGATATGTGCCTAAAATAGAGGGTTGCAAGCACATTTGTTAGTAACATGTTAGTAACCGAACCTATTTTAACATTTCTATTGTTTTTCTTAAATCTTCAATTTCTGGATGCGTATAAACTTTATCTGTAGTATCGGTTCCAACTACATGGCCGATAATTTTCTGAATATTTGCAGAAGGCGCATTTACCCTATTCATCATGGTAGCAAAAGTATGCCGACAAGAATAAGGAGTGAGGGGTCTAACACCCATTGCCTGTAGTGCCGGAGCAAATCTATCTTCACGGTATGCCCTAACTGAAAGTTTTTTCCCTTTCTCATTGCAGAATATTGTCTCTCCGTTTTTGCCATACCATTTTTGAAATATTGGATATATAAGTGAGTGAATAGGTACTATACGATTCTTTCCTGCATCGGTTTTAACACCGCCTGTTATAATTCTTTTTTCCATATCGATATTAAATTTTGTAAGAGAAAGTATTTCTATAGGGCGCATACCTGTATAGCAAAGGACTAATATTGTATCAGTCCACGGTACAGTATCTACATTCTCTTTAAACACATTTACTTCTAAATCGGTAAATGGTTCTCTTTCAGTAGCATCTACTTCACCAATTTTTATAAGCGAAGAGTAGTTTGTTTTAATAATGCCATTATGATAAGCGTAATCGCAAAGTGCATAAATAAGTGATTTTAGTTTTGTTAATGAAGATTTACTTGCCTTTTCAATATCTCTGCATTCATCAACGATATCTTGAAATTCATCAGAACGAATCTCGGAAAATATACGGTCTTCAAATTTTGATAACTTTTTCCACGATGCTTTGATCCCGTCTATTGTACTTTTACCTATTTTTTGTTTAAATTTAGTCTTTGAATAAACCTCATAAATCTGGCCTAAAGTCATTGTGGATTTTTGTTCAACAGGTTCAATTAGTTTATTCTGTGTGAGCCTGTGTAAGTCCAGTGCATCTATAGCCTGATTTTCCTGTTCAAAGCAATCTATAATTTCTGCTATCCTTTTCATATAATTGCTAAGAATATTTACATGGGTTGGAAGACTTTTATATAAATCATTGTCCTTTTCATCAGAGATTTTAACACTAATCAGGCATTGCCCATCTTCCAATTTATTAATTGTTTTAATAATGCCATCTGCAATACGATTATTCATCTCTGTAATCTTTAGTTTTACTTTTGTTTTGGGCTTTAACCCCTTACCTTTAAGATTTTTTATATCAGTATTGCAAATGATACCATTTTCAAAACTGCCAGTAACTTTGATATCGGCTAATTCTTTTTCAATTAGTTCATAACCTTTTGTAATTGCTGCTACCCAAGGTTCTCGCCTTCTGCCAGATAATTTATATACCGTACCTTGACCATTAAATCTCTTTAAAGCTTTATTCTTTGACCTATTCTTTGACTTTTTCTTTTCTGTCTCCTGCTCTATCATATAGTATCATTCCCCCCCATATGTTTATAATTTGTTTCAAGACCCTTTCCGGTAACCTGTGTTGCAAGCAATCGATTTAATGTTCATACTGGGAAAATTTGTCCTATTGGGACTAGCGCAACTTAATTTATAAGCAAAATAATCCGCCTGTTTTTCCATTCTGTCTAAGTCTGCTATGGATAGCGCAACGCATCCGTGAAGTATTATATGTCCTAGTTCGTGGCAAAGATAGAATAATTCATTACTTAACATTAAATCGTCTCTTATATATACAGTGCTAAAGTCTACTATGTATATGCAATGTTTTTCTAATAGTATTGGACATTTTTTATTTACCTTAACAATTTTGATATTCATAGATTGCAATATAGCGTAAGGGTTGCTTGTATTGTAACGTTTAATTATCTCCGTGATAACTTCATCTATCCAGTTCATTGGACATCTCCTATTCAATGGTTATCTCCCATTTTTATATTTATAGGCTACCAATTTCATCTGGTCCATTAACGCATTCGCAAACTCTAAAACTCTGTCGTCACTCTCTTCATCTATATTAAAACCGTCGCTTGAAAATATCTTATGTTCTTTAATATAACTTCTTGCTTCATTTGCATTTGTAAATATCTCGGGATATTTAAACGTCGAATTTTCAGATTTCACTTTCTTATCTTTAAAATAATCAGATTCCAAATTACAAATATCTATTATACTTTTTAGTAAATAATCTGGAGCCTTAGTTCTGCCAGTCTCTATATCTCCTAAAAAACTTCGTGATATTTTCAATTCGTCGGCTAACATTTTCCCAGTATAATTAATACCTAAAACCTCTCCTTTCAACTTGCGAGCATTTTTAACTAATTCTCCAATTCCTTTTCTAGTAAGCACAAACATTTCACCTCTTTTCGTCAGATACATTATACGTTATTTACGTTACTTAGTCAACGATATTACGTAAATAAATGAACAGGTAAGATAAAGCAGGATAATTCGATAAAATACGTAATATTGCGTTTTTTGACAATTGACGACACGTAATATAAGACGTAAACTTATAAATACACACGGAATTTACGCAAAAGGGAGGTGGCGGAATGAGTGTAGTGCTAAATAAACTTACGTGGAATAAAAGATTAGAAGTGTTAAGAGTTGCTAATGGCTGGACACAGGATGAAGCTGCAAAAAAATGTGGTACAAATCAAAAGGGATATTGGCTATGGGAATCCGGAAAAAGCTATCCAAGATTAAACAGTAGAAAATCCATAGCAAAAGCTTTCGGGGTTAAAGTAAATGAAATATTTACAGATGAAATGAGAAGTAAGGGGGAGGTTTAATGGAAAAAATAACAATCCAAAAGGCCGCAGAACTTATGAATTGCTCAGAACAATTTTTAAGGATTGCATTACAACGTGGAGTTTTCCGGTTCGGAACAGCTATAAAGTTGAGTAAACACAATTACACATATTACATAAATCCCAAGCAGTTTTACGAGTACATAGGACAAGACTAAGAACTATAAGGAGGAAGTAAAATGATAAAAGCGGCTGGAATTAATTGAAAGGGGGTACACAATGAGTAAATCTGTTAAGGAAATTGCATTAATAGCATCTGAGTGGTGGGCGGATAAGGTTGTATCACCTAAGTTTGACAATGGGGATAGTGATTTAGATGGATTCCTTGCGACTATGATGGCTTCACAATTAGTTGAACCAGTTGCAGACGAAAAAAGAGAAAAGTTTATAACTCACCTTTCGCAGCATATTGAAGGCAAATTGAACGATGATTTAAGCTCAATACTTAGTGTTGACTATGGACCTTGTCAAGCATTAAGTGAAGCAACCGAATTTGCAGGAATATCAGTTAATAATTTCCCTTGGAAAACTAATATGTGGGTTGATAAAGACCATGTATCAGCAAGCTATGGATACTTTGGGAAAGTGGAAATATTGTATGCCAACAAGTCTTATTGGAGAGATCGCATTGAATCGGCTCAAATAGGAATCAAGGGTTATAAAAATGGCGAATACCTAACGTATATCAAGGATGAAGAAGAACGCAAGGAAGAAGTCTTCAAGAATATAGCGGAACTGGAAGAGAGTATAGAGGAGTATAAGCAGAACTTACTAACAGCAGAAGAATAAAAAGAAAGCCACTATATAAGCGGCTAAAAAAATAAAAGTTTTCAATGCTAATATATCACTGGATGAAATAAATATCAAGCAAAGGAGGGAATAGCGTATGGACAAGCTTACTATATCAAACCGAAAGGAGTAAAAGAAAAACACCCTTTCGGGTGCAAATATAAAAAATTATATATAAATGAATATAAAAAGGAATTGGTAATCAAAGCATATCATAACAAGGAGGTTTTAACAATACATAATGACAAATATGGGAAATATTTGTTTGTTTCATTAATTCTAATCCTGTATATGATTGTAGGCACGATGGAATATAAGTATGAAAACATAGAACCTGTAGAACCAGAGGTACAAGACTATACGGAAGAAATAGAAACAATGAACAAAGAGCTAGAAGAATTGCAATATGACGAAAGTATTCCCCTGGAATATGATTTACAGATTCATTTTAAAAGTGAATGTGAAAGATACGAGGTAGATGTTAAAGAAGCAGTTGCCATAATGCTCACGGAAAACCCAACACTTAATGCTGAATTAGTACATAAAAATGAAAACGGAACAAAAGATACAGGTTTGCTTCAGATTAATAGTTGCCATAAGAAAGAGTTTGAAAACATGGGCTTTGATAATTTAAAAGACCCTAAACAAAACATTTCATATGGCATTTATTTTCTCTCAACATTGGACAAGTACAAAGGACATGAGAAGTATATAGCCTATAACTGTGGCGAAGGTGGAATGAAAGAAATGGCAAGTAGGGGTATTACTTCAACCGAGTACAGCAGGAATGTAATGGCGAAGTTAAGGGGCAGCAAGGGTAAATAAAAGACACATGGTTTAGACGTGCTGTAGCTGCATAGCAGAAAGATAGGGGCAGGGGTGGTATAAGTAAGTCACATGACAATATATTTTGTCTTAATACCGTTTAAACAGGCTAAAAATTAAAAATAATTATTAAATTTAAGGAGGGAAATTAAATGTTAGAAGAAGGAACAACAGCCACACCAAAAGGGGCAACAGTGGGTACATCAACAAGTGCATCAACGTCAACCAAGGAAGGGAATAAGAAGAAGGTAAAAGCGGCTATTATTGTTTTCAATGATGGCAGCACAGAAACAATCAATAAGTTTATAGGAGTTTTCCACAAAGGTGAAACAAAAGTGGTGGATATAATAGTAAACCAGGTAAGTGGTATTGAAATAATAACTTCAATGGGTGTCTTAGACAAACATGTTCACGAACTTTTAGACGACTCCTTTGATCCGGTTAAAATGTTACTGGATATTTTGAAAAAAGGAATCAGGTAATAGGGGGAAGCGAGGTCAATGTTAACTGATGGAATACATAGAGATAAATGGGCAAGAGGTTGAAAAATACACGTTCCTAGAGAATGATGAAGGGAAAGCTAGATGCTCTATTGAGGTACAGGGTGAAGCAATATGGACAGGCAAGACTAAAGCATTAATAGTAATAATGCCACACTATGACAATGATACTCCAACGGTGATAAATGTAGGGCTAGAGCTTAAAGAGATAAACCAAGCAATAGACATAGCGGATGAAATTTATTATGGCAAGGATTCCTACAAGGCTATAAACAAACAGCTACAGCAGGAAGTGGACAGGCTGCAAATGAAAGTTGATGAATAAGAAGAAAGATTGGAGGATAAATAAATGAAACAACAAATATTAAGCCTTTTAAGGTCAACACAAAGACCTGGTATAGAAAACCTTATCAAGTACATGGAGGAATCGGATTTCTTTACAGCTCCATGTTCAACACAATATCACTTGTGTAAAGAAGGTGGGCTTGCCGAACATAGTTTGAATGTATATAAAAGAATGGCTGACTCTTGGTTTACTACTGATAAAACAATTGACACAAATAGTATAAGAATTACCGCACTTCTCCACGACATAGGCAAGGCAACCTACAGGGGAAAGCCAAACTACACAGCAAACATTCTGAAATCAGGTAAGGTATCAGACAACAAGCCTTATGAAACAAACAAAGACAGGCTATATATACCACATGAAATAGTATCCTTGCAGATCATTAGCAAATTCATCGACCTTACAGAAGAAGAAGAATACGCCATATTGTGGCATAACGCATTATATGTGCCTATGGGGAGAGAGCTAAACGGTAAAGAAAGACCTCTCCAGTTATTGCTTCATTTCTCCGACTTATGGGTATCAAGATTTGAAGAGGTAGATTAAATGGCAGGGAACTTTGATTTAAACGATTATATCCAAGTCAATGAGCGTATAGAAAAATTTTATCAGAAGCACCCAGAGGGCAGCATACAAACAGATATTGTCAGCAACCAAGACGGACAAGTAATAATAAAAGCCTATGCCTATAGGGATGGAGAAGACAAGCACCCAACAACAGGACATGCAATGGAGAAGGAAGGCAGCAGTTTTATAAACAAGACTTCGCACATTGAAAATTGTGAAACCTCAGCAGTAGGCAGAGCATTAGCTATGATGGGGTTTGAAATAAAGAAGTCAGTAGCAAGCAGAGAAGAAGTAGAAAACGCAAGACTGAATCAAGAGCAACACGAAAGCAACATAACAGATGCACAGGTGAAAAAGTTATTTTCTACAGCTAATAAAAAAGGCTACAATGCAGAATCGGTCAAGAAAACAGCAATGAAAAAATACAACGTAACTGAGATAGCTCAACTTAATAAAACCCAGTATGACGAAATGTACAAAGGCTATGAAGGGTTGCAGGATAAGTAATGGACAAGCATATAAGGGAAGTTGTATTTAAGCACGCAACTCCTCCTGGAGAGTCTTATGCAATATGTGAAGTCTGTGGTATGGAAAATGCCACAGAGTTTCACCATTGCATTGGAGGCAACGGGAAGCGTACACAACATGAGAGTGTTGAAACAGGCTTTGCATTGGGTAACAAGTGTCATAGACTTATAGAAAGCCCATACGGGGCAGAGTTAAGGCGAAAGTTGATAATAATAGCACAGCAGAGGTATTTTGATGAAGGTCTATCCGAGGATGAAGTAAGAACGAAAATGGGTGGAAAGATATATGAACCTTATGGGGTGGTATAAGTGAGGTTTATAGATTTATTCTCCGGCATAGGTGGCTTTCGGTTAGGTATGGAAACGGCAGGACACGAATGTGTCGGATACTGTGAAATAGATAAGTTCGCAGATAGAAGTTATAGAGCAATGCACAACGTAAAGGAGAGTGAATGGAATGCAGCAGACATACGAGCAGTTGAGCCTGGAGATTTGCCAGATGCCGACTGCTACTGTGGAGGATTTCCTTGCCAAGCTTTCTCCATTGCTGGAAAGCGAGGAGGTTTCGAAGATACACGAGGCACTTTATTCTTTGAAGTCATGCGGTTGGCAGCAGTACGAAAACCTAAATATCTTTTCATGGAAAACGTCGCAGGACTTCTTTCCCACGATGGAGGAAAAACTTTCGGAACAATTCTCAACACTATGGGGGAATTGGGGTATTGGTACGAATACCAGATGCTTAACAGCAAAGATTTTGGAGTCCCACAAAATAGGAAAAGGGTGTTCATTGTTGGACATCTTAGAGGAACAAGTACCAGAGAAGTATTTCCTATCAGAGAAAGCAGCGGAATACATAACAGATTCGGAACGGATAAAGAAGAAATATACGAAGCTGCACTCTGTTTAACAGCAAAGGGAATGAGTAACTGGAGCGGTAGTTTTGTATATCAAAACACACATGGTTGCAGTGTTACAGTAAAGCAGGATGAAACTGGGACATTACAAGCCGCAAGAGTTGATAAAGTACCTTGTGTAGAAGTAAGAGCGGTTTTAACACCAGATAGGATAGAAAAGAGACAGAATGGAAGAAGAATGAAAGAACCAGGCGAAGAAATGTTTACCCTAACTGTTCGGGACAAGCATGGAGTTGAATTAAGACAGCTAATACCAAGTAGTGATGCTCAAAGAGTTTATGACAGCGACGGGTTAGCCAGAACATTAAAATCTGGCGGTGGGGGGCAGGGAGGCAAAACAGGACTTTATCAAGTTGAATCAAACATACGTAGATTAACGCCAAAGGAATGTTTTAGGCTGCAAGGATTTCCAGATACATATTTTGAACGAGCAGCTACAGTAAATTCAGATAGTCAGTTATATAAACAAGCCGGTAATTGTGTAACTGTAAATGTGATATATGAGATTGCGAAGCGATTATGGGAGGACAATCTTATGAAGACAGCATGGCTTCAGGTAAAAGTACTAAATGTAAAATCAAATAAAAACCATACACTTATGCAGGTTGCCACGAATGCCAGTAAAGAAGAAATCCTCCGCTATGCAAATGAAAAGGGGCTGTGCGGTGAACTAAGGCTTGAGGATGTCAAGCGGATAACAGCAGAGCAGCGCAAGAAGCTTTACGCCACATTCAAGGACATTAGCGACTATAGCGGCAATCCTCCGGAATATACGAAAGAATTCCATAAGTTCTTATTTTGTGCTGAGACAGGACAGGAATACTTTTCTCTATCTGATTGCAGCATGAACACAGCTAGGGAACTTATCAACAACGTTATAGAGTATGTAATCGAGAATGATATACCTCTCACAGAGCTTGCGATAGATAGAACAGATGATATAGGCAAGTACCTATACATGTGCATTAAATACTCTCGATGCTGTATATGTGGGCTGCAAGGGGTTACATATACTCTGGACAGAGAACGCAATAAAATGTGCCTCTGCAATACTCACTATGATATGGCAAAGGCTAGAGGATTAACGGAATTTGAGAAGGCTTTTAAAGTTTATGGAATACAGTATTTAGGGTAGGTAGTAAAGTGAAAAGACTTATTGCTTGCCCAAATACAATGAAATGCTAGAGGAGCCGCTCCCAAAATGCCAGGAAAAGTACAAGAAGGTGAGTAAATGGCCTGGATAAGTGTTCACGAACAAGTAATTGGAATGAAGCTAAGAGAGCTTTCTAAGTGCATTGGTTGTTCTCAAAAGGAAGCATTAGGAATACTAGTTTCATTATGGTTATGGGGCATAAATAACGCTACAAAAGACGGTGAATTGAGAGGTTCGGACAAGAATGATATCAAAGATGCGTTGTCCATTGGACTGTCCGCAGGACTATCCCCAGGAAAAATAGTGGACTGTCTTATAGAAAAGCATTGGATTGATTATGGGGATGGTGTATATATATTACACGATTGGGATACATGGCAAGAACAGTGGTATAAGGCATTAGACCGGAGAGCATATGATGCCAACAGAAAGAGGGAGGAAAGAAAGAGAAAATACAAAGACTGTCCACAGGACATTCCATCGGACTGTACACCGGAAAATCCAGTGCAACCGTTACCGTCACCGTCACCGTCACCTAAACGTAACCGTAAACCGTCACCAAACCAAACAGAAGATATAGATTGTATCTTTAACTTCTATTGTGAGACTTTTAATGGTTACTATGAACAATTAACATTAACAGATAAACGCAAGAAAAATATAGCAGCAAGATTAAAGCGGTATGATGTAGATATGATTAAAAAGGCTATAAGCAATATAAGACAAAGCAAATGGCATTTAGGTGAGGATGAAAAAAATACAAAGTTCTATGCAACTATAGATTTCTTAATGAGGTCAGATGAACAAATAGAAACATGGATTAACTACAAACCTAAAATATCAGGTAACAAAAACACTAATAAAGCCTTAGAACTCTATAGCAAAGCTAAAGCAGAGGAAGAAGGTGAACCGGTATGGTAAAAAGCGAAATGATGAAGCTGCTTACTGTGTTGACAGAAGTATATCCCAAATTTGAAGTAAACGATATAAAAGCACAAGTATTTTATGAACTATTAGGCGATTTAGATTATAGCATACTACAAACAGCAATAAAGAAACACATGCTTACAAACGATTATTCTCCGACTATAGCGGAGTTGAGAAAACAGGCACTAGAAATAACGAATCCGTCTATGCAAATGACAGCAGCCGAAGCATGGGGAGAGGTACAAAAGGCAATAAGGCACTATGGATGGTACAGAGAAGAAGAAGCACTGGCAAGCATGAGCGAAGGATCAAGAAAGATAACTCAATACATAGGCTGGCAAAATATTTGCGAAGCTGAAAACATTGATGTATTAAGGGGACAATTCTTTAAAATGTATGGGCAAGTTGAAGCGGTTGAAGCAAGAGAAAAAGCGGAAGCATTGTTGCCTGAGAGCATAAGGAACAATATAAAAGAATTAACCGATAAGATAGGCAAGCCAATGTTAGGCGAAAGGAGAAATAACAGCCATGAATGATAAAGAAAATATTCTTAAGTTATTCAAAAGTGGCACAACGATATCGGGCTTAGTAGATATGGTATTTAGTCAAATAAAAGAAAGGGAAAGAAGCAAAAAACCAAGCGAGAGAATTAAAGTTTATAAACATGACATTAAAAACCTAGTAGAAAAAACCATTTACGAAGACTATATGAAACAAGCAAGGTAGTATTATGGCAAATCGAGTATACATATTGACGGACATAGAACTTGATTACCCTGTAACCACAATAGATAAAATAGTATCCCTATATAAATCCGGAGCAGATATAAAACAGATAGCAAAAGAGACGAAAATTAGCACTGATGCAATAGCATTAATAATATTTGATAGGGCAAGGCAGGGAATTATAGAGGGGCGCAAAAGTGGGATATATGGGTGTTGTGTAAGTGAGGGCAGATAATGAGAATGGGGCGGCATAGTGAGGTGAAATAATTGATTATATTGCCTGATGACAAATACAAGACTATATATGCAGATCCACCGTGGCCGGAGCATGGCGGTGGGAAGATAAAAAGAGGTGCTGACCGACATTACAATTTGATGTCAGTAAAAGAAATTAAGAGTATGCCGGTAATCAAAATAGCCGAAGAAAACAGCCATTTGTATTTATGGGTAACAAATAACTATATTGAGAACGGGCTTGAAGTTATGAAAGCTTGGGGATTTACCTACAAAACAAAGATTACCTGGGTAAAAGGTGAACGACTAGAAAATGGATTGATAAAGCTTGAAAACCCAGGATTAGGACAGTATTACAGAGGACTTGATGAGGTATGTTTGTTTGGTGCAAGAGGCTTTATGCCATACAAAGTAATTACAGGCAGAAGGCAGCAGGGAACAACTGTATTGATTGCTCCGAGGGGAAAGCATTCTGAAAAACCAAAAGAAATGTATGAACAGATAGAAAAGGTCAGTTATCCAGAATATATTGAACTTTTCGCCAGAAATATCCGTGAAGGGTGGACATCATGGGGTAATGAAGTATCGGAATGTGCATGTTGATGTTGCGTATCACAATATTAAATACGAAGGAGATTTAAACAAGTGATAATATTTAAAGAGGGTGCAGACGAATGATACTTGCAATTGATCCTGGTTGCATTGAATCTGCATATGTACTTTTAGATCCAAAGGATTTGAAACCTGTTGAGTTTGGGAAAATTGAAAACAGCTTATTACTGGAGAAAATACTCTATGAATTTAACTTTAAGGAATTAGCCATAGAAATGATTGATTCTTTTGGTATGGCAGTCGGCAAGGAAGTATTTGAAACAGTATTCTGGATAGGTCGATTTTGGGAGGCTGTCATTGCAGAAACTAACTGTTGTGATAAAGCAACAAAGATATACCGTCAAGATGAAAAACTAAACTTGTGTGGGAGCAAGAGAGCAAAAGACGGGAATATAAGATTGTCACTAATAGACAGGTTTGCACAGCATGATTTAAAAAACGGAAAAGGGACAAAGGACAAGCCTGATTGGTTTTATGGTTTTAAAGCGGATATATGGCAAGCTTACGCTGTAGCAGTAACTTACTGTGATAATTATAGAAACTAGATGGTAGAACGATGACAAGGTGGGAGGGGGGAGTTTACTATCGGACCGAATAGAGTTAGATATTTTCTACACAATTTAGATGCAATCAAAGAAGAAACAGATCTGCTTATGCTTGAACTTAAAGAATATAGCGGTATGCAAGTGGAATACTTTATTTTCCCTGTGCCTAGTAATGATAATATTAATACGCAGCACTATAAACATAACAGTAATAGTACTGTCGAGAACATAGCCATCCCAAGATTAGAGTATATGCAGAGGCTGGAGAGCAAGATATTTTACTATAAGTCTATTATATACAGTATAGATATAGTAATAAGTAGGTATAAAAGCAATAGCGAATATATGTATATACTAAATAATAGATACCTTAAGAAAAAGAACAGTAGAGCAATGAGCCATAGGGCAATAGGAGTTACTTTAGGCTACAGTTTAGAGACAATTAGGAAGAAGGATCAGAAAATTATACGTGAGATAAACATAGAGATTATGGAACGAACAAGCCCACGGATGACTAATTCAGGAAGAAAGGGAGATTTTGAAACAGAGGGTAACAGTAAAATAACTTCACGAATTGACGGAGGAACAGAAGCAGAGGTTAAGGAAATTGTACAAGCCTAAATTTGGAGATTATTATTGTGATTCCTCTATATGAATTTTCAATTGTTTTAATGGGAAGAAGGTTAAAAAAGAAACCTACCTCCAGTATAGGTATTAACCGAACAGGAGGTTTTGTAGCACTTTTTCATATTTAGTTTAAGGAATTGAATAGAACTTATATATCTTCCACATTTTTGCTTCGTTTTTTTTAATGTGATATATAGTTTTCAACTAAAATTTCACAAAGTAGAATACAAAAAACCTTGAAAATTCAAGGTTTCTATAATTCGTAAAAGTGATGCGCCCGACAGGATTCGAACCTGCGATCTTCTGATTCGTAGTCAGAGTAAACATATGTTCGTGCATTCCAGATACCATTGTAAAGTTTACCAACTTTTAAATAAAAATAATGGACAAGAAAAAAAATACTTAAAAGTTACAGTATCTTTTTTTCTATCCATAGCGTGAATCACTTTTTTATCACTTTTAATGAAACAATTTTTAAATCTATTGTTAGTAGTAAAAAGTAAATACACGAAAACTCCATTCCTTACAATTAAATTTTTACTTCCAGAAGTTATCTACAATTCTTTCATAGTGTCTTTGTGTAAGTATATTTACTTGTTTATGTACAGATGGAAATTCTTCAACAATTTCTTCCACAAGTGTATTTAATAGCTTAGTTCCCATCTGTTCAGCATATTTACCACGAAGTGCCTTTTCATACCAAGTTATAAGATTATCCTCAGTTATAATACTTTGAATTTTAGATTTCCATCCTAGCTGGTTTAATAATGATAATATTACTGCTCTTTCTACAGTCTTACAGACAATCACAATTTTATCACTTGCAACTGAATCAACAATATTTTCAGCGAGTTCAACATCAAGTGTAAGATGTTTTATCTGAATTGCGGGTCCAAAATTGGCATACATATCTAGTCCGCGGTCTGCGGCGTTAGTTACACCAACCCTATATACTCTTGCTTTTTGTATATTAATCGGTTTACTAAAATCTATATTCAGTACACTTTTAGTAAATTCCTCAAATTCATGTAAAATATCTAGTTTATCATGATTAATAGATACTTGCACTGATAATTCTAATTCATCTATAATAGTTGAAAATAAAGCATAAACTATAATTTCATACACCTTATCAAGACTTCTTTTTAATCCTGGTTCTTCCCAAAAAGAGTCAATAAATCTTTTTATATTGAAATTTTCTCTTGTGCTATTTACACAGTACCCCAAAGCATTTGCTAATTGACTATGTTTATTATCAAATTTGCGGTATATATATGCCTCAACTGCTCCTCCTGTCATGTTATTTTCTTCACCTAGTAATTCTAGTATTGCTGGTGGTATTGCATTTTCGTTAAAAAGGTCATCTTGGAATCGTGCAGAGCTATTACATATTCTACCAAGCAATTCAATAGAAATATCATCCCTCCATTTTTTTGACTTACTCCTATAACTCTCTAAATCAAGTAAATCCATTGATTGGTCAATTCTTTTTCTATAAAGAATTTCTGCAATCTGAATCGGTTTGTATAGGTGTACTCTTGATTTTTGAATTAAAGCATCTAGTGCTGCTCTTGCTTGTATTCTATTCATATTTTCATTGCCCCCCTCATATTCATCTATGGCTTTTTTCATTTGACGTGCTACCGCTGCAATAACTGGAACAGCCACTGAATTTCCAGTCTGTTTTCTTATATTAGCATAAGACACAACTATTTTATAATCGTCCGGAAAGCCTTGTATTCTATGTAGTTCTCTTGCTGATGGTCGACGTTCATTATTTATCAGCAGATAATTTGATGATGCACCTGCTCTTAAAGCACAACTATAATTGTGTGGTGTTATAGAACCAGCTACATTTTCATGACTTATAAAGACATAATCAGGCTGTACTTTCATTTTCTCTTTTCTTCTTTGCTGTATGTAATCTGTTGCATACAAAGACTTGTCTAATACAGCCTCTGGAACTAATATATCTGCTATTGTTCTTCTTTGTTCTTTTGGTAAGGGCTTTGGAAATTCAAACTTTACATTATCTATAAAACCGACTATTATTATTCTTTCCCTTTTTTGTGGGACACCAAAGTCTAATGCATTTAATACTTTATGATAAACATGATAACCTAAAGCTTCAAGATGAGTTAATATAATTTGAAAAGTTCTACCTTTATCATGTGCAGTAAGGTTACGCACATTTTCAAGCATAAAAGCTTTTGGTCGTTTAACTCGAAGTATTTCTTCTATATTGAAAAAAAGTGTACCCTGAGTTTCATGATTAAAACCTTCCTGATCTCCTATAATGCTAAATGGTTGGCATGGAAACCCTGCTAATAATATATCGTGGTCAGGTATGATATTAGGGTCAATTTTAGTAATATCTCCGGCTGGTTTCTCACCAAAATTAGCTTCATAGGTTTTTGCTGCATATTCATCCCATTCAGAAGAGAAAATGCATTTATATCCTACACTTTCAAATCCCAGCCTTATACCACCAATTCCTGCGAATAAATCTATGAACTTTAGTTTGTCTTGCATAATTTCACCTCAAAATTTCTATTTATATTGCTACCTATATATTCCGTTTATACGAATAAATACTCTAGTCCTAAAATTAGTTCTTAGTATAAGCAAATTAATTATATCATAAATTACATATTGTAGTAATGCTAAGTAGGAGTTGGATTTAATGGGAATCATTAAATTAAATAATATAATTAGTGTTGTGCATTAAAAAGTAAAAAATTAATATACCAATAATATTGCAAACAAAAGCATAAGTTGACTGAATATGATAGCTTAGGATTGTACAAAAACTAAACTATTATACGGATGATTGTAATGAGCTTACTTTGTTAAGAGAATTTAGAGACAATTAGTTAGCAAAAGAAGAAAATGGAATTGAATTGGTAAAAGAATATTACATTATTGCCCCTCTATTGTAAGAAATATTGATAAATCTTCAAATAAAAATACAGTTTATGAAGAAATTTACAATAATTATATCTTGCCTTGCATAAGCTTAATTAAAAGCTCTCAAAATATAGAGTGCATGCAATTATATATTGAAATGGTTGAGAATTTAAAGAGTAGTTATAAGTGCTGGTTATTATGAAAACTCCGCTATACAACTAATACTACAATAATTACATAAACTGTAAGAATCTTGGTTGTATTACAAACCTTAGTATGCTAGTATATACATATTATGGCATTAGGAGGAATTAATAAATGAAACGCAAAAAAATCATATCTTTATTGCTTTGTATGTTTATACTAAGCATCTCACTAACAAGCATGGTTTATGCTGATACTAGTGAAAAAGACTTTATTAGCCAGAAATTTGACGAAATGGATCAAACAAAAATTGAAGCAGAAATTAATTCAGAAATAGAAAAACTTAATTTAAACGTTATCGCTGAGCATAATGGTCAAGTTCTGATAAAATTAACAGAAGAGCAGATTGACAAAAACAAAGATATACTTACTAGCCAGCAATTAGCAAGTGGTGTGGTTTACGTTAGTGTTAGCTGGAAAATTAGTTATTCAGAAGCAGATGGACTTGGTTTTTATACCACTGCATATGGTCCAGGGGCCTTACTTACACGGATGATAGGCGAGAATCAATGGTATAGTTCAGGTTATGGTCTTGGAGCTTATGAAATAAGAACTGTAAATACCGTTCCAGCATCTAGAATAAGCAACTATGTCGCTACTGGAGAATATTTCGATTCAGGTACTATAGTAGATTGCAGCATGTATGTCGATATTGATGCCGTGAATGAAATTGCAGGTGGTTATTATGAATCCAGTAAAATAGTGACAATACCTTAAACCTTATATTTATATCTAATAAGCTGTATTACTCATATATAAAAGAAAAGCAGGAAATTATGCTTTTCTTTTATTGTCTATGGAAACAACCGCTTTCAGGTGAGTTTAGAAGATTCTTAGCCAAAAAGAGCTTCATATGCTAAAATAGAAGAAAATAGCCAAAGCAAATCTTTTCATAATTTTTTGTGCTTTGAGCTTGCGAAAGGAATGGTTAAAATTATGAATGGCTATTTTAATCCAAGTTTATTTGATGTAAATAGACCTAAGATAAAGGCAAATGAAATTAATATTAATTGGGAATTCGAGTTTACGGATATAAAATACAGAATTCCGGTGCTATACTATTTTCCTAAAGGACTTGCATTTGATATGATTACTATTTTGGATAACGACAAAATCCGGAAATTTTATGAAAAAAATGAACAAAATCAACAGCCGCTAGAAAATAAATTTATCTATAATCATGCAGAAAAGCCAGTACAAATGATACACTTTGAGAGCATCATGCTTAATAATCAGTCTGCAAATAATAATTGGAAAAGTAGCTCTAGTATTTATATACCTTGGTTGCCATATTGCAAACCCGAACTATGTAATTTACGAAAAAAGCATAGTTTTTTATCATCAACAGACTCCAGCTTTTATTGCACAAGAACATGTGTTGAATTTAATATAATGCCACAGGAACCATTTCATACATTTTCATTTACACTAAGAAAGGCAAATCATATTCTTCCTATTAGAAAGCAGTGTAAATATACAACAGGTAAATCAACAAAAATGCAAAAGATAGAATTTGTACATCCTATAACTAAACAAGAGCACTACTTATATATAACTGCATTGGAAATTGTTGACCGTAAAGAACTTTTTTCAGTAGATTCGCAGGAATTATCATTTCATCCATATTGTATAAAACTTGAATATGAACTTGAACCTGAACTACCCGATGGAGAGCACCTTTTGTTGAGGCAGCTAAACGGAGAAAATCATCAATTTAATACAAGTCAATATGAAAAGAATATTATTGGATGCGCAGATGGTATCACTACAATCCAGACAAAAGTGAACTCTGTATTTGGCGAGCATGGTTTACCTCTGCACGTAGAATTTTTTCAACCTTGCCAGCATATACCTGAAGAGATCCAATTTAGTATTGATGGAATTTATGCACCCAATTATCTAATGCAAAACTTCAATTATTCGTTTGATAATTATTGGCACAATGTACTACTTAAAGAAATGCAGGAATAAGTAGCAAAAAGCCTTCTGTATAGGTATTAAACCGGACAGGAGGCTTCTTCTTTATTTTGTATCTTACATGTACTTACGTATATTCTCCAGGCATCTTTCCAATTCTTTTTTATACTCATGGTTTTCTGCCGATGTGTATTTAATAAGCTTTGCCACCACAGTATCCAGCTTTTTCAGCAATTTTACGTCTTTCGCAACTGCTTTTGCCAGAGAATCAATACCTTCAATGATAAGGCTCTTATATACGGTAATATCTTCTACATGGTAAAACATCTCCATGAATTTATCCAAGGCTTTTTCAGGCTCTTCCAATAATATCATAATTTCCGTGTAGGTTGTAAAATAAATAAAAAGCTTAGATGCATCTTTATTATCCAGATATTCAAATGCCTTGTTTATATGCTTCAGTGCCTTTTTATAGTCGCCTGCTGCCTTATAAAGCTCCGCCAGGTTGTTATATACTGTGCTTTTACTTAAATAATCGCTTTTTTCAAATGTATCTAGTGCTTTTTCATAGCACTTCAGTGCTTTATCAAAATTTGATTGTAGTTCAAAGTTTATACCGATATTCATCAAAGTAAATCCCTTTTCAGCTTTTTCTTCAGCATATGAAAGAGCTTTTTCCAATGCATTGTCTGCAAGCTCATATTCATGCAAAGTTCTATGCAGTATACCATATCTATAATAATGAAGAAACAGTACATTCCGGTTAGGCTCGTGAATATCCTGCAACAATTTTTCTACACGTTTGTATTCTACTTCGGCTAATATATGTTGGTGTTCGTAAAAAAATACAAGCCCAAGCTCCGAGCTATAGGCGGCAATCAGGTCATTCCTTCCGATTTCCTCTGTTTTATTTATTGCCAGACGCAGCTTATCTCTGGCAAACGTCATATTGTTCCTGTAAAAATAGTACATGCCTATAGCACGGCACATTTTAACCGTAAGTTCTTTTTCGGTGCATTTGTTTTTAAGCAGTTGCAGTATGCCATAGTCTTTTTCATCATTGAACTCTCTTATATGTTGCGATACAAATTCCACCATAGCTATTAACTTCTCATTATCCGCCTCATTTATGGCACGTTCTGTCATTCCCATTTTACTAATAAATAATGTCAATCGTTCCACCTCATGTCTCATATGTATTTTAATGTATATTATACAACATATTCCCATATGGGTAAATACTTTTCAAAATAATTGTAAAATTATCAAATTATTGGCATAATTTTCGTCAATTTTTGGGCGTTATGAGTTGGCAGCAACAGCTATAGGCTCCTGTCTAGCATCTATAGTTTATGTTTTAATAATAAAAAGGAGGGTAGCTTCACTTAATCGCTACTCTCTCCATTTTTACTTAACTTCTCAAATTCCTCTCCATACATAGCCATAACAGCCTTGTCAACCATTCTCCCCATTGCAATATGTTTTTCAGCCGAAAGCTTACGGAGGTTTGCCAAGATTTTTATGTCCAATGTTAGGTTGACTCTCTCCCTAGTTACAAGATCGGATTCTATTTCTCCCATATTCTCAAACTCAGCTTCGTATTCTTTCATATTTAGATTTTTATTAGCCCATGCCTGAGCTTCTTCATCAGTAAGTGGAGCTATTCGTTTAACTTTGGCTGAGTATGAGTATAAGAAGTATGCGCCTTTAGTGTTTTTATATAGTTCGTGGGTTTTGCTACTCCCGATAAGCTTTGATGTAGCTGTGTTATAAACTCGCCCCTTAATTACTTTCCTCAATAATATCCCTCCTCAATTTGCTACTAAATCATCCCCTAATTATTCGCTGTTTTCTTATCAACTCCTGCTAATGGGTAGGATAACCTACCAATTGTTATGGTAAACAATACCTTGTTTCTACATATCTCAATTTATTATCGTTAAACAATACCACTAATTCATGATTTTCAGAGTCACAACGAAAAACACATGCAGTTAATACTTCTTTTGGTACACCCCTTTCGCATCCTGTGTTTTGTCTTTTAAAAGTGTAGATATTGTCTTTAAATATTACTTTTGTTTTGTTCCTGATTTCGGGATGTTCAAATATTTCTTCTACACTTTTGAATTCCAGTACTGAATTCATAGTATCCCTCCTTGTAATAGGTTGAGCGGAACCGGATTGCTCCGGCTCGGCTGACTTCCTGACAATTTCCCTTGCACTATGCGTACCAACTGCAACTTATTGGTTTTCCATCCCATCTACCGATACTGCCATATTCAGATTTAATATAAGGTTTGCCGCCATACCATCTTATACGCTTTATTATAGGTTCCTCAATATATTCGCCTAGACTTGGTGTTACATGTCCACTCATAAGCCCTGTGGCATCTACAATATCTTTGTCAATTTCTCTTATTACTATTGTACTTGCCGACCTGACTTCTATAACCTCATAAAAGTCGATGTTTGTCTGTTCGTAACCCCAAGAATCATAAAGTATGTCACCTGGCTTATATGGTACTGTTGATAAAGCTGGAGCTTTACGCTTGTTTTTTCGCTCTTGATTATACTCAATATTATCTTTTTGTTCTTTTAGATACTTGTCGATGTACTCTTGCATTTTTTCTGCTGATTCAAATTTATAATGCCATGTTGGTTTACCTGCTGTACCTTTAAAGGCTATAGCTTCTAACTTATCTGGCTGAGTTCCGATTGTGCAATTATATTCTGGATATTCCTGCACTACAAACCCTTTTAAAAATATTTCTCTTACTTTCTGCCTATTTTCGGCAGTACTTAAGCTTACTCCGTACATAATATGTATCCCTCCTAAATATATAATTGATACTTAGAGAGGATATAAGCTATAATATATATTGCCTATATCCTCTCTTGACGGTTGGGTTTAGGGTTTAGTCTCCGGTTGACTGTGGTAAGTTGCCGGAGGCTATTTTTCTTTTTCTGCGATTACGCTGGCATCTAGTAGCCAGTAAATACATGTATCTCTGTCGTCAAATTCCTCAGTCCATGCTTCACGGTCTTGGTTGTCGATACCGATATACTTTCCACCGTCCTTTTGGATAAACAGTCCTAATGGTTTTCTAGTATCAATTATGCTAAGTGCTTGCTCTTGATTGATTTCTTGAATTACTCCTGCCTCTAGCAAGTGCTTAATACATGCATCAATGATTTTCTTGCTATTTTTGAGCTGCTCCTGTAGGTATTTTATTTTGCTCTTTTTCATAGTAGGCAATTTGATGTTCGTGCTATTCTCCATTTGCAATCCCTCCTTTCCCAATACTACATGCAAGCCTCCTTTCAATACTTGCACCGCTCCCAGCCTAAAGCCTGTTTATACTCGCTGGGACGAGTTTTGAGGAAGTTAAAGAGTGGATAGCGTTTAACGCTGATGTCATGTATTTTCCACTTTGCCACGAGAGCACAACTTCTGTTTTACTGTTTTCGGTTTTTTCGTACATGTTTGGATAAGTAGCCAGAACTCTTTCACCGTCGCTTACTCTTTCAAATAATACTTCTGTCTGCATATGTGCATCTATTACCTTGTAATCATAGCCGTTGTCGTTATGGAGAACTTCTCCATTCTGGAACCAATGAGTTAACCTTTTATATGACATAATCAACACTCCTTTTAATATTCTCTAGTTGAGTAACTTTTCAACACCTTTGCATTACTTGGTTTTCTCTTTATGTCCCCATCATAGGAACAGAACACATTAAATGCAGCCCTACAGCCTTCAAGTTTAAAATATACTCCGGTTTCAAGTACGTCTACATTTACATGTTCTAACTTGCTGTCGCTTGTCATTAAAAAGTTCCTGTATTCCGCTTTACGAAGTTGCTCTAATTTGTTATCTTCGAGATTTTGGATAAAATGTTTTACATGGATGCTATTAATTGTTTCACCGTTCCTTATGTTCTTTACTGCCCAAACTCTTTCGATTTGTTTATTTTCAAACATATTCAACACTCCTTAAAGTTATTTACTATGTGCAAACCAGCCTGCTCTATCGCTCCCTCTATCCTGCTTTCGCTTCGAGGTATATTTGGCTAATGCCAATTCATCAAGCAAGCTGTGCTATTAAGTTTTCATGGTTCTGTTTTAGCCATTGGTTCGCCTTGTCCGGTAGGGTTTCCCATTCAGCCACTTTAAATATACATCATCTTATGTACATAGTAAAAACAATAAAAATATGAAAAAGTGACAAATAACCATAAAAAAATAAACAGTATCGTATTTACTAAATAATACATAAATTATCTCCATATATATACATTTTGCATATATAAACGTTTTATGAACATAACATAAACCGTTGAAAAGTTTACCGTTTTCATACCGTTTACAACTTTTTAGGGGAGATGTATAATAGAATTAGATAAATAAAATATTTAGTACAGGTTCACTCCAGAGCCTGTACTATTTTTTATATGGTTGCTGTTTTAATTGGTAGATTGGGAGTTTTCTCATATATAGCTGTGGGTGGGAGCTGGAGCATGGCAGTCTTTAATGATTGCTATTATTTTTAGGCAGGTGAAAACATGTGATAAGGTTAGAAATAGCAGAGGACCGGAAACGCATCTTACAAATTGCACTAAGCGAATATATTGGCAATATGCTTGACTATGCTAAGAAAGGTGCAGATGAAGGAGACTGTTCGGCATATAAACCATGTCAAAACGCTGCTGAGATTGCGGACGGAATATTAAAGGAGCTTGACTGTGATTTACTTCCGCAAGGCTGGGAGAGATGGTAAGGCTATAAAATTTAGAAGGTGAAAAGATATGAGCGATAAGTTAGAAGAATTAGCAGGCTTAGAGCATGAACAGTGGGCGTATTGGACAAAGTACATGTTAGATAATCTAACGCCTGAGAATGTAGATAGATGGGAAAGACAAATAGATACCCCATATAACGAGTTAAACGAAAAAGAAAAGGAATCTGACAGGAAGTGGGCAAGAAAGGCAATAGAAATACTAGGACGGGAAGTAAGGCAGGTGAAAGATATGAGCGACAATATAAAACAGGATACAGAAAACAGTATCTATATAGAAAATATAGACAAGAAATTAAAATATAATGGCAGTATCACTGATAATAAAGCATATAAATTGTGTTTATTAGGTGCAACTGATAAGGAAATGGCTGAAATTATTGGAATTACTGAGTCAACTTTAAATGAGTGGAAGAAACAATATCCTAGTTTATCGGAGTCCATAAAAAGGGGCAAACGGGATGCAGATGCAGAGGTCGCAGAAAGCCTTTTTAAGAAAGCAACGGGCAAATGTACTACCACAGAAGTAAAACGTGCTGTAGACGAAAATGGCAAGACTACAGAGAGCACTACAGTAAAAGAAAACATGCCTGATACATTAGCGGCTATGTACTGGCTTAACAACCGTAATCCTGACAGGTGGAAGCAGAAGCAGGAAATAGACCATAATGTTAGTGTAAAAACCCTCACGATATTACCTCCAGAGGAAGATGTTAAAGAGCTGCAAGAGGCAGAAGAACCGAAATTAATAGAAGAATAGTAGAATTGGAAATAGGTTCAAAAATAACTTTGGCTAATTTACTGGGTTTAGTGACATAGCTTCACTGTACCAATACAAGAAATGTTGAAACAAAAATGGAAATTGAAGTAGACATAATAAAAATGCATTTAAGAATCAAGTAATTGCAACGGTTAGAAGGGCATTGCACGAAACCTCTGTTTCGCGCAGAATTTTTTAAATTCAAAATTCAAGGCTTTTCAGGGTTTAATCATATAAAGGGAGGACAAGCCCAAGGCTGGATTATACATATAATATCGGAGCCGTCGGCAACCTTCCTTTATTTTTTATGTGTGTACCTGTGCATTTTTACCTGGGTGCATGTTGGGTATGCATATGCGACGTGGTACGGAACGCAGGAGGGGGGGGCAGGCAGGTACGGGAAATTTTTTTACCTCCGCATACTATTCAAAATGTACCGCCGAAAACAAAAGACTTTTTTCTCATCTGTTAAATAATAGGAGGCAAGTATGACAGACAAAGAAAAAGTAAGCAAAGCAGAATGGAATGGTTCTGATAATTGTCCTTATTGTGGTTGTGCGTATAAAGACTTGTTTTACGACATTGTTCAAGAGGATGATGGAAGTATCTATGATGTAGTTGATTGTCCGAAGTGCGGCAGGAGACTCTATTATGAAGAATATTAGGGGTATAAAGATGAAAACATGTTCTTAAAAAAACAAATGCCATCAGGATATGGCGTGTATGGATATGAATACAGGAATATAATTAGCGGTAGAATAGTGGCTCTTGAAGTTAAAGATATAGGTCCGGTTCCTGTTATTCCTGCCAAAATAAAAAAAGGTAAGGTACATTCTGAAAAAAACGTGACGTAAAGGAGTTGGCAAAAGGAGTGATAAATACTAAACATCTTTTTCCGTTTTTTCTGTAATTTGTGATGCTATATCAGCTATTTTATCAATGTTTTTATGTAGACTCTTACTTGCTTGATTCATATAATTCATGTTACTCTCGATAATATCTTTCATTATTACTGTTATTGTAATACAGAGAAGAGCTAAGATTGACATTATATAAATAATTCCAAATGCTATTTTTAAAATATTAAAAAGTCCTATAGGATCAAACTTTCCGGTATAGGTACTAATGATGTTATTAATGAACGTTAGAGAAACAAAATCAAAAAGACATAATACTCCTAAGAAAAGGCAATACACAGAATAAAAACCTTCTTTACGCTTTTTACCAAGGAAAAATCTGCTTAATACTGCAACTACAATACTTGCCATTATTGATGAGCATATTCCTACAAACCAGTTATTACTTAAAATTGCTGTCATAACATACACCAGCCTCTATAGCATTTCTATTGAATATACTTAAATACTACCATAATAAGTTAATAAATCAATACTAAAAATTTGAAAAGAATATGCAGCTCAAAACAAAGCTGTGGGGAAAATGGTAAAATTGATACAAAAAATTTCACAAAAAAATGCGTAAAAAATGCAACTAAAAGAATAAGTTTATTTCTTTACCGATGTGTCAATCAAACTATTTTTTTAGAACTGTATTGTTTATATTCTTCAATACAGTTGCAAAGTACCCCAGAAATAACATATGGCAATGTAGTTATCTTTAAAAGCATTTCTAATTTATTATTATTATATGGTGATAATAGCATGTTACTCCAAAATTGACTGCTGAAAATTGATAAGCTGAAATCAAAATTGTAAGAAGTCAGAAAAGATAAAGCCAATAAGATAATAAAGATTGTATTGACGATGGAAAGTGATATTTTGTAACTTTCATACTCGAATTTATTTATGCCATATAACCATGAAAATATAGTAGTAAATGTAAAAACAAAAATACCTAAATTATTCAAATAACCTGCAGTTGAGGGAACTCTTATCATTATGAAATGAGCAACAAATGCGTACAAAAAATAATAGACTATTGGAGCAATAATAATCCAAGATATTGGGAAAAACAGACTAATTGACCGATTTATGAATTGTTCCCAAATTTCTAATAAGATATAGAGTGCCATGAGAGTTAAACATATTTTAATTATTTGTAATACCTCAGAAAACACAAAACATAAAATGAAAGTACAAAATAGTGTAACAAATAAAAAAACATAATTTGGACTACGCTTTTTCATATAATTTCAACCCTTCATATAAATAGTATTTTAATTATAACGTACTTTGTAAAAAAACGGTAGTTTTAAATTACTATGACGCTTAAAAGTGTGTAATTTATGACGTATTCCATACGCAATGAGACACTGGAATGAGCATCCTGACAGAATCCTATTGGCTGCTGAAAGGTTGAAGCAAATCCTCCATACCTTGAAGAAACACGCACGTCCCATGTAAAACAACAGTACCAAATGAAATACTTAAGGAAGGAGAGCATATTGAACTCATGAAAGTATTGCCGCAGCATCCGGGACCGGTAGTTATATCCGGGTATGAATCTGCATTGCACAAAGAAATGCTTGAGGATAGAGGCTGGAATGAAATGAAGGTCAGAACAATGACCAAAGCGGAGCAGCACGGCAAGAAGTAATTTGGATGAATTATGACTCGCCGGTAGAGCAGCTACAAATTACAATATGACACATAACAATACGTAGCAAATAAAATAGCACCTTTTCAGGTGCCTATTACAAGTGAACAAGATGTCTGCATTTTTATATTTATCATTATTAAGCTTGTGTGAATCAGTAACCTTTCGGTTACCTTTTCGCACTAAACACTGTAAGTGCAATAATTGCAACGATACAGAAGCTTAAAAAGATGCACAGCGTCATCTTGCCCACCTCGTTCCATATTAAGTTATCAATATTATATGAGTTCATCATAAATTTATACATTAAGCATGATACATTCCAAACCGTATTAAAGGGTAGAGATTCCCAAAAGCTACAGCTTTCGGAAGTCCCTGATTATTTGAGATAACAGAACTGCTATGTAAGTAACAAAAATTATGATTGCTATAACAAATAACCTGACAACCCACTGCAACATGAAACTGCTACTGAGTACAAATTGGCAGAATTTATCTACCAAAGGTTCAAACAGCTCAGCAACAAGCGCAGATAATACTAAAGAGAATGGTTGAGACGTTTTGCAAGTTAGGTTTCTCATATGATTACTCCTTTCTTGCGGAGGTTTTTACCTCCGACTTGTCTCACTCCTTTCTGGATTTGATTTTCTCTATAGTAGGGTTATCTCTACCCAAAAACATTATACAAGAGTTAGCAAATAATGTAAATCATTATGACGCATTACAAGATTTATGTGATTGTAAAGGGTGTGTTAAATGGATAACTTCAAGATTATTCAAGATAGCAGAGGTTATATTCTAATAAACACCGACGGAGAATATAAAAACCATGCACATTCCAAGAAACAAAGCACTTGTGAAATGTTAATACGGCTTATTGTCAAGAGGATAGTTCCTAAGAGTTCGTATTTAAGGAATAGCTGTTTAAGGCTGACTCTGGACGATGATTATAAAGACAAAATTGAGAGAAAGCAGGTAAAGGATAGACAAAAACCTGCTTATTTTTATATCAAAAAATAGGGTGAGGCATAAATACCTTATCTAATCAAAAATATTTGATTGTAAGTCATTGTAGGAGGTCGGTTTAGTTGCAAAATACGGAAGTAAAATGTAAAACTTGCGGCAGAACATTATTTTTCATAAGAAACGGTGTACTTGAAATAAAATGCAGGGATGGGACAATTAAAAGAATTTCATTATTAGAGTTATCATCCCTTAGAAATGGGTTGACAGTTATTAAAATATAAGAGTTCCAGGAACGCCTAGAGCGTCGAGAGAGCCTATTCATTGCCTTAACGGGTAGTGAGTAGGCTTTTTTTATTTGTCTAAAAAGGGGGTGGTACAAGGTGTATAGAGTAGACTTAAAAGCACTACCGAAACTCACTAACGAAGTCTATTATCCGCTATATAAGAATCAAAACAGATATTTGGTTTTATATGGCGGAGCCTGAATGTTGGCTCCGGTAAATCTGTATTTGCCGCACAAAAGACAATAAGACGTATGTTAGAAGAACCAGGACATAAGATACTTGTTGTCAGAAAGGTTGCAAAAACACATAGACAAAGTACATTTGCTTTGCTGTGTCAAATAATATCAGATTGGAACCTGGGAGAGATATTTGAGATAAATAAGACTGAAATGGAGATACGTTGTATAAACGGCAGTCAAGTAATACATGCCGGACTGGACGATGTAGAAAAAATCAAGTCGATCCAAGGGATAACCTCAATATGGATAGAGGAAGCCAGCGAGCTTGAAAAAGCAGATTTTATGCAGCTTGACCTTAGACTTAGGGGTAAGTTGAAGTATTACAAACAGATAATTCTTACCTTTAATCCTATTTCAGTTACACATTGGCTTAAAGCTGAGTTTTTCGATAATCCCAAGGAAGATGTCTTCACTCTAAAGACAACGTATAAAGATAACAAGTTTATAGATGATGAATACATCAAGGTACTTATGGCATTAAAGGATACCGATGAATACTATTTCATGGTTTACGTTTTGGGTAATTGGGGTGTACTTGGTAAGACGATATTCGACCCTATGAAGGTAAACAGTAGAATATCTGAGGTAGAGAATATAAAGGTTAAGAGAATAGGTTATTTCCTCTATAAGTACGAGAACGAGAGAATAGTTGATGAATCTATCAAGTTTATTGATGATCCTAGCGGCTTTATTACAATCTATCAAGATGCTGAGTTCGGACACCCTTATGTAGTAGGCGGTGATACTGCCGGAGAGGGTTCAGACTACTTCGCCGGACAGGTTATTGATAACTCTGATGGTAAGCAAGTTGCAGTATTGCATAACAGATTCGACGAGGATTTATATACAAAACAGATGTATTGCCTGGGAAAATATTATAATAGTGCGCTGATAAGCATAGAAGCTAATTTTAGCACTTATCCAGTATTAGAGTTGCAGAGGCTTGGATATAACAAGCAGTATAAACGGGAGATAATGGATACCTATACAAACAGATACCAAGAAAGATTCGGATGGAGAACGGACAAGCTTACAAGACCAATTATGATTTCAAACCTTGTACAGATAGTCAGGGAGAAAACAGAGTGTTTTAACGATAAAGATACTTTGGATGAAATGCTTACATTCGTAAGGAATGAAAATGGCAGAGCAGAAGCGCAAACCGGAAAGCATGATGACCTTATTATGGCTCTTGCAATAGCATATCAGACAAGAGACCAACAGGACTACAATGTGAAATTCCATAAAGAAGAAAAGACACTTATACAAAAAGACAAACAGAAGCGAGCAAGAAGATCATTATTCGGTGGTAGAAGACTTGCTTAGAGCTGTATGTACGTTTTAAAACCATTCAAGGAGGATCAAGAAAATAACATGAAAGCTAAATTAATGATATTACCATACAATTTGAGATGTGACATATCAAGATGCAGTAACAAAGCTAAATATTCTATAGGTAACCCCGACAGTAGCAAAGCGACACATTTTCACCTATGTGAAAGTTGTTTGAAGGAATTGGCTGAGACATTTCCCGATGAATTGAAACCTATAAAAGAGGTAATTAAAGAGGTTGAGAAGATAGTCGAGAGAGTTATAGAAAAGAAGGTTCCCGTACAAATAGAAAATAAGAAAAAGGGGAGATAAGATGAATGGATAGATTAGATGTTCTTCTTATCGTATTAATTGCGCTTATTGAGGTAGCTCATTTTATAGAACGGAGGGATTTATACAATAGAATAATGGCAAAAGACCTTACGGAATATCAGAAGGACAAGAAACCCCCAAAGCAGGTTGAAAACATTATCAAGAAAAACATGCGTAAAAACGTGCTTGGCGAATAAAAAGGGGAAAGGTGGTGGTGTAGATGCCCGTATTTGAAGGATTAAGAAATACTGTAAGCAGGTTCTTTAATAATAAAGATCCTGCTTTAACTTTAAATGACGAAGAAAACACAAATATAGATGGGGAAGGTTCGAGTGCAGAAGAATTTGACGAAGAAGTAAAGAAACAGTTATTAGTATCTTTCGTAAATAAGGAATTTGATAGGATGCAAAAGGAAAGGATGCCTTATGAATTACAGTGGCAGCTAAACAACAACTTTCTAAGGGGAAACCAATATTGCGACATTAACATGCAGACTCAAGGAGTACAGGAAATACCTAGACTTTATTGGTGGCAGCAAAGAGAAGTATTCAATCACATTGCACCAATTTATGAAACCAGGCTTGCAAAGCTTGGCAGGGTAGACCTCTCTTTAAAGGTAAGACCTGCAACCAACGAGCAGAGCGACATAAATACTGCAAAGATATGTACTGCCTTATGCAAGGGTACAATGCGGCAGCAGGAAATGCAGATAAAGACAAAAAAAGCTAACGCATGGAGTGAGCTTATAGGTACTGTACTGTATAAAAACACATGGAATACATCATCTGGCACGCAATTGGCCGTTATAGATGGTGATAATTTTTCAGAAGGTGGAATTGAGGTCACAATAGTACCAGCATATGAGTTCTATCCTGATTCTAATTTCTCTGAGGATATAGACACTATGCGGTGTTGCATACATGCAAAGGTATATTCGACCAATGAGATAGAAGAAAAATGGGGTGTAAAGGTTGAGGGCAGGGAAATACCTGTATTCAACTTAAAGAACAGCAATATTAGCCTTGGAGGGCTTGGATATACCGCAAGCATACAGACCGTTAACATATCTAAACAGAAAGATAGCGAAGTTGTTAAGGAATATTACGAAAATACGGCAAAGAAGTATCTCAATGGAAGGTTAATAATTGTGGCTGGCGAGACTCTCCTTTATGAAGGTGAATTACCGTCAAAGATAGGTGAACAGAGTAAAGTTGGAATACCTTTTGTGAAACAAGTATGTGTAGAAAATCCAGGTTATTTCTGGGGTACAGCAATCATTGAAAGATGTATTCCTATACAAAGAGCCTACAACGCGGTTAAAAACAGAAAACACGAATACTTAAACAGAGTTGCGATAGGTGCATATTCAGTAGAAAACGGTGCTTTAGATACAGATGAATTGCAGGAAGATGGTATAAGTCCAGGTAAAATTGTCACGGTTGAAAGAGGATTCAATCCTCCAAGACCTATAGAAAACGGAGTGTTACCATCTGTATTCCCAGACGAAGAAACTAAACTACTTAATGAATTTGTTCAAATATCCGGTGTATCTGAATTAAGCAGAGATAGTACAGCTCCTTCAGGCGTTGGCTCAGGTGTAGCACTTGAGATATTGAAGGAACAGGATGATACAAGGTTAAGTCTGACGGCTGAAAATATAAGACTTGCAATAATCAAAGTCGGCAAGCATTGGTTAAGATTATCTAAACAATATGCTACATTCCCTAGAATGTTGAGATATATCGGTGATGATAACGATGTTGCAGTTATTGAGTGGGAAGCAAATGATATAACCTCTGATGATATAGTCATTGAGACTGAAAATGAACTTGCACAGACTCCGGCACAGAGGAAACAGATGGTAGTTGATTTATTACAATATGGCTTATTCAACAATCCTGAAACCGGAAACATTGATAAGAGCATGAGAGGTAAAATATTTGAAATGTTGCAGCTTGGCAATTGGGAGGCTGCAACAGAGCTAGAAAACTTACATGCTAATAGAGCTAATAAGGAAAATATCTATTTAAAGAAAGGCACAATACCACAAATACAAGAGTATGACGAACACGCAATACACATAGTTGAACACAACAAGTATAGGCTTACAACCGATTTTGAGGAATTGGCAAGCCAGAATCTTGAATTGGTTCAACTTTTTAATATGCACGTTAAGCAGCATGAGGCCTACATACAACAAGCAATACAGGCACTTAACATGCAACAGGAATAAAAATATTGGAGGAATTGTAATGACACAGATTACTAAGTTCGATAATCCCGTATCCGTTGCAAACCCCTATACCCCTTCCATAAATTTGCAGCTATTCGCCGAGGAAGGTGGAGAAGTTGGTAACAGTGGTGAGATTCCTGCCGAAGCCGGAGAAACAGGTCAGAACGTAACTGATCTGAACGGTCAGGTGCAGGAATTTTTTAATGCCGCTATGAACCCCACTGCAAAACAGGAAGGACAAGCTAAAGAAGTTGTTAATGGTGGGACCGAGCAGACACCGGAAGAAACACCACTCATTTTAGGCAAGTTTAAGAGTCAGGATGACCTTGTAAAAGCTTATACAAATCTTGAAGGCTTCAGCACTCAGACAAGGCAGGAGTTGGCCCGTGTAAATGAACTACTGGAGAACCAAAAACCTGTAGAAAAAGTTGTTGATAAGCCAGAAGAAAATCCGGCAGAGCAATTAGACGAAGAAGCCCTTGCAGTTAAGAAAGAAGAAATTTTAAACAGATTTTATGAAGACCCTTTGAAGTTTATAGATGATATAAACAAAAATGCAGAAGCAAGAGCCGAAGAAATAGCCAAAAAAATGGTTGAACCAATATATCAGGAAAGAGAGCAATCCGCAAACCAAAAGAAATGGGATGGTATTGCTTCACAGTTTAAAGCAACACACCCCGATATGACTGACTACTCCGAGGATATGATTAAATTTTTGGATGACAACAAAGAAATTGCAGGGAAAGAAAACTCTATAGAGCTTGCTTATAACTATGCAAAGGGAACGAAAGCACAGAATCAGAAAAGCCCTGATGAATTACTGAATGATCCAGAATTCATCCAGAAGGCAATCAGCAATGAAAATTTCAGAAATGAAGTGTTGAAGGCTACTGCTGCCGGAGTAAAAAAAGGGGGTCCGCCTCCTGTAATATCCGGTAATGTATCCGGTGGAAAACCTGTTGCAGTACCTCCGACACAAGCAAAGTCCTTTAAAGAAGCAGGACAAATGATGCTCAAAAGCTTAGGCTTGAGCAATTAAATTTAAAAACGAAGGGAAATGATTATAAATGATTACTATAGCAACAGTTGCAGATGCGTTCAAAACTTTTTATAAACCTGTAATTGTTGACCAGATGAATACAAAAGTAAATCCATTTATGGCAAGGATTGAAAAGAACAGCGAAGAAGTATTTGGATCAACGATAAAGATGGCTATGAGATATGGTGTAAATGGTGGCGTTGGAAATAGGGCAGAAGATGGTGATCTCCCAAGCCCGAACAACAGAAAATACAAGCAGGCAGAGTATGACACTAAAAACCTGTTTGGTACATTAAGAATCACAGAGAAGTCAATAAGAGCTTCAGCAAATTCAGCAGGTGCATTTACAAAGCTCTTAGAGACTGAGCTTGACGGTTTGATGCAGGATGCTAAAATCAACTTTGGAAGACAGTTATTCGGTAATGGCACAGGCAAACTTGCTACTTGTTCTGCACACACCTCAGTAAATACTATTACTGTTGACTCAGTACAGTACCTTATTGAAGGTCAGGTAATCGATATTTGCGATGGAACTGGTACTGTAAAGACTGCTGCAAGAGAAATTACATCGGTTGATAGAACAGCACTTACCATTATAATCAATGGTGATGCTGTAACAACCCTTGCAACTGATATACTGGCTATAAGCGGTTCCTATGGTTTGGAACTTACCGGACTTGGTTCAATATTTGCAACCTCTGGCAGCATATACGGATTAGACAGAGCAACCTACAAGTGGTTAATTCCTACAATCATGACTACAGTGGGTATAATCAGTGACATAAAGATAAAAAAAGGCTTCCATACTGCTGAAATAGTTGCCGATAGCTCACCAGACTTCCTTCTTACTTCTTATGGTGTTGAAAGGTCTTACTATGAGTACCTTGAAACGACTAAGAGAAACGTAAACACAATGAAACTCACTGGCGGTTATACTGCAATTTCCTTCGATAACAAACCGTTGGTATCGGACAAGTTCTGCCCTGCAAGTACTATGTATCTGCTTAATTCAGCAGACTTCATACTACACCAGATGGGTGAATGGGATTTCCTTGATAGAGATGGTTCAATTTTCAAACAGACAGCTAATAAAGCTGCTTGGGATGCTGTACTCGTTAAATACGGTGATCTTGGTTGCCGTAAACCAATAGGCCAGGTACAGTTTACAGGTATTACTGAGGATGACGGTGTAGCTTAGTAGTTTAAAAGGTGCCAGGATGAACGACATATTTTGTTTGTCCTGGCTTTTCTTTATGTGGAGGGTTAAAATGAAAGTTCTCATGGAAAGCAATGTATTCAAGATACCGGAGAGGTTGAAGGAGATAGACAAAAGTTATTTTGTGATGTATGACAATGTTTCCGGTAAATTTGAAGTACATAGCACAGAAAATAAAGATAACAGTACCTATTGTCTGACTTTACCCTTTGAGGAATTGGATTGCCGGACGGTTGAATATGTATGGGAAACAAGGGCTGAAAATGCAAAAAAGCTTTGGGAAGAAATTAAAAGAAACAATGAAAAGCTTGAGATTGAAAATGCAAAGAAATATGCAGATTACATTAATTGCACATCAAAGGATATATATAGATACCTGGCTTCTAAGAGTGACCAGGAAACAATACCAAAAGATGCCTATAGTACGAGGTTTATGTAAAGGCAGGTGAGACTAATTGATTTCAAAATATATTATTGAACATGCACAGTACCACGCTATACAGACAATAAGCACGGCGGTTGGATATGTTCTATTGAATGAAGCACTAAGGGAAGTTGCAACCGAATGCCCAAAAGGAAGGATACCGGATGATATAACTATAACTGCCGTTAGCAAAACATGGTATGTGTTACCTACGACATTTATTTCTATAGACAACGTAACTAACTCAGACAGTAAAGAAGTAACAGACTACGAGACAGATGGTGCGAGAATTAAATTTGAAGAAGATGGGACATACAAGGTTGAATATAAAAGGATGCCTGTAGAAATAGCAAAAGGGCTTGAATCCGCAGTGCCGGAGATACCCGAGTTATTCCACTCCAAGTTAAAGTTTTATATAGCTGCAAGGGTTAGAATGAATTTCAACCATGAAGATGGAGAAGGCGCAAGGCTCCTAGCAGAGTTTTACAATGGGATACGAAGCGTTAATACAACTTTATCAAAGGGCAAGCATAAAAAGGTTATGCCAGCTCCTTTATGGCGGTGATGTAAATGGCTAAATCGAGCAGAGCGTTAGTGCCTTATACGGATTTCAGAGGCGGTATATCTGAGGTTGACCCCGATAATAAGAGAAACAATGAGCTTGACGAAGGGGATAATATTGAACTTTCCAACAGAGGCGGCGGTTTTGCTTATAGACCTGGGACAATAAATATAAACTCCGTTTCGTATGCAAACGATATTGAGCAACTTATTGAATTTCCTTTGATAGATGGAACAGTAAAATTATTGGCGGTAAGAAATAAGAACTTGTATGACATTACGGATGACAGCAATAATCTTCTTACTGCATTGAATAGTAACAATATTGCATATTTCTTTTTAAATAATAGATTTTACTTTGCCGATGAGTTGAGTTACAGAGTTTACGGTTATTACAAGTACACAACTCAAAGCGGTACTGTGAGTTTAGCAATAGGTGACATAGTTAAAAACTATCCCGTATCAACACACGCTACACTACCTGGGACAGTCAAGCACTTCTACAAGACCATTGCTGCTATGACAAATATTGCCCTTGCGAGTGCCGATTATGGAGATGCAACAAAGTGGACAGATGTAACGGATGGTGTAATACCCAATGATGTAAGAAATGTTGTAGCTGATGCTGACCTTACAAACAATATTACCCCTTTAGCGAAGTGTAAATATTTCGTTTATCATACAGGCTCACATAGAATATTTGCTTCTGGCAATTCCGAAGATGCCGCAGCTCTGTATTATTCTGAAATTGATAAGCCTGACTTCTTTAAAGCAACTTCGATATTCTATCCAACAAGAGGCGACGGGCCTGTAAGGGCTATGGTTCAGATATTGGATATACTGCTTTGTGGTTACGGTCATTCATGGTGGGGGTGGGAAGGCAAAGATGTTGCTACGGCAACATGGGGTAATTATCCTATACCTTATGGTGTTGTATCCAGCGATAGCCTTGTTATTACTCCAGGAGGATTTGCTTTCTTGTCATACGATGGTATTTATGATGTTTCAACTTCTCTGTTTAGCAGGGATATAGCATTAAACGCTGGAGAAAGTTTGATAAAGAAAATAAGTGATGAAAAGGTTGAAAAAAGGCTTGCAACAATAACGAATTTAGAAAACACGAAGGCTATTTTCTATGACAATAAATATTATCTGGCTTATTCAGATCTTGCTACAAAGATAAGGGACAAGATTCTAGTATGCTATTGGGCTGATAAAAGCTTTGTCAGATATACAGGCATTAAGGCTAATTGCTTCTTAAGAACATATAAAAATGAATTGCTGGTAGGTTCCCTTAATTGGGTATTAAAGTTTGATAAAAACGAACAGAACGACATAGACGATACAGGAGCAGCAAAGGCTATAAACCTACATGTGGAAACGAAGTCATTCAATTTTGATAACCCTATTAGTCGAAAGATATTCTATAGGTTTTTCATATGGAGCAGCCAAAATGTTGACCAAGGAAATGAGTTAAAGATTAATTTAAGGATAGATTTTGCCAATACTTTTTTTGACGTTGACTTGAATAGTGCTTCGTTTATATGGGGAACTCCTTGGGGCGGTGTATGGGGTACTGCCGACATAGCCCCACAAGAAGCTAGTCTAAGAGAACTAGCATTAAAGGGTATAAGGTGCAAGGTAATATTTGATAGCAATTATATTAACACAAAAAATACCGTAGTTGTCTACGGTATTGCTTTTGAGATTGAACATTTAACAGCAAGAGCCGCACAAATAGACTTAGGTTATAATCTTTTAAGTTAAGGTGGTGAAATAACAATGGCATTTAAACCAACAAGGGAATTTAGCGCAAATGTGGGTGATTATTCAGAAAACACAGCAGGGCCAGACTCAATAGAAAACGATATAGACAGTATTAATAGAATGTTTGACCCTTTAACCGAACATTCGCCTGGAGTAGCAGGGGGCATAGCCGAAGGTAATATACAGGCAGGAGCCGCAACAGACACTATAATAGGTGAAAGAACGATAAACCAAAATATAGCAGATGCTTATACAAATACAGGTGTACTAAGCAAGCTGCTTTCTTTATTTGGTAAAGTAATAAAAGCAATGAAAGGTACTGCAAATTGGTACACGACTACTTCTGATACTATAGAGGGTATTCATACAAGGGTAACGACAAACACAACCAATATAACAGCAAACGCAACTGCCATAGCAATACACAAGACAAGTGGCGACCATGACGGCAGATATTATAAAAAGAGCGAAATAGATTCAACCGTGTCAACTCTGGCAACAAAAGCTGAAAATGCTTTGAAAGCTGATGCTGTAAATGTTTACACAAAGAGCGAGATAAATTCAACCGTAGCGACTCTGACAACAAAAGCTGAAAGTGCTTTGAAGGCTGATGCTGTAATTGTATACACAAAGAGCCAAGTAGATTCAACCGTAGCGACTCTGGCAACAAAAGCTGAAAATGCTTTAAAGGCTGATGCCGCAAATGTATACACAAAGAGTCAGCTAGAACCTTATTTGCGCGGCGGCGATACAGTTATCAGACGAGAAGTATTTATCATTGTGACTAGCAATAACGGGGATGGTACTTTCACTTATACGGACAGCGGTGGAATTGAGCATTTCGGTAGCTTGGGAACAAGCGGAGAACAGATATTTACTTTGCAGAAAGGCAGTTATGCTCTTGGTGAAGAAAGAGTAGAAGCCATCATTAACGATACTCTGCAAAGAAGTGTAACCAGTGGAGGTCTAACCGAAGTTGATAGTACACATATTGCATTGGCATCTCCAGAAGGAGCTGGAGCAGAAATTACAATTAAGTATTTTGAAAGAGTAAGCATAGTAGGACTTGGAATTGTTCAAATTGGAGCAACTCAGCCTGCTGTTGATGCTATTTGGTTTAAGGTGGTGGGATAATTGGCTACGACACCTAGACGCATTGATTTTTCTTTGTTCGATGATAATGTCAAAACACTCATAAATGCAAGTGCTAAAGTATTCCCCGTCAATTATATATATGTCACAGCTAACCTTAACCCAAGCAATTACGAGTATGTAAGGGTAATAGACGGAGAACACAGAAAAGAAATTTACCATTGGGAGAATGGCGTTTTTGAGTTGATTGGTGCGGATGATAAAGAAGTTAATTTTGAAACAGACGTTATAAATAAGCCTTCAAGTTATCCCCCTTCAGAACATGTACACGCTAACGACCATTCACACGAGAATAAAAGCGTATTGGACATAATAACTCAAACTCTAATAGATGCATGGAATACAGTCACAGGCAAGGCAGACAAAACTTATGTAGATGATGGATTGACAAGTAAGTCTGATTCTACGCACAACCACGATGAAGCTTATGCAGTAAAGGCTACTGAAAATACGGTATCGAATCATGAAACAAGATTAACAAATATTGAAAGTGGTTATAGTGCGGCTCATGCACATAGCAATTTAAGCATTTTGGACACTATAACACAAACAATAATAGATACTTGGAATACAGTAACAAACAAATCAGATAAAACTTACGTTGATACTGAGCTGGCTAAGAAGGCTGATATTACAACATTAAGCGGGCATACATGGAATACAACTGTGCATGTAACACAAACCGATAAAGATACATGGAATTCAAAAACCCAAATAACGCAAGGTACAGTACAACCTACAAGCGGATTTTGGTTTAAGGAGGTATAAATATGTCAGTCAAAAAAATTCAAATAAAGCCACCGGATAATTCGTATGCGGATGTTCTTCATCCTGAAACGGATAGTACACAGGTATTAATGACAGCAGGAGAAACGCTTGAAACTTTTAAGACAAATACTAATAATTCATTGAATGGCAAGATTAATCATTCGTTGGCTACGGCTGCGAATGATTTTTTAGTTGCTTCCGGAGCTGGAGCATTTATAAAAAAGACTCTTGCAGAAGTGAGGACGCTGTTAAGCTGTTTACTCACTACCGGTGGTACAATGTCGGGTGAATTGAATTGTGCAAGAAATATAGTAAATCAACCTCAATTAAAAGGTTGGTCACAAACTGTTGAAATAGACAATTATTGTCAAGGTAATGAAACTCTTAATGCGAGTATTGCAAATGTATTTAATTATAAACTAACTTTTGCAACTACATTTAGCTTTTCTTGTCCCATTATCAGTGGACAGGCATACGCTTTTAGATTATTTTTGCAAGTAGATGAAACTCTATATGGTGTGACATGGCCCGTTTCAGTAACTTGGGAAAACCATACTACTCCAACACTAAGTATGGCAATTATGCATGAATTTGAATTTGTGTCAATAAATGGCGGTTCGGGTTGGTATGGGCGGCTTATAGCAAAATACTAATTTTTATATTTCTCTATAAAGGAGAGTGACAAACATGGCAAAATTAACTGAAGAACAAAAAACTGAATTAACTAGGTCGGGAGTATTGAAAGACTTGGTAGGCAAATCATGGGATGATCCTGAAGTTCAGAAGAAAGCAAATGAATATTATAACCCCTCGAAGCCAAGTGGTGGTTCTACCCACGGTGGTTCATCCGGTGGCTCGTCAAATAATAATACAAAACCTAAGCCAGTATATCCCAAAACAATAGACGACTATAAAAATGATTATAATGCCGCAAAAGCGAAAGGCGATTCAGCAGGTATGCAAGCTGCAAATAACGCAGCAAACGCTATAAGAAAGACATTAGGGCAGACAGCACAATATGCGAATGTAGATATAGCGGCAGTAGCCAATGCAAATAATACAACTTCACCCTATAAATATACAACTCCAGTAAAAAAAATAGAGGACTATAGTAACGATTATGCCATTGCCAAGGCAAAAGGCGATTCAGCAGGTATGAAAGCCGCTAACGATGCAGCTAACGCAATTAGAAGGGCGGCAGGGCAAAAGGAGCAAATTGCCAATGTCGATATATCAAGTGTAGCAAATGCTAATGCGAATAAGATAACTCCTGTAAACACGGATGTAAAAGAGGTAGAAGCTGAAACGCCAAGTTCAACTGAATATCCAACAACAGGTTCAGTATGGATGACTCGTCCGGACGGTTCACAAACAGCAGTAAGTGCAAGAGAGTTACAAAAATTTCTTGACAAAGGTTACAAATATGTCGGAATAAGGACAAATGATACGGGATTGTATTCTCCAAGTGGAGATTTACTCCAGAGTAAAAGTGGTACTTCTAGTAGTTCAAGAAACTATGCTGCAAGAGCAGTGAACAGCACAGAAAAAACTAACTTGAACGATTTAGACAATTATACAAAGCTTGCTACTAATATGCTAAAGCCAGAGTTTGATAAGGCTGTAGAAGAACAAATGAAGGCATTAACTAATAGAATGGTTGCGCAGGGATATCAAGGACAGATGCCAGCAGAAGCAATGAGGGCAGAAATAATGTCCAACCTTCAGGCTGATTTTCAGTCCCAGGTATCTACATTAGCACAGCAGTTAATGCAACAGGATATTTCAAATCAAAGATATGCCGATGAAACAGCATACAACAGGGGCAGGGATACAATAGCTGATACAAGGTATAATACTGAATATACAGATAACCGTAGTGACATTAACTACGAAAGAACACAAAATGAGCTAGACAAATCGCAAAAGAGAGAAATTGATAACATAATGATGTATTACAGCGATTTAAAAGCCGAAGCTGACAAGAGAAAAGCAACTCCTGATACTTCCGATGATTTTCTAATTCCTTATTTACTAGCATTAAGAGAGGAAAAGAAAATAACCGAAGGATTGGATGATAACGGTAACAAGATTTCAGCAGGTGGAAAGCTAACCTACGATCAGGCATTAAAACTATGGCAGACATATGGAGTTGCAACGCAGGGGATAGCAGATGTGTTAGGTGTTGAAGTGGGAGCTAAGACAGAAGATTATCTAAATACGGAATATGATATAAAGAAGCCATATTACAAAGAAAGTAGCGGTTCAAGTGGAAGTAATTCAACTTCCAAAGCATTAAATTCTTACTACGATGGATTCATAGCTGAGAACATGAATACCGATGGTGAGTCACTTTATGCTAACTTGGTAAATAATCAGTCTGCATATATTAATGAAATGGGTTCGGCAAACTTTACAAAGGCTGTAAAATTTGCAAGAGATAAATATTACCAAACTGTAATAAGCAAATGGAGAGGTAACGAGAGTGGTTTGCTTAAAGAAATACAGAGTAAACCGGAATACTATCAAAATGTGCTTGGGATTGAGAACTATAACAAGATGATTAATGACCTTGGGAAGTCTAAAACATCTTCAGATGGATGGTAAATTACAACATAACGCAAAACTCTTATAAAGGAGAGTGAATCAATTGGGGAATGATACAAAGAAATATACAATAGGTAGAGGCAATGACTTAGAATTGTTCAAGAAAAAGTTTAGTGGTGGAACAGTTAAAGCGGAAATAGAAACTGAAAAGGATATAAAGGGCAACGAAGCCGATAACATGCTGTATACCAAGAATGAGCCGACAAGCAATAATAGTGCTGTCGGCTCTGCTTATGCCGCAAGAGCTATTATGGGCATGATAAGAACGCAAGCACAAGAAGGTAAACCACAGTCTCCAACGGGAACTTTTAAAAGATACACTGAAAATATGGCTGCAGGTAGAGATAACAGTCCCGAACAGGTGAAGAAAATACAAAGGGCATTAGGAATAACAGTAGATGGTATTTATGGACCTGAAACAAGAAAGGCAGTTATAAGATTTCAAAGGGATAATGGTTTATTGGTTGACGGTATTGCAGGAAAACAGACACTAGGCAAACTTTTCAGATATACAAATGGAACAGGTATGGAAGACAAATATTCTGCATATGCTGGCACATCTATAGCGAAAAGAGACTTGTATTCTTCTGCTGTAATTCCATCTACTGGCATGGAAAGCAAACAGTCAACATATGATACTGAACAGATGCTAAAGCCTTTCAGTACAATTTCTAAACCATCAGAATACGGTACGTTGCCTAAGACAGATATTATAAAAAGTGCGCTGGAGCAGAAGAAAACGGAAGAAAATAATCAACCTTCATGGGGAAAAACCGTGAGTTCTTCACTTCTTGGTAATGTGGCACAGACTCAGACAGGAATGTTTAACATTCCCAAGAAAGTAATTGAAGGTGTATCTTTAGGACTTGATAAGATACTACCCGACTCAATATACAACAAGGAAATGCAAAATAACGACCCTATAATGAAGGCACTCGATAATGCAGTTAAGAGCAACGAGAGCAGAGCTATAGCGTATCAGAAAGACCTTGAAGGTGTAAAAGGACTTAAAAAGTTTGTATCTCTTGGAATAGGTTCATTACCTCAGATAGTAATGGCAGGAGTCGGCGGTGCTGCAATGACTGGCATGGGTGGAGCAACCTTGGGCAGTTCTTCTGCATTAAGTAAGCTGCCTACAGCAGCAAAACAATTAATTCCTTTCGGTACATTAGCAGGAAGTGGATACGCAAGGGAAGCCGAAAATGAAGGCGCAACTTACGGTCAACAGATGGCATACGGCTTACTTGGTGGTACTGCCGAAGCCGCAACCGAAGTTCTCCCGTTAGAAAATGGTTTGAACTTGTTAAAGAAGTTTGGTGCTGGAGATATAGCCGAAGAAGGTGCAAAGACACTTATAGGCAAGTATGGCAAAACCGCTTTGAGTGTGCTGAAAGAGCTTGTATTTGAAGGCTTTCAAGAGGGTGCTATGTCCCCCTTAGGCAGAGGCGCACAGAAAATGACATACAAACCGGATATGGCTATGTCTGGTGAGGGTGGAGTAATTGACTTAAAATCTATGGGCGAAGATGCTTATAGTGGTGTTGCTATGGCTGTTATACTTGGTGCGTTAGGTTTACCATCTGCTTATGCTTCACATAAACTTGTTTCTCAGAAGATCGAAAACGGAGAACCGATAACCCCAGACTTTATAAAAAATGAAGCAATGCCAGCTATGCAGAATGATATTAATTCTATTGACAGTAGTAGCGGTAATGACAGTAATGTCGGCAATGGAGTTGTTCAACCAACACAGCCTTTCATGCCTGGGATAAACAATAAAAAGTCTGTATCTGAAATTATAAACGGCAATCCGGTATCCTCAGTAAACTTTGAAGACTTGGAAGGTACGGGAATGTCAAAAGAATTGGTATATGCTTTAAGGCAGATTAAACTAGGCACTCCTGTACCGAATGACATAGTTGCAAAATATCCTGAGTTACAGAGAATTATAAATGGTGAAATCTCTATAGACGATTTTGTTAATGCATTAGATGGTGGACAACTTATAACCCCAAACGTGGCTTCACCAGAGTTGCAGGAAGGGCAGTTAAATAATGGGATAGTACAAACTATCAACAACAATTTAATACCTCAAAACAACTATAAACCCGAAGACTTGGGACAAGCCGAAGTTAAAAATAACCTTATCAATGGTATAAAAGCAGACATAAATTTGACACCTTCACAGTATAGAGATAGTTGGAACGAAATGTCTATCTCTGTATATGAGGAAATATCTAAATTAAAAGAAGAAATGAAGAAAGCAGATGGGAAGGAAAAGGCTGCTTTAAAAGCAAGAATAAATGATTTAGATGTAGGTGTTAACTCAAAGTTTGAAAATGAATATTTAACTCCGCTTCAAAATGAAATAAGAAAATATCTTAGAGAAATTTATGGCTTGGATGAAGGGAAAATTGAACAGGTAGTTTCCGATATATTAGAAAACTTTACAGAAGAATATATGGATAAAGAGCACTTTGATATGCCATTAAAGCAATGGGTTGATGAATATATTGAGCAAGAACAACAAGAGCCGATAGATTATATACCCAACAATGCACAAGCCGCTATACTGGAAGAAAAAGAAACTATCGACAACGGAAATATCGTGCCTCCAAGTAGCTCAGAGCAAGCTGCGGCAGAAAATAAACCGTTTGCAGATATAAATAATAATGAGGAAGGTACTGCAACCAAGGGCGAAGCAGAGGAAAAGCCGCAGAATGAAAAGAAAGAACCAACACATAAAATAAAATATGGCAGAGACGGTAAAGCTGCTTATGAAAAATGGGGAAACAATGAATATGTTAATGCAGACCTTAATAAACCCGATGATGAGTATACACAAGCATTTACAAAATTCTTTGAATTCTACTATAACAAGGGTTTAAATGGCGAAAAGTTCCCTATGTTCAATGAGAAATTCCCTGTAGGGAAATATAACTTCCCTCCGTTCCTTGAAGATGCATTCTATAAAGCTGGAGTACAAGACCTGGAAGCAAGAAATAAGAGAGAGAGCAAAAAGAAAGAATCCGAAGAAAAACCAACAGTTTCACCAAAAGTCTTGTCTGATTACGGCATTGAAGTTAGAAAAACTAAAACGAACAGGGGGAATGATGTATGGCATGTACCTACTAATGACAAAACAAAACAGTACGTTGATATATTCCATAAGCTTAAAGCCATATGGTACAAACCACATCCAAAGGCAAAAGCAGTATGGAGCTTTAACTATGATCCTACAGAAGTTCTACTAAAAGAATTGACAGGCAAAGAAGTAAAGGCTACTGAGGTCAATACCGAAAGAGAGAGCTATCCTGATAGCATAGACAACGATATTAAAAAACTATTCTATGATAATATGGGTAAGAACGAAGAAAAGGCACTAAGAGCCTATAATGATTTTATGAAGTCTTATCCCGATAATTGGCAAAATAACTTGATAAAAGGTAGAGTTGTAAAGGGAATACTTGCTAAGTATATCAATGACATGGAAGTTTTGGAAGACGTGTTCAATAAGCTTAAAGAAATGGATGAGTCTAACAATGCTAATAGGTACGGTAGCGACAATTATCTTGAACTTTTAAATATGGTAAGAACAAGAGTACTGACAGATGAATTTCTTAATAAGGTTGCGGCAAACCAAGATAATGACGAGCAAAATATGTTGATAGCTGTAGAGGACAAAATTAAAGGATATGTAGCAGAAGTTTTCCTTGAAAACATTGACAAGTCTAGCGGCAATTCTATTAATCAAATGCAGGAATATTTTAAGGATACTGCTGAAATCGCAAAGAGGTATCTAAAAATCTTAAAAGAAAATATTGTCAATAATCAGAAAACAGAGCATAATGAAGGTGAGAAGAAGGGCGCAGACACTAAGCCGAACGACAATACTGTTAATCCGATTAAAAAGACACTTCCTGAAGGACCCGTTAAAAATAACCTTGCATGGCTCGATGCACAAGCTGAGTTAGCAAGACAAAGACTGAAAGATAGGCATAAAAATGTACGTCTTAATGCCGGACTTCCTATGGATGATTTAGTTGACTATTCAATCATTGGAGCAGACAAGCTTGCAAACGGAGTAGTAGACTTCGCAGAATGGTCAAAGGAAATGCTTGAGGAATTTGGCGATAATTTAAGGCTGTTTCTGAGAGCTATATATGGACAATCAGAAGCTATGTTGGAAATGTCACCGGAAGATATACAGGAAATGTTTGAATTGGCTAACAAAGAGGATAATAATACTCCCAAAGAAGACACTCATAAGAGAACCGTTTCAAAAGACGGAAGGTTAAAAGTTGGTGACATTGTTAGATGGGAGAAAAACCAATCAATGTACGATGTACGCAGATACTACGATAAGGATTTTGAAATAATATCGTTTTCCGATGATTTTCAACTAAACGATGTTGCAAGTTTAAGAGATTTACAGACAGGGGAATACCTTCACCGTATGATTGTGCGTTTTTTACAAAAGCAACAGGGAAATAAAAAGCAGACAAATAACCCTAGTCAGAAAATAGCTGATGAAGTCAAGGAATCTCTAGGCAAAAATGAAACCATTAAAATAAATGAACTTATTGGTTGGGCAGAAGAAGCATACGGAAGCAAGCTATCAGAAGGCAAATATGACAGAAAGCAAGTCCATGATGCTATGGAACTTGGAGTAAATCAGTACTTGTTGGAGAACAGTAAGGTATTAAATACAAACAATAAAGATATAAATGCAGTATTATCAAATATAGATATATTAAAGAGCCTAGTCGAATTGCTTCCTACTCAGACCAACCAAACACAGGAAATGAAAGACTTCCAACAGTTTTCTACTCCCCCGCATATAGCTTATGTAGCAGCTTTTGCAGCTAACATAGATAAAAATGATATTGCCCTGGAACCTTCCGCAGGGATAGGCGGCATAGCTACTTTTGCTAAGATCAACGGTGCTAAAGTTGTTGTAAATGAACTATCACAAAAGAGACTTGAAATACTTAAGAATATGGACTTTGATGAAGTATATAACGAAAATGCAGAACACATAAATTCTATACTTCATGATAAAGTAAAGCCCACAGTCGTAGTTATGAATCCTCCATTTAGTGCAACAGCCGGAAGAATGGGAGATAAGAACAGCACTAAAAATGCAAAGGCACATATAGAACAGGCATTGGATATATTGCAAAATGGCGGCAGGTTAGTTGCTATAGTAGGCCAGGGGATGACGGATAATTCCAAAACTTTTGCTGATTGGTGGGAAAAGATAAAAGCAAAATACAATGTCAGAGCTAACATTCCCCTGTATAACGCAGACCAAACTAGCAATATAAAGCATACTGATGAGTACAAAAAATACGGTACGACATTCGGTACACAGTTAATTGTTATAGATAAGACGGGATCAACAGAAAATACATTAGTGGCAAATGAGCCAGACCTCAAAAAAGTAGTCAAATTACTTGTAAAGGAGGGAATTTACGATGATAGGCAAAGAAACATTGCAGGAGATCAGAAAAGCGAACCTGCATCCGATCAATATGATAGCAATGCAAAACCTGAGAAAACTGGAGCAAGTAATAGAGGACAATCAACTACACATGGCGCAACTAATGAGTTGGGGGATAGACAATCCGAAAGTGGAGCTTCCCGAGATAATGGGAGTAACCAAACCAGAAATGAAGGAAATGTTGGAAGGGATAATAGCAAGTCTCAACCAGAACCCAAAAACAGCAATGAAGTACCTAGTGTTGGAAGAAAACCCAGTGATACAAATATCGGATTTGAAGGACAAAAAGACAGCGAAGGAAGCAACCGAGTATCTCCTGGAGAAGGTAACAAGCAAACTGATCGAAAAGGGGATAATATTCAACAATCCGGAGGAAATGAGATACGAGAACTAGAAGTAAAAGTCAGTGGAAATAAAAGCAACGAGACTGTAGAAAAAGAGCTTGACGATTCTATTTATGATACCTATACACCTTCGAAGCTTGAAATTAAAGGAGCAAAGGAACACCCTGGCGAATTATCCGAAAGTGCAGCTATGGCAGCAGTAGAACCACCCGAACCAACTTATTCACCAAAGTTACCTAAAGCAATTGTTGAAAAAGGGATATTGTCGCTTGCACAACTTGAGTCTGTAGTATACGCAGGGCAAGCACATTCGCAGATATCACCCGACGATACTAGAAGGGGTTTCTTCCTGGGTGA
>Ga0209467_1000544_pt1 | contig 50290 bp, 27 predicted proteins | sample Higcelwee11metaG_FD_187175 | JGI IMG/M metagenome (GOLD analysis project Ga0209467, IMG submission 187175) | Freshwater pond sediment microbial communities from the University of Edinburgh, under environmental carbon perturbations - High... | ecosystem: Environmental > Aquatic > Freshwater >... | reverse complement strand
ACCTTTCAGGAGCCTACACTTCAAGCGGATCATCAAACCTTATGCTGGGGGATAGATCAGGTTATAATATAAGAACCGGAAGCAATAATGTCAGTCTGGGATATAGAGCAGGCTATCAGAATCAGGCAGGAGTAGGGAATGTAATGATAGGCTTTGAAGCCGGTTTCAATGAAACGGGATCAAACAAGCTGTACATAGCAAATACAAGTACTGCTACGCCCTTGATAGGCGGAACTTTTCCCAATACGGATCTTACTTTTACTGCAAACACAGTTACTGTAAATCACACATCAGGTATTTCAAACGGTCTTTATATAAAAAATGCATCATATTCTAACAACTGGCATTTTTACCAGTATTCATCAGGGGGTTTATACCTGTATTATAACGGAATACAGAGAGGCACTTGGAATTCAACTACCGGAGTTTATACGCCATACGCAAAAGAAGTGAAAAACAGTGTTGAAGATATCGAATTCGTAACAGACAAAGTTATGAAGCTTAATCCCAAGAGATATAATTTTACGACTCAAAAAACTGGCGATATGAAATATATAGGTCTGATAGCTGAAGATCTGAATAAAATATTTCCTGAATTCGTGTTTTTCAATGATGAAGATAATTCATATTCAGTGGATTATGCCGGGTTGAGTGTGGTGGCAATTCAGGCTATAAAAGAGCAGAAATTGCTCATAGATCAACAAGAAAACAGAATCGAAAAACTCGAAGAGCTTCTTCAAAAGCTTTTGGAGAAATAGTCGTGATGGTTTAAAAGGAGGATGAGATGAGAAGAGGATTTATGTTTTTAATATCAGCGTTCTTATTTCTGAATGCAGAGACATTATTTGAAGTCAAGGATTCTTCAAACAATAAAGTGCTTGATGTTTCAACAGATGGGCTTAGAATTATGAATCTTGGAGATACCCTAATGGTGATAAGTCCGAGCGCAGTAAAAGTGAACCTTGATAACAGTTCCGGTAAAGCTCTGTCGAGAACTTTCAGCGTGACCACAACTTCAGCAAAAGGAAAAGGTCTCACCAATGTGATGGAGGTAGGTACAATGTCAACAACGATGAGGGAAGGGACTTTTGGTGACGAGTACACAAATTTTAGTCCTCAAAATCTTATGTTAGGGCTTAGAGCAGGCAGGGATACCAGTACGGGAGTTAACAACATATTCATAGGAAATGAAAGCGGTACTTTAAATGGCTATGGCGATGACAATATTTATATTGGATATCAGGCAGGATATAGAAATGATTGGGCGAGTGAGAACATATTTATAGGAAATTACGCAGGATATAATAACGATACTGATGATCCATTCCCTTATGGTAGCATGAATGTTTTTCTGGGAACATATTCAGGATACAGTAACATTGACGGATTTGCGAACACATTCCTGGGATATAGAGCAGGTGAGGATAACAGAGGTGCAGTTGAAAACACTTTTGTTGGGGGTTACGCAGGGAGCAATAATAATAGCGGAAGAAACTCTGCTTTGGGAGTTTATGCTCTGGGAGGAAATACATCAGGTACGCAGAATACATCAATAGGCACATATACAGGCATAAATAACCTTACCGGGTCAAGAAATGTATTTTTAGGTTATAGCGCAGGCTATAATGAAACAGGTTCAGACAAACTTTATATTGAGAATTCAAATTCGGCGACCCCACTTATTTGGGGGGATTTCGCAAACGATATGCTCAGATTTAATGGAAATGTCGGTATAAATGCATTACCAAGTTCATCTTATGGGTTGTATGTAATTGATAATGACTATGGTATAAGAAGTATAGCTTCAACATCAACCGGAACTTATACATATGGTGTTTTAGGAGATGCAGACGGAGGAACCGCCAGAAATGTCAGCATATACGGTTCGGGAGCTTCGGGTACAGGAACGAACTGGGCAGGATACTTTTATGGTGATGTTTATGTTCTGGGAACAGTTTCAAAAGCCGGGGATAAAATAGTATTAGATCATCCTCTGGATCCTGAAAATAAATTTCTGTCACACACATCAATAAACAGCGATCAGATGACAAATATTTACCATGGGAATGTTATACTGGATTCAGAAGGGAATGCAACCGTTATAATGCAGAACTGGGTTGAAGATGCTAACAAAGATTTCAGATATCAGCTTACAGCAATCGGAGCTCCCGGACCAAATCTATATATTTCAAAGAAAATTAATGGGAATAAATTCAGCATATCAGGAGGCGCTTCAGGTATGGAAGTGTCATGGCAGGTGACCGGATTGAGAAACGATAATTATGCTAAAGCTAATCCTATAACTGTTGAGACAGATAAAACTGCGGATGAAAAAGGTCTTTATTTACACCCCGATGCCTTTGGACTGCCTGAAGAAAAAGGGATTGAGTACCAAATACAAAAGAAAAATGAAAATTTGAAATAAGGAATCAGGAGACTAACTATGAAAAAGATGATATTTAGTATGCTGACTATTGCGGCGGTAATAAACGCAGAAACTCTATTTGAGGTCAAGGACGCATCAAACAACAAAGTGTTGGATATATCTACTGACGGGCTCAGAGTAATGAATCTTGGTGATACTCTGATGGTAATAAGTCCGAGCGCTGTGAAAGTAAACCTTGATAATAGTGCCGGTAAAGCGCTGTCGAGAACTTTCAGCGTGACCACAACTTCAGCAAAAGGAAAAGGTCTCACTAATGTTCTTGAAGTCGGTACAAATTCGACTACAATGAGGGAAGGAGTTTACGGTGATGAATACACAAATTTCAGCCCTCAGAATTTATTCTTGGGAATAAATGCGGGCACAAATACTGTTCCGACTGGTACTTATGGAATGCACAATGTCTTTTTGGGTAATCTGAGTGGCGTACTAAACTCGGACGGAAGCAATAATATTTTTATTGGTTACAATACAGGGCATAACAATATCAGCGCAATGGACAATATATTTATCGGAAATTATGCCGGATTTAATACAGAATCAGATGAAGCACCGCCATACGGTAGCGAAAACGTTTTCATAGGAAGTCGTTCAGGTTACGCAAATATTGACGGATATGATAATGTTTATATCGGGAACAGGACAGGAGAAGCTAACACAGGCGGTGGTGCAAATGTAATTATCGGTGGTTCAACAGGCAGAGCGAACACGAAATCAAATAATACTATTGTTGGTGCTGCTGCTTTATATCAGAATACTTCAGGAACTTCAAATACGGTTTTAGGAACATCTGCAGGCACATTCAATATTACAGGTTCCGGTAATGTATTTTTAGGTTATGAAGCCGCTTATAATGAAACCGGATCAAATAAGCTCTATATTGAAAACTCCAATTCGGCTTCGCCTCTGATATGGGGAGATTTCGCGAACGATTTGGTAAAAATTAACGGAAAACTCGGTGTAGGTATAAGCCCTATCTATAAGCTTCATTCAGAGGATATAACTACCACCAGCGACAGCCCTGCCGTTTACGGGAAGCATGCTGTAACAGACTACTATGGAATAGGTGTAAAAGGTGAGGGAGGTTATAAAGGAGTTGTCGGAACTGTAACAGGAACAACCACCGGCGAGATAAGGGGAGTCGAAGGAATCGCTTCAGGAACCGGTGGTACGAGAACAGGTGTTTACGGTTCAGCAAGCGGCGGTTCAATAAACTGGGCGGGATATTTTGTAGGCCCCGTTCACGCTACAAGTTTTTCAACAACAAAATCAGAATTCAAAATAGATCATCCTACCGATCCTGAAAATAAATATTTAAGTATGTCAAGCGTTGCAAGTGATGAAATGACAAACATAATTAACGGAAATATCTTGCTTGATTCTGAAGGTAAAGCGACTGTTAAACTTCCCGATTGGTTTGAAGCTGCTAATACTGATTTCAAGTATCAGCTTACCGCTATCGGAGCACCCGGACCGAATATATATATATCGAAAGAAATTTCTGACAATTGTTTTGAAATATCTGGCGGAGCTTCAGGAATGAAAGTTTCATGGATGATCACAGCTGTAAGAAATGATAATTTCGCAAAAACTAACCAGATAGTTAATGTTACTGATAAAAAAACCGAGGAGAAAGGTTATTATCTGCATCCTGAAGCTTTCGGAAAATCTGAAGAATTCGGAATCGAATATCAGACACAAAAGATAGAAAAAACAGAATTAAAATAAAAAAGCTGGAGATGAGCCATGAAAATAATAATATTGTACATATTCACGATCGCATTTGCGATTTCTGCTGAAACTCTCTTCGAGGTTAAGGACGCATCGAACAATAAGGTTCTTGATGTATCAACAGACGGGCTTCGCGTGTTGAACGGTACCGATACTTTGATGGTGATAAGCCCATCTGCAATTAAGGCATACATCAAAGACGACACTAAAGCACTCTCCAGAACCTTCAGTGTCTCAACAACTTCGGCTAAAAAGGGTTTCGTTAACGCGCTTGAAGTTGGAACTTATTCAACGAAAATAGGTACCGGTTCGACAACTATGGGATTAGGAACAGGAAAATATTCAGATTTTAGTCCTTTAAACCTGTTTCTCGGATTAAATTCCGGTCAAAATACTGTCCCGAACCCAAATCCGTTTAATGCAGGTGATCAGACAACTTGGGAGGGTAAATTTAACATTTTTGTAGGAAATGAGAGCGGAAGAGATAATGTTACAGGATATTTTAATCTTTTTGTCGGTGATAAGGCTGGACAAAACAATTCAACAGGACCGAAAAATACATTTGTAGGGTCTCAGTCCGGTCAGGCAAACTCGGCTGGGGGTTACAATACATTTTTAGGTTACAATTCCGGTATTACCACAACAGGGAACTATAACACAGCAGTTGGTGCAGACTGCGGATTCAATATAGGAGCTAATTATGGTAATACACTGATGGGCTCTCACGCCGGAGAATATTTTACTGGAGATAATAATACGTTTGTCGGTTGTTATTCAGGAAGAAATTACGCCACTTTAAGAACTGGGGACGGTAATGTATTCATCGGATCGAATTCAGGTACTTCAAGCGGAAGTGTTTCAAATAAGCTATATATTGCAAACTCAAGTACAAATACACCGCTGATAAAAGGTACTTTTCCCAATACAGATTTAGTGTTTACTGCAAACACCGTTTCAGTAGTCCATCCGACATCAACAACAAACGGATTATATATACAAAATTCTTCAGGCACCAATAGCTGGCATCTTTATCAATATTCAACTTATGAATTGGGACTTTTTTACAATACGAACTACAGAGGCGGGTGGGACATTACTTCCGGAGCTTATTCATACATTTCAGACCTGAAATTAAAGAAGAATCTGGAAAACATTACCGGCATCACAGACAAGGTGATGAAATTGCAGCCTGTGAGGTATAATTTCATAAGTCAAAAAGAAGGTGAAAAAAGATATATCGGTTTAGTAGCGCAGGATGTTAAAGAGCTGTTTCCGGAGTTTGTTAATTATAACGAAGAAGCTGATACCTATACGATGGATTACGCCGGTCTTAGCGTGGTAGCAATTCAGGCTATAAAAGAACAGCAGGCGGAATTAAATGAACTCAAAGCCCAGATAAGAGAATTAAAAGAGATGATAAAAAAATAATTATATTTTTTCGAGGAGGAGAGAATGCTGAAGAGTATAATTGCGGTCCTGGCAATATTTATATCGTTGCAGGCGGAAACTCTTTTCGAGGTCAAGGATTCTGCAAACAATAAAGTGTTTGATGTGTCAACCGACGGAATTGCCGTTATGAATCTGGGCGATACGATAATGGTAATAAGCACGACAGAGATCAAGGCTGTAATTGATGATTCCAAAGCTCTTTCGAGAAAATTTAGTGTGAGCACAACATCCGCAAAGAAGGGTTTATATACAGACCTTTTTGATGTTTCGTTGGGATCGGCAACGATGCGTGAAAGCGGGGGTAATAGATACACCGATTTCAGCCCGGAAAACATTTTTATAGGCTTGAATGCCGGTGTTGCAACTACACCAGGTGTTGGAACACTAAACCTGTTCTTTGGGAACGACTGCGGGAAAAATAATACTACTGGCGGCTATAATATAATGATGGGAGACAAATGCGGCCAGAATAACACAATAGGAGGGAACAATTTATTCATTGGAAATAACAGCGGCGAAGTCAATTCATCAGGTAGTTGGAATATGTTTTTAGGTCACGGAAGCGGCAGAAATAATACGGCTACGAATAACATGTTCATGGGGCACAACGCCGGATATACCAATGTAAGTGGAATTTCAAATTTATTTGTCGGAGGTGATGCAGGAGCGTATAACAACTCGGGATCAAATAATGTGTTTATAGGCCAGTCAGTCGGTATTTATAACACTTCGGCAAACAATAATACACTGCTTGGATGGGCTGCCGGTTCAAGCAATAATTCATCAGATAATACATGTCTGGGATATCGCTCAGGAGCAGGACATTCATCAGGGGATAAAAATTTATTTGTCGGTGCACTTTCAGGGCAGGCCAATTCCACAGGTTCATACAACACTTTTATGGGTTATGCTGCCGGTCAGAACAGCGGAGCCGCATCCAATTCGACACACATCGGATATTACGCAGGCTATAGCTCGACAGGTTACGGCAATACATTTCTAGGATGGGGGTCCGGAAGAATAACAACGGGCGATTTTAATGTCATGTTAGGCCACGGCACCGGAAACCTGAATACATCCGGTAATTACAATGTGTTCCTTGGTACAGGCTCAGGACACAGTAATGTTACTGGATCAGGAAATGTTTTTTTAGGTAACGATTCAGGATACAATGAAACAGGCTCGAATAAGCTGTATATTGATAACTCTGACACTGCTACTCCTTTAATTCATGGAGATTTTTCAACAGATGCACTCACAATTAATGGAAGCCTGACCGCTACTGGAAATGCAAACGTCAGCGGAACTTATTTTAAAGTTACCTCCAATCCCGGAACAGGAATTACGCCTACAAATTATGTATATCAGGGCGGATCAATGAATAGTACGGGAAAAGAATATGCATTTACTGTTTATGATGCGCTTTGGGTAACAAGTAATGCCTTTATTGACGGATCAATAACTGCTCCTGATGTTTATGCTACAGCTGTAGGAGCAACATACACTGATTTGTATGTGGATAGTACAGGTAAAATCGGGTATTTATCATCATCCGAACGATATAAAAAAAGCATATCTAATATGGAAGATGTATCCTGGCTATATAAATTAAGACCGGTAAATTATAGCTATAAAACCGACGAAACCAACAAAAAAGAATACGGGCTTATAGCTGAAGAAGTTGAGAAAATAAATCCATCTTTCATAAAATACAATCAGGAAGGGTCGGTAGAGACAGTGAATTACAGCAGTCTTATTGCACCGATGCTTAAAGCGATACAGGATCAACAGGTGCTGATAGAAGAATTGAAAAAAGAGATCGAATTGCTGAAAAAAAATTAATACATGCAGGAGAATTAAATGATCGGAAAATATCTGCTAATAACTTTGACTGTAATTGTAGCTATGCAGTCTGAAACACTTTTCGAGGTCAAGGACTCAGCAAACAACAAAGTGTTCGATGTTTCAACCGACGGAATCGCCGTTATGAATCTTGGCGATACTATAATGGTTATAAGCACAACAGAGATCAAAGCTGTCATTGATGATTCCAAAGCACTTTCAAGAAAATTCAGCGTCAGTACCACTTCTGCGAAGAAAGGTTTATATACGGACCTTTTCGAGGTTGATCTTGGTTCAGCTACAATGCGAGGCGGAGCTGATGGAAGCAGATATGCCGATTTTAGTCCGGAAAATATATTTCTGGGATTGAATACTGGTATCAACTGCAATGGAATATCAAATGTTTTTATAGGAAATAATACAGCTACTTCGGCTTATGGCGGTGAAAGAAATGTTTTTATCGGTCATAATTCAGGGATCAATTGCTCGGGAGACGATAATATTTTTATCGGGGACAGCACAGGATTCAACAGCGTTTATTCGAGTGATAATATTTTTATTGGAAATAATGCGGGATTTTTTACAAATCCCGATGATCTAATGACAGGCAGGCATAATTTGTTCATCGGAACTTCGGCAGGTTATTTAAATCAGCTTGGGTATTGGAATGTGTGTTTAGGAAATAAAGCAGGTTATTCGAATACTAGCGGAAGCAGCAATGTTTTGTTAGGTACTTACTCAGGTTATTCAAACAGGGGAAGCAGAAATATTTTTGTAGGTGAAAGCTCAGGGTTCAACAATACATACGGATCCAGTAATGTATTCTTAGGGAATTATGCAGGTTATAACGAAACCGGATCAAATAAACTTTACATAGCTAATACAAGTACGGCAACACCGCTTATCAAAGGCTCATTTCCTAATACCGACCTCACATTTACTGCTTCTAATATTTACGCTGACGGCAACTTAAGAATAAAAGGTGGCACAGTAATCGGAAAAACTCAGGCAGGAATCTATACTGTAGGAACCAGTACTCAAACCGGAGTCAAGACCGTAACGCTGACTTTTCCAACAGCATTTACTTCTGTACCGAAAGTAATTATTACGCCGAAATGCGCCAACGATATGGCTTATGATATTTTTGTAACAAATGTCAGGAATATTACAACAACAAACTGTCTGGTTATGATTTACAGAATAGATGTGCCGGGAGGCAGCTGGGGTCAAAACCTTCAATTCAACTGGGTAGCTTGGGAGTGATTATGAGAAAAATATTTGTTTTCGTTATTTTATCGTCTATTTTGCTGTATTCTGAAACTCTTTTCGAGGTCAAAGACTCAGCAAACAACAAAGTGTTCGATGTCTCAACCGACGGAATCGCCGTTATGAATCTTGGTGATACTCTAATGGTTATCAGTACGACCGAGATCAAGGCTGTCATTGATGATTCCAAAGCACTTTCAAGAAAATTCAGCGTGAGTACTACATCTGCCAAAAAAGGCTTATATACAGACCTTTTTGATGTTTCAACGGGATCGGCTACGATGCGTGAGAGCGGTGGTAGCAGATATACTGATTTCAGCCCGGAAAACATTTTTATTGGATTGCAGGCAGGGTTATTAACTGAACCGGGTTACATAAATTTTACAGATGTGGGCAAAGAAAATCTTTTTATTGGCAACTATGCGGGTTTCAGTCATACTACAGGCATGAATAATATATTCGTAGGATCATCCGCAGGTTATGTTACAAATTATGGTAGCAGAAATATTTTCATGGGTGTTAATGCCGGATATAATAACAAAACAGGCGCAGATAATGTCTATATAGGAACGGATGCCGGAAAGGGATATCAGAGCGGGTCAATTTTCTCGAATGGAGACAGTAATGTTTTTATTGGTGTTAAGTCGGGCTACACTATCCGAACAGGTTTTCAGAATGTAGCTTTGGGATACTGGTCAGGATATTACAATCAGGCCGGTAATTACAATGTGTTCTTAGGAGGACTCTCAGGAGTAAATAATGTTGACGGGATCGAAAACGTGTATGTAGGTTATGCAAGTGGAGCATTTAATAACGGAAGCAATAATGTTTTTCTTGGCAAAAACGGAAATTTAGATAACAGAAGCATCAGCGGGTGCGTGTTTTTAGGTAATAATGCCGGATCGCCTGAAACTCTCTCAAACAAACTCTATATAGCGAATTCGAATACTTCAACGCCTCTCATTAAAGGTACTTTTCCTAACACAGATATAACAATAACCGCCACGAACATAAATTTGTCAGGCACTTTGAACGGGAATATTAATTCAAGCTATACTGCAAACAACTATTTAAGGATATCTTCAACTGCACCTCAAAACGCAGGTATTGAGCTTTTAAGAACAGGTACAGGATATTATGATTGGAGAATCTATAATACAGGCGGAAATCTTAAATTCGGAGTTAGCTCGGACGATCTGGTATCCGCAACAGATGTTTTAACTATAACCTCGGCAGGTAATATTTCAATTCCAAGTCTATACACAACTACAGGTAGCGGAGGTCAATATGTAAGAGTAGATTCAACCGGTAAATTATATTCGATCGCTGTTAAAGAAGAAAATGATAATACCAGTATTGAAGAAATTGAAATGCTGAAAAAAGAGAACCAGGAAATACGAAAAGAACTTGAAGAAATAAGACTACTGCTTAAATCTAAAGAATAGAGGTTTATATGAAAAAAATACCGATGATGATGTTAATTCTAACAGCTTTTGCATTCTCAGAAACCCTTTTTGAAGTCAAAGACGCATTAAATAACAAAGTTCTTGATGTTTCTACCGACGGTTTGAGGGTTATGAACCTTGGTGATACTTTGATGGTAATTAGTTCAAGTACAATCCAGGCTAATATCAGAGAAAGTAAAGACAAAGCTCTTTCAAGAACTTTCAGCGTGACGACAACTTCAGCTAAAGGCAAAGGTTTGATAAATGCGCTTGAAGTGGGGATTGGATATACAACTATGAGCAGCGACAGCGGGGACTACACAAACTTCAGTCCGGATAATATTTTTCTAGGATTGAAATCAGGAAACGCAATTACTCCGGGAGTTCCTTATTATTTTTCGGGTACCAACAATGTGTTCTTAGGTAACCAGTCAGGGCTTTCAACTACCAACGGCGGTGCAAATGTTTTTGTGGGTAATCATTCTGGGATGTACAATATTACAGGCTATAATAACACTTTTGTCGGAGCAGGAGCTGGTTGTTTTAATGATACTGAAAGTAATACTTTTATTGGATGCGGCGCAGGTTTTTATACCAGAACAGGACAAGACAATGTATTTGTTGGCGTCGAAGCAGGCAGTAATAACGATTCAGGAAATTCAAATATTTTTATGGGCAAAGCAGCAGGAAGGGGCGGAGACGGGTACGGATATATGAGTACCGGCTATGATAACATTTTAATTGGTGATTCATGCGCGTATGAATGGCTTTATGGGAATAAAAATGTTATTATCGGACCTAAAGCGGGATTGAATAATATCTCTGGAACAGGAAATATTTTTCTGGGTAATCAGGCCGGATACAACGAAACAGGTTCAGATAAATTGTATATCGACAATTCAGGTACTTCATTTCCGCTTATCTTCGGAAACTTCGGTAGTGACTCATTGGTTGTTAACGGCTCTTTAACTTCAACCGGAAATGCAAGGATCGGTAAATCAGCTTTTATTACCGGAAAACTTGGAGTTGGTGTAAGTCCAACATATAAAATACATTCTTTAGATACTTCAACTAACAACGATGATCCGGCTATATACGGAAAGCATAATGCAACAAACGATTTCGGCATTGGAGTAAAAGGAGAAGGCGGATATATGGGTATTTTAGGAGTGACGAGTATTACTTCAGGATACAGCTACGGAATAGTAGGCCAGGCTGCAGGAACGACAGGCGAGAAAGTGGGTGTATACGGTTTAGCATCGGGAGGAGGGACTAACTGGGCAGGTTATTTTAACGGGAATGTGCACGCAACAGGCACAATAACTTCCGATGCTAAAAACGAAATCAGAATTGATCACCCTTTAGACCCTGAAAATAAAATACTTGTACATACCGGAGTTAACAGTAATGAAATGTTAAATGTATACAATGGAAATGCAATTCTTGATTACCAGGGAATTGCGGTCGTTGAACTTCCCGAATGGTTTGAACTCTATAACACAGATTTCAAGTATCAACTCACTCCGATCGGCGGGGCTGCAAATCTTTATATATCGAAAGAAATTAAAAATAACAGGTTTGAAATTTCAGGCGGTAGTCCGAATTTGAAGGTTTCATGGCAGATCACAGGTACAAGGAATGACAACTACGCAAAAATAAATCCTGTCGAAGTGGAGAAACAAAAGAATTCTGAGGATAAAGGAAAATATCTTCATCCGGAGGCATATGATATGCCAGAACAAATGGGAATTGAATACAGAAGATTTAAAGAAATTGAATCAAGGTCAAAATAAAGCTTGGGAGGTTATTCATGAGGAAAGAAATATATATTGTTTTCATATTAAGCGTCTTTGCATTCTCAGAAACCCTTTTTGAAGTCAAAGACGCATCAAATAACAAAGTTCTTGATGTGTCAACTGATGGGCTCAGAGTCATGAACTTGGGCGATACTCTGATGGTAATTGGTCCTAATGCTATCAAGGCAAATATCAGAGAGGATAAGGACAAAGCCCTTTCCAGAACATTCAGCGTTACTACAACTTCAGCTAAAGGTAAAGGTTCGATAAATGCGCTTGAAGTCGGAACGAATTATACTACAATGGGCAGTGAAATCGGCCAGTACACTGACTTCAGTCCGCAAAATATTTTTATAGGATTGAATTCAGGAAAGACAACGGCTGCAACAGCGATAGATAATGTGTTCTTAGGAAATAATGCAGGTTTCACGAATTACGAAGGCGATAACAATATATTTATTGGAGCTGAGTCGGGCTATTATAATTACGGCAACGGAACCTGGCTGAACGGGGATTATAATATCTTTATGGGTTACAGATCAGGATACAAAAATAACAGCGGTGGCTGTAATATTTTTATCGGAGACGAGGCGGGCAGAGAAAACTTGACAGGAAGTCATAATATTTATATCGGGACCGAAACCGGCCGTGACAATACAGCCGGCAATGGAAATACTTGCGTAGGCAGCGATTCTTATTTTGGTGGGTCAGGAAGCAACAATACTTATTTTGGATGGCTTGCGGGTTCATATGCAACTGGAAGCAACAATATATTCATTGGAAGTCAGGCAGGAGACTCTGAGACGACATCAAACAGACTATTTATAGATAATACAGGCACAGCAGCTCCGCTTCTTTATGGTGAGTTCGATAACGATTCTTTAAGGGTAAACGGGAAAATGAGCGTTTCAGGCAATTCTACTGTTTTCGGCAAACTGGGGGTCGGTGTTAAACCTTTATTTAAGATCCATTCAGAGGATTTAACTACTAACAACGACAATCCAGCGGTTTACGGTAAGCATGCAGTAACGGATTATTATGGTGTGGGTGTGTATGGTGTCGGAGGTTACAAAGGTGTAGTTGGTACAGCCAGCGCTACAACAGGAGAAATTCACGGTGTTGAAGGGATAGCTTCGGGAACAGGAGGAACAAAAATTGGAGTTTACGGATCAGCTAGTGGCGGAGTAACGAACTGGGCAGGCTATTTCAGCGGGAATATATATGCTACAAATATTACAAAATCTAAAGATGAAGTTAAGATAGACCATCCTCTAGATCCTGAGAATAAATATCTGGTACATTCAGGAGTAAGCAGTAATGAAATGAAGAATATTTATGACGGCGTAGTCATTCTTGACAACAATGGAAAAGCTTCGGTACGATTGCCAGACTGGTTTGAAGCTCTAAATACTGGATTCAGATATCAGATGACAGCTATAGGGAAACCGTGCCCGAATTTATATATATCAAAGAAAATCAGTAACAATGGTTTTGAGATAGCAGGTGGAGAACCGAATGCGGAAATATCGTGGCAGGTTACAGGCATTAGAAAAGACAGTTATGCGCTAAAAAACCCGATTGTTCAGGAAGTTGTGAAAACCGCTGAAGATAAAAATACTGATACAGGTAAGAAATAAATTAAATATTTTCACTGACACGGAGGCTGTATAATGAAAAAATGTTTTTACCTTGTAGTGCTGATTACATTGATCGCTAATGCTGAAACTTTATTCGAGGTCAAAGACGCATCTAACAATAAAGTGCTTGATGTGTCCACAGACGGGTTAAGAGTTTTCAATCTGGGTGATACACTGATGGTGATCAGTTCAAGTGAAATTAAGGCTATAATTGCTGATGACACCAAAGCTTTGTCAAGGAAATTCAGCGTTACTACAACCTCCGCTAAAGGTGCAGGTAACGATGTAATGAAAGTTACGGCTGACAGTACAAGATTCTGGGTGAACGATACCGGAACGGGGTTTAAAGTAGCTACTAAAAGTCTATTAACGACAAAAGCGACGGCAGATACAAGCTTTACTAGTCTGGATCAATACAACTCACTAATCGGTCAGGGTGCGGGTATCAAGCTTGATCCGTATAACGCTTACGGGAACAGATACAACACTATGTTAGGCTATAAAGCAGGATTCAATACTGCCGGAACCAGGTTTGCTACTGATGCTTCATTTAATATTTTTATAGGTTACAAGAGCGGATTTAATAATACTGACGGCAGCGGGAATATTTATATTGGCAATAATACAGGTTATACAGCTACAAATGAGAATGCGAATACATTTCTTGGTACGGATGCAGGATTTAATACACAAACAAGCGCAAACACTTTTGTTGGATTCGAGTCGGGAAACGACAACACAAGCGGTTCGTCAAATACTTTCTTTGGAGCATATTCCGGAGCTTATAATACTATCGGGCACGCCAATTCATATTTCGGGAACAGTTCTGCATATAAGTTTACAGGCGGATATAATGTGATGATGGGAAACAGAACTGGTCTCTGGAACGGCAGCGGTACGGGAGACTACAATGTTTTCATAGGATACGAGGCCGGTGCACAAGGTACGGCAGCAGGTAACAGCATTTTCTCCGGCAGTAACAATGTCGCTATCGGCTATCAGGCTGGTCTTAGATCAGTTTACAGTGCGTCTCATACCGGTTCAGGAAATGTTCAGATCGGGTATCAGGCAGGCATGAGCTCAAGCAGTTATTCGAACAGGCTGTATATTGATAATTCAAGTACAACGACTCCTCTTATTTACGGAGATTTTGCAGCCAATGCTCTTACAGTTAACGGCACTCTGACTGTAACCGGCAACACAGCTCATAACGGGAACACTCAATTCAAAAGCGGAACTTCGATAGGAAAAATTCAGGCCGGTGAGCTGACTGTCGGCTTAAACGCATCAGCAGGCGTGAAAGTCGTAACTCTTACTTTTCCGACTTCTTTCTCAACCGTACCTAAGATCACAGTCACCCCCAGATGCGCCGACAGTATAAATGATATTTTTACAGCTAATGTCAGGAATGTTACAACAACATCATGCGTAGTGATGGTTTATAGAATAGATGCGTTAGGTTTGGATTGGGGACAGAACCTCAAATTAGACTGGATCGCCTGGGAATAAAACGATTTTGTAACCCGGAGGCTGTATGAAAAAAATACTTATCACTATATTATCAACAGTATTCCTGCTTCTGGCCGAAACACTTTTCGAAGTCAAGGATGCCGCGAATAATAAGGTTCTGGATGTTTCAATAGACGGGTTAAGGATACTAAATATGAGTGATACCCTGATGGCGATCAGCCAAAATGAAATTAAAACATTTATTGAATCAGGCAAAGGTCTTTCACGGGCATTTGTGATATCGTCATCTTATGTAGGGGCAGACCGTTTCAGGGTCGATCCTCTATCTATGACATTGAACGGACCACTCAAAGGAACTTACTTAAATTTGAATTCAAACAACATTTTTATGGGAATTAATTCTGGAACTTCAACTTTATCAGGATTGGGAAATGTGTTCATGGGAAATAGTGCAGGAATGAACAACCAGTCCGGTAATAACAATGTTTTTATAGGAAATTCGGCAGGAAAGAATTTTAACGGTTCATTCGGTAATGTTTTTATCGGCGAATCTGCAGCCAGCAATCTTGTAGACGGATACAGGAATGTAATATTAGGCTATGGAGCGGGGGAAGGTCCTGCGGAAACATACAATTGCTACGGAAATGTTTTTCTCGGAGCAGTTTCAGGAAGGTTTATGAAAGGGAGCTATAATATTCTGATCGGCGAGTCTGCAGGCGAAAATTATCAGGAAGGCGGAAGCATAGGAAGCAATAATGTTTTTATCGGGAAGGAAGCAGGCAGATTCGCCACTGGAAGCTATAATATCTTTGTCGGTGACAACTCAGGATCAGGAGATTACAGCAGCGTAAATATCGGAAATAATAATATTTTCATAGGCCGTACTACAGGAATTTACGAGTCGAATTCTTACAGGCTTGCAATCGGCGGAATTTACGGTGATTTGTTGTTCGGAAAGCTCGATAATCCTAAGCAATTAGTTGTAAACGGTAATCTTTCCGACAATCTTTCCGAAAGAACTTTTTATGTTAATGGTTCTGCAGGCGGTGACTATGCATGGTATAACGACAGCGATGGGCGGTTGAAGAAAAATATCAGAACTATCGATGGAGCTTTGGAGAAGGTATTGAAGCTGAGAGGTGTTACTTACGAATGGAAAGATGAAAATGCGCTTGAAAAAGGCAGAAAAATGGGATTTATCGCTCAGGAATCAAAAGATATAATCCCAGAAGCTGTTGATTACAATAAAGAAAACGACAGGTATTCGATGCAGTATTCCACGATCACTGCTGTTATTATTGAGGCTGTCAAAGAACAGAATGATGAAATAAAAAAACTGAAAGAAGAAAATCGCCAGATGAAAGAAGAGCTTGAGAAAATAAAGAATTCATTAAAATATTGAAATAAAAGGATTCTATATGAAAATCTTGGTGACTTTATCACTTTTTCTAATCGCAATTCTAAATGCTGAAACTCTTTTTGAGGTCAAAGATGCTTTGAACAATAAAGTGCTTGATGTTTCGACAGATGGAATTGCCGTTATGAATCTGGGCGATACTCTGATGGTGATAAGTACAACTGAAATCAAGGCTGTCATTGATGATTCAAAAGCACTTTCCAGAAAGTTCAGTGTAAGTACTACTTCGGCAAAGAAAGGGTTGTACACCGATCTTTTCCAGGTCGATATGGGTTCGGCTACTATGCGTGGAGGGCTTGATGGAGGCAGGTATGCCGATTTCAGCCCACTGAATATGTTTCTAGGACTTAATGCTGGGCAATCCACAACCGGATCATCAAACGTGTTCATTGGTAATAATGCAGGATTTTCCAATACGTCAGGTGGAGCTAATGTGTTTATTGGGCATGAAGCGGGATACAGCAGTGTCGATAAAGTAAGCAACACATATGTCGGTCATGCGGCCGGAAAAGAATCTACAGGCGGAATGAATGCCTTTTTCGGATATGCCAGCGGTTACACTAATAAAGGGAGTAATAATTCATTTTTCGGGCAGAATTCCGGGTCGATGAATGCAACCGGTTCAAACAATTGCCTTTTCGGATATTTTACAGGCGTCGATTGTGACGGGAATTACAATACGATGATCGGTACTGAATCCGGGAAGACCAACGATACAGGTTCGGGAAATGTGTTTCTAGGATACAGGTCAGGAATGAACGAAACCGGCTCTAACAGGCTTTACATAGATAATTCCGAGACTTCTGCTCCGCTGGTGTACGGAGAATTCGACACTAATAATCTTACATTCAATACTTCGAAATTTTATGTAAAACATACTTCCGGTACAACAAACGGTCTTTTTATTCAGAACGCTTCATATACGAACTACTGGCATCTATATCAGTATTCAAGTGGCGGATTGTCTCTTTTTTACAACGGATCGGCGAGAGGAAGCTGGGATATAACATCAGGTGCTTACACAGCATTGTCAGATGAAAAATTGAAGAAAAACATAACGGATCTCAAAAATGTATCCGAAAAAATCATGAAACTCAGTCCGAAAAATTATAATTTTATAAGTCAGGAAGGAAATAATGAGCGAAAATATATTGGCCTCATTGCCCAGGAGGTTCAGGAAATTTTCCCGGAATTTGTGTACTATAATGAAGAGGATAATATCTTTACGATAGATTACTCAGGTTTGAGTGTTGTAGCGATTCAGGCATTTAAAGAGCAGCACAATGAAATTGATAAATTGAGAAAAGAGAATGAATCGATAAAGGAAAGACTGGCTGAAATTGAAACAGCTTTACTTAAAATACGATAGAGTATAAAATTGGAGGATTTGATGAAACAGATTTTCTCAATATTTTTGATAATATTTACAGGACAATTAGCAGCAGAAACTTTGTTCGAGGTCAAGGACTCTTTGAACAACCCGGTACTGAAAGTTTCTGACGACGGGATTGCAGTGATGAATCAGACCGATACCATCATGGTGATAAGTACGACAGAGATCAAGGCCGTAATTGATGATTCAAAAGCGCTCTCCCGAAAGTTCAGTGTAAGTACTACTTCGGCCAAGAAGGGCTTATATACGGATCTGTTCGATGTTTCCCTTGGATCTGCGACGATGCGTGAAGCTACGGCTGGGGGCAGATATACTGATTTCAGTCCGGATAATATATTTCTTGGGTTGAATGCCGGAGCGGCTACTGTTCCTTCAACTTTCAGCGGAAAACATAATGTGTTTCTAGGTAACGATGCAGGAGTAGCAAATCAGTTAGGAACAGGAAATATTTACATTGGCGAAAAGGCAGGGAATAAAAATGTAATGGGTGGCACAAATGTAATGATAGGATCAAGTGCCGGATTAAATACCATACAAGGTGAAGAAAATGTCTATATTGGCTTTACATCGGGAAGTTTGAGCGACTATGGATTCAGCAATGTGTATTTAGGAGCATTTACAGGTGGATCAGGAGGTGATCAGAACACTCTGATCGGTTCAAACTGCGGAAGGAGCATAACTGGAAGCGGGAATGTAATGATGGGATACAGATCGGGTTTTAACGAATCAGGTTCGAATAAACTCTACATTGCGAATTCAGACACTTCAAGTCCGCTTATTAAAGGTACATTCCCGAATGTTGATCTTGCTATAAATGCAGCAGACATCTATGCGAACGGGAGATTAAGCATAAAGGGCGGAACTGCAATAGGCATGACGCAGGCCGGTACGGTAACGATAGGTACATTTGTCGGTCAGACAGGAATAAAAACTATTACATTAACATTTCCGAAAGCTTTCAGTTCAGTTCCAAAGATTTATATTACACCGAAAGGGGCTAACGGAGTAAGTCAGTCTTTCGGTGTAACAGTCAGGGATATAACTACTACTACATGCGTAATTATGATCAGTCAACTGTCTCCGACTGTAAACGGTCAATGGTCTCAAAACCTGCTGGCAGACTGGATAGCCTGGGAGTAGATAACGATTCAAATGGAGTATAAAATGAAAACTACACTGCAATTTCTTCTAACACTAATAATGGTAACCGGTTTAAATGCCGAAACTTTATTTGAGGTCAAAGACTCAGCAAATAATAAAGTGTTTGATGTTTCAAATGACGGCATAGCTGTGATGAACCTCGGAGACACTCTGATGGTTATCAGCACAAAAGAGATCAAGGCTGTCATTGATGATTCCAAAGCGCTTTCCCGAAAGTTCAGCGTAAGCACTACTTCCGCAAAAAAAGGGCAATATACAGATTTGTTCGATGTTACTTTGGGATCCGCAACTATGAGAGAAAGTGGTGGAGTAAGATATACTGATTTCAGCCCGGAAAATATTTTTCTGGGTTTACAATCAGGGATAAATACAACGCCAGGTGTTCCAAGTAATTATTCAGGATTAGATAATGTATTTATAGGTAATGTAGCTGGAAAATCGAATACTTCAGGATATCAAAATATATTTATAGGTGACAGTACAGGCACTTTAAATACTTCTGGCGGGCACAATATATTCATAGGTAATAAAGCAGGTAAAAGTAATTTAACAGGCACTACTAACTTATTTATTGGAGAACAAGCCGGCGAAGCCAACGAAGAGGCGAGTTTTAACATTTTTTTCGGGTATGGAGCGGGCTTGCAAAATGTGTCCGGATCAGGAAACACTTTTATTGGTTTTTGTTCAGGGATGCAGTCCAAAGCAGATTATAATACTTTTATAGGTAATCAGTCAGGTAACTTTTGTACTACAGGCAAGCAAAACACTCTCTATGGTTACCGCTCAGGCATATATTTAAGATCAGGAAATGACAATGTATTCATGGGATATAATACGGGTATGAATCTTGACGGGGGAAGTAAAAATATTTTTATCGGATCAGACTGCGGATTCACGCTTCCGAGTGGTGATGGAAATGTCTTCATAGGTTATAGAGCCGGTTGCGCCCAATATACAGAAATTGACAGTTGTCTGATAATTGATAGCAGCTATGAAGGAACCGATAATGAAAACAATGCATTGATTTACGGAAGATTTAACGAAAATACTTTAAGGTTCAATGGAACTGTGTCGGCAAACTGTTATAAAGATCCGGTATACGCTTTAAAAGTTAACGGCGGTACATCATCAACCTATTCCGCATATTTTTATAAGGGTGCATATGCAGAAGGTAGCTTTGTAAGTGGATCTGACATTAAGTGGAAAACCAATATAAGTACTCTTTCAGGATCTCTTGACAGAATTAAAAAAATCAGAGGTGTTAATTTTGATTGGCGGAAAAATGAGTTTCCGGATAAAGGATTTAGCGATAGGAAACAGATAGGAGTTATAGCTCAGGAAGTTGAAAAAGTGCTGCCTGAATTGGTATATACAGATTCAAATGGAGATAAAGGAGTTGACTACGCAAAGATGAGCGCTATTCTTGTCGAAGCTATAAAAGAACTCGATGCTAAAACCAGCGAAATAGAGAGCTTGAAAGCTGAAATAGAAAAAATAAAGCAGTTTGTAAAAATGGAGAAATAGCTTTTCGAAAAGGAGAGGAATTATGAAAAAACATATTTATCTAATTCTGTTATCTATAGGAATAGTATGCGCAGAAACTCTTTTTGAGGTCAAGGACTCATTAAACAATACGGTATTTGATGTTTCAACCGACGGGGTCGCCATTATGAATCTGGGCGATACGCTTATGGTGATAAGCACAAAAGAGATCAAGGCTGTTATAGATGACTCCAAAGCTCTTTCACGAAAGTTCAGTGTCAGCACAACATCCGCAAAGAAAGGCTTATATACAGATCTATTCGATGTTTCATTAGGATCAGCTACGATGCGGGAAGGATCGGGATTGCGTTACACAAATTTCGGACCGAAGAATATTTTTATAGGATCTCAGGCCGGTAATTCCATAACCGACGGGATGAACAATCTTTTTTTCGGCAACAAAGCGGGATATAATACACTTGGAAATTTCGATGAGCAGAATCTTGAAGCCGGGGACAATAATGTGTTCATAGGTCTGGAAAGCGGTTATTCCAATACGGAAGGTCACGGAAATATTTTCACCGGATATAGAAGCGGTTATCTGAACCAGACAGGTTCATTGAACGTATATATAGGAGATAAAAGCGGATACAGTACTACTGCAGATCAAAATACTTTCGTAGGTAATGAAACCGGATACAGTACTTCGGCGGGAGCGGGTAATTCGTTCTTCGGATGCCAGGCCGGGAAGTATTGCGATGAGGGAGATTATAATACTTTTATAGGAAAGACTTCAGGTGTGTTCAGCGACGGCAGCTATAATACTTTTATCGGAAGCGGTTCAGGAGAAAACAACAGCGCGGGAAGCAATAATACGCATGTGGGTTTTTTTGCGGGTAATTCTAGTTCGGGATCAGGCTGCGTTTTTCTGGGAAATGCCGCCGGGGCAATGGAATCTCAATCTAACAAGCTTTATATTGAAAATTCAAATTCGGCCAATCCGTTGATCTGGGGCGATTTCGGTACTGACATGGTAAAAATCAACGGACACTTTGGTGTCGGGGTTGCTCCTGATGCAAATTACGGAATTAATGTTGTGGATGACTATATCGGTCTAAGAAGTTATGCAAATACAACAGGCACATATTCATACGGCATTTACGGACAAGCTGATAATGCTACATCGCAGAATGTGGGAATTGCCGGATTTGCATATGGTGGAGGAACTTCTACAAATATCGGAATTTATGGCTATGGAAACGGAGGGTCTTCCTATTGGGCCGGATATTTTCAAGGCAATATAAATGTCACAGGTACGGTAATTAAATCTGCTGATAAATTTAGAATAGACCATCCTCTTGATCCGGAAAATAAGTATCTGAACCATTCTTCTGTCTCAAGCGATGAGATGAAGAATATCTATGATGGAATAGTCGTCCTTGACGGGTACGGTAAAGCTGTTGTAGTATTGCCGGACTGGTTCGAAGCTATGAATTCTGAATACAGATATCAAATGACAGCTATAGGTTCTCCAGGTCCTAATCTGTTCGTATCAAAAGAGGTCAGCAATAACAGTTTTGAAATTGCCGGAGGAACTCCAGGAATGAAAGTATCGTGGATGATAACTGGTACCAGAAACGATAATTTTGCTAAAGCTAATCATATTCAGATCGAAGAAGAGAAAAGTTCAAGAGAGAAGGGATATTATATAAATCCGGAAGTATTCGGCATGCCTGCTGAAAAGGGAATTAGATCGTTATACGAGAAAGAATTGGAGTTGAATCAAAAATAATCTCAAACAAAAGAGGGAGTTATGAAAAAATATATTTATCTAATTCTGTTATCTATAGGGATAGTATGCGCCGAAACGCTTTTTGAGGTAAAGGATTCCGCGAACAACCCTGTACTTAAGGTTTCCGACGACGGGATCGCGGTGATGAACCTTGCAGATACGATCATGGTGATTAGCACGACAGAAATCAAGGCTGTTATTGATGATTCCAAAGCTCTTTCCCGAAAATTCAGCGTAAGTACGACTTCGGCAAAGAAAGGCCTATATACAGACCTTTTTGATGTTACGATGGGATCAGCAACTATGCGGGAAGGAAGCGCAGGTACCCGATATACCGATTTCAGCCCTGAAAATATTTTCTTGGGTCTAAATGCAGGTGAAAACACAGTGCCGACTGCCCTTCAAGGAATAGATAATATCTTTTTAGGAAACCATGCAGGAAAAACAAACATTACGGGGATAAGAAATGTGTTCATTGGACCTGATGCGGGTTATTCTAATACCGGGGGATTTAGCGGCGTATTTATCGGCTATCAGGCAGGATATTCAAATCTTTCTGCTTTCGATAATATTTTTATAGGATCATCAAGTGGTTATAACAATACGACCGGATATAATAATATCTTTATCGGAGCTGCCGCAGGCGAAGCCAATACGGAGGGGATGGGAAATATTTTTATCGGGTCAGGAGCCGGAATTGCTAATATCGGAGATGTTTCTTTCGAAGGATATAACAATATTTTTTTCGGGAACTCGTCAGGCTATGAAAATATTACAGGAGCGAACAATGTCTATGTAGGCAACGGAACAGGATTCTCTATGACAAGCGGTAAAAAGAATGTTTTTCTTGGAGAAGATGTCGGCAGAAGCAAAACAGGCGGCGATAATAATGTTATGGTCGGATATAGAGCAGGTTACAGTAATTCAACCGGTGAAAAGAATATTTTTCTTGGATTTCAGGCAGGTTACAGCGAAACCGGAAGTGAGAAGCTTTACATAGGAACATATTCAATCCCGTTGATCTATGGGGAATTTAATAATAAAAAGGTTGGAATAAACACCATAACGCCTGCTGCCGATCTTCATGTCGTAGGGACTTCGACTTTAGGATCCGTTATGATCGCACCATCTGAAGCGACAAGCGGTGATGACTCAGAAATCATTCTTGCGGAAGACAACGACGGCACTTTTAATATGTCTATAAAATATGAGGGAGGTTCAAACAGACTTGAATGGTGGGCAAAAGATGACGTAGGATCTTACGGACCGCTGATGTATTTGGGTTATAACGGTCCATTAGGAGGGATCCCATATTTTTACACAGGTTTTTTAAGACCGATGACAGATAATATTTACGATCTGGGTGCTTCAACTTTACGCTGGGATGACATTTATGCGACTAATGGTGTAATTCAGACTTCAGACAAAAGACAAAAATCAGAGGTTAAAGATATTGAGTATGGTTTAAATACGGTATTAAAGATGAGGCCTGTGACTTATTTTTGGAAGGATAAACCCGGACAGGGACGAAAAGTCGGATTGATCGCCCAGGACCTGATTGATCTGGTACCGGAGGTAGTTGATATCGGTGAAGATGAAAATAAAACACTTGGAATAAATTATGCTGAATTAACACCAATATTGCTCAAAGCAATTCAGGATCAGCAAAAAGAAATAGAATTACTAAAAAATGATATTAAAGAGCTGAGAAATTTAATCGACAGTGTCGTTAAATAGGGAGAAATTATGAAAAGACATATTTATCTAATTCTGTTATCTATAGGGATAGTATGCGCTGAAACGCTTTTCGAGGTTAAGGATTCCGCTAACAATCCTGTACTTAAGGTTTCTGACGACGGGATCGCAGTGATGAACCTTGCCGATACTATTATGGTGATCAGTACGACAGAGATCAAGGCCGTAATTGATGATTCAACAAAAGCTCTTTCCCGAAAATTCAGCGTGAGTACAACTTCTGCAAAAAAAGGCTTATATACAGACCTGTTCGATGTAACTTTAGGATCAGCGACAATGCGTGAAAGCGGTGGAGGTAAATATACAGATTTTAGCCCTGAAAATATATTCGTAGGTATAAATGCAGGTGTATCGACTACCCCATTATTGCCTGGACTTATAAACGGGATTGACAATATATTTATCGGAAACGGTGCCGGAATCAATAATCAGGGCGGTTACAGCAATATCTTTATTGGTAAGGATGTAGGATCAGCAAATGTCAGCGGAAAAGTAAATATTTTTATAGGGACAGAAAGCGGAAAGAGTAATCTGGGCGGAGATGCAAATACATACCTTGGAAACTATACGGGAAAAAACAATGCTGAGGGAGTCGGAAATTGTTTCTTTGGAAACTCATCGGGAGGTTCTAATACAGGCAGTCATAACACTTTTATAGGCTCATCTTCCGGAAATTTGAGTGACCTGTCTTCGAATAACACTTACATCGGATACGGTGCCGGTGGTAGTGCCAAAGGCTCAAATAATATTTTTATCGGTCATGAATCAGGTGCTGGGACTTCTTTTTCTGGTACAGACTGTGTTTTCATCGGAAACGGAACTGGTTATTTTGAAACCGGTTCGAACAAACTCTATATTGCAAATTCTAATACTTCAACTCCGCTGATAAAAGGAACATTTCCAAATACAGACCTGACTTTTAAAGCGACAACTATAACTGCGGATGGGAATCTTAATATAACAGGTACTACTACTTCATCGGGATTGATAACCGGTAACAATAATATCAGAATATTAAATGCCCCGGGAACAGGTACAGCCCCTACATATTACGCTTATCAGGGTGCATTAGGGAGTTCTATCCAATCAGACGCTTTCGCAATTAGAGATGCGTTGTGGGTTGATACAAACGGTTATATCGATTTAAATTTGACAGTTGGCGGGCTAACAAGTAGCGGGTCTCTTATTTTGGGTTCGGGTGCATCTGTTAATGAATTTTCAACAGACGGTACTTTGGGCGGAGACAGCGATCTTGCAGTGCCCACAGAGAAGGCGGTCAGAACTTATGTTACAGCCAGTAAAGATAACTTAGGAAATCATACAGCAACACAGAATATCAGACTGAGTGGATATTATCTTTCTAACGACGGCGGAAGCGAAGGTGTATATGTTGACACGGGGGGAGATGTAGGAATAGGTACAAATGCTCCGGGAACGAGCAGGCTTAGAGTATTGAGTTCAGCTACAGGTATTGAAGGTTCTACAGGATATTTTAACAATACAGGTACTGGTGGTATTGCGCTATCGGCTAAAGCAAATACAACAGATGTTGTGCTTTTTGTGGGGCAAGATAATACAACTGCCACCGGCTATATAGCAAAATTTACTTCTAATTACGGTGGATATAAAGAAATGTTTAACATAGCAAATGATGGACGGCTAAATGCACCCTTCCTGGGAACCGGAACCGGATCTGATCTCTATGTAACAACAGCAGGTGATATTGTTAAATATTCTTCAAGTAGAAAATATAAAAAAGATATAGTTCCTTTATCAGTTGATATAACGAAATTTATGAAACTTCAGCCTGTAAATTTCAAATGGAACGAAAAAAGTTCTTCAGAAAATAAAGATGATTTCGGTCTCATAGCTGAAGATGTTGAAAAAATAGACCCGCTGCTTGCTACATATAACGAAGATGGCAGTATTGAGGGAGTGGATTATAAAAAAGTAAACATCATGCTTTTGAAAGTTGTTCAGGATCAGGAGAAGAAAATAAAGAAGCTTGAGGACGATATTGCAATAATAAAGACCGCAATGAAAATCGGTAGATAGGAGACAATAATGAGGAAATTAATAATAACCGTATTATCAGTATTCGTAATTTTAAATTCCGAAACGCTTTTTGAAGTCAAAGACGCTTCTAATAACAAAGTGCTTGATGTGTCAACCGACGGTCTTCGTGTCATGAATCAGGGCGATACTCTGATGGTTATAGGCTCAGAGGGAATCAAAGTATTTATCGAGCAGGATGCCACAAAAGCTCTTTCGAGAAAATTCAGTGTGACAACAACATCCGCAAAAGGAACTAAAGCGCAGAACAAAGTTTTTGAAATTGCAACAGATGAAGGGGCGACTTTTTACAACCCTTCAGATAACAGCGATGAGATTTTAAGCATAAGCAAAGGTAATATTATTGCAAATGTGAACCCTACACTTAACAGGGACTTTATTGTCAATGATCAGGCATCAGCAAAGGGTGGCGGTAACCTGATGAAAATATCCAATGAAGGCACATTTGAGGTTGTCAACGATTCAACGATGCTGTGGTACAAACAGAGAAATGCATTTAGAGTAGGCCATATACTTATAACCGATCCGTTACAGGTTGGCCAGGCTTCCTTCGCTTCAGGCTACAGAAGCAGTGCCTCAGGTAGGTTTTCTTCATCAATGGGTGTCTCGTGTTCTGCAAGTGATTACGCGTCAACGGCTATCGGAGCAGGATGTGTAGCAGACGGATTTGTGTCAACAGCTTTAGGGTGCGGTTCTAAAGCCTTAGGAGATTATTCAACCGCTATCGGAGCCTGGGCAGAATCTGCCGGTTACAGATCAGTCGCTTTGGGCTACGAGACTGAATCCATTGGGGAATATTCTTTTACTTCAGGTAACCAAAATATTGCGTCCGGACAAAATTCTACTTCTATCGGTTTAGCAAACAGCTCAACAGGAGGAGCATCATTTTCAGTTGGCGAGAATGGAACAGCTTCCGGTTATGCTTCATTTACCGCAGGTTCTTATAATACGGCATCCGCGGATTTCTCTTCGGCCTTTGGATCGAATAACCAAGCGCAATCATGTTATTCACTTGTTCTAGGAAGGTACAACTTAGTAGAAGGCTCACCAAGTGTATGGGTATCAACAGACCCGTTATTTGTTGTAGGTAACGGAACAAGCAGCTCAGCCAGATCAAATGCTTTTGAAGTAAAGAAAAATGGGAATGTTCTTATCCCCGCAGGTAAATTAGGAGTTGGGGCAAGTCCATTATATAAAGTTCACGTAGAAGATGTCTCAACTTCAAATGACAATCCTGCAGTTTACGGAAAGCACTCAATTACAGAAAATTACGGAATAGGAGTGAAAGGGGAAAGCAAATGGAGGGGTGTTGAAGGACACACTAGTAATTCATCAGGTTTCGGTTCAGGACTATACGGAAATGCCGAAGGAGCAGGTACAGGTGAAAGGTATGGCGTTTTCGGAACTGCGAGCGGTGGTGACGTTGCCTGGGCAGGTTATTTTTCAGGTAATGTCAGAGTTACAGGTACAATTACTGAAGCAAAAAGTGGTATTACTATAGATCATCCTTTAGATCCGGAAAATAAATATTTATCTCATTCAAATGTGATCAGTGACGATATGACGAGTGTTTATAACGGAAATGCAACATTGAATGTTAACGGCAAAGCTACTATTCTGATGCCTGAATGGTTTGAAAAATTAAATAAAGATTATAAATATCAGCTGACGGCAATCGGAGCTCCGGGACCGAATTTATATATTTCTAAAGAAATATCAAATAACAATTTCGAGATTTCCGGCGGGGTATCAGGTATGAAAGTATCTTGGCAGGTCACGGCATCGAGGAACGATAATTTCGCAAAAAACAATCCGCTTAAAGTTGAGACTGATAAAAAAGAAAATGAAAAGGGATTATACATGCATCCTGAATCCTTTGGATTGTCAGAAGAAAAAGGCATAGACTATCAGGTTAATAAAATTTTACCTGAAACAACATCAAAATGATGAGGGGTAAATTATGAAAAGACTGGCACTGTTATTGTTGATATTTGTAGCTGTATATTCTGAAACCCTTTTCGAGGTTAAGGATGCTTCTAATAATAAAGTTTTAGACGTTTCAACGGACGGTCTTCGCGTTATGAACCAGGGCGATACACTTATGGTTATAGGTTCAGAGGGAATAAAAGTGTATATTGAGCAGGATTCAACAAAAGCACTTTCAAGAAAATTCAGCGTTTCTACAACTTCAGCAAAAGGTACAAAAGCACAGAGCAAAGTCTTTGAGGTTGCTACTGACGAAGGCGCAACTTTTTACAACCCTTCAGATAACAGCGATGAAATTCTGAATATAAGCAAAGGTAACATTACCGCAAATGTGAACCCTACGCTTAACAGGGACTTTATTGTCAATGATCAGGCCTCAGCGGGAAAAGCAGGCGGAGGTAATTTGATGAAGGTGTCAAATGAGGAAATGTTCGAAACAGTTAACGACTCAACTATGTTGTGGTATAAACAAAAGAATGCATTTCGTGTGGGACATGTAGAGATAGATAGCGATGCTGATGTAGGACAGGCGTCTTTTGCTTCAGGCGGAAAACATTTGGCATCTGGTGATTTTTCTACAGTAATGGGTCAGGAATGTCGTGCAAGAAACTTCGCAGCGGTAGCTATTGGGAATATTACAACCGCAGACGGTTATGCTTCAGTAGCGCTCGGGTGGAGAGCTACTGCGGAAGGTCCTTATAGTTTTGCTGCCGGAAGAGACAGTTATGCTCCAGGTAATAGCTCAGTAGCATTGGGAGCATGTTATTCACAAGGTGATTACTCATTTGCAGCAGGATATGGATCAGGAGCAAGCGGATTAGGTTCTACGACAATTGGCTGGCAAAGCCAGAATTCAGGAAATTATTCAATTGTTTTGGGATCCAACAATGATGCTTATGGTAATAATTCTACTGCAATTGGATCAAATGTAATAGGAAGATCTTATAACTCTTTAAATACCGGAAGATTTAACAAGGTCGAAGGCAGTATGTCTGAATGGATAGATACTGATCCTTTATTTGTAATTGGAAATGGATCAAGTGTTACTTTAAGATCAAATGCTTTCGAAGTGAAAAAAGACGGGACAACCTATATACCTTCATTATATACGACATCAAGTGATTCAACAAAAAAATCTGTATATGTAGATTCTTTAGGTAAACTGTGCGTTGCTGCAAAGGGCGATGTTGATTATGAAAAAATTGAGAGAATTATTAAAGAAAACACAAATCTCAAAGATCAATTGGCCGTGATCAAAAGAGAGCTAGATGAGATAAGGAAACTTATAAGTAAGGAATAAGGGGGCGCATAATGAATAAACTGTTTTCAATTTGTCTGGTAATATTTAACGCTTTTCTATGCGGAGAAACGCTTTTCGAGGTTAAGGATGCTTCTAATAATAAAGTTTTAGACGTTTCAACGGACGGTCTTCGCGTTATGAATCAGGGCGATACACTTATGGTTATAGGTTCAGAGGGTATAAAAGTTTTTATTGAGCAGGATTCGACAAAAGCACTATCAAGAAAATTCAGCGTTTCTACAACTTCAGCAAAAGGAACTAAAGCACAGAGCAAAGTTTTTGAGGTTGCTACTGACGAAGGCGCAACTTTTTATAATCCGCTAAATAATGCCGATAAAATATTCAGTATCAATAAAACCAGCATTATAGCAAATGTTGACAACGGACTGGATAGAGATTTCGTTATAAATGGAACCGCTGCAGGTAAGCTCGGAGACAATTTAATGAAGATTTCCGATAAAGACATTTTTGAGGCTATTAATGACTCGACCATGCTTTTTTATAAAAAGAAGAACGCTTTCAGGGTGGGTTATGTAAAAATTGACACTGATAACGAAGTGGGGCAGGCATCATTTGCGACAGGGTATCAAAGTAAAGCTTCAGGTCCGTGCGCATCGGCTTTTGGCATAAAGACAGAATCTACGGGTTACGGATCAACTTCTATGGGTACATTAACTAAAGCTCAGGCTATAAGTTCAACAGCAATGGGTTCTAGTACGATTGCTTCGGGCTATAATTCAACGGCTACAGGCTGGCTGACCACCTCTCAATCCTTAAATGAATTCGCAACCGGCAGCCTGAATGTCGACTGGGGTTCGGCTAGTTTATGGAACGAGACAGATCCCCTTTTCGTAGTCGGGAATGGAATTTTAACTAAAGGTGATAAAGCCATTTACAGAAACGCTGTAACTGTGTTAAAAAACGGATACACTTCAATAGGAAATATAGTTCCGAGCTGCAGACTTGATGTAGCAGGCGACATTAGAATTAACGATAATGCCCTTTATTTGAGATCCGGAACGATGAACGGAGTGCAGTATTCTGAATCATGGGCAGGTACTACGATCCAGGGACCGCTCATTTTCGGACAGAATGGTGGTGCTTTAGGCACTACGAACGACAACAGCATTTGTTTAAGATGGGATTATCTAAAAAACATTTACATCCCCGCAGGAAGTTTAACGGTATCAACGGGAAATGTAACCGTTACTTCAGGCGATATGAAAATACCGGGATTATATACTGAAACGATCGGAGTAGGCACAAAAAAAACTGTTTATGTTGACTCTCTGGGGAAATTATGTGTGGCTGCGAAAGGCGATGAAGAGAATGAGAAATATGAAAAATTACAAAATGAAAATAAAGATCTTCGAAATCAATTGTCGGATTTAAGAGAAGAACTTGAAGAAATTAAAAGAATTTTAAATAAAAATTAAGGAGGATGGCATGAATAAGCTGTTTTCGATTTGTATTGTAATTTTCACCGCTTTTCTTTGCGGCGAAACGCTTTTCGAGGTTAAGGATGCTTCGAATAATCCGGTACTTAAAGTTTCCGACGACGGGATAGCGGTGATGAATCTTGCAGATACGATCATGGTCATAAGCACAACTGAGATCAAGGCTGTAATTGATGACTCTAAAGCTCTTTCCCGAAAGTTCAGCGTGAGTACGACATCGGCAAAGAAAGGTTTGTACACGGATCTTTTTGATGTTACACTTGGTTCCTCGACAATGCGCGGTGGCCTTGATGGAGGCAGATATGCCGATTTTAGTCAGGAGAATATTTTTTTGGGGTTAAATGCAGGTAATTCTAATACAACTGGGTATTCCAATGTTTTCATAGGTAATGAAGCAGGTTACAGTACTCAGGACAAATCACATCAAACATATATCGGGTCTCATGCAGGTAAGTACGCGAGCGGTTATAGTAACACTTATGTCGGTTCCTATGCCGGGTACGATGGAGAAGGTTATACAAACTCAATATTCGGTATGAATGCAGGATGGTATTGTTCTGGCAGTGCAAATAGTGTTTTTGGGTATCACGCAGGTCGAAATCTTGGAGGTAGCTCAAATGTAATAATGGGGCAGGAAGCAGGTTTTGGAGTATTTAACGCAAATTATAGTGCGAATTGCCTAATTGGATATAAATCAGGATATTCGCTTAATACAGGAGGTAGAAATGTGGCATTAGGTTATCAATCAGGATACAGTAATGTCACAGGTACAGAAAACATATTTCTAGGTTATATGAGCGGTTATTATGAAACTGGATCAAATAAGTTGTATATTGAAAATACCAACAGCTCAAGTCCATTGATCTACGGCGAGTTCGATAATGACATTGTTAGAATAAATGGAGACTTTAATGTCACTGGATCTACTTCTTTAGACTCGACACTCCAGCTAGGAGGAGATTCATGGTTCACCGATCACGCTCTTTATCTTAGAGGATATAATGATATAAATCACGGACTTAAGTTCGTTTCAACATGGAATTCTACAAACATCAACGGTCCGGCTTTATTCGGATATGATGGAGGAATGCTTGGAACGAGCGTCAACACAGCCCTTGCGCTAAGATGGGACAATTCGGGTAGTATCTTTATTCCTACGGGAAGTTTAACGGTATCAACGGGAAATGTAACCGTTACTTCAGGCGATATGAAAATACCGGGATTATATACTGAAATAATCGGAATAGGCACAAAAAAACTTGTTTATGTTGATCAGACGGGAAAATTGTGTGTGGCTGCGAAGGGTGAATATTCCGGAAGCGAGGAGATAGATAAACTTAAAGAAGAAAATAAATTTTTGATTAGTGAACTGGAAGTGCAGAAAGCAAGGATTGCGAAGCTTGAAGAGTCATTAGAGAAATTATTGAAATAAAATGAGTTTTGTGAAGCCCGTCACAGAAAAAGGTTTTGAAATTGCTTATTTTCTGTGTAAATTAGTTAAAAGGTAGAAAATGAAAAATTTTCGAGATATATGGAGGACAATATGAAAAGAGCATTGATAGCTTTGTTGGTGGTCATTAGCTTTCTGCAGGCCGGAATTACTTTCGGTACCGGAAGCAGAGTGTTTATTTATAACGCGAATATCGGCGTTTACGGTAATCTGAAAAATCTCGGAGGTGTTATTACTCCGATTTCAACCTCAAAATTCAGTTTTGTCGGAGCGACACAAGATACTATAACAAATATCTACACTTTTCCGAATCTGATAATCAACAAACCGGCCGGGTATTTAAGGCTTAACAACAGTACTAACAATTTTGCTTTGACAGGAAATGTAACCTTTACACAGGGTAATATTCTGACAGGGACAAATACCTTTGAGCTGGGAGCATCTGCGACAGTGACAGGGGAAACAGCAACGAAATATATATCTGGAACTGTTAAAGCTGCCAGAGCTGTCGGAACAGGTGCGAATACTTTTGGGGGTATAGGATATGACCTCGGTAGCGGAACCGGGGATCTCGGAACTGTCACAGTTTACCGTTATACAGGCGACGGAAGCGAGGTTTCGATATACGGTACTGAAGGAATTTGGAGGAAATGGACCGTTGCGACTTCCAACGCATTTTCCGGAACAAGGACAGTAACTTCAAGCTGGCTTTCAAACGAAGATAACGGTAATAACCTGACAGCCTTAAAAGTGTGGAAATATGAACCCGTCAAAAGCACGGACGGAGATACAGATATCAGCGAGTTTAGAAAACTCATATTAAAGAAAAACGATATCGCTGCCGCACAATCAAAAGGGATCGAAGAATCGGAAAGTCGGGAATCAGGAGAAACGGAAGAAGAAGTTATTGATTACGAACCATCAGAAGAAGACAGTAAAACTTTATACTGGGTTGAAGTTGATGGAGCTACATTCAATACTGCGGCTTCACCCAGAACGGCTACATATACCGTAAACGCAGCAACTTCATTTACAGTGTGTTCAGCCACAAACACATTTGCGGACGGAGCCGGAACTGAAGCTAATCCTTATCAAGTTGCTACTTTAGCGCAGCTTGATAATGTCAGGAATTATCCTACAGCCTGCTTTATTCAGGTAGCTAATATAGATGCATCAGCTACGACGGGGTGGAATGCCGGAGCAGGATGGGACCCGATAGGCAGCAGCACGATATATTTCACAGGTAAATATAACGGACAAGGTTACACAATAAACGGGCTTTTCATTAATAGAATCGCACTAAATAACATTGGTTTATTCGGTTATGTATCAGGTGCTACTATTTCCAATGTGGAATTAACAAATGTAAATATTTCAGGCGCCTCCTATACGGGTGGTCTAGTCGGGTATCAAACGACATCCTCATCGGTAATTAACTGTATGGCACAAGGATCAGTTACCGGAGGTACGTATGTGGGAGGACTTGTAGGCTATGTACGGGTTGGCTCTACCATAAGTAATTCTCTAACCAAAGGAACCGTAACTGCTAACTCATATATTGGAGGCCTTGCAGGAAGAATATATTCAACATGCGTAATATCGAATTGTTATTCTCAATCGAATGTGATTAGGATATCGGGTCAGACAAGTTTATATGTTGCAGGATTTACTTCTCAGAATTATTTAAGTAAGATCAACAATTGCTATTCTACAGGAAGTGTTGTTTATAGCGGAACAACGAACCCTACTGACAGAGGTTTTGTTGCATATGTTACTACCGGAACAGGATATGAAATGGCAAATGATTTCTGGAATATCGAAACATCCGGCCAGACTACAAATGGCGCAGGAACTGCAACAGGCCTGACTAAGACACAGATGAGAACACTATTAACATTTACAAACGCAAGCTGGGATTTCCTGGGCGAATCAGTTAACGGAACTTCAGACATATGGGGAATAAATGCTGTTCTGAACAGCGGCTATCCTTTCTTAAGCTGGGAAGGAATTACGCACAGACCATCACCATTTGCCGGAGGTATCGGTACTACAGACGAGCCTTTCCTTGTATCTAACCTGACTCAGCTTGACAGCGTCAGGGGCTTCTTAAGCTATAGCTTCCTTCAGACTGCCGATATAGATGCTGCGCCGACTGCAGGATGGAACGCTGGCGCGGGCTGGCTGCCTATAGGAACATCTAGTCCTTATTTTACAGGAAGCTACGATGGGGATGGTCATATTATATCTGGACTGTTCTATAATAGGACTTCCAATTATACTGGTCTGTTTGGAGTTGCTTTTACAGGTTCTGTAATTAAAGATCTTGGATTGAAAGAAATCAACGCAAACGGTTATAATTATTCAGGTACAATTGCAGCGTATTGTAACGGTGTGATAAATAGTTGTTACGCTACAGGTTCAATAAGATCTTACGGGTATTTCGGGGGTATTGTAGGGTGGGTATCCAGTAGCGGAAATATATCAAACTGCTACTCTAAAGTAAATGTGACGCGAATTTCGGGAAGTGCAGACACCAATAATGCGGGGTTTGCAGGTTTTGCTGCTGGAGGCAGTATTACAAAGAGCTATTCAACAGGTTCAGTTACATGGGAAAACAGTTCAACTACATCAAAAGGATTCTTAGGTGTTTATTCAAGCGGTACACTCTCGGACAACTTCTGGGACAAAGAATCTTCAGGTCAGGTTACATCAGCGACTGGAGCAACAGGCAAAACTACTACCGAGATGAGAAATGTTGCGACATATACACTTTTGGGCTCGGCAGGACTGACTAACCCATGGGATTTTGTTGGAAACCCGAATAACGATGTTTCAAATAGCGATTACTGGAATATTCATACAAGCCTGAACAGCGGATATCCGTATCTGAACTGGGAATACAGACTTGCTGTCGAAGCTCCTGCAAATCTTGCTCTTGTAGTCAGCGGTACAGATGTAATTATAACTTGGGATCCGGTAACGAATGCGGCAGGATATCTTGTTTATTCGTCGGTTAACCCTTACGGAACATTTGTACTTAACGAAACAGGTTCATTCAATGGTACGGAGTGGACTGGAACGCTGACAGGGACAAGAAATTTCTACTATGTAACTGCGACAAATGATACAAAAGTGGCACCGTCAAAAACGATAATGATCAATAATTTATACATGAATAAATAAATATGGAACGAAGGGCGATCTGATCGCCCTTTTTTTTATCAACTTCAGGAGGAGGAGACATGTTTAGCAAATTCAGGATTCAGACAGTTATATTTATGCTTATATTGACAGCATCAGTTTCAGCTGTGACACTTTTTGAGATCAAAGACGAACTTGGTAGTCCCGTGCTTGTAGTATCTACAGACGGGCTAAGGATATTAAGCGGAACCGATACGCTGATGGTGATCAGCTCAAGCGAGATAAAAGCAAATATTAAAGAGGACGCAACGAAAGCTTTATCCCGTACATTCAGTGTTTCGACTACATCGGCTAAGGGATCATCAGCCAATGTTTTGAATGTGACTACGGACGGTTTGAACATCGTAGATCAGTCTAGTTCAAAAGCACTCGGCGATACTCTGATGACTATCAGCTCAAAAAAAATCAATGCCCGTATTCCTCCCAGTGGCGGAAAAGCTCTTTCACGAACTTTCAGTGTAAGTACAACTTCTTCGAAAGGTCAGACAAATGTGCTTGATGTTGGTACTGAATCTACTCAGATGAGGGAAGGTGGTGGAATTGAATATACTGATTTTAGTCCGGAAAATATTTTTCTAGGTTTGAATGCTGGTCAATCAATTACTGACGGAAAATACAATGTGTTTCTCGGTAATAGTTCAGGTTATACTACAACGGGTGACTATATTGTACAGGATCCGGATGTAGGCTCAAAAAATTTGTTTGCAGGTTATGAAAGCGGTTACTCTAATATTGACGGAAAGCTGAATGTTTATTTAGGATATCAGTCCGGATACAACAACCAGCATGGCTCATATAATGTGCATATCGGACATCAAAGCGGTTTAAATTCTTCAGAATCCTCAAATACTTTTGTTGGAAATCAGTCAGGAATGAACAATACTTCAGGATTTTTTAACTCCTTTTACGGAACGTACTCAGGTAGCAGCAATGAACAGGGAAACTCAAATACCTTTGTAGGTTACAGTGCAGGCTATTATAACAAGAACGGTAATCACAATACGGCATTGGGAATTGAGGCGGGCAGCAAACAGGGCGGAACAGGCAATACTTCAGTAGGATCGAACGCTGGTAAAGCAATGTACCTAACCGAGACAGATAACAATACGAACATCGGGTATTTTGCAGGTTATGGAAACAGGGGAACCGGAAACGTCTTTCTTGGAGCTAATGCAGGCAAGGTCGGAACTTATATAAGTGAAACTCTCTCGAACAGGCTTATAATATGCAATGATAATTCGACCCCGCCTCTGATTCAAGGTTATTTCCCCAATAACAGCATTTATCTTAACGCGGATTCCGTAAAAGTAAAAACTTTAGTTTCCGGGAGCGGAAATGCAGTTTACAGGAATGCCACAACCGGTATTTTAGTTACTTCTTCCTCGGATATTCGTCTGAAGGAAAACATCATGCCAATCGAAAATGGTTTGGATAAAGTGCTTCAGCTTCAGGGTGTGAACTACACATGGAAATCCGATGACATGCACGAAAAAAAGATCGGATTGATCGCGCAGGAAGTTGAAAAAGTACTTCCTGAGCTGGTATTTACAAATGAAGCCGACGGTTATAAAGGGATAAATTACGCAGAAATAACAGCAGTACTGATCGAAGCGGTTAAAGAACTTAAAAAAGAAGTTCATACAACAGTAACAGAAGCTGAAGAAAATAAAAAATTGATCGATACACAGAATGAAAAGATAGGTATTCTTATAAATGAAAATAAAGAACTGAAAAATGAAGTTTTGGAACTAAAAAATCTCAGAGCAGAAATTGAGATGTTAAAAAAACATATAAAGGGGTATGCGGCAAATTAGAAAAATAACAGAAAATTAAATATAGAATGTAACTGTAGGAGTCTTTTATGTTGAGGAACATATCGTTTTTTTCGGCGGTTCTGGTTTTAGCGTTCGCTTCAGAACTTTTATCAGTAACACTTTTCGAGATCAAAGATGAAATGGGGAGTCCGGTGCTTGTAGTATCTACTGACGGCTTAAGGATATTAAGCGGAGCCGATACATTGATGGTCATCAGCTCAAGCGAGATAAGAGCTAACATAAAAGAGGATGACACGAAAGCACTATCGCGTACGTTCAGTGTTTCCACTACATCGGCTAAGGGTTCACAGGGTAATATTATGAATGTCACTACCGATGGAATGAGAATATACGATCAGACTCCTGAAACGGGTAAAGCGCTGGGCGATACTCTAATGACAATAAGTTCGAGAGCTATAAAAGCTTATATCAGCAATAGCGGAAAAGCTCTTTCCAGAACATTCAGCGTAAGTACTACATCTGCTAAAGGAGCCCCTAATGCCCTTGAAGTCGGAACTGATTATACCACTATGAGCGACGGATCAGGAAAATATACTGATTTTAGCCCGGAAAATATTTTCATCGGTTTAAATTCAGGTGCTTCTACGACTTCAGGATCAGGAAATGCTGTTATGGGTAATAATGCAGGGTTGAACAATATTACAGGAAACAGCAATGTGATGATAGGTGAATCGGCAGGCAAAATGTTTGACGGTTCATTTGGTAACGTGTTTATAGGACAGGAAGCGGCAGAGAACCTATATTACGGACATAGGAATGTTGTTCTAGGCTATAGAGCGGGAAGTGCGCCTGCTAATTCAGATTCACTATTCGGAAATGTGTATATCGGTGCCGTTGCGGGTAAAGCAGTGAGGGGAAGTTACAATGTTATGATAGGAGAAGCAGCCGGGGAAAACTATCAGACCGGCGGAAGTAGCGGATATGACAATGTTTTCATAGGTAGGGAATGTGGACAACATTCCACCGGACACGAAAATGTTTATATAGGATACCATGCAGGGCGAGGAGAGGATTCAAATGTGCATACTGGCAGCAATAACATATATATTGGAAACAGTGCAGGTTGGGCGGATGTAACAGAATCCAATTCTTTCAGGCTGGGTAGCTTGTTGTGGGGTGATCTTGACGGTCCGAGGATGCTTGTCGTAAACGGCGAGCGAACCGATAATTCAAACGGAAGAGTATTATTTTCAAACGGATCTGCAGGAGGCACTACAGTCTGGAATAACGATAGTGATGAGAGGCTGAAAAAGAATATTACTACTATTGAAGGCGCGCTTGATAAAGTTATGAAACTTAGAGGTGTGACTTACGAATGGAAAGATGTTGAGAAATATGAAAAAGGCAGAAGGATGGGTTTTATAGCTCAGGAATCCAAAGATATAATACCCGAAGCGGTTGACTATGATTCCGAAAATGACAGATATACGATGCAGTATTCAACAGTCACTGCAGTTCTTGTTGAAGCAATAAAAGAGCTTAAAAAAGAAGTCAGTACAAGTGTAGCCGCTCTTGAAAGCAAGGAAATAGAAAGCAAGAAAGTTATTGACGGACAGACTGAGAAGATAAATATTCTGATAAATGAAAATAAAGATCTGAAAAACAAAGTTCAGGAACTTGAAAGCCTCAGAGCTGAAATAGATCAGATAAAAAGACAAATCGCAGGGTATACAAGCAAATAAAGGGAGGGTATCTTGAAAAATATAGCTATTATATGTTTGCTCATTATTGCTTTTGTCCTGCATTCAAAAATGTGGATAAATCCAAGTTCTGAGATCAGGTTCGGATCGAACGATTTTTCAGTTTACGGCGGAATAAAAGTTGATCTGTCAAAACAGAAGGATTCACCCAAAAATAAGGCTGCGGGCATTTATTTTGAACCGACTTCGAGAATATTGTTCGAGAGTTCAGTACAAGATACTCTAACTAATCTTTATACGCTTAACAATATTACCGTGAATAAGAAAGGCGGAAGTGTATGTATCGAGCAGAACCTTAATGTATTAGGTCATTTGGAATTCCTAAGCGGGAATATAGTTACAGGTTCAGATACCCTGAATCTGTCTTTGCCGACTTCGACCATAACCGGAGAAAGCTCTATCGGGATGGTTTTGGGAAACATGAGGTCTCAGAGATATATAGGCACTAGTAATTCAACCGCAACGAATCATTTTGGCGGGATCGGGTTAAAAATAAATAATACTGGAAACGATTTAGGAACAGTGACGGTTCACAGAAAGACGGGTGAAGGCAGTCAGGTAGTGATCCTTGAATCAGAAGGGATTAAAAGACAATGGGAAATTCAAACATCAGTTCCTTTCTCAGGAACAAGGAACATCAGTGCCGAATGGCTCGAAGTCGAAGACAACGGAAACAGGCGTGACCATCTTAGAGTCTGGAAATATGACGGAACATGGGATTCGCTGGCAACGGCTGATTTTGTTACAAATCTCGATCCGAGAACAGCGACTTTTGATATTGATGCGGCAACGAAATACACTGTCAATAATACCGACACATATTTTGCGGGCGGAAGCGGAACGTGGGAAGATCCTTATCTGATCAGGACCCCGCAGCATCTAGACAGTCTAAGATATTATCTTGGAGATGAATGGAACGGCTGCAGCTTTAAGCAGATAGCCGACATTGATCTCGGAGTATCACCGTGGAATACGGGAAGCGGATGGAGACCGATAGGAGTGGATTCACTTGCTTTTATGGCAGATTACAACGGTAACGGGTTCAGCATAAATAACCTGACGATAAACAGAACTTCTGAGGAATATGTCGGACTGTTCGGAAATGTAAGCGATTCATTTCTTCGAAAAATTGTGCTCAATAATGCAAACGTACAGGGAAATAATTATACCGGAATTCTGGCAGGATCACTGTATCAGTACAACTATCTCGACAGCTGCGTTACGACCGGAAGCGTGACCGGAAATTTCTCGGTCGGAGGTGTGGCCGGGAGAAGCCTGGGAAGCTCAGCTATGTCAAAATGCTATTCGACCGGAACTGTCCAGGGAGAGCTTTATACTGGCGGTCTCGCAGGCTATGCGGATAATGCATATTTCAACTACTGCTACTCAAAAAGCAATGTTACAGGTGTGTCGGATGCCGGAGGGCTGATAGGATACGGTTATGCTTCGTATGTTTCGGACAGCTATGCATACGGAAGCGTATCAGGAACAAACAATGCCGGTGGTCTTATTGGAAATGCAAATCAGTCAAATTTTTTCAATGACTATTCAAAAGGTCTTGTAACATGCTCAGGTACCGCAGGGGGGCTGATCGGTTACAGTACAATTATAACTTTATCCAGCTGTTACTGGGACACGCAGACAAGCGGTCAGATGTTTTCAGCCGGCGGAGAAGGCAGGACTACTGATGAAATGAGTTTTGAGCAGGCTGCAAATACTTATATCGGGTGGGATTTTACTGCTCCAATCCCGACTTGGCAAATAAATTATGGTATCAATGGAGGGTATCCGTACCTGACATGGCAGAATATTCCCAATACGAATTTTGCCGGCGGTTCAGGAACAACTGACAATCCTTACCTTATAGCTACGGCAGCCCAACTGAATAATGTCAGGTATTACTCAACAAAAGCATTCAGGCAGACAGCTGATATCGATCTCGGAGTTTCTCCATGGAATGACGGAATAGGTTGGGATCCTATCAGTACCGACTGGATGAAACCTTTCAGAGGCAGTTATGACGGCGATTTTCATTCGATAAGCAACCTGACAATCGAGAGAGATTCGATGATATATAATTATGTAGGATTGTTCGGTATAGCAAGAAGCGCACAAATTAAAGAAATAAAAATTTTAAATGCCGATGTAGCAGGATATTTTTCAGCAGGGATTTTAATAGGATCATGCGATTCCACATCAATTAAAAGTTGTTCGGTTTCAGGAGCAATATCAGGTGCCGGAAATATCGGAGGACTGGGCGGATATATTTCTACATCGTATATAACGCAGTGTTTTTCTGAAGCGGATGTTACTGCAGCATGGAGTTATGCCGGAGGACTGATAGGATATAATTCAGTTACTTCTATAAACGACTGCTTTGCAACAGGCAGCGTTGAAGGCGACAGTTTTATAGGCGGCTTTGCCGGATCTGATAATTCGTCGCAAATTCTTTACTGCTACTCAACAGGAGCTGTCAGCGGCACAGGCGGCAATATTGGAGGTTTCATCGGATCAAGCAGCGGATACATTTACTCATGCTACTGGAATACGCAGACAAGCGGTCAGATGTTTTCAGCCGGCGGAGAGGGCAGGACTACTGACGACATGACCTTCGAACACAACGAAGCGACCACATACGTCGGATGGGATTTCGTATTAACACCGGTATGGGAGATCAACTACGGGATTAACGCCGGTTATCCGTATTTTAAATGGCAGAACCTTCCGAATAATAATTTCGCCGGCGGAAGCGGTACATCTGCAGATCCTTATCTCGTCTCGAACGCAACTCAGCTCAACATGGTCAGGTATTATAGGACGAAAGCATTCAGGCAGACTGCGGATATCGATCTCGGTACTGTGCCATGGAACACCGGAGACGGGTGGGCGCCGATAGGCAATGATGACACAAATCAGTTCAGCGGAAGCTACGATGGCGATTTCCATACGATAAGCAATATGGTTGTAGCAAGAGATTCAACGATGTATAACGGTCTGTTCGGGAATGTAAGCAATGCCGTGATCAAAGAAATAAAGGTTGAGAACGCAAATGTAACCGGATGGTATCAGGCAGGAGTAATAGCCGGAGTATGCTACAGTTCCATGATAGATAAATGTTCTGCAACAGGTCAGATAAACGGGAAAGGCAGTATCGGAGGCATAGCGGGATATGTTTATGATTCGAAAATAAACAGTTGCTTTTCGCAGTCAGTTGTGAACTGTCCTGAAGGAGATAACATCGGGGGCGTATCGGGATTTACTTACTATTTGTCTGAGATAAATAACTGCTATTCGTCAGGCACTGTAACCGGATATTCAAATGTGGGCGGTCTGACCGGATACAACTGGCAATCTTCAGTTTACAACTGCTACTCGACTGGAGCTGTAAGCGGTTCAATAAGCACCGGTGGCCTTATTGGAAGCAGCAATACCGGAGTCACAACATGTTCATACTGGAACATACAGACCAGCGGACAAAGTTATTCTGCCGGTGGTGAAAGCAGAAATACCGATGATATGACCTATCCGTTCGATCCTAATACTTATTTGAACTGGGATTTTGCTTATACGCCGATATGGAGATATAATACAAGCCTGAACGAAGGGTACCCTTACCTCGCGTGGGAAAATAGAACGCCTGTTGAAGCTCCAACAAACCTGACGATCACTTATTCCGCAGGAAATGTGACTTTGAACTGGAGCGCTGTATCAGGAGCGACAGGATATAAAGTCTATTCATCTGCAACTCCGTACGGGACTTTCATTCTGAATACTTCAGGAACTCTTAACGGAACACAGTGGACAGCGGTTTCATCAGGTACGAAAGTATTCTATTATGTCACTGCGGTTAATAGTACAAAGATAATTACTTTAGAGAACAGTACCAGATAATAGCAGAAAGGACAGATAGAATTTCAAAATAAATCAGGATCAACATATGAACGGTTTTATATTTGACAATACGGAAATTAAAAATCTCGGGGACTGTAATTACAAGTCGCCGATACCGCTATCGTTTAAGGACAGCAATATTTTTGCGAATTTTGTAAAAGACAGCGAAAGAGTGCTTTTCAATATTGATCTCGATTATTATAAAGAACATCAGAATGATATGAGCACAGTGCCTTCATTTGAGCTTGCCGGACCGAGAAAGCTTCTGCATTTCGAGCCCGGAACAATTTCATGCGGGATCGTTACCTGCGGCGGATTATGCCCTGGAATAAATAATGTCGTAAGAGGCATTGTCAATGCTATGCATTACTGGTACAAGTGCGATAAAATGTACGGATTCATGTACGGATACAGAGGTATGGTCGAAGGCAATGAACCGAAGCCGGTGCTGCTCGATCCGAAAACAGTGGAGGATATTCACCTTAAAGGCGGAACGGTTTTAGGCTCATCAAGAGGAAATCAGGACACAAAAAAGATCGTTGACTACCTTCAAAAACTGAAAATATCGGTTCTTTTCGTTATCGGGGGAGACGGAACCATGAGAGGCGCAAATGAGATGTGCGAAGAAATAGCTTTGCGCAAACTTGATATTTCTGTCGTCGGAATACCAAAAACAATAGATAACGACATAGTTTTCGTTGAGCACACTTTCGGTTATCAGACAGCTTTTTCCGCCGCGGTCGAAGCTATAAACTCAGCTCATGTCGAAGCGAAAGGAGCTTTAAACGGAATAGGGATCGTTAAGCTCATGGGCAGGGATTCAGGATACATTGCAGCAGCCGCTTCAATAGCGTCTCAAGATGTTAATTATGTTCTTGTTCCCGAAAGCCCGTTCGAGCTTGAAGGCAGGGACGGTCTTCTGAGCTTACTCAAGAAAAGGATCAAAGAAAAAAAGCACGCTGTGATAGTCGTAGCCGAGGGAGCAGGACAGGATTTTTTCAAAGATGCCGAGCACAGAAAGGATCAGTCAGGTAATGTTCTTCACAGCGATATAGGATTATATATTAAAGAAAAGATCAGCGAATTTTTTAAAAAAGAAAAAATTGAGCATTCTATAAAATATATTGATCCCAGCTATATGATAAGATCTCTGCCTCCGGCGCCTATCGATTCAATGTTCTGCTCCACTCTCGCGCAGAATGCCGCTCATGCTGCAATGGCAGGTAAAACAGAACTGCTCATAGGCTACTGGAACGGCAAATTCACTCATGTTCCCATTATATCGGTTGTAGGTAAAAGAAAAAAGATAAATGTCGAAAGCGATTTCTGGCTGAATGTTCTATTATCAACAGGACAGCCCAGATACATGGGCGACGACATCACGATCAAAGCGAAAATGAGATAATAAAAAAGGGCGGTTCAGATTTGACCGCCCTTTTGATTTTATTCTACTACGCGCTTTACATCGGCAGAAGGCTGCGAAATAAATATCGCGGCATCCTTTAGATATTTGTTTGAAACAGCCTTGATCATTTCAGGCGTTACTTTCTTTAAGTCCTTTAATGATTCTTTCAGGAAGTTGTAACCGAGTCCTCTTGATTCGTAAGATGTCATCAGACCCGCCATGTTGTTGTCTGTAAAATAGCTTTCGAGCATTTTGGAATAGGATTCGACAGACAAGTTGATCTCTTCCTGTGTAATATCGCCGTCAATGAGCTTCTGAACTTCTTTTTTAAGCACTTCCACAAGCCGGTCTTTTTTAGCTAGAGAAGTCTGGGCTTCTATCCTGTAGAACCCGTAATCTTTCGTTCCCGAATAATAAGAATAAGCGGAATAAACCAGGTCATTATCGACTCTTGTAGCTTTAAGCAGCCTCCCGGAAAATGAATTTGACATTACCTGATTTAGTGCCGTAATGGTATAAAAGTCCGGATCTCCCTGAAGCGGAGCCTGGAAATTTATCTCGATATTTACCTGCTCGAATTCGCATTCATTAACAAAAGTTTCATTCAGCTTAGGCACGACGATCGGCGTTTTTGTACCGCTGATCTTTCCAGAAGGGAACTTTGATCTTATCTCGCCGGCGTAAGCAGCGGCCTGCTCTTTATTCAGATCGCCGAATAATGTTACGATCATGTTATCAGCTTTAAAATACTTCTTATAAATGTTTTTTAGATCTTCCTGAGTAAGTCTCTGAATAATATCATTTCTTTCTTTTGCGCTAAGGCCGGATTTCTGTCCTTTATATAGTATAGATGACCTGAATTCAGAATAAGAATTATCAGGATCGCTCAGGTTTCTTTTATAATCCGCATCAGCTCTTTCTTTAGCGAGCTGAAGTTCCTTTGCGTCGAACAAAGGTTCATTCATGATGCTGTAAAGCCTTTTGATAAATTCTTTATAATCATCCTTAATGCATTTAAAGCTTACAGTAAAACCAGTCGGTCCGATCTCGGAGTTCATTCTTACCGCGTGGTCTTCAAGCCAGGAACTTAGGTCCATTGAGGAATACTTTTTCGTTCCTCCTGATAAGAGCATATCCATTACGAACTGGAATGAGCCTGTGTTCTCCATAGTTTCGTAATCGGACGAAACCGGTATAAAAATAACTCCCTGGATCACAGGGTCGGTAGTATTCTGTTTATGAAGGACGGTAAGATTTTTATCGACTTCGATCTTTTCGACTTCAGTTTTAACGATGCTCTTTTCGGCATTCTCGATCTTTTCCTTTTCTCCTTCGGGAACTCCGTAATATATCACCCTGTTATCGGGCACAAAATATTCGCTGATGGCTTCGTTGACCATTTCAGGCGTGAGTTTTTCGAACTGCTGCATCTGAATATCAAAAATATCAGGCACTCCGTAAACGATCATGTTCCAGCCGATCTGCTGCGCTTCCCTGTCGGCATCGGGCGTTCTTAATATTTTCTGAGCTTTCTCTCTGGCGATAACCTCATTTATCTGCTGCTGAGTAATTCCTTTTTTTGCGACATCAGCTATTATAGCATCTATCCGTTTGACCACATTATCGAGGTTTTGAGTATCTTTGGTTTCAAACCCGATCTGGATCATCGGTTCAGGAAAACTTCCGCCTTCATTGAAATATCCGTATATCCAGTTTACGGCTTTTTCTTCCTCAACGAGCTTATACTGTACGGGAGAATTCCTTTTATCAAAAAGTATCTGCGAAGCCATAGTTATGGCCGCGAAATCATCCTGCTCGGCTTTCGGTACTAATTTTGTAATAAACACTCTGGGCTGCTGGACCGCGAATTCTTCAATATATTTGATATTGCCCGGTCTGATCATTTCTTCAGGCAGGTAAACGGGAGTAAGAACACCACGTTTATAATCTTTGAAAGTGTTTTCGACTTTAGCCATCATTTGTGCGGGGTCGATGTCCCCTGCGACAACGAAAACCATATTGTTAGGCATATATCTTTTATTGTAGTAATTCATCATTTCTTCGCGGGTGTTCTGCTTGAATATATCAATTTCGCCTATAACTTCATTCTTCACATTCGATTTCAGGAAAGTCGCGGCCCACATACCGTTATATAGTTTCGCCATAGGTGATGATACTCTGTAAACGAATTCTTTAACAATAACATCTTTTTCCCTCGCGACCTCGTTAGGATCGAAAGAGCAGTTCATTATGTTGTCTGAAACAAGGTAGAGAACAGAATCGGAGTACTGCTTGTCAGCCTGCATATAATAAACTGTGGCTCCGAAAGTGGTATAAGCGTTCGTTATCGCTCCGATCTCTTTTCTTTTATCCTGATGCCACTGCTCGGAATGATTTTTGGTAGAGCCGCCTGAAACGATATGTTCAAGGTAGTGGGATAATCCTTTTCCCAAATATTCGTCTTCATGGATCGAGCCTGTTTTAACAAAACAGAAAAATCCTACCGATGTATTGCTTGTGTTCTTCTTAACTACGACCTGCATCCCGTTCGGAAGAGTTTTTGTGAGCATTTCCTGCGCCGCCAGCGTTAATGCCAGCCCCAGCAAAAGAAAAATTATCCTTTTCATTTTTACCCCGTTCTATTTTAATTATTTTTTTTCCGCTGTAAATATATATAAACACTCCGATATATTATATGATATTAATTTTAAATGCAAATTTTAAAGGATAAAACGCAGTTTTAGTCGGATGGTTTTACCTTATAATAAAAACCGAAGTAAACCGCAGTAATTTTGTAGGTGTCTTTTTCATTTTCTCTATTAGCGCTAAAGTTTCTGAATGAGACCATATAATCCAGTTTGTCGTTTGAATCAATAAACTTCATTATCTCCGGTTCGGCTTCTCCCGCTATGTTATTACTTTCAGCGATTATTTTTCGGACATACTTCTCAAGATCAACAGATGTAACGCTGTCTTTATTTTCCGTTTCGAACACCAGCCGGAGGTCTTTTGCGTTATATTTTAGATATAGACCGCTACCTTTGTCCAATATCCTGTCCTTTATTAAATTATCTCTGCAGTCTATATATGAATCATAGTATGAAATATCTTCGATCTCCGGATCGTGAAAATATTTTACCGCAATATTAAGAAAGTTCGATGTATTCTCATTCTGCCATTCATCAACGAAATCGAATCCCAGTCCTTCTTTGACAAGCATCTTTCGAGATACAGCCTGGTCAAAATCCCTGTAAAAATTATGCTGAGCATCTTTGTCATTTTTATCTTTGCTTTCTGACGCCAGCTGCTGATATGTTTTTTTGAGAAATTCAACTTTGTCTATTCCGTGATTGTCGTAAAAATATGAAATGATCGAAGATATACTTTTTCTTTCTTCAAAAGGTACAGACGCATCAGTTTTTCGGATCTCACTGTTTATAAGTATCTGATTTTTCGCCAGAAGGTATTCAAGTATCGAAAGCTGGCTGTTTTTTGAAACTGTAAAGCAGCTCCACGGCCCGTAAAGCGACACAATTGAAAGAACTGAAAGAGTGACAGGAAGAAGTTTAAGATCCTTTTTTTTACCGAAAACCATATATAAGGTTATTCCAGCAAGCCAAAGCGAAAGCACAAAAATGAAATATCTTTTTTCGGTGACGCCGTACTGGGATATTCTTTCCATAACCGCCATAAAAAGCACTATTATAAGCGGAAGTAAAGCTCTGAAGAAATATTTCGAGAAAGAGTTAATCCATTTGAACTCATCCGAATCTTTAAGAGGGGATAGAAGAATTACTGTGACTATTCCGACGAGGGAATATGAAATTATCAGGTATGATACTATGCCTTCGGGCCATATCCGGGTAAGTATGATCTTGACCGTATAGCTGTAAAGTATTATAAGGTAAAGCGATACCAGCGGGGTCATAATATACTGGAGCAGAATTCTAAGTGCTTTCGGATACAGGAAATTTGAATTTAGAGAGTCCCTGTCGTCAGGAAGTCCGGACATGAAGTGAACGGGAGCGAAGAAAGATATGATAATAACCCAGACATCTCCGTAAAGCTCGGAGTGAAAATTAGAACTGAAGAAAAGTTTTTCTGTCGCGAAAAGGGAGGAAGCTAGCCCGCCAAAAAGGATGACCGAAAAAACAAAGCTTGTGAATCCGCGCATGAAAAGCGTGATGTTGTATATTCCGAAATATGATTCATCCTTGTTTTTTGTATAAACGAACATAAGGGAGAATACTGATGCCGACAGATATGATGCGAAAGTAATATAATCCGTCTCACTGAACTCGGCGGGCAGGGTAATGAAAAGATACGCCAGAAGCGTAAGTACTACCGTCTGCAGGATAAATTTGATCCTGTCGCGGTTATCCGATCTTTCAAGAAACAAAGTTGAGACGAGCGTAAATAAAAATCCGAGGATCGAAATAAAAATACTCTTAACAAGGAGAGGCGAGTTTTCAAAAAACGAATAATTCTCGATCTCAATTATCAGAAGGATGCAGGTAAGGATCGAGAACGATACAGGCAGCGGGAACCTTTTAACGGTTCTGGCAAATTCTCCGGCGATAGTCCTTATAGAAATGCGCTTTAATAATTCCATGATAATCCTCCATGGTATTTTTGCATATTATAAAGTTATAAAAATCTTAAGTTCAAAATCAAGTAAAATAAAGTTTATTATAAAAAAAGGCGATCAAACGACCGCCTTTCATGGTATAGGACAAATGTCACTATTTCGTGAGTACCATTTTTTTTGTAATATTTAAACCGTCTGTTTCAAGCGTATAGTAATACACACCTGAATTCAGCTTGCTGCCGTCGAAATCCACAGAATGCGTGCCTGCGTTAAGAACACCGCTAGCCAGTTCTGCAATTTTCTGACCGCTGATGTTATAAATGCTCAGCTTGACATCTGCTGTTTTAGCAAGATCAAACCTTATCTGCGTAACAGGATTGAACGGGTTCGGGTAGTTTTGATGAAGTTTAATTTCTGAAGGAAGCGCATTTTCAGTTATATCTGCCGGGGTATCAATTCTTTCAGAGCCGGTAAGTTTTGTTAGCAATTCTTGTAAATACGCGGAATTGTCAACACTTCTATTACCTTTACCTTCAGCTTCTTTTAAAAGCGTTGCAAGAGCGATATTTATTTCAGCAAGAACAACTTCCTCTTCAAAATCTGCTTCAGCTTTCATTTCTTCCGCTACTGCGATTGCATCATCGTATCTTCTGCCTTTTATATGAGTAGCTACTTTTTTCCCTTTAAAAAACTTCTTATGCGAAGTCGCATCAGAATTTAGAGCTTCATCATACATGGAAATAAGCACATTGTTGTCAAGTCCGGCCTGTTCATAAAGGTAAGGCAGTCTCGTCATAGCTACATAGTATTCGGGAGTGTCAAGATATTTCTTTATAATATGCTCGTACAGTTTTATTGCAGGCGTTAGTTTGTCATCTGTCTCAAGGCTTATAGCATTTGTAAGTATCCTGCTTTCTTCGGTTATGTAGCTGTTAAATGAGCTATTATACTCATCCGCTAAACTCCATGTCGGGTCATATTTAATTATATATTGCGGGTGTTCAAAGAAATAGTCATCAGTAACATCTTCCGTCCCCCAATAATTCAATATGGCGTCAATAGTTATGATCTGATTAGGATCTCTAATGTCTTCCTGCGCAATAGAAATTCCATAGAAATTCGGGCTTGAGATAATATCGTTATACCGCATGTATATGCTGCCTGTAGGATTAATACCTATCTGTGCGCTTGGGAATAAAAACTCGTGACTTTCAAAAGCGTTCTTTTGAATTGTGCAGTTTACTGCTCCGAAAGGCTGATTATCTTCTGTATTTATAAGTTGAGGTATAGCATCATGCCCGGATGAAACTACTCCGAAGTATTTA
>Ga0209467_1000543_pt1 | contig 50323 bp, 43 predicted proteins | sample Higcelwee11metaG_FD_187175 | JGI IMG/M metagenome (GOLD analysis project Ga0209467, IMG submission 187175) | Freshwater pond sediment microbial communities from the University of Edinburgh, under environmental carbon perturbations - High... | ecosystem: Environmental > Aquatic > Freshwater >... | reverse complement strand
TTAATATAGACACTGTTTTTTTCATGTCGCGTGGTTGTGGAGAAATTTCGCGACTTTTTTCAGATTCGGGTCGCACCCGGCAAAGAGGCGGCCATTCAACGAGTAGTCAAAAGTGCTGAGCAGTTACTCAGAAAAAACAAAAAAAGAGTGACGAATGAAGATCAACTCCCAGATTTCTCCAGCGATTATCGCCGCGGCCGCCACCCTCCTCGGGCCTTACGTCCAAAACTTGACGCCAGGAACATTGGTCGAGGCTTTGAAGGCGTTCAATGGAAATGCTGCGTGTCCCCAATCCTCCAGAGACACGCTAACCATCTCCGATACCGCCAAGCTCCTGCGGGTTTCAGAGATGACAATCCATCGGATGCTCAAGTCCGGGCAACTGCCACGGATTCAATTCGCCGGGCGAACCGTTCGTATTCCTGCCTCCGCCATTGACGTGCTCCTGGCCGGAAATACCCAGACAACTGACGCCCCCCCCGATCTTTGAGCCAAAGCGTCGATATAACCCTAATGAAACAATTGCGCTTTATGGTGTGCAAGCTGGTGGTGGCCATCAATTAGCTATCAATCCTGGACGCCCCTACTCCATTTACCGTCAGAATTCCGGCCACATGGCCGGAATTCTTGAAACAGCTCATGGGAGCAGTCTTGACTGGCGGGAAAGGGATTGGCGGGCTTGAGCCAGTTTGAGGCGGAGCAAAAACATGGCCGGAATATGGCCGGAATTCGGGGAAACAGAGGCTAACAGGGGTATCAAGAGCTGTCAGGGGCTCCTTGGCGGGGCCCCATGAATTCGTCATAAGTCGTTGATTATCAAATGTACCGAAGGTCGGACTCGAACCGACACTCCCTTGCGGGAACCAGATTTTGAGTCTAGCGCGTCTGCCAATTTCGCCACTTCGGCTTGTGGTAGAAATGAATATAGCCTAACTACGGAATAATTCAAACCGCTTCTTGAAGCATTGTCCAAATAAGTCTATACTAACCCTTCAGACATCTTAACGGAAGGATGGCGGCGAGATGGCCAAAGGAATGGGAATCATAGCGACGGGCCGCGGTTGCGCGGGCGCGTTGGCGACGTTGGCGTTGCTCAGTTGCTCCAGCGAACCACAAAAGTTGAGGCCAGTGGTGGTCACGGGCGTCAACATCAAGGAACAGCAGGTCAGGACAGGCAACCGCAGCTTCTCCAAGGAGAAACCTGCCCTCAACTACCTCATGACCTCGCTCTCCAGCTTCTTCATCAACGACGCCCAGCCAAAGGAGCCCGTCGTCGCCAAACAGTTCCATCAAGCCAGCCCCGCCTCCGGAAGGTTGGCGGCGGAGTTCTGGCGCTCCTGCCTAAAACTGAAGCAGTTCCGCGAGCCTGGCCCCGGCGCGGGCAAACCAAACTTCGTGCTGGTCAGCGTCTTCAAGCAGAACGCCGACCCAACCGACGACGCGATCCGCAAGCAAGTGGACCCTTCTGTCGCCGTCGAGAGGCCCCAGGACTGCTATTGGTCTTTGCTGCTCTTCCGCTCCGGAGGCGCCACGGCCGTCGACCTGTCAAACCACATAGTGCCGGGCACCCCCGCCGACGAGTTGCCGCGCCTCCAAGGCAAGCCCGACCGCGTCGACCGCGACCAGTCCAAGGGCTGCCTCATCTACTATTACGCCGACAGCCGTGTGGTCGTCAACGCCAAAACCAAACGCGTCGTCAGCTGGTCCGACTTCAGCTCCAACCTCAGGGCGCCTTGCTGGCTTGAGACCGTGCGCCTGACAATCAACCCTTGAGCGAAAAGGACATCCCATGAAAGCGACGCTTCTCTTTGTGTCCTGTTGCGCCGCCTCGGCCGCGCTGGGAGGCGGCTTCAAGGTCTCCAGCCCCGACTTCAAGGACGCCGGCGCGATACCCGCTAAATTCGCCACGCTCCAGGTGGCGGGGGGCGAGAACCTCTCCCCCGCCTTGGAGTGGGCCGGCCAGCCAGCCGGGACGAAATGTTTCGTGGTCACGATCGTCGACCACCACCCCATGGCGCGGCGCTGGGTCCACTGGATGGTACTAAACTTGCCAGCCACCACCCAGGGGCTCAAGCGCGGGGCGGCCGCGGACGGGCTCCCGGCGGGGGCGGAGCAGCTCGACAATAGTTTCGGAGCGAACGGCTATGGCGGCCCGCAACCGCCCCGCGGCTCCGGCGCGCACGAGTATGTGTTCACCGTGTACGCCCTCAAGACGGAAATCTACACCGGGGGCGACGACGCCCTCACGGAAGCCCAGTTGCAACGGCTCCTCCAGGGCAAAGTGCTGGAGGCGGCCTCATGCCGCGGTTTTTTTTCAATTGTGAGAGACTACTAATGACGCTAGCCACACAACATGCCATGGAACCAGGCTTCATCATCATTGGCGCTGCCAAGTCCGGCACGACCAGCTTGCACGCGTTGCTTGGACAGCATCCGTCAATCCACTGCTCCAATCCCAAGGAGACCAATTTCTTCTCCTATGACGCGGTGCACGCCCGAGGCTGGAAATGGTACGAGTCATGCTTCGCCGGCATGGAGAGCGGCCAAATCGCCGGCGAGGCCAGCCCCACCTATTCCGACCGGCTCAGCTATCCCCGGACAGCGGAGCGCATGGCGGCCGCGTTGCCCGGGATCAAGCTCATTTACATTGTCCGCAACCCCATCGAGCGTCTCGCCTCCCACTGGCGGATGCTCACCCGCGACGACGCCAGCACCCCTTCCTTCAGGCGGGCGCTCAAGTCAAGGAGGCTTCGTCCTTTCCTCGCCGAGCGTTCGCGCTATTGGTTCCAGATCAACGCGTTCCGCGACCGTTTCCCCGACACTCACATTCAGGTGGTCTTCTTCGAGGACTTCAAGGAGGACCCAGTCCGCGAGCTCGACCGTTGCGCCAGTTTCCTCGGCGTCGAGAACTTCCCCAAGGTCGCCAACCCCAAGCGCGCCTACAACAACGGCGTGGCGATGACCGCGGGCCGTTCCGAGAAACAAGCGCTCCAAGTTTTAAGGAGATTGCCCTTGGTCGACGCCGCCAAGCGACTCATCCCCGATCCAGTCAAAGAGCTGCTCTGGCGACTGCCGCTATTCACCCGCAAGCAGGAGGTCGACGTCCCCTGGACCTCCGAGCTAAAGCGACGGATCGTCGACGAGTTGCGCGACGACGCCCGTCAGTTCCTCAAGTTCTACGGCAAATCCGCCGACTACTGGTGCCTGGGCAAGCAATGATGTCCGGCGCTCCCCCCTCGCAATTGAAAGCCAATGATTTGAAAGCTCGCATCGACATGGACGCACAAGAGAAACAATCGGTGATCAAGCGCTATAGCGACAGGTTGCAGGAAAAGGGATATTGCCCGGAGGCGTTGGGCTGGGGCAAGCACCGCCACCAACTGCGCTACCACATATTGTTGTCGCAGTGGCCGCTCGACGGGGCGACGGTGCTGGATTTCGGCTGCGGTTTCGGGGACATGGGGGCGTTCGCCGCCGAACAGGGGATCGCCATCGATTACAGCGGCGTGGACATCAACGCCGACCTGGTGGCCACCGGCAAACAGGCCCATCCGGGATTCAAGCTCTCCGCCCGGGACTTCCTGGCCGACCAGGCGGGCGAGACCTATGACTACATCTTCTCCTCCGGGGTGCACAACCTGAAGCTCAAAGATAGCCCCGGCTTCATCAAGGAGACCTTCGCCGTCTTCAGCCGTTGCGCCCGGAAGGGCTTCGCCATCAACTTCATCTCCGACAAAGTCGACTACCAGGACGAGCACCTCCACTATTCCGACCCGGGCGAGATCCTGAACCTGGCGCTGGGCTGCTCCCACCGGGTGGTGTTGCGGCACGACTACATGCCCTACGAGTTCACGGTCTTCGTGAGCAAGGAGAACGAGGCCGTCCCGGGGCTGCACGTCTACCCGGAGTACCGCCACTTCATCAAGTAGCCTCCGGGGCGGACCGGGGCTAATTCCAAGAGAAATGGCCGTCTTGGCGCCGCGGACCTTGCATGTCAAGGGGTTCCGGCCTATAATATCCCCCAACAAACGCGCGGGGACGGCATGAGACAGAAATTGCTTTTGGTGGCGGCGGCGTTTTTCGGGGCGCTGGCGTTCATTCTGATGTACCAGCAGATCAAGAGCGAGAAGGAGAAGGCTTTGCGCGGCTCCATCGAGGTGCTGCTGCTGGCGGCCAAGACCGACCTCATCGCCGGGGAAACGTTGGAGCGGGAGAACCTCGCCCAGATCCGGGACCGTCGCTTCTCCGACCGCGGCAGCACCGAGATCAAGGCCTCCGACCTCGACCGCGTCCTCGGCAAGAAACTCGCCTTCAACGTCAAACGTGGTTCCGTGCTGCTCTGGCAAGACGTCAGCGGCTTCGAAGACAAGCGCCAACGCGGCCTCACCGGCATCGTCGCGCCGGGTTGGCGCGCCATCTCCGTGGCGGTCGACTCCACGTCCTCGGTCACCAACCAGATCCGCCCCAACAACCATGTGGACATCATCGGAACCTTCAAGTTCCCCTCCATGAAAGACGACAAAGAGCTCGACACCATCACCTTGACCTTGCTTCAAGACGTGACCGTGTTGGCCACCGGGCAGGAGCTCGCCAGCGCCCTGGGCAGCCCGGTTTTGCAGCGCGGCTCCGCCCCCGGGCAGCGTGGCTACAACACCTTGACCTTGTCCCTCTCGCCCAAGGAGGTGGAGATGGTCATCTTCGCCGCCCAGAAGGGGCGGCTGGACTTCAGCCTGCGCAACTTCGAGGACAGCAGCACGGTCGGCGAGCTGCCCAGCGTCAACTTCAAATACCTCGAAAGCCATCTGAAAGATTTCGCCAAGGAGCGGGAGAGCTTAGGCAAATAGGAACGGCGAGGCGGCAATGATCGAGATTCTCATCAGCATCCCCGGACAGCCGGATCAGACCATGAAACTGGTCCCGGGCGTCTACCGCGTCGGCAGCAGCCCGGCGGCGCACCTGCGGTTCGACCGCCCGGAGGTCTCCGCCCGCCACGCCGTGCTCACCGTCGCCGAGAATTCCCTCCGGGTCGCCGACCAAGGCAGTTGCAACGGCACCTCCGTGGACGGCAAGGCCGTCGGCCAGGAGCCCGTAGAGGTCGAGGTCGGCGCCACCATCTCCATAGGCAACGCCAAAGTCCTGCTCAAAGACTCCGGCCAGCGCCGCCCCGTCTTGGCCGAGCGGCCTCCCCCCCCTCCCCCCGTCCCGGCCGAGGCCGGGGCCGGGGAGGCGGAGCCACCCGCCGCCCCGCCAGCGCGCCGGGCAGTCGGCGAGCAGGCCTGTTCCAGCATGCTCAAGGACGCCATCGAGCGCGCCGAACGGGAGGCCAAGCCCGAGCAGACCCCGGTCCTACGCCTCACCGGCATCCCCGACGCCGCCAGGCCAGTGGTCCAGGAGATCAAGCGCCAGGCGCACGTCGAGCTGCTCAAGCGCCTAAACCTCAAGCGCCTGGCGGTGTCCGGCGTCACCGACGCCGAACTGCGCGACAAGGCCAAGGGCACCATCCACGACATCCTGGCGGAGATTTCCATCCCCCTGCCCTACGGCGTCACCCGCGACAAGATCGAGCGGGAACTGCTCAACGAGGCCGTCGGACTGGGCCCGCTCGAGGATCTGATCGCCCTCGACGACATCTCCGAGATCATGGTCAACGGCCCCAACAACGTCTTCGTGGAGCGCCGCGGCGTGCTCTACAAGACCGACACCGCCTTCGCCGGAGACTACCAGGTCCAAGCGGCCATCGAGCGCATCGTCTCCCCCCTCGGCCGCCGCATCGACGAGAGCTCCCCCATGGTCGACGCCCGCTTGCCCGACGGCTCCCGCGTCAACGCCATCATCGCCCCGCTGTCGCTGGTCGGGCCGACCGTCACCATCCGGAAGTTCTCCAAGGACCCCTTCGACGTCAACGACCTGATCGCCTTCGGGTCGTTCACCCGCCCCATGGCCGAGTTCCTCCGGGCCTGCGTCAAGGTGCGCAAGAACATCATCATCTCCGGCGGCACCGGTTCGGGCAAAACCACGCTGCTCAACGTCCTGAGCTCCTTTTTGCCCCCCCGCGAGCGCATCGTCACCATCGAGGACGCCGCCGAGCTCCAGCTCCACCAGGAGCATGTCGTCCGCCTCGAGGCCCGTCCCGCCAACATCGAGGGCAAGGGCGCCATCACCATCCGCGACCTCGTCCGCAACAGCTTGCGCATGCGCCCCGACCGCATCGTCGTCGGGGAGTGCCGCGGCGGCGAGGCCCTCGACATGCTCCAAGCCATGAACACCGGCCATGACGGCTCCTTGACCACCGTCCACGCCAACTCCCCCCGCGACGCCCTCGCCCGCCTCGAGACCCTGGTGATGATGGCCGGCTTCGACCTGCCGTTGCGCGCCATCCGCGAGCAGATCTGCTCCGCCGTCGACATCATCGTCCAAGTCAGCCGCATGAAGGACGGCTCCCGCAAGGTCGAGCACATCAGCGAGATCACCAAGATGGAGGGCGAGATCATCACCATGCAAGACATCTTCGCCTTCAAGCACGAGGGCTGGACCCCCGCTGGCAAGCTCGTCGGCAAGCACGCCCCCACCGGTGCCGTCCCGACCTTCATGGACGACCTCCGCCGGGCGCGGATCGACCTGGACATCAAGATGTTCAGCGACCAGGCGGAGGGCGGCGCATGAACGGCCAGCAAACCTTGGCGGCGCTCTGCGGCGGACTCGCGGTCTTCTTCGCCGTGCTGGTTGTGGTGGACTTCGTCGGCTTCGTCATGGCCCGCCACCGCGAGCGCTTCCTCAAGCAGGCCGCCGTCGAGCTCGACGACGTGCTCTTGCACATGCCCCCCGGGCGCATCCTGGACATCAGCTTGGCGCTCGCCGCCCTGGCCGGCTTCACCGCCATGGCCTTCTTCGGCCTGGGCTCGGCCACTTGGTCCTGGAACAAGATCATCGTCTCAGGAGTGTTGGCGGCGGCGGCGGCCTTCCCGCTCCCACGAGTCTACCTGCGCTTCCTGAGCAAGCGCCGCCTGCAGCGCTTCAACGAGCAGCTCGAGGACGCCCTGAGCATCATGGCGAACAGCCTCAAAGCGGGCTTCAGCATCAACCAGGCGGTCGAGGCGGTCGCCGCCGAGAACCGCCCCCCGATCTCGGTCGAGTTCCGCATGCTCGTCCAAGAGGCCCGGCTAGGGGTCTCGCTCGACGACGCCCTCTGCAAGATGCGCGAGCGCCTCCACAGCGACGACTTCGAGCTGGTCGCCACCGCCATCATCACCGCCCGCCAGACCGGCGGCGAGCTCACCGCCGTCTTCGAACGCCTGGCGGCGATGATCCGCGAGCGCGCCCGCATCAACGGCCGTCTCCGCGCCCTCACCGCCCAGGGCAAACTCCAAGCCATCATCATCAGCCTGATGCCGTTGTTCCTGCTCTTCGCCATGCTCAAGGTCGCCCCGGCGATGATGAGCCGTTTCCTCAACAGCGCCCTCGGCGTCGCGCTGCTCGTCCTCGTAGTCCTGCTGGAACTGGCCGGCTATTTCATGATCAAGAAAATCACCACCATCGACGTCTGAGGCGACCACTATGGACACACTCCTGGAGTTCCTGCCCCCCGCCCTCGCCGCGGTGGCGGTCTTCTGCCTGGCGCTCGGGGGGGCGGAGCTGTTCTCCACCTTGAAAGTCGAGGCCAAACGCGAGGAGAAGCAACTGCCGTTGTTCATCCGACTGGCCCTGCCCTTCACCCCCAACCTGCTCTTTCTGGTCGACACCCCCGCGTTGGAGCGGGAGCGCGAGAAAACCAAGGAGTCCCTCACCATGGCCGGCTTCGACGAGGCCGTGTCGCCGTCGCGGTTCCTGGCGGCCCGGCTGTTGCTGCTCGTCATGGGACTGGGGCTTTTCGCCCTGTGCTTCGGGTCGGGGCAAGCGGTGATGGGGTTGCTGTGGCTGTTATTGCTCTACGCCTGGCCGGTGCTCTGGCTGCGCAAGGCCATCCGCGTCCGCCACGAACAGATCCAGCGGGCGTTGCCCAACGTGCTTGACCTGCTGACGCTCTCGGTGGAGGCGGGCAAGGACTTCGTCACGGCGCTTCGCGACATCCTCGCCCGCCGCGGCCGCGACGCCCTGACCGAGGAGCTAGAGACCGCCTTCCGGGAGATCCAGCTGGGCAAACAGCGCCGCCTTGCCCTCAAGGACATGGCGGCGCGGGTAAAGCAGCACGACCTCACCCAGGTGGTCAACGCCATCGCCCAGGCCGACGAGCTGGGGGTGAGCATCGGCCATTTGCTGCGCATCCAGAGCGACCAGTTCCGCACCAAGCGTTTCCAGCGCGCCGAGAAACTCGCCAACGAGGCCCCCGTGAAGATCCTTTTCCCGGTGGTGGTCTTCATCTTCCCCTCGGTCTTCGTGATCCTCCTGGCCCCCATCCTCCTGCAAGCCTTCAAAACCCTCTTCCGCTGAGCGTCCCCCACGGCCATCGCTATTTCCCCTCTTGACTTTTCGGCAACACAATGTATAATACACATTATAACAATGCAACAGGAGCATTTTTCATGGCGATCGACAGCATACAATCACTCGACCGGGGGCTGGAGATACTGAGGATGCTTTCCGAGGAGGGCCGCGTCACCGCCACGGCGGCGGCGGAACGGCTGGGCATCCATCAGAGCTCGGCGTCGCGGCTGTTGTTGTCGCTCCAAAAGGCGGGACTGGTCCGGAAGCCCGATTTCCACAGCTTCGCCGCCGACTTCGGCTTGCTCGCCTTCGCCGGCACGGCGCTGAACGGGTTCCCGGAGGTGCTCGTCGCCGCGGACGCCTGCCGCCGCCTCTCCCAAGAACACGGTTGCGGCGCGGCGGCCGCCACCCTCCACCGCGGCCGCCTGGTCTACCTGGCCTGGATCTCGCCGGATTTCAACACCTTCAAGCTGGTGGACAACTCCCGCTTCCCGATTCAACGCTCCAGCCTCGGCTTGCTGCTGGCCTACCGCCTCGGCGAACAGGAGATGCTGGAGACGCTCGCCGTCAAACTGGAGGAGACGGGCTCGCCCGATCCGCGGGGCGAGGCCGTGGCGCTCCACGCCATGGTCGAACGCAGCGTGAAGGCCGACGGCTTGCTGGACTTGAAGGGCGTCGGCGCGAATTCCTTCAACTACGCCATGGATTTCGAGACGGGCTCGGGCCGTTTCGCCTACGCCCTGTTCTCGGAGCAAGGCGCGCTATCCCCGACGACGGCGAGAACCGTTCTCGCCGCCGCCATCGCGGCGTCCGTGAAAACCCTTGCGGCGAAAGCATAAAACAGGAGTGACTCAGCATGAAGACGGTCAAGCGGAGCGAGGACATCCCGGTCAAGGAATCGGTGGACGTGTTGGTGGTCGGCGGTGGCCCGGCGGGGGTGGCGGCGGCCTTCGCCGCAGCTAGGCTCGGAGCGAAAACGTTGATCGTCGAGCAGTTCAACTGCCTCGGTGGCGTCGCCACCGCCGGAGGGCATGGGCACATTTGCCTCTACGGGCTCGGCGGGCAGGACGTCCGCGTCGTCGGGGGCGTCGCCTACGAGATGGCCGAGCGCGTCGCCAGCATGGGCTACGGCGTCGTCAACAAACATGACGCCGACTTCGAGGTCGAGGGCATGAAGCTGGCCCTGGAACGCATGGCCAGGGAATGCAAGACCGCCATATCCTACCACACGTTCCTCTCCGATATGCTCGTGGAGGACGGGAAGGCCGTCGGCGCCGTCGTCCAGAGCAAAGACGGGCGTTGGGCGATCGAGGCGAAAATGACCGTCGACTGCAGCGGCGACGGCGACGCCTGCGCCCGGGCTGGCTGCCAGTTCGACTACGGCGATGAGCAGACCGGCCACTGCCAGCCCATGACCCTCATGTTCACCATCGGGGGCGTCGACTTCGAGAAAGTCCGCGTCTTCCGCACGGACTACGACATGAAGCAGGTCTGGAAGAAGGCTCAGGACGACGGCTTCATGCGCCCCTTCCAGTCGAAGATCATGGGCTGGTGGTGGACGCCGACCCGGCCCGACCAGATCGGGGTCAACTTCACCCACATCAATTATGTGAGCGCCTTGAAGGCGGCCGACCTCACCGCCGCCACCATCGAGGGCCGCGAGCAGGCCTACGAGACCATCGAAGTCTACCGCAAATACGTCCCGGGCATGGAGAACTGTTATATGGTCTCGACGCCCAATACGGTGGGCATCCGCGAGAGCCGCCGCATAAGAGGGCTGCACACCCTCAGCGCCGACGAGGTGAAGACCCAGGCCCGCTTCGAGGACTCCATCGGCTACGGCAATTTCTTCATCGACATCCATGGCACCGCGGGCCACGGCATGGACGACAAGACCTGGTACCCGCCCGCCGGGTTCAAGTACCAGATTCCGTACCGTCTCTTGGTGCCCCAGACCGTCGACAACCTGCTGGTGGCGGGGCGTTGCGCCAGCGCCAGCCATGTCGCGTTGGGGAGTCTGCGGGTGATGCCGCAATGCGGGGTGATGGGCCAGGCGGCGGGCACGGCGGCGGTCTTGGCGCTCCGGGGCGGGACGCCGCCGCGGCGGCTCGACCCGAAAGACCTCCAGCGCTCGCTCCGCGCCCAGGGCTGCGTCCTCGACGAGGACGACATCGCCCAAGCCAATAAATAAATCCACCACAACCTGGCGAAGCCAGAGAGAATGCGCGGCATCCAGGGAGCCAAGCGTTAGGCTGGCCGCCTCCAGGTCGGAAACCTGGCCACCGGAGGCGACCAATTCTCCGACCTGAACCATTGGATGCGTCGCATCCCCTTGTTGCAAATTTATTTCTCCGAGGCGCCTTATAGCTCAAGGGTGGCGGACACCTTGACGCCGGAGGGACGGCGGAAGTCCGGAGTCGCGAGCTGGGCGCGGAGCTCCCAGCCCTGGGAGCCCTGGTTGACTTTGAAGAGCAGCTGGTTCCAGCCAGGTCGCAAAGTCAGGCCGATGACGTCGTCCTCCGGGGAGGCGCCACGCCAGACCCGGTTTCTCCACAGCTCCTTGCCGTCGTGCCAGATGGCGACGCCGTCGTCGCTGCCGACCAGCAACAACAGCGGCGTCTCCTTTTCGGCGAAGAGGTTGGTGGCCGCATAGCCGACCGCCGAACAGGTGGACGGGAACATTAAGGATTGCCCCGGCTTGACGGAGACGCGCCGCCATTGGATTGCCGCGCCCGCCTTGCCGACATGTTTGGCGGCGAGGTCAAGCTTGCCGTCTGGAGGCAGGAGCAAATCCAAGCCTTTCTGCCCTGGGTCGTCAAACGGCGCCAAACACATCCATTCCAGGAGCTCCGGCAAGGCCACCAGCTTCGGCTTGAGCGCCGTCGCCGGAACCGGGATGGAGCTTTCGAGCAAGCGCAGCGACCACAGATCGAGGCTGCCCGCTGGCTGTCCATCCTTGGCGAGCACATACAGGCCGAACTTCGCTGAACGCCATTCGCCACGGAGGTCGAGCGTCACTGTCCGGCGTTCCAGGCCGCCGCCCAAATCCCAAAGTAGGGACGCGCCGTCCTGGCCGACAATCCGGAAGAGCAGTTTGGCGTTGAAACCCTCCCGCGGCTTGAACGTCACCTCCAGGGCGCTGAAATCCTTCCCGTCGAGTTCAAGTTTCTGGCACAGCGAGGCGGGCGAGCCTTGGGGGGTGAGCCTGAAGGCGTCGCCGTCGGCGGTCACGGCCAGCTTGTCGCAACGCCATCCCAGCAGGGCGTTGGCTTGGCCGGGGCGCCCCAAGAGGTTAAGTCCGACCAGTTTGGGCGGGATGTCGCGGACAGCGGAGGAATGGGCGGCTTGGCCAACGGCGAAACTATGGGTCTCCCCTCGCTTGCCCTCGAACTCGAATTCGCCGAGTTGTTCGCCCAGGAGGCGGGCGTCGTCCAAAGAGTAGACGGCGGTAGGGTTGGGGAGGCGGACGCGGTGGCGGCCGTCGCCGGCACAGTGGACGGAGAGGACGCCGCGGCCGACGGACAGGAAATCGCCGTCCTCCGAGTATATGTGGACGCCAGCGTATTTGGCGATGTTGCGCAGCAGCTTCGCCGGAAGCAGCGGAGCGTAGGAATACACCGACTTCCAACCGGGGAACTCCTTGCATGCCAACCCGGACAGGCGGTGGAAGGGATAGAGATCGAGGGTGGTCTCGCCCAGCGTGAGGGCGTCCGGGTCGTCCACCGCCAGGATGGGGGAGAGGGGGCGGTCCTCGCGGAAATATAGCTCTGGGCCGAAGCCCGCGCAGATCGGATGCGTTCCCGGCAGCATGCGGCAGGCCACCGGCGCCGCGACGAGGGACTCAGGCGTCGGCCTGAGGATGCTGGTCACGGGCTCGTCGGCGAAGCGCAGCCGCATCCCGGTGAGCTCGGACACCGCAGCGGACGAGAGCTGGTCGCCATCGACGATCCCCGGAGCGAAAAGCCAGAGCACGGTGTGGCCGCCCCGCTTGAGCCGGAGCTCGATCTGCCGTTTCTGCTCCGGCGCCAGCTTGACGGGGGACACGATGATGTTCAGCTTGTAGTCGGGTCGTTTCGGGTCGCCAAGGTCGTCGAGCAGATAGCTGTGGCACGGGGCGCCGACCATGGCGAGCTCCTCGTTGACCAGCCTGCTCACGGCGCGGGTGAAGAAATCCAGGGGCGAGAGGCCGCTGAAATCGGCCTTGTCCCGCTTCGCCCCGTAGCCGTTCTGTATCCGCTCGCTGAAGTCTTGGTGGCCAGGGGGGAACTGGAGATAGCAGGCCGGGTCGATGAAGAGGGCGATCTCGGCGACGGGGCGCTCCGGCGACTGGTCGAAGGCGGCGCCGAGCGCATGGGCGCGGCGCAGCTGCTCCATCAAAGCCGGGGCGTCGAACCAGCGCGGGTTGGTGGTGAAGTTCACGACCCATCCCGAGACGCCGTTGGCCGCCCTCCAAGCGGCGACCTTATCGAACAACGCCCCGGCCGCGGCGAAATCGCCGGGGCGCCCGCAGGGGTCGCTGGACAGCGGCGTGCGGACGTCGTCCTCGGACATGAACAGCTTGCCGTGCAGCGGCACCGACTGCAACGCCGTCTGGGAACACCATCCCTCCCCGGGTCCGCGGAAACGGTAGTTGGCGGGGGTAGACACCACGTCCAGGTCAGGGCAGTCGAGCAAGCGCCCCAGGGCCAGATGCCCCTGGAGCTGCTGCGAGTAGTCGTTGAAGTGCATGGAGGAACTCAGCACATAGCCATAGAAACAGCCGGTCACAGCTTTTCCGGCGGAGGCCTCCTTGATGACTTTGGCGAAGTGGGCGACGCTGTCGGCGACCGTCTCGGAGGCGAAAAGGCTGTAGTCGACCACCTTGGCGGAGCTTTTCGGGTCGCGGAACAAGGAGCCGGAGCCGCGGAGCCATTCCACCTTGGACGGGAAGGCCGCGGTGGCGAAACTGGCGGCTGGCGCGCCCCAGGCTTTTCTGAGCTCCGCCTCCGAGCCGTATTTTCTCTTCAGCCATTCCTGGAACGCGGCGTTCGCCGCCGGGCTGGCGTCGTAGGGGGTGAAGTCGCTCCACCAAGCGCCGCGGTAAGTCCATTCCTCCCCGGCCCAGGTGAGGTACCCTATGACCCGGTCGCCATAGGGGCTGGCGGCGACATGCTTGACCAAAGCCTTGAGCGCCTCGCCCGCCTCCTGGCGCCACACGGAGGAGCTTAGCGACTGGATGGGAGCGATGATCCCGGCGATGGAAACCCCGGTTTCAGTGGAGTGCTTCTCCAGCCACCATTTCGGGGCGTTGAGCCCGACCCTGGGGAAGAAGAGGGCGCCGGGATGTTTCTTCGTCGCCTCGCCGAAGCCGCGGTCAAGGGCCGAGAAATCGTAGACCCCCGGCCCTTTCCAGAACTCGTCCAGGCTGTTGAACGTCTGGAACAGCCTGACCCCGGCGGCGAGGAACGAGCCTAGTTCGGCGTCCGAGGGCGGGAAGTGGGTCGCATAGGCATAGCCGGGGTCTGCCTTGCCGTCGATCATCAGCCGCGGCGTCCCGTCGATGGTCTCGACTTTCGCCACGGCCGCCCGGCATGGCGCGGCGGCGGCGAGGCACAGGCAGGCGGTAAGCAACAGTTTCACCACGTTCATTCGTCTATCCCTTTATAGTAGTTGTTAGGCGGGTTCACCACCAAGTTGCCCAAGCCGATGAAGCGGGCGTGCCCATCGACATAGCCGACATTGATCCCGGTGTGCGGGCTGAAGCCCCAGCCGAACCAGAAGGGGATGTCGGTGACGACCGCCTTGCTGGCTTTGCAGTAGACGCTGTTGCGCTCCACGCAGTCGATGTTCCCGTCGCCGTCGCTGTCCATGGCTATTTGCCCGGCGGTGGCGGTCCCCGCATGGTACCAGTAGGATCTGGAGGCCACCAAGCCGCGGGTCATGAGGAACTCTGTGTTGGCGCTGGGAACCCAGGCGCTGCCGTCCCAATACACCAACTTCTTGGCGTTATCGGTCTGGCTGGGGCAGGTGTAGATCCCGGCGGGCACATAACGGTTCTCCATGGCGAGCCCTGGGCCATAGGTGACGAAGCCCGACCTGATGTAGCCGATGTCGGCAGCGAAGACCGGCAGGGGGAAAAAGCCTTGGAAGTCGTTGGCGTAGGAGATGTAGCCCAGCACTTGCTGCCGGATGTTGTTCTGGCAGGAACTGCGCCGGGCGGTCTCCTTGGCCTTGTTCAACGCCGGCAGCAGCAAGCTCGCCAGCAATGCCACTACGCCTATAACCACTAGCAATTCTACTAGCGTAAACATGCCTCTGGTTTTCATCGCCTCATCCTCCGACTGCTTGCTTTGTGTTTGTCTCACCTATCCCGTTCCGGGCGGAGGCCAGCTCGCTGGCCGCCTTGCCTGCGTCGACAACCCCGTCGCGGACCAAGTCCGCCAACGGGGAGAAAGTGTCGCTGATGAAATCGTAGTTGTCCTTCCCGAACCCGATGACCGGCAATGCGTTCCGCAGCATCTCCTGTCCCAGCGCCGCGGTCTTGGGGCTTCGGCTCGTGCCGGCCAGGGGCGTATGCCCGGCCGACGCCGCGACGCCAGCGCAGACCTCGCCCAGCAGGAAGTCCAGGAACTCGGCCGCCAAGCCCGTCAATGGCGAACCTTTAGCCACGGCCAGGAAGTTGGCGGCGTAAAGGTGCCGCCCGCCCGCGGCCGGGAACGGCGCCACGACGCTGTCGCGGGGCCAGCCCCCCTCGAACAACTCCAGAAACACGTCGGAGATGATCAACATGGCGATCCGGTTGGCGCCGTAGGCCTTGTGGAAGCCGCCGGCGTTGACAACCTCCTGGTCGGTGGGGATGCACCCCTTACGGGAACCGATGGCGGCGAGCTCCTCCAAGAAGACGCCGACTTCTGGGCGTCCCCACTCGAAGACGTTGCGGGCTTCGTCGTAGACGGAGCCGCCGGCGCCCATGAGGTAGTTGAACGGGCTCATGCTCGACACCGCCGGGAAGAAGTCCGCCCCCGACTTCCGTTTGTAGGCCGCCAGGGACTTGACCAGCTCGGCGTAATCCCGCCAGCTCAGCTCCCGCCTCGGCAGGGGGCAACCCGCCGCCGCCAGCAATTTCTTGTTCAGCAGCAAGACCGGGAACGAGGCGACGAACGGGACGCCACGGCCCTTGGCCATGGCGCGGAGCCGCTCCGGCAGGCGCCGCTCGTCAAGCCCCGGCAGAGGGGCGGCGACGTCCTCCTCGACGGCGTCGAGCATTTGCCGCTGCCCAAGCTGGAGGATGTCGAAGCCGCCGCCGCCTTCCCGGAGCTTGGCGAGCAACGCCTGGCTGTTACAGCAATATGTCGGGACGACCTTCGACCGGGGGCGCCGCGCCGCGAACGCCTTGAAAACGTCCTCCCACATCCGCCGATGGGCGGGGAGGCCGTCGAGCAGCCCGACTCTCAGCGCGCTGTCTTTGCGGCTGGGGGCGAAAGGGACATAGGCACCGACGTCCAGTCCGGCGATCCCGCCCTCCGCCTCGGCGTCGAACGCCCGCTCCGTGAGGAAGTAGCCGCTACCGCGGCGGCTGCTGAGCTTGCCCGAGGCGCACAAATCCCTCAACGCCCGACGCAAAGGCGCGGCGCTCACGCCATGCCGCACCGTCAGCTCCTCCAAGGTCGGGAGCTTGTCCCCGGCCCGCAAGCCCGCCGCCACGGCGTCAGCGACGATCCGCTCGGTGATTTTCTGGTATAAGAATTTGCCCATAGTCACTATGCATAATTTAATACATCATTCTGTGCATATTATAGGGTGAAACACCGCGTCTGTCAAGGGGGCAAGGGAAAAAGCTCGGGAGAAAAACGCGTCGCCGCCTCGCCAGACCTGCGCTCCGGGGTTATATTGCCGCTTCGAACAACGCCAAACGAGGGCAAAGCGAGATGTGCGGCATACTCTTCCACGTCGGCAAAGAGATCATCGGGCCGGAGCACCCGGCCCTGAAGATCATCGCCCACCGCGGGCCCGACGGCCACGGGGCGGCGTCGTTCCCGCTCGGCGACGGGCTCAATGTCGGCCTCGGACACCGCCGCCTTGCCATCCTCGACCTTTCCGAGAACGGCCGCCAACCCATGACCAGCCCCGACGGCGGCCTCTGCGTCACCTTCAACGGCGAGATCTTCAACTACCTGGAGCTGCGCCGCGAGCTCCAAACCCTCGGCCACAAGTTCCACAGCGACTGCGACACCGAGGTGCTGCTCGCCGCCTACGCCCAATGGGGCGCCGCTTGCTTGAGCCGCCTCAACGGCATGTTCGCCTTCTGCGTCTACGACCAGCGCCGTCGCCTGGCCTTCCTCGCCCGCGACCGCTTCGGCGTCAAACCCCTCTCCTACCACAACGTCCCCGGCGGCTTCACCGCCGTCTCCGAGATCAAGCAGCTCACTCAAATGCCCGGCTTCAAGGGGGCCGTCAACAAGGACAAGCTCTTCCACTACCTCGACTCCGGCGACTTCTGTTACGACAACGAGAACCTCTGGGACGGCGTCTACGAGCTCCCCGGCGGCCATTACCTCGAACTCCCGCTCGACAGCTGGCGCCCCGGCCAAAACGTCGCCCCCAAGCCCTGGTACACCCTTTCCTACGAGCCCAGCTACGGCGGCAGCTTCAAACAGGCCTGCGAGCAATACCTGTACTTGCTCAAGGACTCCATCGAACTGCGGTTGCGTTCCGACGTCCCGGTGGGCTTCCTGCTCTCCGGCGGCCTCGACTCCACCAGCCTGGTCGGCCTCTGCGCCCAGCTGCACCCCGACCGCAAGGAGCTGCTCAAAACCTTCTCCTCCTGCTACGACGAGAAGGCCTTCGACGAGCGCGAGTTCATCATGCCGATGCTCCAGCACGCCGCCATCTCCAGCTCCTTGCACTTCCCCAAGCCCGAGGAGACCTTCGACGCCCTCGACGCCGTCGTCTGGAGCAACGACACCCCCGTCCAACCGCGTTCCACCATCTCCCAGTGGCTGCTCTACCAGCACATCAAGCAGGACAACGACAGCCGCATCGTGATCTTGGAGGGCCAGGGCGCCGACGAGGTGTTCGCCGGCTACGCCGACTTCTTCTGGCCCTTCATGTACGAGCAGCTCAAGGGGCTACGCCTCTTCCCGCTGCTCCGCGAGATGGTGAAAGTTAGGAGCCATTACGGCTACTCCTGGAAAGTGTTCTACCGCAAGTTCCTGCGCACGGTCTTCCCCTCCACGGTGATCCAGCCGCCGAACCCCGCCATCCGCGTCGGCGACTTGCTGGCGCCGGGGGCCGACAGCTCCATCCCGGTGCGCCGCGAGCACTCCACGGTGGCCGAAACCCACCGCGCCCGGATGACCATCCTCAATTACATCCTGCGCAACGTCGACCGCAACTCCATGGCGCACTCGCGGGAGACCCGCGTGCCGTTCCTCGACTATCGGTTGGTGGAGTTCGGCCTGAGTCTACCGTCCCATTTCAAGCTAGGCGGCGGCTACAACAAGCTGGTGAACCGCGAGGCGGTCGGGGGGGTGGTCCCGGAGAAAGTCAGGTGGCGCAAGGACAAACAAGGTTATTCCAGTCCGATCTCGGTCTGGGCGGCGGGCCCGATGCGGCAGCGTTTCGAGGCCGCCCTCGACGAGGCCGCCAAGCTCCCCTTCGTCGACGGCCCGATGGTGCTGCGCGGCTTCGCCGACCACCAGCGCGGCAAGGCGCCATTCGACCCGTTCTGGTGGCGCCTGATCGCCGCGGACAAATGGCTGCGCATGTTCAAAATTAGCGGCTAAGGAATCCCCTCCCGACGCAGGGGGCGCGCTCAGTCCTTGAGCAGGCCGTCAAGCGAATCGGAGTCGGACTGTTTCTTTTCCTTCCCCGTGGCGGAGCTCGTCCGCTCGGGACGCGGCTGGGGCGCGCAGACATAGCCGTTCCGGCTGGAATTGGCGAATTTGAAGCGTTCCGGATTTTTCTCCCGCTCGGTCTTCACCTGCTCGCGGATCGTCATGGTCTCGGGATCTTTGACCGCTTTTTTCAGCATTTTCACCCAGGACTCGATGTTGTCGGCTTTGGCCTTGCGGTATTTCTTCTCCAATTGCTCGTTGGCGTCTTTGACGTCCTGGCGGGCGTCCTCGAACTTGCCCTCGCAGGCCTCCACCGGGTTGTCCTCGAAAATCGCCAGCAACTGCGCCAGCGCTTTCTTGTCGACGTCCTTGTGCTCGCCCCCGTCGCCCCAGAGATCGCGCTCCCAGCTGCGCACCGCCTTCTCATGGAGCAGGTCGATATAGGGGCTGTCGGGGTGTTTGGCCACGAACTGGACGAGGGCCGAGTAGGGGATGTTCTTCTTCAGCGCGCGCTGGTACTGCTTGAACTCCCGGCTGCCCTCGGAGAAGGAACAATAGAAATTGTCCTCGGACTTGCCGGGGCGCAAGCCATGGGGATGGGTGAGGAAGGTCTCGCATTTGAGTTTCTTGAAGTCGGCGTAGGCGGCGGCGTCCTCTTTGGGGACGGCCACCTCGGCCTTGATGGCGGGGATTTTCCAAAGCCCGGCGGGGGTGTCGAGCACCAGTTCCAGGTTGCATTTGCCCGGATCGTCGGGCAGGACGCTCTCGCCGGACTCGCCCGCCAGGAACAACGTGCTGCCCTCGGAGCCGCTGGACGCGCTATTGCAGCGGTAGTCCAACGCCTCTTTGGAGAGCTCTTTGCCGTTGAGCTTGGACTTGTCGGAGAGTTTGACCCTCCAGCGCCGGTCGTCGCTGAGCTTGGTGGCGGCGTCCTGGTCGAAGTGGACGCAGACCTTGACCTCCGCATAGGGGAGGAAGCTGGTGACGGCCTCCCCAGTCCAACTGCAGTCCGACAGGAAGACGCTGACCCCGGCGGGGCAGTCGGCGATTTTACGCTGGCTTTTGGCGTGCGCCGGAACCTGCGCCAACAAACACAGCGCCGCCAACAACGGCGGCATAAGCCTCGTTCTCATCGTATGATCCCCCTTGGTGATGGCGTTCCCACGCCATGTTCTCTCTCCAGGAATATAGGTTCCGTCCCCGCCTGTTTCAAGTCCTGACGCCGACAAGGCGGGGTTGCATTGTACGCTTGAGACAGCATATTATCTCAGCGAAAAGAGGATAAAACGATGAAATCCGCCTGTTGTTTCCGCATCGTCCCGAGTCTTGTGGCATGTTTGTTCATGGGCTCCAGCCTCGCGGCGCTGGCGCAAGCGCCGGAGTTGGCCGCCGCCGTCCCGCCGCCGAAGGCGGTGAAGCGCCTGGTGGTCTGGCCAGTTTACACCGTGCCGCATTTCAAGGTCAAATACGAACTACCCGCCGACTTGCAGGACGTGATCGCCAAAACCGGGGCCAAGTTTTTCTTCGACCCGAAGCTTGAGACCAACGTGGAGGACGTGTCCTTCACCCAAAGCCTGATCTCGCGGTTCGTGGCGAGCCGCAAGTTCGACGTCCTGGACCGCGAGGGGCTGAAGAAGCTCATCAAGGAGATCGACCTGGGCGAGAGCGACTACGGCGACAAGGCGACCGCGGTGCGGGCCGGGCAGATGTGGAACGCCGACTATGTCCTCTCCGCCGTGGTGGAGAACATCCTGTTGAGCTACAGCTCCAAGGAGGTCCCCTACACCGACATCGTCAAGACCAGACTGTTCTGCCGCCTCGACCTGAGTTTCCAGCTCACCGAGGTGAAGACCTCGAAGATCATCAGCGCCAACCAGCTGTCCCTCAACGCCGACTACGGGCTCAGGAACGGCGAGGCGGCCACCCAGACGATGTTCCAAGACCTGCTCAAGCAAAGTTACTCGGACGCCTCGCGCCAGTTGCTCGAGGCGGTCATCGACACGGTGTACCCCGTCAAGGTGGTCGGAGTGGAAGGCTCCGAGGTCTTCATCAACCGCGGGGAGAGCACCCTGGCGGTCGGGGATGTCTTCGGCGTCTACCGCGCCGGCAAGGCGATGGTCGACCCCGACACCGGCGAGAACCTGGGCGTGACCGAGGCCAAGCTCGGGGACGTCGCCATCGTCCGGGTCATGCCGAAAGTGGCGGTGGGCGCGCCCCTGCCGGGACAGCCGCAGTTCACTCCCGTGGTGGGTGACATTTGCCGGGAGGCCCCGGCGTCCGTCGCAAAACGGGCGAACCGGACTAACTGAGGGATGAAAATGAAGCTTCATTATGGTTTTGTGTTGGCGGCGACGTTGTCGCTGGCTCCTGGATGTCAAGTCAACAGCGCCCCGACGCCCGAGACCCAGGCGGCGGCCCAAGCGGCGGCCCAGGCGGCCACCCAAGCCCAGATGTCGGCCCAGGCGGCCGCCGACGCGGCCGCGTTGGCGGCGTTCCAGCCTCCCACCAACACCACGCTCCTCCAGCTTGAGAGCTACAAGGGAAACGCGGTGACGCCGGGAGTCACCCAGATGAACCGCTGGATCGCCATCACCACGGTGGGCGAGACGCGGACCGGCGACCTCTACACCGCGACCGTCCGCGCCGAGAGCGTCTCCGACCAGACCGCCGATTTCGAGTACCGCTTCCTCTGGTTCAAGGACGGCATCCAACCCGTCGAGGAGACCGCCCCCGCCATCTGGAGACGTTTCCGGCTGCATGGCAAGCAGATCAAGGAGTTTAACGGCATCGCCCCGGACAAGCGGGCGAACAGCTTCCGTTTCGAAGTCAGATACATCGCCAACAACTAAGTGGAGTTGCTGATAATGGACAGCCTCAGGCGCTTTTTCATCTCGTCGGCCTTCGTGGGTTGCGCCTTGTGCGCGGCCTCCTGTTACACCAGCGCGCCGTCGCCCGACCCGGCTTTGGCGGCCCAAGCGCAGGTCGACGCCCAAGCCGCGGCTCAGGCCGCCGCCCAGGCCCAGGCCGCCGCCAACGCCAAGCTGGCGGCGCTCAACCCCGCGCCCAACCCCACTGGCAACTACGTCTACGACAACGAGGAGACCCCCAGTCTGGTCACGGACAAGGTGGACTTCTACGACTATGACCTCTTCGTCGGCAAGATCGCCAAATCCATGGTGGAGAACGGCCTGCACGGCTCGAAGAACAAAAAGCCCGTGATCGCCTTCGGCCCCATCAAGAACAACTCCCCGGTGGCGCTGCAGGACCGCATGATCATGACCGACATCCGCAACGCCATCCTCCGCACGGGCCTCGCCTCCTTCACCGGCGCCACCGACGAGATGATGAAAGGCGGCGAATCCGGCACCCTCTACAAGCAGCTGGCCTTCCAGTCCGAATCCGGCCTGGTCGACCCGGCCACCGCCGCCAAGTTCGGCAAGATCGTGGGGGCCGACTACGTCCTCTACGGCGCCTTCTACGACCAATCGGTGGTGACCCCGCAAGTCAAAGAGGTAACGTTCAAAATCCAGCTCGACTTGCTGGAGGTGGAGACCGGCTTGGTCATCTGGGGCGACTCCGCCCGGGTCAAGAAACGCCTGTCCACCGGAAATTGACGGGCCTGTCCATGAGAACACGCGCTGGCTTCGGGCTGTTTTTCATGCTCCTGGCCTTTTGCGCCTCCGCGCAGGTTCCTGGCGGCGAAGATCTCCGGCGGCTTGAGCCCTACTGGTGGGGCGCGCCCAAGAACGACGACCAGTTCAACCTCTACGTCAAAGCCAGCTCCACCGGCTGTTGGTCGGAGGAGGCGGCGCGGCAGGCGGCGTACGACGCGGCCTTGGGGCAGTTCGCCAAACGCGTCGCCGCCTCGGTCAAGGTCGGCGACGTCGACGGTCGCTTGACGCGGATCCGCTCCGCCGTCGGCCTCCGCAACACCAAGGTCGAGTTCGAAAAGACCGTCATGGCCAACGGCTCCTGGCATTCCTGGGCGTTGGTCGCCTACCCCCGCGACGAGGCCGACAAGCTCGCCGCGCTGATTGACCAGTCCGTCCGCGAGGCGGAACCGCTGCTAAAGGGGCTCCGCGCCGCGATGGAACGCCACGCCTATCTGCGCGCCACCCGCCTTGTCGGCGAGCTGGAACGCCTCCAGTTCATCGGCGACGGCCAGCTCGACCAAGCCCACAAGCTCCAAGCCCAAATCCCCGTCCCTATCCCGCAGCTCGACCAATTGCGCGAACGCTTCGAGGGCAAGTCGCTGGCGCTACTATGCTATTCCCAAGACGACGGCCAATTGTTCCCCTACCAAGCCGCCTTGGTCGACCGGATGAACGCCCTGCACCTCAAGACGGTGTCGCTGGACACCCCCGAGCGCTCCGACGCCGCCGCCTGCGCCGCCGCCAAGGCGCGGCAGGCCGACTATCTCCTGGTCATGAAGTTGAAAGTTCAAAATGATTTCAAGCCCGCCCCCGCCTCCGACCATGCCGTTTGCCTCGTCGGCTGCCAATGGCAGCTCTTCGGAGCGTCCAGCGGCGCGGCGCTCGGCGGCGGCGCCTTGCAGACGATCTGGACGGCGAGCCATCCGGAGGCCGCCAAGCTGGCCGCCATCGTGGGGGTGAACGTGTTGCTCAACAAAAAAATGGCCGAGGCCATCCAATGGCCCGCCGGAGGCGAATGATATGAGATCAAACCATGCCCGCGCGTTGCCGCCGCTGCTTTTCGCCCTGGCCTTTAGTTTCGCGGCCCGCGGCGCCGACTCGCTGGGCTTGCCAGCGGACTACGCCGCGGTCGTGACCCCCTGCGAGGCGTCCGTCGCCGTGGCGGCGGTCAACGACCCGATCCCCTGCGACGACGAGGCCTACGCCTTGCAGAACTATCTCCAACGACAAGGAGTGTTCTATGACGTCGTCCTGGCCGCGCCGGACGATATCACCAAATACCACGGCTGCGACGCGGTCGTGTCCGGGACGATCGCCGTCTCCGCGCCGCAGACCCAGGCCGACGGCCCGGGGGCGCTGGTCTCCGTCGGGACGTTCGGCTTCTACTATCTGCTGGGCTTCGGCTACAAGACCCAGTCAGTCAAGGTGGACTACCGTTTCGACGTGGTCTACCCGGGCTCGGGCTTGAGGAAGCAGTACGCCTTCTCAGACGTCCGGAGCTATTGCTATGGCATCTACGGCCCGGCCATGGACGTGATGACCAAGCCGCAACTTTATGACCCGGGCTGGGCCGAGCTGCTCTACCTCCTCTGCCGCGATCTCAAAAAGGAAGGGGCTGGCAAATGAAGACGCTCCATGTCCTGTTGACGTTGCCCCTAGCCGCCCTTTGCTGCCAGGCCTCGCCCCCTTATGTCGAACGCCAGCCCTTGCTCGCCGCCGGGCAGCACCTGCAAGTCCAGGCCATGGCGTTGGACGACCTGAACGCTATGGGACAGTTCGGCGCGGCCGGCGAGATCGGCCCCCTCACCAGCTCGGCGACCTACACCTACGACACCACCTACATGCACAACATGGAGATGGCCAGCGGCATCGTCCCGCTAGCCTATCGCGACCTAGCGCTCTCCGCCTTCGCCATGGGCCGCTACACCGACGCCATCCACGGGGCGCTCAAGTCCATCGAGCAGGCGAAACTCTACTACCAGGGCGACGCCTGGCTGGTGTCCCGCGCCTTGAACCTCGAGGACAACTCGCGCGTCCTCTATCAGAGCTACCTCAAACTCGGCAACCTCGCCGAGGCGGCCCGCTACCACCGGCAGTTCCTGATCGTCTCCGAGCTGGTCAACTCCGACGCCTTCAAGTTCCTGGATCTGGAGCTCATCTGCCTGCGCATGACTTCGCTCAAAGAGCTGTCCAACTATCTCGACAAGCACCATTGGAGCAACTGCACCCAGTTTTGGGTGACGGCGGCGACGACGGCCGCGGCGATCGCGCTGTCCTCGCAAGGGCACCACGAGGCCGCCGCGGCGGTGATCGCCACCGGCGCGTCGGTCGTGCTGGCGGTGGAGTACTACAAAATCCAACTGAAGGCGCAGCACAGTTTCAACGTGGCGCAGCTCATGACCGAGTTCGCGACCATGGCCAACTTGCCGCCCCCCTCGCCGCAAGACATCGAGCGACTCAAGCGCTCGACCAATTTCTACCACCTGGCCATGGCCCGCGACTCCACCAACGCCGTCGACAAGGCCCAACTCCAAAGCCTCGCCGCCACCGTCACCCAATGCGTCGACGGCCTCGACGAGGTGAAAGACGCCGACGGCAACTATCACATCACCGGCGACCTGCCCGCCTTGCTGGCCTACTCCATGCGCCTCGACGAGGTGCCGCTGTCCCTGCCCCCGCCCGCGAAACGCCAGGACGTGTTCCTGGACAAATACTTGAGCCCCAGCTTGTTCCGGATGTCCGGACTGCGGATGACCCCGGAGGAGGCCGCGTTGCTCAAAGACGCCATCGGCGACGGAAAATCCAAGGAGCTCGTGCTCGACCTGCGCACCGAGAAGGGCCGCGAGTTGATGCGCGCCATCGACAGGATCAAACGCAAAGCGAAGGAGGGTCAAGCATGGGCCTCATCATTGTGAAGCGCTGGGCGTTCGCCGTGGCCTTGGCGTGGCTGGCCGCCGGCTGCGGTGGCGGCAACACCTACAACTGGCCGTCGGACGCGACGTTCCAAGGCCGCTGGCAGACCAATTCCGTCATCGGAGTGGAGATGGTCAACGACCTCAACGGCTTCAACTTCGCCGACCTCGTCCAAGACGAGCTCGCCCGCCTGGGCGTCTTCTCCGAGGTCTATCCCACCCATGACTTGGCCGACCCAAGATGCGACTTCGTCGTCCGGGGCAATTTCTCCTATTATCTGGTGGGCACGCACAACAGCGGCTACTACAGCTCCGTCTACCTGTTCATGTTCCCCGCCGCCTTCGGGCTCCCGATCCAGCACATGGACGGCGACCTCACCGCCCGCTTCGAGGTCTTCAACAAAGGGACGCTCGCGGGCAACTACAAATACGACGACGCGTTCTGGCGCGAGAACAGCGTCTACACCTACGGCATGGGGCCGGACGCGGACTACGAGCTGCGCCTGGCGGCCCGGCTCTTCGCCCAGGACTTCCTCCGCGACTTCTACCCCGCCAAGGAGGCTGCGCTAAAATGACCAGGATCACCGGTGTTTTTCTCATGTTTTGTGTTTGTCGCTGCTTCGCCCAGGACCCGATGCAACTTGGCGACAATAGTTTCGCCCAGGGCGACTTCGCCACGGCCAGACAGTTCTACCGCCAAGTGGAAGCCCAGGAGAAGGCGCGGTCCGTCGCCCCCGCCTGGACGCCCTACACCGTCATGGACCAGCAGAACCGCCAGATTGCCCTGGGCAAATACGCCTACCTCTACGACGCCCCCCGGACGGCGGCGGCCCTCTGCAAGATCGCCCGGACCTACGCCAACGAGCGGCAGCCGGACAAGGCGTTGTACTATTACGCCTACTACCTCAAGTTCTGCGGCCGCAACGGCGTCGACTGCGAAGCCCAATACAAGGAGATCGAGGACTATGCCCGCCAACAGGGGAAAAAGGCCGATAGCCAGTGGTTCAAGGATTTGCGCAAAAAGTGAGTGGGTTTTAGCCCTGCTGGCCGTCATGATTCTGGGCGGTTGCGTGATGGGCGGCGGCCCCGCCGTCGTCGCCACCGCCGCGCCGGACATCTCCCAGGGGCTGGCCTTGTCCGACCAGGGACGTTATCTGGAAGCCTACAATTTCTACCGCGAGATCGCCAAGGTCTACCCCAACTACGGGGTCTACGCCGCCACCGCGAGGCAAAAGGCGTTCGAGCAAATGGCCGACCAGGCCGCGGACTGTCTGGACCGCGGCGACCTGAACGGCTTTTTGGTGGAGATGCGGAACGCGGGGCAGCTCAAGCCCAACCCGAAGACGCGGCTGATCGTCAACATGGTCGATAGCTGCCGCAGGAACGGCATCTCCGACCCGGCGATCATCGCCCAGCTCCGCGAGCCGGAGCCCGCCGCGCCGTCCGCGGACCGCCCCTACATCGTGGTTTACGAGCTCGCTGCCCAGTCCGGGTTGCCGCAGGAGCTAATGGGGCCGCTGACCGACACGGTCCGCTCGGCGTTGCTCAACAGCCGGAAATACCGGGTGGTGGACCGCGAGCACATGGCGCAAGTCATGAAGGAGCTGGAGCACGCCAGCGAGTCGATGGTGGAGTCGACCGACGCGGCCGTCGAGTTCGGCCAGGCGATGAACGCCCAGAAGATCATGGTCGGGAGCGTGGCGTGGATCGGCGGCAAATACCAATTGGTGTTGAAAGTCGTGGACGTCGCCACCTCCGTGACCGACGCCAGCGTCGACGTGCGTCAGGAAGGCAATCCCGACGTCCTCTTCGACATGGCGCGCCGCGCCGTCGCCGAGCTCGGCAAGCGCTGAGTTTTCGTTACGATTCACGTAGGGCGACGTTCTTGAGGGGGGAAACTTCTGAAGAAGGCTTCGCCTCCATGCCTAGCGACGTCATCAAATGTTTCGTGTTGTTGATCTCCCTCGCCGCCGCCCCACACCACGCCTTCCGCATGTGCCACTACTGTATATATACAGCATATAGAGTTGGTGGCGCATCAGAAACGAATAGCCCTGAGGGCGAGACCGCTTGCCCTCGTTTTCTCCCTTTTCCCAGAAAGCCTCATTGACAAAGCGGCGCCGTTGCGCTATACTAGTGATATACAACTGAAATGGCTCCGCTATGATAAACGTCGGTTTGGAGTTCAAATACACCAGCATCGCCAGGGAGCTGGAACGCTTCGTGGCCGAGGCGCGACAGGGGGCGAAGCTGCCTTCGGAGCGGGAGCTTGGCCGCCTTTTCAACTGCAACGTGCTGACCGTCCGGAAAGCCTTGGCGCCGCTCGCCAACGCGGGGAGGATCGTCAAGCAAGCGGGCCGCGGCTCCTTTGTCGCGGCGCCCGCCACGCCGCCGCCGGTGGCGAGGGATCCGCAGCGGCTGGGCCTGCTCATCCATCAAGAGAGCGACTTCTACGCCATGAACGTGGTGCGCGGCGCCAACGCCAGCGCCGCGGCGCATGGCGTGGAGATTCGCGCGCGTTGGATCAAGAACCTCCAGGAGGATGCGGAACGGGCCGTCGCCATCCTGGTCTCCGAGGCCTGTTCGGCGGTCATTTTGCCATGGTTCCCGCTGGCGCAGACTGCCGCCGTGGCCGATCTCATCCGCAAGTCCCCCCTGCCGGTGAGCGTGCCGTTCCTGCTCCCCGGCTTGGAGGACAACTGCTTCGAGATACCCTCCCTGTTCGGACGGGGCACCCACACCCAGACTGAGGCAGCCTGCGAATACCTGCGTCTGCTGGGGGACGAGGCCATCGCGCTGGTCGGCCCGGACAGCGTCGAGGACGCCATCATGCAAGCGCGGCTCTCCGCCTATTCGCGTTTCGTCTTCAGGCATGGCATGGAGAACGTCTCCTGCCCCGTCGGGTCCGACTCGGCGGCGATGGACGCACTCGCCGCCAGCTTCGCCAAACGCCCCGGACGCCTGTCCGTCTTCTGTCATGACGACCTCCATGCGTCCCGCCTCATGACCGCGATGCACAAGCTGGGGCTCTCCGCCCCGGACGACTACCGCGTGCTCGGCTGCAACAACAGCAACGAGGCGAAATTCACCGACCCGCCGCTCAGCAGCGTCTTCGACGACGCGGCCTATCCTGGCGAGGCTCTCGTGCGCAACGCCCTTGGGCTCGCCAGCGGGACGCCCGACCAGTCTGAGCAAGGCCCGGCCCACCATCTCATGCTCAGACGTTCCTGCGGCGGCGCGGCGCTGTTGCCGGAGCTGCAAAGATCCTTGGCCAGCAATCCCCTAATCTTGGAGGTGGAAAAATGAGACGCGAGCGCGCTCGAAGATTCACACTCATCGAGCTATTGGTGGTTATTGCCATCATCGGGATTTTGTCGAGCTTGCTGCTCCCCGCCCTGTCCCGGGCCAAGAGCACGTCTTACCGCGTGCTCTGCGGCGGCAACCTCCGCCAGGTGTCGACCGTGCTGTTCTGCTACGCCGGGGACTATGGCGACTGGATACCCAACGCCGTGAGCTACGCCTTCGACTACAGCGGCTTCTCGCATGGCTATTGGGGCGGCATCATCAAGGACTCCTACATCGGCAACGACACTGGCTTCTGGAGGATCATGCACTGCCCCTACGCCCCGGGCGTCGGGCCGGCCGTCACCAGCAACAACAGCGCCTACACCTACGGGATGCGCTACTACCTCAGCGGCTCTTTTCCTGACGCCTACCTGCGACTCAGCAGGGGCTCCAGCCGCAAGGGACTGTCCCTGTGGACGAGCGCCAGTTCCTATCCCCTCGTCGGGGACTCGCTCAAGCTGGAGTCCGGCACCACGCCCGTGCAATACGCCGCCCTCGACGGGGGGCGCCTACACATTCGGCATTCCCTTGGCGCAGTCCTGCTCTTCGTCGACGGCCATGCGGCCTATATGACCGGCGCCGAGATCTCCTCCGCCAATTACGGCCCCTCCTTCGGCGTAACCATCACTGGCAAACCTTAAACCCCCTCACCCAAAGGACAGTCCATGCGTCTGATGTTCAAAACCTGTTTCGCCACCGTCCTCTCCTTCCTCGCTCTCGCCGCCAACTGTCAGGACCGCGTCCTCCACAGCTTCGACCGCAGCCCCGACGGTTGGTGGACCTATTCCCACGCCGCCACCGCCCAGGTCACCCAGGGCAAGGACGAGGGCAACGGCCATCCCGGCTTCCTCCAGCTCGATTTCGGCTACGCCGCCGCCGGGCTCAGCTACCTTGGAGCCGGCGTCAACACGCAAGGGGTAACGCCGACGGCGGGCGGTCTTTCACTTTACCTCAAAAGCGACAAGCCCGTCTCGGTCAGACTGGAGCTGCGGGACGGAAAGGAGACGTACTCCTGCTCGCTCTCCGGGGTCGATCCTTCCTGGCGTAAGTTCTCCATCCCTTTCGCCGCGTTTGGCCCCGGGATTGACTACGCCAAGATCAAACAGCTGGTTGTCGTCCCCGGAAAAACCGACGCCGCGCCCCATTCCCTCGGCGTCGACGAAGTGACGCTGCTCCAAACCCCGCCCTCGTTGCCCAAAGCCCAGAGCTTCGAGTTCGCCGGCAACGCTCCGCCCGGAAGCGAAATCCTCCTTTTCGCGGACGACTCCTTCACTGTCCTCGCCTCGGTCCTGGTCGACCAGAAAGGCCATTACCGCATCGGCGGCGCGCTGCCCCCACCATCATACGCCGTGACGCCGGAGCTCCCCGCCCCGCTTCCCCGCAGACTTTTCCTGACGGCCATGGCCGACGGCCATCTAGCCGCAACGAAGGCGGTCGACACCCGGGGGGCGGCGGGTCTCGACTTTAAGCTCACACCCTGGACCACCGTCCGGACGAGCGGCGCCCTGCCACGCGCCCCCATCTTCACGCCTGTGCCCAAAGAGCTTTTCGGTATCAATCTCGGAATCTGGACTGTCGACGCCGTCCTGGGCGACAAGGAACTGCAGGCCGCCATGCGCGAGGCGGGCATAAGCCTCATCCGTTTCCCGGGCGGCGGCCGCAGCGACGAGCAGCTCTGGACACGGGACAACTCCAAGCCATGGTATGACGCACCACCGGAGAAAGGCTACTCCGGCTATTTGACGCCAGCGCATCTCGACAAGTTCATCGCGGTCTGCGCGGCGGTGAGCGCCACACCGTTTTTCACCGTCAACGGCAGGAGCCGCAACGCGGAGCTCGCCGCCGACATCGTCCGCTATGCCAATGTCGAGCGGAAATATGCCATCCCCTACTGGGAAATCGGCAACGAGCCGGAAGGCTGGTACGGCTGGGAGCACAGCTATGCCTTTGGCGAGAAAGTGGCCTCCGGCTACATCGATACCTACAAGCGCTTCCAGCCGGCCATGAAAGCTGTCGATCCCTCCATCAAATGCGCGGGGCCGTGCTCGGCCAACCGGGACTATTACGACCCCGTCGTCAAAAACTTCCTGGCTGCCTGCGCCAAGACCACCGACGTGGTAGCGGTGCACCGCTACCCCCAGGACGACGACGACCCGCAATTCCATTTCGACAACGCCACGCTCCTCCAGACGCCCGGCGAATGGGGTGAAATCATCAGAACGTTGTCCGCTTGGTCGCAGGCGGGCGGCGGCGTGGCCAAACCGCTGGTGGCGGTCACCGAATGGAACACCTCCTTCCTTCATCCAGGGCAGCGGACGGTCGGACTGGTCGGGGCGCTCTGGACCTTGGGAAACTTGGCGGAAATGGCCTTGGGCGGCGTCGACATCGGCTGCTTCTGGTGCCTGGACAACGCCAACTACAGCATGTTCGTCCATCGGGACGGCGCCTTGGTCAAGCGTCCAGCCTTCCATGCCTTCAAGCTGATGAGCTCCGCGTTCGGTGACGGCATCTGCCGCGGCGTCAGCACCGACCCGCTGCTCAAGGTCTATATCGGGGAGTCGGACCGCTCCCGCCATGCGATGCTCCTCAACAACTCGCCAGACAAGTGCTTCGAGGTGGAGCTCTCCGGGTTTGGCCAGCTCCCGAAAAACTGGGATTTCGCCTGCCGGTTGTTGGATGTCTCCAGACGTTTCGACGCCTTCGACGGAGCGGTGGTGACCCCCGCCGGATGCGCCACGCTAAAGGTGCCGCCCCTCTCAGCCCTCTGCGTCGCTTTACCGCCTCGTTGAGGAGAGGCTTGGAGAAAAACGAGAATCTTTTAACGCGCATGTTCCGCCTCTCCATAGTCATGTTCATTGCAGCAGCAACAACATTCCCTGCCCCGGCTCAAGCGTCAGTTCCGCGCCGATGTCCGCCTCGAAGGGACGCTGCAAACCTTCTATCGGCGGCGCGCTGATGGTGGAGAAACGCCCGCTGGCGGCTAGTTTGCCGTAATCAATCTCCAGTTTGATTTTTCGGGGCGACGCCTCCCAACTCGCCAGGGCGACAAGCGTTTTCCCGCCGCTGACATACGTTGTCGCCAAACTCCAAGACGAGCTGGTTTTCACCGGGTTGCGGTCATCCCAATACCCCAGCATCTCCACCGTCCCGACGCCGAAGCCGCTTAAAAAGCGCCAGAGCGGCCGCGGGTCCTTGCCGCCGCCCGCGCGGTCGGTCATGCCGTAGATCATGCCTCGCCATGGATTGCTGGTCCCCCCGAGCATCTCGCTCATCAGCCCGAACGGCAACCCCGAGATCTCCGTCAACCAGTAATTGGGGTTGGTCGTGGCATAGTCGAACCCTTCGCCCAGCCACAACCGGCTGAAATACGGCAAGCTAGGAAAGTCGCGGCAAATCACGGAGGAGAAGCCGAAAGAGTCTCCATAACTCGCATGGAAAGGATTCCAGGCGTGGAAATCAATGATCGGACGTTCAACGCCATGTCGAGCGAAGATTTTCAGCATTCGTTGCAGCCCCGTTCTGCTCAGCGAACAGTCGTCAAGGTAAAGGCCGTCCAGCTTACATTCGCCGAGGAGGTAATTCAATCCCTCAAGATAGAAGTTTTCAAGCCTGCCATGCGGCGTTGTTATCACCGAGAGGTCAAGCAGACCGCAGGCGAGCGGCTGCCTCCAAGCGGGCAGGAAGTTCTCGCGCAAATGTTCGACTAGCCACGGATGCGGTCCTTTGCGGTTCGTGACGGGCCGCGACTCGGCGCCCGGTCCAGGGAAAACAATTTCGCCCCCCATACTGAAAAACGCCCAGAACTCGGGGATGTGAATGGTCAGTTCCCGCGCCGTGTAGTACAAGCAAACTTTGAATCCGGCGGCGCGCGTCTTCTCCACAAACTCCTTGAGCTTGTCAAACGAGTATGACGAGTAAGGATAGTTGATGATCGGGTTGCATTCCTGCGCATGATGTATGGCGACGACGGTGATTTTCTCGTCCCGCATCTTTTGATAGTCAAAATCCTGGGGGATGTAGCCCAAATGGTATATTCTTTCTTCCCAGTGCTGTCGCGGGAGAGCGGGTTTGAACGGCGTTGTCCAGAGCTCGAAGCCGAACTCCAATTCCGCTCCGGCCTCGAGGGTCCTCGCGCCGGAGAACGCGGCGGCTTTCACACAGTTTCCGGCCTCGTCGAGCCGGATTCCGCCCCGTCCGGAATTATGCCAGGCGTCCGGCAGACGCAGTTTGCCGAAATTGTAATAGCAGTTCACCAACGGCTGGCGGTAAGCGCTGTCGCGCAATTGGATTTTCAGCCCGGCGTCCACGGCTCCCAGCCAATAGCCGTCCTGCGAACACGAGTCGTTCCATTTCCAGAAAACCGTGTCCGGACGCTTGCCCCCCTCCCAGCCGAGCCCCATGAAATATTCGGCGGCGTCCGTCGCGTGGAAAAGCTCCAGCCGCACATCCTTTATCCTCATTTGGCGTTTGGCTTTTATGGTTACCGTGTACGCCATATAGCCGTCGCATTCGACGGCCCCGGCGCAGGACAGCTCCGCGTTTTCCCCGCAGAGGGCGGAGGAGCTCCACTCGGCGCGGCTTTCGGTCGCCTTGGAAAAGCTCATGTTCACGGCGTTATACTCCTTGGCGCCGTCCTCCTCCTCAAGAACAAGGCGGAAGGGAGCGGCCAGCAGCGCTTTCGGCTTTTCCCCGATCGAAGTGTTGCCGTTTTCAAAGAAGGAGCTGATTTGCCGCGGCAGCCCGGACGGCGCGAGCTCGATCATCCGCCCAAGGACGCGGATCGCGCGGCCTTCGATTTTCAGCGGGGTAAAAGGCGCGCAAGGTTTTTCGTCGATGCCGATAGCGGAGTTGAGCCAACGCAAACGGGCGAGGCGGCGTTCCTCGCCATCGCCGTGGTCGCATAAAACTTCGCCGCCCACCTTCAAAGCGACGCCCACTTCAACGGGCGGCAAACCATCGCAACGCAGCAAGACCGAGCCGCGGAACAGCCCCGCCGCCTCGGACGGGATTTGAACGCCGATCCACAGCGGCTGGACGCGGTTCGGTTCAACGGTCAGGGCTTTGGTGAAAGGGCGCCCCTGGAAATCGTTGCCGCCCAAGTTGAAACAAGTGAAGTTCACCGCGGGGATCGCCATGTTGTCGCAGTTCAACGCGCGGTATTCAAGGCGGAGGTTTTCCAGCGTGTCGCCGCCGGCGAGAACCGCGAGCTGGAAAACAAAGAACTCGCCGGGGTTGGCGTTCCCCTCGAAATGGCCCAAATGCTTGTCCGCCGCCTTTAGCCAATGCGCGGGCGGGGCGTCAAAACGCCTGACGGCATTCTCCCTGGTCTCGCCGAAAACGTGGAAGGCCCCCCGATTATCCTCGCGAAACTGCGCCAACGCGTCCGGCGAGCAAAGCTCCTCCATGACGCTTGAGGCGAAAAACTCATGTTCCCCGCTTTTGAAATTCACTTGCGCGTCGCAAGAGGTTTCGACGGGAATATTTTGCTCCGCAGTATTGCCAGCCATAATCAAAACTCCGCTTTTAAATGTTCAATACTGCAATTATATTTTAAAACTAGCTGAATGGCAACAGAGAGGCGGCCATTTAAAATGTCCAATACTCCAAAAATAATATCCAATTCCGTTTTGTCTGGCAAGATTGAACACCTAGCATACGTGGATTTGAGGCGCGAGGCGCCCGAGGGTTGTTCACCGCTGGAGCGACTGGAGATACATGGAGGAGGGCGGGCGCGTGTTTTCGCCCCGTACCGTCTTGAGCGCGACGGCGGAACGGAATTCCGGCATTACTCGATCATCTGCGTCATCGAGGGCGATTTGCGGCTTGAGGCGAATGGCGCGGAGTATGAGCTTAAGCCGGGTTACACCGCCGTGATACCCTCGTGGTTTGACCGGCGCTTGTCGTTGCGTTCAGGGGAGGTTTACGACCACCTGTTTTTTATAATCAAAGAGCTCCGACGACTACCTCAGGAAAACGAGAGGATCATAATCCGCAAGACTGAAAACACCCGGCACATGGAGAACATCATGGCGTTGCACGCCCAATATGCGCATGATGACTCGCCGCGCGGGGCCGGGATCAAGAGGGACTGCGCGGAAATTCTACGGAGCTTGTTCCGCGAGGAGCTGGACTATCTTTTTTCGGCGAACGGCGGCGGCGGCGACGCCAAGGAGCGTTTTGACGCCGTATGGAAAGACGCCGGCGCCAGTCCGGCGAAGAATTGGACCGTGGAGGAGCTTGCCGGCAAGGCCGGAGTCTCGGTGTCGCAATTTTTCGCGCTTTGCCATAGACTACGGGGCAAGACGCCCGGCAACATCCTGTTGGACATAAAAATAGGCAAGGCGAAGGAGATCCTCGCCGCCTCCGATTACAAGCTTGATGTCATCGCCGAATATTTAGGCTACTCCAGCGCGGCGGCTTTCTCGAAGGTTTTCCTCAAACACAGCGGCCTGCGTCCTGGACGCTTCCGCAAAAACAACGCCGGTTGATTCCAAAATGCGGAGCCGAGGGGGCGGCGTCCCTCTTCCCCTATTCGATGACGATCTCATACTTGCGCAGCAACCCGGCCAGCTCCTGCAAGGAGAATTTGGCTTTCCTGAGCGTGTTCATCTCCGGGTCGATGGAATAGTTGACGGCCGTCAGGAAATCCGCCTCCTTCAGCGTGGTGCGGTAGAACACCGCCCCCGCCAAGTTCACACGGTCGAATTTCGCCTTGGACAAATCGGTCTCCGAGAAATCGACGTTCCGGAGCGAGCTGTTCACGAACGGCGTTTTCGCCATCTTCTTCCTGGCGAACGAGGCGTAGTCCAACATGCAGTCCTCGAATTTGACGGCGAACAGCAAACTGACGCACTCGCTGAAATTCACGCCCAACAACTTGCACCCCTTGAAGTCGACGCCATTCATTTGACATTGAGCCAGCTTCGTCATCGACAGGTTGCAGTTGGCGAAAACGCAGTCCATGAATTTGCCGCCCACGAGGATGGCGTCGAAAAAATCGCAGCCAGCGAACGAGCAGCGGTAAAACTCCCGGTCGGCCAACTCCTTCCCTGTGTAAACAATGTTGCTAAAGGACTCGTCCTCGCAAGTTTCGCTGGTCATTCGCCTCCTTCTCGGACAATTCGGATCGAAAGTAATATAGGGTAGGGCGAAGGCAAGTCAAGCATGAAACCCCGGCGCCGCGACGTCCGGCAACGGGAACGACGCGACGTTGTCCGTTCCGTCCCTTGAATTTCGCCATCAACTAGATATGTTATTTTTCCGAATATGAAACACAGACGAGGTATGGAAACATGGGAATGACGATCACCGAGATGATCCTGGCCCACGCGTCGCGTCGGGAGCGCGTCTCTCCGGGCGACAACATTTGGGTCAGCGCCGACATTTTGATGACGCACGACGTTTGCGGTCCGGGGACCATCGGGGTGCTCCGCCGCGAGTTCGGAGCGGACGCCAAGGTCTGGGACGCCGAGAAGGTCGTGCTGATCCCCGACCACTACATCTACACCGCCGACGAGAAATGCCACCGCAACGTGGACACGCTCCGCGAGTTCGCCAAGCAGCAGGGCATCAAGTACTTCTATGATCCCGGCACCGAGTCCTACTCGGGCGTCTGCCACGTCACCTTGCCGGAGAAGGGGCATACCCGCCCGGGCGAGGTGCTTTTCGGCACCGACTCGCACACCTGCACCCACGGGGCGTTCGGCGAGTTCGCCACCGGGATCGGCAACACCGACGCCGGCTTCGTCATGGGCACCGGCAAGTTGTTGCTCAAGGTCCCCGCCAGCATGAAGTTCGTGATCGACGGCAAGCTCCCAAAAGGGGTCGTGGCCAAGGACGTCATCCTGCGGATCATCGGCGACCTCGGGGTCGACGGCGCCACCTATTGCGCCATGGAGTTCGCCGGGACCGCCATCGACGCCATGGACATGGACGAGCGCATGACCATCTGCAACATGGCCATCGAGGCCGGCGCCAAGAACGGCATCATCGCCCCCGACGCCAAGACCATCGCCTACGTCAAGGCCCGGACCGACAAGCCGTTCCAATGTTTCCACAGCGACGCCGACGCCAGCTACCTGTCCTTCCGCCACTACCGGGCCGAGGATCTCGAGCCGGTGGTCGCCATGCCGTTCCTGCCGGACAACGTCTCGAAGGTGTCCGCGCTGCAAGGCCACAAGATCGACCGGGTCTACATCGGCAGCTGCACCGGCGGCAAGGTCGCCGACTTCATCCAGGCGGCCAGCGTCCTGAAGGGCCGCAAGGTCAAGCTCGACGTCTTCCTGGTCCCCGCCACGGTGGAGGTGGACCACGCGCTCGACACCGAGAAGATCGACGGGCGGACGTTGCGGCAGATCTTCGCCGACGCCGGCTGTCAGCAGCCCGCCCCGCCGTCCTGCGCCGCCTGCCTCGGCGGGCCGGTCGACACCTACGGGCGTTGCAACCATGGCGAAGTTTGCGTCAGCACCACCAACCGCAACTTCCCCGGGCGCATGGGCTCGGCCGACTCCGCCACCATCTTGGCGTCGCCCCTGACCGCCGCGGCCTCCGCGGTCGCCGGAGTCCTCGCCGACCCGCGGCAGTACCTGTGACAACCCGAAGCATGGAGCCCAGACAAACATGTCCGAGAACGTGATACGTGGGAAGGCGTTCGTGGTCGGCGACAACATCGACACCGACCAGATCATCCCCGCCCAATACCTCAATTTGGTCCCGACCATCCCGGAGGAGTACCGGAAACTGGGCTCCCACGCCCTCTGCGGCTTGCCCGTGGAGAGCAACCCGGAGCGTTTCGTCGCTCCGGGCCAGGAGGGCTCGGTCTACCGGATCATCGTCGGCGGCAGGAACTTCGGTTGCGGCTCCAGCCGCGAGCACGCCCCCATCAGCCTGGGCGCCTCCGGGGCCAAGGCGGTCGTGGCCGAGTCCTTCGCCCGCATCTTCTTCCGCAACTGCGTCGCCACCGGCGAGATCTACCCGGTCGAATCCGAGGCGCCGTTGGCCGCCCACTTCAAGACCGGCGACGAGGCCGAGCTGGACGTCGAAGCCGGCGTCCTGCGCAACGCGCGCAGCGGCGAGAGCTTCAAGATCAAGCCGCTCGGCGACGTCAAGGAAGTGGTCGAGGCGGGCGGGATCTTCGCCTACGCCCGTTCCAAAGGGATGATCAGCTCTTAATGGGAGCGGCTTATGCTCGGGAAGGCCGCCAAGACGCGGGCCGCGGTGTTCGGTGGGACGTTCGACCCGCCGCACCAGGGCCATGTCCGTTTGGCGGCCGCCGTCCTGGAGCGACGCCGCGCCGACAAGGTGATTTTCGTGCCGGCCGCCAGCCCGCCGCACAAGCCGGGGACGCCCATCACCGCGTTCCACCACCGCCTGGCCATGCTGGAGCTGGCGCTGGAGGGCTTCGAGGGGAAGATCGTCAGCGACTTGGAGTTTCGTCGGCTCCCGGAGCCGTCCTACACCATCGTGACCATGCGCGCGCTAGCCAGGCTATATCCGGATTTCGAGCTGGCGCTGCTCATCGGTGGCGACAGCTTGCGCAGCCTCCACACCTGGAGGGAGGCCGAGGCCTTGGCCAGGGATTTCGCCGTCATCTCCTATCCGCGTCCCGGCGAGTCGCCGCGCCCCGGCGAGCTGCTGGCGCATTGGCCACCGGACCTCGCCACCAAACTGGAGGCGAGTTTGCTGGAGGCTCCGACCTTCGACATCTCCGCGACGTCGCTCCGCGACGCCCTGCGCGCCCGGCGGGACACCGGAGGGAGGCTAGCCCCAAAAGTTTTGGATTACATCGAGATTAACGGATTGTACCGCTAGATTCCAAGTTTATTGAAAGGTTTTTCTGATGGCTGAGCAATTTAAAGAGATCGACTCGGAGGCGTTGGCGCAGCTTTGCGTCCAAGTGGCCGAGGCCCGCAAGGGTGAGAACATCGTCGCGTTGAAGATCAGCGTGGTTTCGGTGGTGGCGGATTATTTCGTGATCTGCACCGGCACTTCCACCCCCCATGTCGGCGCCCTCGCCGAATGGATCAGGCGCAAGGTGCGCGAGCAGACCGACCGCCGTCCCCGCGTCATCGCCGGGACCGCCGAGAGCCAGTGGATGGTGATCGACTTCGGCGACGTGGTGGTCCATGTTCTCAGCCAGGAAGCCCGCGACCGGTATCAGCTCGAGGAGCTATGGTCCGACGCCCCGCGGCTGGAGAAAGCCATCGTCGAGAATTCCCCCAAGGCGGAAGCGGCGGATGAGCGTCCCTAGCAGCGACTACGACAACTGGGACGAGTTCGCCTGGGAGCGGGAGCTGCGCCGCGAGGAGGCCAGGATCGCCGCCTACATGGACGAGCTCCCCGGCCTGCTTGACCTCCCCGGCGAGAGCGAGCTCCTGCGCAAACGCCTGGAGAAACATCCCGAACTGGTCGGCGAGTCCGGCTTCTGGGCCGATTTCGACTGGGACGACGACGATGACGACGACGACGAGCCCCGCGCCTCCATGGAGGAGTGGAAGGACCGCGACGGCGCTGGCATCTACCTCGACCTGGCGGCCCTGGCCACCAGCGCCAGCGGAGTCTTGGCCTCGCTCCCCGGCAAGATCAACCTGGGCGAGGGGCCCTACATCATTTGCCTTTACGGCCGCCTCATGTCCTGGTCCATGGATTTGGTCGACCTCGGCAAGAACGAGCTGCCCGCTTTCAAGATCGCCCTCTGCAAACGCCTCGTCGACGGCATCAACCAGATGCTTGGAGTCGTCGACGGCGTCCGCGCCAAAATCCCCTCCCGCGAGGGCGAGCTGGCTGCCCAACTGGAGAAGCTCCGTAAAATCCGCGGCGTCACCGTCGACCTTTTGAACTCCCTGCGCGCTGGCGGGCAGTGAGCGGGAAATGAAAGCGACTTACCAGATATCGGGGCGCGCCGACGACCATGAGCCGTCATTTTTGGTCGCCAACCTGTGTTGGCTAAAAGACCAGGCGCTCCGACTCGACTACATCCAAGTGCTGGCCATGCTTTGCCTCATGGCCTTCGGGGTGGTTTTCATCTACAGCACGGGGCAACAGGTTGGCGGCCAGACCGCCACCATCTGGGAGAAGCAGGTCGCCTGGATCGGCGTCGGCCTGGCCGTATGGCTGGTGTTCAGTTACCTCGACTACCGTTTTGTCGGCTATCTCTCGCCGCTTTTCTATGCCATCTCAGTGCTGCTGCTGGTGGCGGTGCTGTTCTTCGGCGTCAACATTTTCGGGGCCAAACGCTGGATCCGGGTCGGCGGCAACCTCATCCAACCCACCGAGTTCGCCAAATTCGGCACCATCGTCCTGGCCGCCTGGATCGCCACGCTGCCGGGCTTCCGGATCAACAACATCCTCCATTTCGCCGCCCTGGTCCTGGTGGGCCTGATCCCTTTCACGCTGATTCTGAAACAGCCAGACCTGGGCAGCTCCCTGGTGATTCCGGCGGTCATTGCCGTGGTGGTGTTCATCGCCAATTTCAAGTGGCGTTGGATCACGCTCATCGGCGTGTTTGGCGCCATTGCCCTAGCGCTGGTCATCACCGACTTGGTCAAGCCGGACGCCTCGCCGCTTCCCGACAACGTCAAGCTGCTCAAGGGCTACCAAAAGGAGCGGCTGCTGGTCTTCCTCGACCCCGACCGCGACTCCCGCGGCGAGGGCTGGAGCAGCCGCCAGGCCCGCCTGGCCGTCGGCAGCGGCGGCATGTGGGGCAAAGGCGTGATGAAGGGCACTCAGAACGCCCTCGGCTTCCTCCCCCAGACCGTCAGCCACACCGACTTCATCTTCTCGGTCATCGCCGAGGAGAGCGGCTTCTTCGGCTCCGCGCTGCTGCTCGGGGCCTACGCCGCGCTGATCTTCGCCATGCTCCACAACGCTTTTTTCGCCCGCGACCAGTTCGGCTGCGCCATGGGCTGCGCCATCGCCGTGCTTTTCTTCACCCACTCCTTCATCAATCTGGGCATGAACGTCCGGCTCATGCCCATCACCGGCCTCCCCTTGCCGCTGGTGAGCTACGGTGGCTCCTTCATGGTCAGCGCCATGGCGTTGCTGGGCATCTCCCAGTCCATCCACATGCGCCGGAAGCGAGAGGGATAAGAACTATGGGGCGGCGACCGTGACAGCGCCGGAAAAGACGGGGAGGCCGCGCCGTTGGCGCTAAAACCGCTTCGCTCCAGTGTCTTGGCATTTTCCCTGACCTGTCGCGTTCTGAATTTATTTACAACCCCAGCCCGCGGACGGCGGCTAACGTGTCCTGGTAGCGGTGGCGCTCCAGGACGCCGAAGCCCGGCAGAGACTTCGCTTTGATCTTGATGAAGACCGGGGCGGTGACGCCGCAAAGGAAACGGGTCGCCAGCTCGGCGGAGGGCCGCCAGCCCAGCCGCGACTCCAGAGCGCCCAACAGCCGGGGCAGGTCGAAGGACTCCAGGGGCGCCAACGCCGCCGTATGGCGGATCTCGATCTTGCCGCCCAGGCAGACGGAACAGCGCTCGCAACGTTCCCAGGGCAACTCCTCGCCAAAATACGCCGCCAGCGAGCGGCTCAGGCAGACGTCGCCGCCGAAGAACGCCAACATCCGGTTGATCCGGGCGATCTCGACGCCCTCCTTGTGCTTGAAGAACTCGTGCAGCTCCCGCGCCAACGCGTCGGGGTCGAAGTCCGGGTCGGTGACTTCGCAGACCTCGGTCATTCCGGTGGTCTGGAGCTGGACCTGTCCAAGCGTCTCAAAGTATTCCAGCGCCGCCACCACCCGGTCGCGCCCCGCTTGCGGATAGCTCTTGGCGACAGTCTCGAAATTCACGGTGGTCCAAACCCGACTCTTGGAGGAGTTGGCGAAAATGGCGTCGACGAAAACGCGGCGCTCCCCTTGGTAGGTGGCGGCGATCTGCTCGTCGCTGACCAGGTTGCGGTATTTGTACTCGGAGAAATAGGAGTGCAATGGTCGCAGCACCCCTTTGAGCTCCAGATGGACCAACAAGGTTTTGAGCGGCAACTGGCGGATGTTGGTCTGGTTGGACAAGGACAGCAGCTCGAACTCCCATTTGCCGTGGCGGCGGGGAATGGAGCCAAGCAAGGTCTGGATGCCGTGGAGCTCGGGGGTGTCGCCGTAGACGAAGTTCTCCAACACGCCGACGTTGTCCAAATTGGCCATGACCACGCATTGGGAGTCGAGGCCGTCGCGTCCGGCGCGACCGACCTCTTGGCTGTAGCTCTCCAACGACTTGGGCAGGTCGAAATGCACGACCCGGCGGATGTCGCGCTTGTCGATCCCCATGCCGAAGGCGATGGTGGCGACGATGACGTTCGCCGCGCCGCCCATAAAGGCGTCCTGGATGCGTTTGCGGTCCTCGTGCTCCATGCCGGCGTGGTAGGCCACGGCGGGCACGCCCTGGCTCGACAAGTAGGCGGCGACCTCCTCGGTGGTCTTCTGCAAAGTCACGTAGACGATGGTGGGCAGCGTCGGGTCCTGGGACAACTGATGGCGCAAGGTGTCGAGCTTCTTGGCCTCGTCCACCGGCAAGACGTTGAGGTGGAGGTTGGGACGGTAGAAGCCGGTGACCACGGCGTTGCCGCGGGGGAACTCGAACTTGGCGCACATGTCGTCGATGACCGCGGGGGTGGCGGTGGCGGTCAGCAACAGGACTTGCGGAATCTTGAACTCGCGGCGGTAAGCCGGAAGTTTCAGGTAGTCGGGACGGAAATTGTGGCCCCACTCCGAGATGCAGTGCGCCTCGTCCACCACCATCATCGAGACCGGCACCTCGGCGAGGAAATGGCGGAAGCGCTCGTTCTTGAAACGCTCCACCGAGATCATCAGCAACTTGAGCGTCCCGGTCTTGACGGCGGCCATGACCTCGCCCTCGGCCCGGCGGTCGAGGGAGGAGTCGATACGGGCGGCGGCCACGCCCTTGGAGCGCAGAAAGTCCAACTGGTCCTGGATCAACGCCAGGAGCGGCGAGACCACCAGCGTCAGGTGGGGCAGGTGCAACGCGGGCAACTGGTAGCACAGCGACTTGCCCGAGCCGGTGGGGAAGATCGCCGCCGCCGACTGCCCGGCCAACGAGAACGCCATCACCTCGCGCTGACCGGGTTTCAAGCCAGAGAAGCCGAAACGTTCCCGCAGCGTCCGCTCGATCATATTTTCATGGTGTTCCAGAACTGCGGCTGGTGGAAGCCTCCGGAGGGGTAGCGGGAGCAGGAGCTGATCTCCGGCTTCTCCCAGCCTTGGTTGTAATTGTAGCGGCAGACGCTGAAGCGCGCCCCGGCCAAGCCGGCGACGCCGCCGATCCGTTCCAGCGGGATGTCCATCTTGCCCCACCAGCCCTTGGCGGGCGAGGAGGCCGGAAGGGGGCCGGACGCGGTCTTGAAGCCGGAGTCGAAGAACTTGTCCTCGAACTTGCCTTTGCCGAGCTCGTCGACGCTGGGGATGGCCAGCTCCAGGGTGGCGAGGTTGGGGGCGAGGTGCAGCTCGATGTAGTTCCGCTTCCCGGCGGCCTGGAAGAAGAGCTCCATCACGTCGCCCTTCACCCAAGTCTGGTCGTTTTTGCCGACGGCCTCGGTGCGGACGTCGGAGTCCTCCATCAAGGCGACGACATGCAACGCCGCGTCGTCGCGCCAGAGCATGGCGGCGGCGCGTTCCTTGGGCAACCCGCCCGCCCACAGCTCATGGTAGGGCAGCAACGTCAAGCCTTCCGGAACGCCGGAGCCAGCGTGGAAGGCGCAACGGTAGGGGGCGACGGCCCCGAAAAAATCCAGATAGCTCTCGAACATGGTGTCAGTCCACCCGACTGGTGATCTCGATCAGGTGGTAGCCGAACTGGGTCTTCACCGGGCCGAGGACTTTGCCGACCTCGCCGGAGAACACCACTTTGTCGAACTCGGGGACCATCTGGCCCGGGCGGAACTCGCCCAAGGCCCCGCCCTGCGCGCCCGACGGGCAAAGGGAATGGGCGGCGGCGACATCGGCGAAAGCCTCGCCCTTCTCAATACGGCTCTTGAGGGCGACGCAATCGGCTTCGCTGGACACCAGGATGTGACGGGCTTTGGCTTTGGCCATTTTTTCTTCTCTTTCCCCGCCCGCGCCGGGCGGAAACCTATGGTTGGGTTGGTGGGCCCGGCAGGACTTGAACCTGCGACCCGGCGATTATGAGTCGCCTGCTCTAACCGACTGAGCTACGAGCCCGAAATAGATTCCACGATAGAGCCTCTATAATACACAGCGCCGCCGCGAAAACAAGTCCATAGCCAGTTTTTCATCCTTTTTATGGGAGGACCGCGCCGCCGGCACAAAAAAACGCGCGCCGAACCCGAAGGTCTGGCGCGCGGTATAGGTAATATCAGCCAACTGAATCAGATTAGCGGCGCTTGGAGGCCCTGCGCTTGGCTTCGCTGGGCTTCTCGTAGTGGCGCCGATTGCGGACTTCCTTGAGCGTGCCCTCTTTGTCCAGCTTCTTCTTGAGCCTGCGCAACGCGCGGTCGATGGCCTCACCCTTTTTCAGGCGTACTTCCGTCATACTAGTTCTCACCTCGCTTTCACGTTAAGGAACGATGGATACTATATCATCATGTCGTGCGATTTCAATCCTTGGTGAACCCGGCCTCGTCGAGGAGCAGGTTCTTCAACTTCTGGAGCGCCTGGTTCTGGATCTGGCGGACGCGCTCGCGGGTGCGTCCGATCTCCTGGCTGACCTCCTCCAAGGTGCGCGGCTTGGCCCCGTCGAGGCCGAAACGCATCTTCAAAATCTTTTTCTCGCGGTCGTCCAGCTCGGTGATCAGGTGCTTGAGCCGGTCGACGGACTCCTCGTCGCCCAGGATGCGCTCCGGGGTCAACGCGGTGTGGTCGGGGATGATGTCCTGGAACTCGCCGTCCTCGCCCTGCTGGATGGGGTCGTGGAGCGAGAAGGTGCGCAAGTCGGCGAGGCGGAGGCCGGCGACGGTGCGCTCGCTGAAGTCGAGGCGGTCGGCGATCTCGGCGTCGGTGGGCTCGCGGCCGAACTCCTCGGCGAGCTTGAGGCGCATGGACTTGATCTTGTTGATCTTGCCGGCCGACTGCACCGGGATGCGGATGGTGCGGCTCTGGTTGGCCAGGGCGCGGCGCATCGACTGCTTGATCCACCAGGCGGCGTAGGAACTGAACTTGGCGCCTTTGCGGGGGTCGAACTTCTCGACGGCGCGCATCAAACCGATGTTGCCCTCGGAAATAAGGTCGAGCAACGGCAACCCCAAGCCTTTGAAGTCATGGGCGATCTTGACGACCAGACGCAAGTTGGCCTTGATCAGCGTGGCCCTGGCCTTGTCATGGTCCGGCTCGTTGCTGCCGTGAATCTTGGCGGCAAGGTCGATCTCCTCATCCTTTGAGACCAACGAGATCTTGCCGATGTCCTGCATGTAGACCTTCATGGTGTCGTTCTTCGCCATGAGCTGCAGGTCGTCCATCATCAGCTTCCGCGTCTTGATGTCGGCTTTCTTCTCGTTCTCAAGCATATAGGCGGCGCGGTCGTCCTCCTCGCTCTCGCTCTCGGCCTCGAGCTCAAACGCGGGGGGCTCGCCCATGAAGAGGTCGTCCTCACCGTCACCTTCGCCTTCGCCATCCGATTCGGAAAGGCGCTCGGGAAGGGACTCGGACTCGTTAGTCTTGTCCGCCTCGTCGTCAATGTCCAACGGCTCCGGCTTGACGGCTTTCTTGGCCTTGGGCGCGGCGACGACGGGCTCAGCCTTCGCGGCTTTTTTCGCGGGCTCCGGCTTGACGGCCTTTTTCTCCGGCTCGGCCTTCGCGGCTTTTTTCGCGGGCTCCGGCTTGACGGCCGGGACGGGCTTCGCGGTTGGAGCAGGCTTCTTGACAGCCTGGGGTTTGGGCTCGGCGACAGCCGGGGGACTTTTCTTCTTGGTTACGGCGGGAAGGGGCGTGGACGCCACGGGCACCGGAATGCCCAAGCTCGCCGCGGCGCTTTTACGCTTGGCGGCGACCGGAGCTTCCGCTCCGGCCACAGGCTTGGCTTTGGCGGGACGCTTGCCCTCCACCTTGCCAACATCATCGGCTTTGGCGCTGTTCTTAATCGGTTTGGTTGTCATTGATGCTTTCGGACTTTCCAAATACCTCGAAACGCTCTTAGAAAAATGTCGCCACCCGCGCTATTGTAGAAAGAGAGCGGCACATAGCGGCAAAGACGACAAATATACAACGGTTCACGGCAAATACAAATGACGGACGGTGGATTTGTGGATTTCAAGAGCTTGATCGCGCAATGGCTGACGTCCGGGACGAGGCCGGGGACGGTCTACCGGGATGTCGAGCCGGAAAGCCTGGGATTGTTGGCGGCGCGCGCCGCGTTCGGGGCGCCCGGCGGGGCCGTGCTAGTCCTGCCCGCCCTGGCCGAGGCGGAAGAGGTGGCCGAGGGGCTGCGGCAATGGAGCGCCATGGCCGGGGCCGCCCTGGCGGTCGAGACGCTGCCGGAAATCGGCGACGTGCGCCGCTACATCCCGGAAAACGAGGCGAAACGGGCTAGGACCTTGTTCAGCGCCAGCGAGCCGGCCGGCAAGGTCTTCGTCTGCGCCGCGCTGTCGCTGCTGGAGGACGTGCCGCCGCTGGACAGTTTCGCGGCCCGCCGCCTCGATCTCCAGGTGGGGATGAAAATCGGCCTCGACCAGCTCGCCGCCGCGCTGGTGGAGATGGACTATGACGACGAGTACCAGGCCACCGCCCCCTGCGAGTTCGCCCGCCGCGGCGGCTTGCTGGACATCTTCTCCCCCGCTGGCGAACATCCCGCCCGCGTCGAGTTCTGGGGCGACCAAATCGAGACCATCCGCCTCTACGCCCCCGAGACCCAGCGGGCCTTCGAGAAAGTCACCTCCTACCATGTCATCCCCCGCGGCTCGCCCGAGGGCAAGACCGCCTCCGGCGCCTGCTTCCTCGACTACCTCAAGCGCCCGCGGCTCCTGGTCGCCTTCCCCTCCCGCTGCGAGGACCACTTGGAGCGTTTCGCCCCCCCGGGCTTCCTCGCCCGCTGGCGGGAGCTCATGCGCCCCGGCCTCCACAAGGACGAGATCTGCTTCCTCGACCCCGTCGAGTCCGCCGCCGCCGACCACGCCGTGCCCTGCGGCGCCTACCAGCCCCTGGCCGGGATCGAGCACCCCCTCGACGACGAGCTCGGCGCCCGCGCCACCAAACTCCACGAGCAACTCCGCGCCGCCCAGCTGCGGCAATGGCTCGACACCGGCTACCGTGTGGTGATGCTCGGCATGACCGACGGCGCCGTCGAGCACATCCAGACGTGGAACAAGGATAACGCCATCCCCGCCGCCGCCGTCCAGGTGGAGGTCGCCGACCTTTCCCGCGGCATCGTGCTGCCGGAGCTGAAGCTGGCGGTCATGACCGAGCGGGAGATCTTCTTCTCGCCCCACAAACGCAAGCAGGCCGTCTCCCACGAGGCCGCCCGCCGCGCCTCGCCGGAGGTCGAAACCGCCGACTTCGCCGAGCTGGACCTCGACGACTACGCCGTCCACCTGGTCTACGGCATCGGCCGCTACCAGGGCATCACCGAGCTGGACACCGACGGCTACCGCCGCGAGGTGATGCAAATCGAGTTCGACGAGAACGTCACCGTCTACGTCCCCACCTGGCAGGCCAGTTTGGTGAGCCGCTACATCGGTTCCCAGAAGAGCCCGCCGTCGCTGAGCAAGGTCGGCGGCAAGGCCTGGGGCCGCACCAAGCTGGCCGCCGCCCGCTCCGCCCGCGACATGGCCGCGGAGATGCTCCGCGTCCAGGCCCTGCGCCAGGGCGGCGAGGGCTTCCGCTTCCCCGACGACGACCGCGAGCAGCGCTTGTTCGAGGACGCCTTCCCCTTCTGCGAGACCGCCGACCAGCGCCGCGCCACCGACGAGCTCAAGGCCGACATGGTCAAGGAGAAGCCCATGGACCGCTTGATCTGCGGCGACGTGGGCTACGGCAAGACCGAGGTCGCCATGCGCGGCGCCTTCAAGGCGGTCATGGCCGGCAAACAAGTCGCCGTGCTCGTGCCCACCACCATCCTGGCCCAGCAACACTACTACAGCTTCCGCGAGCGCTTCGCCGAGTACCCCGTCAACATCGAGATGCTCAGCCGCTTCCGCAGCAAGGCCGAGCAGCGCGAGACCCTCGAACGCGCCGCCGAGGCCAAAGTCGACATCCTCATCGGCACCCACCGCCTCCTCCAGGAGGACATCGAGCTGCCCAACCTGGGGATGGTGATCATCGACGAGGAACAGCGCTTCGGCGTGGTCCACAAGGAGAAGTTCAAGCGCCTCCGCGCCACCGTGGACATCCTGACCATGACCGCCACGCCCATCCCCCGTACCCTCTACCTCTCCATGAGCGGCGTCCGCGACATGAGCACCATCATGACCGCGCCCAACCAGCGCCTCCCGGTCCAGACCGTCGTCTGCCACAGCGAGGAGCCCCTGATCCGCAACGCGTTGCTCCGCGAGGTCGAGCGCGGCGGCCAGACCTTCTACCTCCACAACCGCGTCAAGACCATCGAGCTGCGCGCCGAGCAGCTCCGCGCCCTGGTCCCAGAGGCCCGCTTCGCCGTCGCCCACGGCCAGATGAAGGAGGACGAGCTGGAGCTGGTCATGTCCAAGTTCCTCGACGGCGAGGTCGACGTGCTGGTCTGCACCACCATCATCGAGTCTGGACTGGACATCCCCAACGCCAACACCATCATCATCGACCGGGCCGACCGCTTCGGCCTGGCGGAGCTCTACCAGCTCCGCGGCCGGGTGGGCCGCTGGACGCGCCAGGCCTACGCCTATTTGCTGCTGCCGCCGAACAACATCCTCACCGGGACCGCGAGGGAGCGGCTCTCGGCGATGCGCCGCTTCACCCAGCTCGGAGCCGGTTTCCGCCTGGCCCTCAAGGATTTGGAGATCCGCGGCGCGGGCAACATCCTAGGAGCCAACCAGAGCGGCCAGATCAACGCCGTCGGCTTCGAGCTCTACTGCCAGTTGCTCAAGAACGAGATCAACAACCTCCGCCACTCCGGCGTCTCCGGCTTCCTCTCCCAGGTGGAGCTCGCGTTGGACTTCGTCGACTTCGGCTACCACTCCCGCGAGGGCAAGCTCGCCGCCGGTTTCCCCCCCGACTACATCACCTCCGACCGCCTCCGCGTCGACTTCTACCGCCGTTGCGGCTACGCCACCACCCAAGGCGACTTCGACAAGCTAGAGGAGGAGCTCTCCGACCGTTTCGGCAAACTCCCGGAGCCCGCCGCCAACTTCCTCAAGATCATGCGTTGCCGCCTAAACATCGCCACATTGGGCTACCATTCCATGAGCGTCCGGGAGCGCAACGTCTTCGTCGAGGGCGGCGGCAAGGGCCTCTACACGGAGCTCGGCAAGGTGCCCAAGCTCAAGCCCGGCACCTTGGCGGGCGAGCTCAACGACCTCTGCGTCCTCACCTGCCGCATGGCCGCCCAAGGAGCCGCCGCCCACCACCACGCCCCGCCGCCGGAGCACGCCGCGCAACCGGCATGAGAGGACGGGTTTTCCCGTGGCTACGAACTCCAGGCTAGGCGAGCGGTCACCGAACCGCTTTCCCCGCTCACCTCTTCTTTTTGATCTTGACGTTCAGGTTGGCATGCAGTAGCGCTTGATCGAAGGCCTCAAGCATCACGGGATCGTGGCTCACGCGCCAATCGACGACGGCGCCGCCGAGTTCCGCTTCCGCTTTCCGCCACTCGAACCAGTTGATCATCTTGATGGTGGGGAAAAGCGAGCGGCTATCCGGCGAGAACACCTGGTTCCACCACGCCTCCTTGATCTCGCGCTCCAGCCCGGGCGGCCCCAAGGCGGGGACGAACAAGGCCGACGTCTCGGGAATGGCCATCGGCTTGCCAAGCGCCACGGAATAGTCCGCGATGAAGTCCGGGACCATGGTCTCGTCACCATTTAGCCCGTCGTAGTTGCCCGTCAGCTGGTCGATGAACTTGTTGGCCTCGGGGATCTCGTTCTCGCCCCAGGGGTACTGGTTCCCCCAATGGTACAAGGTCATGCCCACCCAGTCCACCGCCTCGGCTCCCGGATAGTAGGGGGCGTAAGGGTCGTCATAGGCGGTTAGCTTCCCGTCGTGGTTGGTGTCCAGGACGGGGAAGTCTGGGGAGTCCGGTTCGGCCTCGTATTGGCCGCCGGAAAAGGGGTAGCCGCCGCCATAGTTTGGCGCCCAGATCATCGCCGATTGCCCGGCGCGTTTGTGAACCGCCTTGGCGAGCAGGGCGAACGCCCTTTTGTACTCTGTGGGCTGCTGGCACCACGGGTACCAAGACCCGTTCATCTCATGCGCGAAACGGATGTACGCTTTCGGGCAGACCTTCCGCAGAGTCCGCGCGAACCGATCCGCCTCCTCGTCGGTCACCGTCGTCAGGCCGCCCCAGGGCTCAAGCGTTATCAGCGGCACGGCTTGTTGACGTGTCGCTAGCTTGCGGGTGTCGCGCAGCACGGCAATATCTTCGTCGTTCAGCGGGAACGCGAAAAAACGCACGAGCACCTTCGGGTTGAAGCCAAAACGGGATGCCGCCCCTCTGGGCGAATCTGTCCCCCAATCGAGGTTGAGCCCGAAATAACCGCCCTTTCTCGGTTCTAACCGGGCGTATTTCGCCGGTTTCGCCTCCGCCGCCAACGCGGCGAGGGCGAGCGTCAGCGCCAGAGCCCAAAGGCCAGTTGTTTTTTTCATTTTTCACTCCGTTCTCTTCCATGCGTCCAAGATATCAAACGCTAGTAGCGCTACTTGCTAGATACTTAGCATGGAAAGAGTGCACAATCAATGGACGAGGCGATGAAGGCACACGACGCAGACACACGCACATGTGCCACAGCGAGTTCAACTCGGTCGTCCGCTGGATCGCCAAACCGCTGACTGAGGACGCGCGCCTGACCGGAGGCCATGTTGGAGCGTTCAACGAGCTCGACCTGGCGGCGCTGAGCCGAGGCTGCTCACGGACGCTGATTTCCCCCCAGGGCCGCGTGCCTGTCGCGCCACGAGGTCGCAGTTCATCATGGACGGGATATAAGCATATCGTCATATATATTTAACATATAGGTTTCCATATCCCTACGCCAATTTTAGGAGGACAGGCAAGTTTATCATGCGTCCATGCCCGAGTGATTCGCCGAATTCTTCCCACCAACTCTTCAACCCCATCAGTGATAGTTTTTGCGG
>Ga0209467_1000540_pt1 | contig 50361 bp, 38 predicted proteins | sample Higcelwee11metaG_FD_187175 | JGI IMG/M metagenome (GOLD analysis project Ga0209467, IMG submission 187175) | Freshwater pond sediment microbial communities from the University of Edinburgh, under environmental carbon perturbations - High... | ecosystem: Environmental > Aquatic > Freshwater >... | reverse complement strand
GCCATCAACATGAGCTTCACGAACTCGTTGAGAGCCTTGCTGCGGTAGAGCTCGCTGGCCTTGAGCACCAGCTCGTCCAAAGAAAACCCGTCATCGGCTAGACAGAACGACAAGTCGGATGTAATCTTACCTTGCATCTTGAGACTCCTAGCGTTGTTTTAGTGGTATAAATCAATCTAGCATCTCAAGATGCGCTTTCCAGCAGGCTCCGTCTATCACAACTTTTGAGACATTACCCAAAACTACACCTAAGCCAACTTCACGCCGAAAAAACCAAGCCTTGCAAACGGTACTTTTTGGCATTTCCAACCCCTCTGATGGTACTGAACGGTACCGCCGTCGGGCTATACTCCCATGCCTTTTTTACTGGGGAATCAATGGCCATTTCACGTTTTCCTATGCTTAAGAAAATACCGTGGAAGCCTGCGGATTCAAGCCTTCTTGACACTCGCTTCACTGCCACGGACAGAAAGCCTTCGGGAAGTTTCTGTGCCGCCAACCCCAAGCACTACCAGATTGGTCGCAATGCCAGGCGTTAAAATTAATTAATACGATGGAGATAGTCAACTTTTTAAGCCCAACGGGTAGTGACCCGATGCTTTGCTTTTTGCCTGTTCTGGATGCGGAAAGTGATGGACTTGCCGGGAGGATTTTGCCCGTTCCGAGCCTACATGCCAGTTGCCGCCGGAAAGGCTCAGCCCGCTTCTGGCGGGCTGGCGGCCTTCCATTCGACGAGGTTGCGCTCCGTGGCACCGAAGCTGGCGCCCACCAGCGTGATGTCCTTGCCCTCGGCCCGGTGCTTGAGCCAGTATTCTTTGTCCCGTATCTGGTCCAACGCCGTGTCGGCGGAGCCATCGAGCTTGAACTCGAAGATGTAGATGTGCGTCCCGGCCTTGACCACGGCGTCGATCCGCCCGCTGCTGGTGCGGGCCTCGGCCTCGACGAAGATCCCCACCAGCCGGAAGAAGGTGTAGAAGATGGTCTGGTAGTAGCGCTCGGCCTTGATCTGGATGTCGTAGGGGATGTCGGCGAGGAAGGAACGCAGTAGCTCCATGGCTCCATTCAGGTCGCCAGCCTCAAGGAAGTCGGCCAAGTCGGATGCGATGACACCGGAACGCTCCTTTCTCACCGCCCCGTATTCCTCAAGCAGGTAGGCGTTGAAGGCCGCCTCCACCTCGCGGTTCGGGAAGCCGAGCCGGTAACGCGTCACTCCCCGGGACTGCGAGGAGCTTTTGATGGTCAGGTAGCCGGTCTGGAAGAGCAGCGGCAGAGCCTCGATGCGCTCGACATCGTAGGCGGCGAAAGCCAAGCGGTCCACCGGTTGGGCGAGAGCTTGCTCGAAGTCGAACCGCTGCCGCGTGAGCAACTTGAGCAGGAAGCTGGGCGTGCCAGTGGCGAACCAGTAGTTCTCGAACTCGCCGCCGGACTCGAAGAACTTGGCCACGGACACCGGGTTGTAGACGGTGGTGCGCTCGGGGTGGAAGCGGTAGCCGTTGTACCATTCCCGCAGCCTGTCCAAAAGCTCGGCCTTGGTGCCGCCGTGCCGCCGGGCGGCGGTGTCGATGCGGTCGGCGAAGTTGAATTCCAGCTCGTCCTGGGTGTAGCCTAGCATGGTGGCGAAACGCTCGTCCATGCTGATGTCGTAGAGGTTGTTGAGCTTGGAGAACACCGAGACCTGGGAGAACTTGCTCACCCCGGTCAGCAGCACGAAACGCTGGAAAGGCTCGGTGGCTTTGACCACCGAGTAGAAGCCCTCCAGGACACTGCGGATGTCCTTGAGCTCTGGGTTGTCGAGGTTGTCGATGAGCGGCTTGTCGTATTCGTCGATCAAGATGACAACCTTGTCCTTGGCCGCCATCGTGCGGATAAGCTCCGAGAAGCGCATCGGGGCGTTGCCCTCGGAGAGCGGCCCGACGCCGTTCTCCTTGGCGCAGTTGTCCAACGCCCTCTGGAGCATGAGATCTAGTTCCTGTGATGAGCTGGCGGGGCGTTCGGCTAAGTCCAGATGGATGATGGGGGACGGTTTCCAGTCGAAGGGCTTGGTTGCGAGCGCCAGCCCTTCGAAGAGTTTCTTTTTCCCCTGGAAGGCCGCCTTGAGCGTGGAGATGGTCAGGGACTTGCCGAAGCGCCGGGGGCGGGACAGGAAATAGATGCCCTTGCCCGGCTCCATCAGCTGCCAGAGCTGTTCGGTCTTGTCCACGTAGAGGTAGCCCCCGTCGATGAGATCCTCGAAGGTGTAGACGCTGGATGTGAGGTTCTTCTGTGCCATGCTGTAGTCTCCGTGTCCCGTTATGTGAATATAGGCCGCATGGCCGCCAGTTTCAAGGGGGGCGTTTGGGCATGATCTCAGCGAAGCACTCGGAGGAAATGGTGTTGCTTGTCGTTGACAACGCCTCTTCCCATAAAGCCATCGGTGTCCAGCCACTTTGGTTGAGGCCTGCTACAGTTTGAACGGACATGGCTGCATTTGCGTCGGAGCCAAAGCTGAAGGCTTACTCCCTCGTTTTTGATGGGTGACTCCTGATGTTCATTGCGGGCATCATGCGGGAGCCGTGCTGAACGCAAGGCACAACTTGCTGTTGGCAAGATGTTTGCGGTGCGTTCCGAGCCGTGGGCATTGACATGGTGACTGTTGCCGGAGGAGTTTGTCGAGGGGTGAGGCCGGCCCCTAGGTGCCACCAGTATCGCCAGCAAGCCGCCCGCGGGGCGCGGCAAGGGCGGCAGGTGGCCTTCGGCAACATCTTCGCCACCGACCTGGCCACCGGCCTGCTTTTTCCGCTCTGTGCCATCTTGGCGGGGCACAGCATGCACCCGAACGAGTGGGCGCTGCTGATCTACGACAGGGCCGGGGCGGACGCCAACTTCATGGTGAAGGAGTTCCTCGCCCGCAACGGCTTCGACATGATCACCAGGGCCAAGGAGAACATGCGCTTCGAGGTCTTGGCCAAGCGTCCCTTCGACAAGTCCGACAAGTTCAACGCCGGGTGACCTTAAGTGCCTGGAGACGGGGACGGTCTATGAGTTCCTCGGCACCGAGCGCAAGTTGCGCCCGGGCGTGGTCGCCCTGCTCTATCTCCTGCGCTGGCGCATCGAGAAAGTCTTCGACGTGAGCGAGCAGAAACTCGGCCAGGACAAGGCTTGGAGTTCGAGCGGCCCGGCCAGCGGCCCGCGCCCCGGCCAGGCCGACTTCGTCAGCATGGCCTACAACACCATGGTGTTCGTCAAGGCCATCGCCGAGCTGGACGGTGGCGCCAAGGGAACCATGGTCGAAGCGAAGCGGGAGCGGGAGCTTGAGCGCCGGGGTGAAGTGGTTGAGTCGCACAACGCCGAGCTCCGGGACAAGGCCAAGCGCAACAAGTCCGCCAGGAAGCCGCGCGGCCTCCGTTCCCTCCACCCGCTGCTCGCGGAAGTTGTCCAGCAATGGCATCAGATGACCAGTCAGTTCATTAGGTGTTTTCGGAACCTGTTTCATTCACCATTCACGTTGTCGGAGTGTTTCTGTTGGTAAGGCCGCTATCTGGAGAAGTACCTGTGAGCCATGCCTGGACACCGATGGCGGCACCGGCGGAACTCGTTTCGGCTTTCAGGTCCAGACCTGGAGTATGAAGGATCCCATGATCCGTGTTGCGGTATACATGAGGCTGAACGCCGACAATGTGCATGAATTGCCTAGAGAAATAGTTGGCGTCATTGAACCCAGTTCTCTCCGATATTTCAGTAATGGACAAGGAGGAATGTGACAAAAGTGCCTTGGCTTTTTGGATCCTCAACTTCAGGAGATACTGTATCGGAGATACGTCCAGCCGGCTCTTGAAAAATTTGCAAAAATTAGGAACGCTCATTCCGGCGATGAGGGACAACCCTTTCAACGTGAGTTTCGCCTGGAGATTCTTTTCCATATGTCGGATCACGGGCGCAAGTTTGCTGGTGCCTGCCGCTTCGTCGCCGGAGACGTCAAAACATTTGCGGGAAATCAACAGAATCGCCTCAAGTAGCAGAATCGTCAACATGACGGGAACGCCTGGTTGCATGTTCATCTGTTCCTCGGTCATGAGAAAGACCAGATTGTCAAGCTTGGACGTGGCAAGGTCGTCCATGAAATGGAGTTGCCCCGGGACGGAGTTTTTTCTGAAAAGCTTCTGGAAACCCTCAATGCGGTTAAACTCATCCATGTACGGCGCCAAGATGGACGGACTGAACATGAGGGTGAGCAGCGACAAATGGGAGAATTTCTCATAATGATGTTTATGGCCGGGGAAAACGAGAAAAAGCTCATTGGGATAAATGGGGATAGGGACACCATCCAGGATATGGATTCCGTCTCCCTTGTAAACTGCCACAAGTTCAAAAAAATCGTGTTCATGCTCCGGGATTAGCTCCTCGGCGTAATGGACAACCTTGAGCGCGGCGGCTTGATGGTCGGCGAATCGCGTGTAGCCTTTCAATCTCAACGTCAGGTTTTCCATCTGGGGCTTCCTCGTTTTTTGAATGCGCCGAACCGCCACCGTCCCAATGTCCACCGCTCTATGGGATGACTACGATAATTTAACCGCATCAAGCGAAATAGTCAATGCTCGCAAAAACCGCCAGCCCAAGGCCTCCCCCGCCTTCAGTCAGGCCGCGATGTTCGCCAGCCCGCCATTTTTTCCTGGCCTCCTTGAAATTCGGCTTGGCATGAACTATGCCTTAGGGTGGAGGCAGGAAAGCTCAAGGCGTCAAGCCTGGCATAGGCGTTACAGGCGGGTGGAGAGCTTTTTTGTCTGGCGAGGTAAAAAAATACGATAGTCCTATAGATTGATTAGATCGTTAAGGCGTTTATGCTGATTGCATTATATCTTATACGTATAGGCAAGAAACTACAGGGCTGCTTGATTTATGGCTTGCCTCTCGCAAAAAAGGTACAAGGAGCGAGGAGAAGCCCCAAAAACAAAACAACATTTTGACTAGATGGAATCAGGGACAGCCAACTGAAAGGTGAAGATACATGATTGCCGAGAAAAAAGCTGAAGGGTTATCCGTAACAGCAAAAACGGCGTGGCGAAGGCAAAGAAACTCATTGACGAGATTCTCGCTGATAGAATTACTTGTAGTGATCGCAATCATCTCGGTATTGATGTCTATCTTGCTGCCTGCGCTACAGAAAGTGCGTATGAGAGCAACTAGAATCTCATGCGCATCAACAATGCGACAGATTGATTACATTGTTGTAAACTACGAGACGGATCATAACGATGTATGTATCCCGTATATATTAGGTTACGGAGGGAGCAATAAAATGTGGTGCCGCCTCTTGACCATCGGCGATTACTGGAACGGGTATTATGACACTAATCGCCTCTATCCTAAAAATGTTATTTGTCCTGCGGAATCAGGGGTAAGAAGTGAAGGTGGCGTAACGTATATTGCGCCACACACGTCTTATACATCAACCTGGGATTATGGCATGAATAATATTCCCGGCGGGGCGCACCCAATGTACATCGTCAATGTCGATGGAACAACAGTTGGCACTATTGCGAAAAAAAACCGAATCTCGCAGCCTTCAGCACTAATGAACCTTATGGATCTGCGGGCCGCGGCTGAAACGGATTTCAATTACAGCAGTTTCTTAACCAAAGCTCCTACCCGCCACGGAGTGCTGGGAGAAGGCAATGTAACTTTTATGGATGGTCATCTTGCCACCATGACGAGAATACCTTTTCAGCGATTTGCCGGAGAGGGGATATGGATACCCAGCAATACACAGTATTCCTATTGGTACAGGTAGTTCCCATAACGTTTAATGAGCAATAAAGTAAGGGTCGAAATAATGTTGATAACCAAAGTGAAGTTGTGCATCATGTTTTGCCTGGGGATACTGGCTTCAATATTCGCCGCCGTAATGGTTGATGCGGCGGAATTGAGAGCGGGAAATCCCGGAAATTTATCTGAATTCCATTATGACTTCAGCAAACTTGGAGAATATGGCATTGAACTTAACGGTGGCGCAAAAATCAGCGACGGGATGCTCCGTTTGGACGGGATTCAGGCATATGCGAGAATAGCCGACAGCTCTAACATTAATTTCTCAAAAAAAGGCACCACGCTGACAAGCGTAGTCCGATTTAAAGGCAATGTCTCCGGCGATGTCAAAATGAATCACAACATGTTGATTTTTTATAAGGAAAAAGCTTTCTTTTTCGGGAGGACCGGGGACAAATATAATTTCAGTCTCTGCTGTGATGGAAAAAACTGGTCGGAGGCTCTTGTTGGAGGTGAAACCCCGCCTTTTGACGAATGGGTGCACCTTGCGGCGGTAGCTGAATATGTAAACGACAGCGCTCAGGGAAATGTCGGCTATAAGCTTTCTATTTATGTCAATGGCGAGTTGCAACAGCACCATATGTTCTCCTATATTGATCCAGACAAATCCGACGCATTAATTGAAATCGGACGCGGGCTGAAAGGTTATGAATTCAAAGGGGATATTGCGGAAATAACCTTTTACAATCGAGTCATGACAGATAACGAGATTGCCACATCTGCCATGAAATCGAAACTGGTGAAGTTCAAGCGTTCCGACGCAGTACCGATCCCGAAAGCTATTGAGCAGAAAATAACAAAGTTGAACAACGAGGCCCATACTCCCCATGCCGCCTGGGCCGTCAAAATGCTTGAACGTGCCGGAAAAACAGGATTCGCCCAGCAGGAACTTCTGAAAGTCATTGATGCTGTATCCGTTATTCTGACTTCAGCGGATCCGCTTGAGAAATTTGTCGCAGACTGGAATCAGGCACAGAAAACTTTTCTTATTTGCACGACCCCTCAATTAGTCCTTATGACCGTATCCGGAAAAGGAAAATGCTCTTTCCCGATCATCGGACTCCTGAACAGAATGAACAACTCCCCGGTCTTTTCCGGAAACGTGATGGAATGGGATATAGCATTCCGCGAGCCGAATGGCAAAGAACGGATGTTGAAGAGTTTTTCGGACGGTGTGGAATATACGGTGTCTGATTTCAAGACGACAAAGGAAAGCATTGAATTTCGTATAGACTGGACGAGTCCGCTTTTTGATTTGCATTCAAATGTAAAACTGGCGGGTCCGCGCCTCGAAATTAATCTCGACGTTGACAACAAGGCGAAAGACTGCATTATCGACAATGTCACATTCCCGGCATTCCGGATCGCGCATTTGCCAGGAAAGGAAGACGTGCTGGTCTACCCGCACATGTCGGGCATTCTAGGGAAGAATCCGACAGCAGGATTCTCCAAGGGGTCTTCCTATCCGACCAGCCGCGTCAACATGCAGTTCAGCGCCTACTATGATGAAAATGGAAACGGCATCTATTTTGCATTCGAAGATCCGCTGGCTCGGGTCAAAGAATATTCAGTGACCGGCAAACTTAACCGCTTACACGCCGACTGGAAGTCGCCTGTTCCGAAAAGCTGCGATTTCAGCGGTGGAAACTCTTATAAAATGAGCGGCAATGCAGTGGTCGAAGTTTACAAGGGAGACTGGTTTGAGGCCGGGCAGATATACAAGCGTTTTCTGGCTGAAAAATCCAAATGGTGGATAAAGGATCTGCCCAGGAAATCGACACCGGAATGGTACCGCAATAATCCATTGTGGATGCTGACCGGAGCAGGAACAAGAACAATGCATGAACAGCTTTATTTCAGGGAATATTTCGAAGTTCCGTATGCCGTGGTATGGAGCCATTGGTATAATGATCTCGGCAAGGAAGAATGGCCCCATCTTTATTCGTCGAAACAAAATCTGCAGGCGATGAAAGAACTCCAGAAGGCCGGAGTCAGGGTCAAGGCATATATCAACGGACGGCTGTGGGCATATATCCCCAGTCCTCTTGCAGGAAAAAGCGAATGGCTGAAATCCAGCCACTGCAAGGAGTTGTCCTGCAAAAACGGAAACGGAGAAATAATATATGAAGAATATAAGGAGTGCGAAGTCCCGTACAAATATGCGATAATGTGTCCAGCCGCGAAAGGATGGCAGGACTGGATGAGTCAGGAATGTTTAAGGATTGCGGAGTATGGACATGATGCCGTTTATCACGATCAAGTGCCGTGCGCACCGCCCCGGATATGCTTTGATCCAGGCCACGGTCACATGCTCAATGATCCGTCACAGTGGATTGAAAACGGCTACTGGGCAATGTACGAAAAAATCAGAAAAACTGTGTCTGAAAAATATCCTGATGTCGCCCATGACGGCGAAGAGGCTTCCGATCCTTATCTGCGGGCACTGGACGGTTATATGGTCTGGCGCTGGGTGGATCTGGATCATGTTCCTCTGTTTCAGTCGATTTATGTCGGACGCATACAATTTACGGGGCGCTTGTACGACTTCTACAATCCCGGTTCATACGAATCTTTCTTTGCCAAAATCGGCGAGCAACTGGTTTTTGGGGAGCAGTTAGGATGGTTCCACATAAACAACATGCGTTATGCCAGTCCGCGCCGTCTCTATGCCAAAAAGCTGGCGCATCTGCGTATTGCGCTTCTGCATTACTTCAACGAAGCGGATATGCTGCGTCCGCTGGATTTCAAAACCCCGGTTCCTCTGCTCAAAACGTTATGGGGTTCCGATAAACCCAGACAGATAATAGAAACGCCGAAAATCCTGAATAGTGCCTGGAAGCGTGCAGACGGTCGGATCATGATAGTATTCCTCAACACTGTAAACGAGACAATGAAATGTAAACCTGTCCTAAATTTCGGCAATAATTTATTCCTGACAATTTGCCGAGGAGATAAAAAAGAAGCAGAAACAATCAGACTTGACGGCAAAAATACACCTGCCGTAACGCTGGTGCCTTACGAGGCTGAAGTCTGGCTGCTGAACGCTGCTCCCGCTCAGGAAGAGGCCGCGAAAATTACAGCAACATTGAATAAAATAACCGAATTCAATGATAACGGCCTGATACTTAATCACAAGCAGGATTTCAGTCAGCGGAAAAGAGTCAACGTGGAATTAGGCAAATGGATTACTCCGGTAGATTCCTCTTGGATGGTGCGCTGCTTCATGCCGAAATGGACATGCCTGGGCTTCGATAAAGGCCGCTGGATTCAAGCTCAAGACGGTGGCATTGTTTATTTCGGCGAAGTCGATTTTGGAAACGGCGGCGGGAAATTCATTGAGGTTGACATTGCCGTCAATAAAGAGAGTGCCGGAGGGAAAATAGCTTTTTACGATATTAGCGGTGACGGCGATCCGGAGAAATGCCTAGCAGAGATGACGACTGATTCCACTGGTGATTGGTTCGACTATAAAGTCGTCAAGATCCCATTGAAACAGGAGTTGAAAGGAAAGCGTGATGTCATTGTAGGTTTCGGCGGAAAAGGATGCAACTTCAAAGGTTGGCGTATTGTCGGAAACAATTGAAATTTAGGATAAAAATGTTCTCTACAAAAAGAATCAAATTTCTTGTCATTGTGATGGGTCTTGTCTCTGTGGGTGTTTCTGCGTCTGAGCCGGAGCAGGCTGAATTGCTGAAATATTCCGTGGCAGGAAGGGCAGACAAAGACGGAGCCATTTACAATCCCGGAGAAGAAATGATTTTTACAATTCGGGCAATGTATGCGGGGAGACCGACGTCTGAGTATTATCTGAAATGGATTAGAACTGCTGACGATGGAAAAAAGGTGGAAGGTTTTGCAAAAGTTTTCGCAGAGAAAGCACTTGAAATCACCACATCGCTTGACGTTCCTGGATTCGTAAGAATACAGGCATTTCTTGCGGATGAAAAAGGGAAGCCACTATTCCGCAAGCAACCGAATCTTAACTACAAGACAATGATCAGTTTCGATGGTGGTGCCGGGGTGGAAATAGAAAAGCTTAAAGGTGTTCCGGAGCCGCAAGACTTCGATGCGTTCTGGAAGTCACAGAAAGCAAAACTTGCAAAAGTTCCACTGAAAGCTGGAAAAGTTAGAATTAGCGTAGACCATTCGGATCCTGCACTAGAAACGTATGTAGTAACAATAACTTGCGCAGGAGCAAAACCAGCAACTGGTTATTTAAAAATCCCCACAGGTGCTAAAGAAAAGTCTCTGCCGATAAATGTTTATTTTCATGGATATGGAATCGATAAACCACGACCACTACAGTATGCTGGTGGAATCGACATGATTTCTTTTACGGTTAATGCCCATGGGATGGAACTGGAACGTGAACAGGCTTATTATGACGCACTCAAAAATGGAAAGCTGAAAAATTACGCATTTGACAATCAGGAAAACATAGATGCCGAAATGACCTACTTCAACGGAATGGTCCTTCGGCTCATGAGAGCACTGGAATATGTAAAATCATTGCCGCAGTGGGATGGGAAAAATCTAACGGTTCAAGGAGGTAGTCAAGGAGGATTCCAGGCATTGATTGCCGCAGGAGTGGATTCCGACATATCAAGATGTTCTGTTTTTATTCCATGGTGTTGTGATCTTGGTGGAATAACTCTCGGAAGGCTCCGCGGTTGGCGGCCAGATTATCATGCGGCACTTGACTATTATGATCCTATTAATCATGCGAAACGGATCAATTGCCCGGTAGAAATACAATGGGCTGGACTTGGCGATTATACATGCCCCCCTTCTGGCATTGCGGTGTTGTATAACAATATCCGCACACCGAAAAGTATAACCTTTGTGCAAGGGGCAACGCATTGCCATGTTCCTCCAGAAGCCCAGCGTTTTATACTCAAGATAGAAAACACAATGAACAAATAAATATCTGAGTACTGAAGATGGCGGGCCTTAAATATCACCACCATCGATGGTGGAGCGCGGACTTTCCAGATACCGTTCCGGATGGCGAAGATCCGGGAACTGTTCTCCGGGAGCGAGTATCAGGCCAACGAGTTCATTTTAAAGTCATGCGGCCAAACGCAGCACCGTGATCTACCAAATCATGCAGTAAGCGGCTAAACGGAAAAATATCGGAGAGTTGTACATGAGTCTTTTGCTAAAAGAATGCCTTGAGAACAAATACGGCAATTACCTTATGCCGCTGTTGTGGTATGCGGGCGAGGACAAGGCAACGGTTGAGGAGGAAATCAATGCGATTAAGGCCGTCGGCATAAACGAATTCATCGTCGAAAACCGGCAATTCGACAAATTTCTCTCCCCTGCCTGGCTTGAGGTGTTCAGGCATGCGCTCGAGGTATCGAAAGCCCTCGGAATGAAAGTGTGGCTGCTTGACGACCTGCGCGCGGGCGTGGGCTTTGCCAACAATGCGCTGAAAAAGGAGCGCAACGCAGAGCTCCGCATGAAAAATCTCCGCGTCTCGTCTGGCGATTTTGTCGGTCCCCAAGCAGGAGCGTCCCTCATGCTGCCGCCGATGAGCGATGACGAATATCTGGTCTATGTGATAGCCAAGCAACTGGATGAGGCCGGTGAGCCAAGCGGCCGCTCCATCAATCTTGGAACGGAGGCGGTTGACGGCATTCTTCCATTCGACATCCCTGATGGTTTCTGGCGAGTTTATTTCATTATAAAGTCGTCGAACAAGATGACCCCTTCCACCGAATATCATATCAGCATGCTTTCAAAGCGGTCTTGCGATCTGATGATAGAGGAAGTCTATGAGAAGGTATATGCCAATTTCGGGGAATACTTCGGGACGACCTTCGCGGGCTTTTTCTCGGACGAGCCGCTCTACGGCAACACGCTTGTGGGATCGGTGGACGGTGGCTATGCCCCCAAGATATCTCTTGGCGACATGCGCTATTGCTATCCTTGGTGGGGCGACATGCTAGAGAAGCTCGCCCGAGAATTGGGTGCGGGCGTTGACGAGGTCGCGCTGATGCTGCCGGGGCTGTGGGAATGCGCGGGAAGCGATTATGTAAGGCTGAGATTTGCCTATATGGATATTATCACCGATGCCTGGCGGTGTAATTTTTCGAGAAATCTTGGCGATTGGTGCGGCAAGCACAATGTCATGTACATCGGCCATGTCGTCGAGGACATGGGCACGAATATGCGCATGGGTTACGGTTGCGGGCACTTTTTCCGCTCGATGGAAGGGCAGAGCATGGCGGGGCTTGATGTGGTGCTCTCCCAGATCATCCCCGGAATTACTGATTTTAAAAACCGCTCCAACTCAAGTCGCATCTATTCCGACCCCGCCTTCTACCTTTACACTCTCGGCAAGCTGGGCGCGTCGCTTGCGCACATTACTCCACATATGCAAAACCGGGTTGTCTGCGAGGTGTTCGGAGCCTATGGTTGGGGCTGCGGGCTGCGCTCCATGAAATACATCATGGACAACATGCTGGTCTGCGGGACCACTCATTTCATTCCGCACACCTACTCGATGGTGTATCCCGGTTCACTATTCCCGCCGACCTTCTATGCGAAAGGGAACAACCCTCAATACAAGTTATTCGGCGACCTCGTAGGCTATGCCCAGCGCATGTGTCATTTGCTGAACGGCGGAATCCACAACAGCGACATCGCCCTGTATTACAATGCCGAAAGCGAATGGGTTGGTGGAGGCGGTGAAGTCATACATGATGTCGCGCGCACGGTCGCAAGATCGGGCATCGACTATGATTTTCTGCCATCCGACGCTATTTTAGCCAACACCGCATCGGTTCGTGATGGCCTGTTGACGATCAACAACGAGAGCTATTCAATGTTGTTGGTGTCTCCGGGGCAGGCGTTGCCGAAAGCGCGCTGCGAAGCATTTGCGAAGTTGTGTGGCCGCGGTCTGCGGATTGTTTTTGTCAACGACTTCCCGCGGTGCGACGACGGACGTCGCCTTGAGGATATATGTGGCGGCTTTGAGAAGATAAGCCTTGACAAGCTCGGAGCTTTCTGCAAAGCCTCGGTGGCGCCTCATCTGAACATTGAAAGCGACAGCGAGCATCTACGCTATTACGGGCTGAAGAAAGATGATGGCCGCATTGTATATATGTTCTTCAACGATTCGACTCATATGGATATTGACACCCATGTTGTCATGCCGATTGATGGCGCTTGCGTGATCTATGATGGCTGGACTAACAAGGCTTACTGCGCTGAGATACACGGCAGGCGAGTTCGTCTGAAGATAGCAAAAGGAAACACCGCCGTTGTGATTGTCGGCTCGGCGGAGGAAACATATGCCGCATTCGACTATTCTGAGCCCGAAATGCATAAGCTGGAATTGAAGTACGACATCTATGTGAAAGAAGCGAACGTTGACGATGATTTCAGATTGTTGAGACGTGCCAGCGATGCGGTGAATCTCACAAAGGAAGAGGCATTAACAAAGTGTTGCGGCACTTTCCGCTATGACTGCCATTTCGAGTGTGACAGCTCTGCATATACAGCGATTGAAATAACCGGAACCGGTGATTGCGGCGAGTTGCTGCTGAATGGAGTGTCTTGCGGGAAAAGGATTTGTGCGCCATACAGGTTCGATGTCACGGGGAAAATAAATAAAGGAGTGAACAACCTTTCTATTTTCACCTATGACAATCCCGTTTATAGCGACCGCAAAAATCCCACCTTTTCTTGGCTATTGCCGATGCTGCCGCACGGCTTTGTTGGAGATATATTGATCGGATAGCCCCGCCATGTCCAGAAAAAGAGGTAAGGCATGAATCGCACCGAGAGACATTTTGAGATTGCGAGGGAGATTTACGCAGAGTACGGCGTGGATGTACTTGAGGCGTTGAAGCGTTTGGAGCTGATACACCTTTCCATTCATGCGTGGCAGGGCGACGATGTCGTCGGATTTGAGAACATCAACCATGCCATGACGGGTGGATGCCAGGTCACGGGGAATCATCCGGGACGCGCCAGAACGGCGGATGAACTACGCGCCGATTTGGATGTCGTCTTGAAACTGATCCCCGGCCATCACAGGGTCGGATTGCAGGGGTATCACGTTGACCGCATGCTGCCGGGGAGAGACCGGGATTCCTTTACTGTAGAAAATTTCAGCGCCTGGCTTGATTGGGCAAAGCAGAGAAAAATCGGACTGGACATTGCCCCGGCATTTTATTCGCATCCGAAACTGGATCATGGTTTTTCGCTTTCACACCCGGATGAGGGAATCCGGAAGTTTTGGATTGAGCACGGGCGCGCCTGCCGCAAGATTGGCGCGGAGTTCGGCCGAGCCATGGGGACACCGGCCATATGCAATTTCTGGGTTCCAGACGGGTTCAAGGATACGCCTGCGGATCGTTATAGTCCGCGCCGCCGCCTGTTGGAATCGCTGGATGCATGTTTTGAAGAGAGATTTTCGCCCGAGCTTGTGCGCGACGCTATTGAGTCCAAACTGTTTGGAATAGGCACGGAGTCCTGCACTATCGGCTCAAATGAGTTTTATCTTCTATATGCGGCAATGCATGACAAAATGGTCTGCTTCGATTCCGGCCATTTTCATCCGACGGAATCTGTTGCCGATAAAATTTCGGCAATTTTCTGCATGATGGGCGAAGTTCTGCTCCATGTCAGCCGTGGTGTGCACTGGGATAGCGACCATGTGTTGGTTATCAATGACGAGTTGCTATCTATCACTCGGGAAGCCGCCGCCTATGGTTTCTTGGACAAGATACATTTTGCGCTGGATTACTTTGACGCCAGCATCAATCGTATTGCCGCTTGGGTGATCGGCAGCCGGAACCTGCAGAAGGCGCTTCTGTCTGCCCTGCTGGAACCGCACGAGGAAATCCTCAAATTTGAACAATGCTGGGACTTCTCCTCCAGGCTCGCCGCACAGGAAAACGCAAAATCTCTTCCTTGGCAGGCTGTTTGGAATTATTTCTGCATGAAGAACGAACTCCCTGCGGGCATGGAGTTTATGTCCGAAATCAACGCCTACGAGAAAAAAACGCTTGAGGTAAGAACGTGAAGCACAACCATCCCATAGGAGAACCGGAACTTGAGGTGGCGGCCTGCTTGGCGGGAATTGCGAGACGCTCGTTTTATAGGTAACAAGCCCACGTTGTCGCCCCAGCCTAAAATTCTTACCTAAAACCTAACACCTAAAATCTAAAACTCCGTCCAAAGGACGGCTATGAAAGTGACGAGCACAATATGACGGCGCAAAAAGATAATACCTGCGAGTTTAAGGCTTACGATCTTCGTGTCATGGCGTCATTGAAATCTTCTTCTTTCGTTGATTCGGCGACGCCCGAGCTCTCATGGAAGATTGCCGCTGCACGCTCCGGGTTTCGGCAGTCGGCATATCGCATCAAAGCTGCGTCTTCCCCTGAATTGCTTCAAGCCGCCCCTGATCTTTGGGATTCTGGCCGCATCGAATCTGGAGACTCGCTCAAAATCAGATGGGATGGCAAACCGTTGCGGTCGCGAGCGAAATGTCATTGGCGCGTGTCGCTCTGGGACGAAAAGGGGAATCAGTCTGAAGATGGTGAGATCGGGATGTTTGAAGTCGCCTTGCTAAACAATTCCGATTGGAATGCGAAATGGATTCATTTTTCTGACAGCAATCCGAACTGCTCGTGCCCATGTCCGTATTTCCGTCGTGAGTTTCAGGTGAACAAAATAGTGTGTTCCGCCCGGTTGTATGTAAGTGCCCGCGGCCTGTTCGAAGCTGAGATAAACGGTAGACGGATCGGGGAGGATCACTTTGTGCCCGGGTGGACGGATTTTAAGCAGCAGCTTCAATACATGAGTTATGATGTTACAAACCAAGTTCAGCAAGGGGGGAACGCGCTTTGCGCTGTGATCGGTGATGGCTGGTATTGCGGGTATTTGACTAATCAGCGTCGGCGTGATTTCTATGGAAGTTATCCTGAGCTTCTGATGCAATTGGAGTTGCTCTATGCGGACGGAAGCGGCGAGCGAATCGTCACGGACGAGAGCTGGAAAACCACTACGGGGCCGATCCTGTATTCAGATATTTATGATGGAGAGATGTATGACGCCCGCCTTGAAATGCCCGGTTGGGACAGGTGCGGCTTTGACGACTCGAAATGGCGTCAGGCTCTGCTTGGGGAAGCTGCTTCCGAATCGCCGCCGCTTGTGCAGAAATGCTGCCCTCCAGTACGGCGTGTCATGGAAATCAAAGCCGTAAAGATACTGAAACCGCAAAAAGACATTTATATCTGGGATTTCGGGCAAAATATTTCCGGACGGGTAAAGCTAAAGATAAAAGGATATCGAGGCGGGCTTTGCACTCTAAGGTTCGGCGAAATGCTGAACCCAGACGGCTCCCTGTACAATCTAAATTACCGCAGCGCGCGCTCAACTGACTATTATGTTTGCCCTGGCCCAATCGAAAATGAAAACGCATGGTGGGAGCCGCGCTTCACGTTTCATGGCTTTCGCTATGTTCAGATTGACGGATTTCAGTATTTTACTGGCTCAATTGATGATGTCGAAGCCATTGGCGTTGTCATTCATTCCGATCTTGAGATAACTGGAAATTTTGAGTGCGGCTTGCGGAAAGTCAATCAGCTTTACAGTAATATTTTGTGGGGGCAGCGCGATAATTTTCTTGAAATTCCGACAGACTGTCCGCAGAGGGATGAGCGTCTTGGCTGGACGGGGGATGCGCAACTCTTCGCCGAAACGGCTTCTTTCAACATGAATGTCGACGCCTTTTTCCGTAAATGGACGCGCGATGCCCGGGAGGCGCAGCGCGCAGACGGCGCGGGGGCGTGTTGCGCGCCCGCCGTATTGTTTTTCGGATACGGCGCCGCAGGCTGGTCGGATGCGCTCGTTATCGTGCCGTACATGATTTATAAGCGATATGGAGATGTCCGCATTTTAAAGGAAAATTTTGCGGCGATGAAAAAGTGGATCGATTACCAGAATGCAACATCGAATTCACTCATACGCCCAGAAACATGTTTTGGAGACTGGCTGGCGTCGGATCCGCTGAAGACCCCGTCCACCTTGATCGGAACGGCGTATTTTGCGTTCACATGCGGATTGTTCGCGACGGTCGCCGATGTTCTAGGCGAGCAGGTAGACGCTGCATTCTACCGCAAGCTCGCAGATCAAGTGAAAAACCGGTTCCGCCAAGAGTTTCTGGACACAGACGGACTACTGAAACCGAAGAACCAGACCTCATGTACCCTTGCGATTGCGTTTGACTTGCTTACGGACGACCAGCGGCTAAGAAATGGGTGTCTGCTAAAAGCGCTGATTGAGGGCAACAACGGCAGACTCAGCACCGGCTTTATCGGGACGGCATGCCTGCTGCAGGCATTGAGCATGGCAGAACAAACAAAAACAGCGTATGACCTGCTGCTCCAGGAAGAATGCCCTTCATGGCTCTTTTCCGTGAATCAAGGCGCGACAACGGTGTGGGAACGCTGGGACTCATTCTCTCTTGAAAAAGGCTTTGGCGACGTCACGATGAACTCATTCAACCATTACGCTTACGGTGCGGTCGGGTCGTGGATGGCGTCGATCGCCGGAGGAATTGACTACAGTTCCCCTGCGGGCAAAGAGCTTTTATTCGCCGCCTATCCCGATAGGCGATTGAAGTATGTACGGACATCGCTGGAGACCCCATACGGAACTGCCTCAAGTTATTGGGCATATGACTCTGATACAGTGACTTGGCGGGTCGCCGCTCCGGCGAACACATGCATGAGGGTGTTTTTGCCTGTCGCATCTCCCGCATCCGTACGCATGAATGGAGAAAGCCTTAAGGATCATGGTATGGCTAACAATAAAATCGAATTGACGCTTCCGTGCGGGGAATATGAATTTATCTTTCCCTGCACTTGGTGCTAGCTGATTCTAAACTAACTTCAACTTGAAACTTTTGAGCCGTGTGCCATATTACTCCTTTGCATTCAATCAGCAAAGGAGAGAAATGGCAAACGTGTTGAATGTTAGCGATAGGGAGCTGGCAATGGCAGACATTATTCTGGGAGGTGCCGACACGAATGTGCTGCTCGCCATTGCAGTAAAGATGGTGTCCCGCTTCAAGGTGCCCTTGGCAGAGGCAATGAGCTTGATAGGCCTATCCAAGGCCACCGCATGGAGGCATTGGGATGCGGCATTTGCCGATGCGCCTGATGAAGCGCCGCAGAAGCCCGCGCATGGTGGACGACGCCGGCAGCATCTTACCGTCGAGGAGGAGAAAGCGTTTCTTGAGGAATGGCATCAGAAGGCTTTAGCAGGGCAAGTGGTCACGGTGGCGGAGATGAAGGAGGCCTTTGAGAAGAGATCTGGTAGGGCTATGACGGATGTCGGCTTCTACAAACTACTACGTCGTCATCGATGGCGCAAACTGAAGCCGGACACCAAGCATCCCAAAGCGGACTTTGAGGCGCAAGAGAATTTTTAAAAAAATCGGTTTCCGCTTGCGGTCCGCGAGTCCAAAGCCGCTGCGGTGCAAAGTGGGCTTGGGTTCCGAGTGATGTTCCAGGATGAGGCCAGGTTCGGGCGGATGAGCCGGCCATTCTACGCATGGGCGCCATATCCTCTGCGACCGATGGTGGACATTGCGCTTGTGAGGGAATTTCAGTATGTATACGGAGCAGTGTCACCCTCCGACGGGGAATGTGTTTTCATGCGAATCAACAAGATGAACACGGACAACATGGGGGGACATTTGGGCATGATCTCAGCGAAGCACTCGGAGGAAATGGTGTTGCTTGTCGTTGACAACGCCTCTTCCCACAAAGCGAAAGCACTGAATATTCCCGCCAATATCAGGCTGTGCGCGCTTCCCCCATATTCGCCAGAGCTCAATCCGCAGGAGCAGATATGGAAGAAGATGCGAAGCTTTTTCGCAAACCAAATTTTTCGGTAATGTATCAAGTGTTGTGCTGACATTTGACATTCCACAGCGTCAACACGACGTTCCCGATGCTGTTCATGCGCTTTGCCCAATATTCCTCCCAGGCGTCGATGTCGGAGAACCTCTTGAGGATGATTTTCGCGACCTTCGTTATGCCCGCGTCCGACCAGCCGTAGGCGATTTTCTTCAGGCGGCGCCCCAGCTCGCGCATCACACGCTCGACCAATGACGAGGCCCTCGGGCATATTATCCCGAATCTGAGCCAACGGCGCACGTTGTTAGCGGTCACCCAAAACGCGCCAGGGCTGGTCACCTCAAAGCGCGCCACCTGAAGATAGGAAACGAGCCACAGCCATCCCATAGCCATCGGGTATCTTTGATATGGAGGATTGGAAGAGGCCGCCCATGATGTTATCCTACGTCGACCAAAACAAAGGAGCGCATCATGGACACGGCCAAGTCGAAATTTACCACGCTGCAGCAGATTTGCGAACTGATCCCGGGGCATTTGATCCCGAAACTCGCGCGGGAGCACAAAGTCGAGGAGAAATGCCGGACGTTCGAGGCGACCAGCCATGTGGTGTCGCTGATCCACACCCAACTCTCCCACGCCTTGAGCCTGAACGACGTGTGCGACACGTTGCAAAACCACCGCGGCCCGCTGAGCACCATCCGGGATGCCACTCCGCCCGCGCGGAACACGCTCTCGCACGCCAGCCGCAACCGGAACCCGGAGATGGCCGAGGCGCTGTTCCGGGAAACGTTGGCGCGCTTGGAACGGCGGTCGCCGCTGTTCGCCGCGGGGAGACGCTATGTCGCCCTCCCGCGCCGCTTCAAGCGGGCGGTATACGCCATGGACGCGACGACGATCCAACTGGTGGCAAACTGCATGGACTGGGCGAAGCACCGCCGCCGCAAGGCCGCGGCCAAGATGCATCTGCTGCTCAACTTGAACGGCTTCCTGCCCGGCTTCGTCGTCATGGACGCGGCGAAACATCACGACGCCACCAAGGCCCGGGAGCTTTGCGCCACGCTCCAGGCCGGAGAGGTGGTGTTGTTCGACAAGGCCTACAACGACTTCGGGCATCTCGCCGAGCTCACCGTCCGGGAGGTGTCCAGGGTCGGACGGGCGAAAGACGGCATGGCCTTCGAGGTCGTCCGCGAGCTCCCGCATGGCTCCAACCCGGATATCCCGCAAGACGCCGAGGTACGGCTGACCGGAGCCAAGGCCGGAACCGCCCACCCCGGGACGTTCCGCTTGGTCAGGGCTCTGGTGACATTGGACGGGAAGGAGGAGAAGGTCGAGATAACCTTCATCACCAACAATTCCGAGTGGGCCGCCAGCTCCGTCTGCGACCTGTACAGGGCCAGGTGGGGAATCGAGACCCTCTTCAAGCAGATCAAGCAGACCTTGCAGCTGGCCGACTTCCTGGGGAACAACGCCAACGCCGTCCGCTGGCAGATATGGACGGCGTTGCGGACATACCTGCTGCTGCGCTACCTCGCCCACGCCGGACAGTGGGCGCACACGTTCAACCGGCTGTTCACCTTGCTGCGGGGAGTGTTGTGGGAGTGCCTGGACGTGTTTTCCCTCGTGCGGAGCTATGGGACAGCATCCGGCTCCCCGAAGCTCGTGGCGAGGGCGGACCAGGCATACTTGCCCGGCTTCGGGGGCTGAGCCACGTCTATGGGACAGCATCGGACAGGGCGACAACATGCAGTAACTCCAGAGCGGCAAAGGAAAGAGCGGCGAGACGCCATGCGGCGTCAACACACAATCTCGGCATGATTTCGCCGATTCGTTTGTCGTGCCATGGGGACATGGCGAAACCCGTCCGAACAAACAGCGGAAATTCGCGAAATGGGGTAGTTTGGTTTCCAATGGCGTTAGCCTCAAACAATCGGGTTGATAGCCGGGTTTTACACGGCTATGGGATGGCTGTGATTAATTTATTTAGTGGTGGTTGCAATGAAATCGTTGCGCGTTGTGTGGGCGGCCTCGCCTGCGGCTCCCCCCGGCGTTCGAAGACACAGCCAAAAGGGTACAGCCCTATTGCCGCAGAGCCTTCTCGACCTCCAGGATGGCTGCGCTCTTCGACTTCAGCTTGTCGATGATCGCCAGCGCCCGCTCGATCCGCTCCTGAGCCGTCGTTCCGCCGATCTTGCCACTGATGGAGAGGATCGCCTTCTCCTGCGCCTCCTCGCCGATGTGGACGTAGTAGGTGTCGATGATCGTGGCGTCGGCTCCAAGGATTGAGGCGCAGACCGCCCGCGGCACACCCGTCTCGGCGCAGTGCGAGGCGAAGCCGTGCCGGAACGAGTGTACCCCGTAGATCGTCATCTTCTTGCTGCGCCCAGCCACCGTCACGCTCGGCTCCAGTCCGACATGCTTCACCACGTTCAGAAGCTGCTTGTTCACCAGGTTGACGCCAGTGTCCGTGCCGTCCTGCGCTTGCAGGATGTAGCGCGCCGCCGTTTTGGGCAGCACTTTGTCGTTCGCGCGCCAGGCCTCCGCCTTCTTCAATGCCTCGTGAAGCTCCTGCGCCATCGGGATCGACACGTCCTTGCCTGTCTTCTCCTGCGTCACCCAGATGCGCCGCCTGTCCATGTTCACCTTGTTCCACGAGAGCAGCACGCAGTCCTTCTGCCGCTGCCCCGTGTACCTGAGGATGTAGAGCAAGACCTCGATCTCCGGATTGTTCAACAGCTTCAAGGGCGAGCCGGGCTTCACCGCCTCGAACATCTCCCGCTCCTTCTCCGGCGGGAATGGCTTCCGGTGGTCGGTGATGTGCGACTCCTCCTTGCGGGAACGCCGCAGCTTCGGGTTGTCCCAGGGGGACGGTGCCACGAAGTATTTCGACAGCGTCTTGAAGATGTGGGCGGGCATGCTGATCTTCTTGTTGTGGGTGTCCACCGCCAGACGCTGCGTCCGCAGGTACTAGGAGTATTTGCGTGCCAGGGCGTTGGTGACGAGCCATGCGTCCCTTCCGGAGGAGGTAGCTCAAGCACTGTCAACACGCCTATGACAAGCCAGCGTGTGGTTTGACCCACATCTCCCGCCGCAAGACGCGGCAGGAGGTGGCTGAAGTTTTTGATGACAGACTTCTTTCATCCGGGCAGTCAAGTGATCAGCGCAGTATCCTTTCCAGCTCCTGAAGAATCGGAATCTTGTCCTGGCAGGAGGCGATCAACTCCAGGGCCTTGTCGATCCTCGCTCGGTCGGACATGTCGCCGCCGGGACTACCGCCGTCGTCAACGTCATCACCCTGAGCGAGTCCGACGAGACCGACACGGGGAGGCCGTAGCCATGCGCCAGCGAGAGCCTTTTGTGGTCGTTCGCGGCGAGGTCAAGGCGAAGTTTTCCAAGATTGCGGACATCATCACCTTGATCAATATCCTGGCCTTCGTCATCCCCGCATTGGACCTTAAAATCACGCTCGCGAAATTGTTCCAGTCGGACGGAGCGAGCCTCCCCCGCTGGCTCTGGAGGCTCATCGGCCACCCGTTTTTCCACTCCTACCTCCTGGCGGCTCTGCGTCCATGACGCGCTATACCAAACCGAGCTCCTGCCCCGGCGGGTGGCTGACTGGATTTTCCGCAAGTTCATGCTCCAGCTCGCCAGGGAGGAAAATAACCGCTGTTGGCTGGCCGCGAAGACCAAGAGGGGCAGGGTTTGCGCTTGGATCAAAGGCCGCTGGCGCCTTGTTCGCCCCTGGATCATGTGGGCTGGCGTCCGGATCTGCGGCGGACTTGTCTGGCGTGGCCACACCGCCAAGGGTATCGCCGCGTCCCGCGAGCTCGTGGCTGTATTGTGAGACCGTCCCCGTCACTGATAGCCGAGGCGATCCGCCTGGCCCTGCCCCTGGTCAAAGAGCTGGAGGACTTCCGTCCGGCGTGGTATCTCTGCCCCGCCGGGCGGCGAACCATCGGCTACGGTGAGACCGACTACAAGGGCGACGCCATCACCGAGCTCGAGGCCGCCGAGCTGCTCGCTTCCCGGCTCCAACGGATCATGGTGCATGTCGTCACCCCAACCATCGCGGTCCGCGTCACGGCCTGCCAACTCGCCGCCCTGGCCTCCTGGACGTACAACGTTGGGCCGGGGGCGTTCCGGGCCTCGACGTTGCTCCGGCTGCTCAACGAAGGCGACTATGACGCCGTGCCAGGCGAGTTGCGGAGATGGAACAAGATCACCGTTGCCGGGGCGAAGGTGGCCAACGTGGGCTTAACACTGCGCCGGGAATGGGAAATCCGGCTCTGGCACGGCGACATCTGACCCACGCCAACCACCGAGGATTCCTCGGCAGTTCGCCCCGGCCACCCGCCGGGGCGCTTTTTCTCCATTGGTTCCCCCCGGTGGAGCCCCGACGCGTTTTCGACGCGTTTTTTCTCGGGGAAGATTCTTCTCACGGCTTCGGCGTTGCGGCTGAACTCAGCGAGAGAAAGGCGAGCTGGAAAAAACGCGTCGAAAACGCGTCATATTTAGGCTCAATCTGTCATTATCTGGCACCGTCCGACATGAAAATAAAAAAGCCTCGAAACCGTGGTTTCGAGGCTAATTATTGGTACGCCCGCAGGGATTCGAACCCCGAACCTTCTGGTCCGTAGCCAGACGCTATAGACACAAATTTGATGAAATGCGCGAAAAATGCGCGAAAACACTCTTGACTTACGTCATGCTTGGGCATATTTTAGCAGCTATAGGCAAAAGCTGTATAGCGAGGTTGTCATGTCTGTTTTCAAGCGCAAGACCAGCCGGGGCGAAACCTCGGAATACCATTACCGCTTCATGTCCGGCGGCAAGAACTATTTCGGCGTTTGCGAGGGCTGCTTGAACAAGGTTGACGCCGTGGCCTATGAGAAGAGGTTGTCGAAATCCGTCAAGTCGATGGCGGAAAAGGAGACCGTCCGGGAGATAAGAGATGAGTTCATCAAGCAAACGGGTGGCGTCTCAATTCCGTTGGAGGTCGCCTTCGACCTGTTCTTGAAGAAGCCGACAAGGAAAGGGAAAAGCTGTGGGGATAAACAAATATCCTCCAGTCGCTCGTATTGGAGGGACTTCACGCTTTTCATGCAGGCCAGACACCCCGACGTCAACCATCTGGCCGCGGTCATGCGGTCGCATGCGGAGGAATATGTCCAGCATTTGCGAACGGAAGGGCGTTTTAGCAAGGCCGTCGAGTACAAGGCTGACAACGGGCGCAGACAGTATGAGCGTTCTGGCAATCTGTCGCCAAAGACAGTGAACATCATCCATTCCGCTGTCCGAGCGGTGTTCGCGAAACTGATGAGGGACGCCGGGTTGAATGACAATCCCTTCGCCGGGGAAGGCATGGAGAATATGGCCAACAACTCCGAGTCACGAGAGGCTTTCACCCGCGAGGAGCTGGCGCTGATAGCCCAACGTTGGAATTCGTTCATTCGCGCGATATTCGTCATTGGCGTGTTCACGGGACTGCGTGAGGGCGACATCTGCACCTTGCGTTGGGTTGACATCGACCGGACGACAGGGCATATAGTGCGAAAAACACTCAAGACTGGTGCAATGGTTGAGATCCCCATAACCGCCCAGTTGGATGCGTTCCTGCGGGAGCAAAGGCAAATCTCAAGCGATGGTGAGTTCGTCCTGCCGGAGCACGCCGCCATGTACAACAGTAATCCCGACGGGATAAGCCATCGCGTCAAGGGGTTCCTTGAGCGTCTGGGGATAAGGACCACCAAAAAAGTACCTGGGCGGACTCGCGCCGTCAGCGTGAAGGATGTCCACTCGCTACGGCACACGTTTTGCTATTTCGCCGGGGTCTATGGGATACCGCCGAACATCGTCCAATCAATCGTCGGTCATATGTCGCCAGAGATGACCGCCCATTACCAGGCGCACGCCGACCGGCAGACCAAGCACGCTATGATAGCGAAGATGCCAGACCTTCTGGCGCTCCCCTTGGTTACGGCAGTTGAGACTGAAGGGGACACGTTGCGCCGAGAGGTTGCAGACCTCTTGGGACGGGCGACCATCGAGCAGCTCAAGGCCGCCAAACTGGCGTTGATGTGTTGACTGTTATTGCTTCTTTCCGCATCTGCCGTCCTTGTTGGGCGGCAGGCGTCAAGGGAGTGCGGGAACCATCGATTGACTCTCGTCCTTCTTTGGCGCTGAGCACCGCCCCGTCTCGGCGAGTAGGTGAAATGGCGATCCACGGATACCTATGTGGATGGTTGCTGGAGATGCGGATGCCGGGATTTTACTCATTGAAAAATGGGATTTTGGCCTGTCTTTTCCCTGGCGATCCTGTCCATTCCACCCTTCAGACTGTCGATTGTGACCTTTGGCTGCCCTTTCATTGGTGGTTTTTGTACTTTCCAGAACTGTATACAAAACTCCACAAGTCATTTATTGTAAACGATTTGCACTTATTTTCCCTTACCTCTTGGTTTCCCCGTCGTCATTTTTTCTCCTCGTTCTCGCCTCAGTCCGTAGCTAGCGCTCAAACATGCTCAAACATGCTCAATGCTGCCACAAAAACAGAAATATCGGGATTGATTTGCGAAAAACATAAGTCGGAAACAGGCCGCGCGACATGACGTGACGCCAGCGGCGTCGCATCATGGGTGAGCCCTGCCATCCACGCCGACCAGGGCGAATGATCACGAGCCAATCCTCGCTGAAGGGGAGAACACCCCCAATATAACGTTGTGCCCATGTTGACTGTATTTGCCTTAGTTCGTATGCGTTGAAGCACTTCCGTCCTGATATTGCGACACTTCCAATAATAGTGGCGTTTCCAGAAAGTTCAACGGCGTGAAATGCGATGGCCCCAGTTTTCTGGACAGGAAGTTAAGGTGTACATTGCCTAAGGACACTGGAGGAGCGTATGGCGGGAAGAGACGTAACCATTCCGCAAGGTTCAAGGCGGCGGTGGCCTTGGACGTCCCACGCCCGAGCTGGAGGAGCGGGACGACATGCTGAAGGAGATAGGCCACTTGAAGATGGAGCTGGAGTGGCTTAAAAAAACTCGGGGTTGAGCGTTGAGGCTCTGCGCGGGCTTGCCCGCGTGGAGCCTGGGGAGCCATGCCTGAGCCGGCAGCTGGAGCTGTTGGGGCTGCCCCGTTCCAGCTACTACTACGAGCCGCGCCCGGTGCCGCAATCGGAGCTTGACTTGCGAGGCTGATAGACCGGATATACATGACCAGCCCGTTCTATGGTAGCCGGAGGATAGCCGTGGCGCTGGAGCAACTGGGGCGCAAAACCGGAAGGAAACGTGTCGCCACGCTGATGGAGAAGATGGGCTTGGAGGCCATTTATCCGAAGCCCCGGCTGAGCGTTCCCGGCCCTGGGGCGGTGGGGCGGTACCCTTACCTCCTCCGGGGGCTTGAGGCGGGACGCCCGAACCATGCCTGGTCGGCCGACATCACGTGCCTGCCTATGAGCAAGGGGCACATGTACCTGGTGGCGGTAATGGACTGGTATAGCCGGTATGTGCTGGCCTGGAGGCTCTCGAACACGCTGGACGCGGGCTTCTGCGTCGACGCGTGCAAGGCGGCACTGCGGCAGGCGTCCCGGCCATCCACAACACCGACCAAGGGTGCCAGTTCACCTCGCGGGAGTTCGTCGCGTGCGTGGAGGGCTCGGGGGCGAGAGTCAGCTGGGACGGGCGCGGCAGGGCGTTGGACAACGTGTTCATCGAGCGGCTGTGGTGGTCGGTGAAATACGAGAACGTTCATCTATGGTCATATGGGGACGGGCATGAGCTACATGAAGGCTTGGGCAGGTATTTTGAGTTCTACAATCAAAAAAGACCGCATCAGCGACTTGACTATAGAGCTCCTGCGGAGCTATATTTCGGAAGCCCAAAAGACATCGAGTAAGAAGCAGTGGGGGTGGAGAACAAAATTCCCGGCCCTTGTTTCCGAAAGAAGAGGGGATTCGTCCACCTTAATATCAACGTTTTTTTGTCCAGAAGGACGGAGCCACCCCAGAGGCGGCGAAGGAAATACGGGGCACAGAACGCAGACAGCCCGATAAAACAGGAGAGGCAGAACTTGACATGAGCAGGCGGATGCGATACAGTAATGGTTTCCGGGTGAAGCGGAAGTTGGCAATGCTGGGGAGCAGCCAACTGGGGAATAGCCCGGAGGATGGACTGATAGGGGCGTAGCTCCCAGGTGTTTGCCAAATTAAGCATGGTACCCGTTTTTCGACGAAGTAGCACAGTACTTGCGTGGTGCTCATTCGGGGCATCATGCAAAGATGCAAAGGATTCACTTTCAACGTTCGCGGGAGTAAGCAACATGGGCCAGGAAAGAAACGAGTGGGAAGCAAATAAAGACACATTAATCCCTCTTTACGCCGAAATGATGAAAGCGAGTGAAATAGCAATATCAAGACTTATGGAAAAGGGGGTTGAGACAGGGGTGCTTAAGGAATGCCTAGACAGTGGATCCTTATACCTTGTGCGTCACCCGTGCATGTTTCAGGATCTTGTTAATACATTTCATGAGCATGCAGACGGGAAGCCTATAAATCTGGATATTATTTTGAAATTCGTGGTCGAATACCACCAAGACTTGTCTGTTCATGCTGAAAATATAGGTAAAAAGCACAAAGCTAATTCGATGGTAAATGCGAAGGCAGATCATCACAAGTCAATGCTTGAGAAAAAGCATAAAGTTTTTGAAGAGTTAAATGAACTTATAAACATAAGCAAAACAAAACAGCGGAAGCAAAGTATAACAAAGGTCATTGATAACTTTTGGAAAGCCAAACAAGCAGATTTTGCTGAATTTAACTGGGGTTCGCCAGCGTCCTTGCAAAGAGCGTATCAAGATAATATTTCTCCAACAAAGAGTAAGGCAGGAGGACGTTCAATATTAGATGACGTGCACAGCCAACAGATTAAAGATATAGAGGAATTACTAGGAGAATGCGGACATGACCTAAATGAAATAAAACAGGAATTCACGAGGAAAGTAGATTTACAGGAGTTAAAATATATAGTTGGTAATGAACAGACAGCGCCTGAATTAAAATGTATAATACTTGAAGGAGTAGTGTCCTTCTACGAAAGGATTATAAAGGATCTCCCTGTTAGCGTAAAAGGATCCGCCGGAGACAGTGCGAAAGCCGAATCAGAGCAACCCAGCACCACACATTCCCCACACGTGTTGATTGATTATGAAGAATTATCAGAAAAATTTGGGCAGCTACGCCTCCAAGAGGAGGTGATAACAAGGCAAGCCAACAAGATCAAAAAACTTGAGAGTAGGAACGAATGTCTCATGAAAGAGATAGCTGCGCATGTTGCGAAGGTATAACCCAATGAATATTGATGATATTACGGCATGCTTCGAAAACGGCGGAAAGTAGTTGACAATTCTCCGCATAGCTGCGCCGCCAAGGCCTTGGAGACCTTGACTGCACCCATGTCGATCGTCCAGTCAGTGGTTCAGGCCACCTTGCCCAACGGTGGCTGGATTTCCACCGTAGTCGCCTTGCCACTCCGCTCCATCCGTTTGGCGTCGCGGAGCTGGAGGAGCTGATCCACCACGCCCGAGCTCTCCGGCCGCCCCGTCAACCTCTGCCATGCGGACGTGCCTTTGTAGCGCCCCCTCGTGGCGACGTTGTGGTTGATGGAGTAAACCAGCATGTCCAGGCGGCCTTGCGAGATCTGTCCCCGGCAGGCGTTGAGGTTGTCCCGGATCACCGAGTTTATCGCCTCCAGCGGCGACGACGACCGGACGTTGCCTTCGAGCTCGTCGATGAGTGCGGCGGCCTCCGCCGGATCGGCCCCGCCGGCGACGACGGCCAGCGTCCGGTGCTCCCCGGCCTGCCTCGCCATGGCCTTCTTGAGCTTCGGGGACTTCACCGCCACCGCCTTCTTGCCCTTCTGCCAGGACAGGCACAACTCCCCCAGCGCGTCGCCGGGGATTTTTCCGGCGTATGAGGCGACGATCCGCCCGAGCTCGTCGAAGTAGCCCCAGTAGAAGGCGGCGTTGTCCCGGAGGAACCGCGCCGCGTCCTTCAATTTGGGGCAGTCCGGAGCCGTCTCCACCATCAAGTCCAGGATGGCGTGGACGTCGCGCTCGACCGTGTCCCTGGTCTTGGGGCTCCCGTCGGGGGAGAAGCCGTTGAACGCCTCGTGCAGCTCCAGGTGCAAGTAACTGTAGGCGTCGTAGCGGCGGACGGCGGCCTCCGCGACGGCGGACGCCTCCTCATAGGAGCGCAGGGCCTTCACGCAAGCCTCCTCCGTCCCGCGGCGGAGGAACAGCTTCAGCCGTTTCTCCTCGTAATCGAGCGCGGCATAGGCTTTCCGCTCCAGCGAGGCGAGGAAAGGGTCGAAAGGATGTTGCAGGTGGAACAGGTCGGCGTGCTCGGACAGCCCGCCGTCCCGGCCGCCCTTGTGCAGTCCAGTCCCCTGGTCTTTCACGACGCGGGCGATCCGGACGCCCTGGTCCCGGAGCGACGTGAAGCACATTCCTTCCAGGTGTCCCCCTTGCGGTCGTCAACCAGCCGCGCCAACCGCTCGCTGACGTTGTAGCCGACCAGCACCATATTGGCACACTCCGACTCGGGCACGTCCACAACCTCCTCCTCGTGTGGGCAGGCCCTCCGGGATCTCTCCCCAGCCGAACTGCTCCTGCGACTTACGCTGGCTCCGGTGGCTCGGGCTCGGGCTCCGGCTCGAAACCGGGCAGCGCCGGAGTACCCTCGGCGGTAGGGGCGACCTCTCGGATTTCGCACCGAAGAGCTGCCGCTGGAACTAGTCCAACTGCATGGAGCTGGTCGATTCTGGTGATGAGCTTTCCCCGAATGACCGTTTGCCGCCGGATGATCCTTGGTGTGTCAGTCCAGCTCCAATGAACCAACCTCAGTTTAGTGACGCAACACAGGTGCGTCACTGTAGAATCCTTGTAATCAACGATTTAGCTCTTGCAATGACGGCGTATTGCGCTATAATTCTTGGCAACGAAGCAATGGAGTATGTCTTTTTGCAACATGAAAATAAACATGGAGGTGGTCAGATGAATGCGCCATGCAGGCGCTAGTAGACAGAGTAACTGTACGTGGTAGAGGACATGATGCTGCGGGAAACCAAGAACATGAGGTAAAGGAAATGGAGGAATTGAGTGAATGCCGCCACAACAACGAGTTCCACCGGAAGTCGTGATAGCGATTAGTACGTTAATCAAGCCGTATGGTGTGAATGTCGAGGAATGGTTGGGAAGCGAAAGGAGTCGAGACCAGAAAAAAAACAAGCGCTATTTCAGCGTGACGGAGGCTATGGAGTACTCTGGCATTGGCCGCTGCTCGCTGTCGCGCGCCTCAAAGGCCGGCAAGATTAGGACATGCAAGCTGTCTCAAGCAAAGTCAGGGAAAGTCCTTATCGATAAGGATTCACTTGACTCGTGGTTGAACTCGTGCAGCAGATAAACCCTTTAATTCTAGGTGACAAAATGGCAATGTTAAAAAGTGAATTGCACGGCATGGAAACGCTCCCCTGTAATAATGACCACATGAGCCATTGCATCGCAATCGAAAAAGTCACGATGGTATTGCTTGGCTTGTTGAGCAACAAGCGGTTGAATGAACTCATATGGGGGAAATACGAGGGAGATTTTTTTCTCGCCCAAATGATAAGAATTGTTGCTCGACACTGTATCAAATATTTCAATGACGTTAGCGATTTGCTTAGGATGTATGATCGGCAAATACAACGGCGCAAAGCCCTCGTTGACCGCACCACCAGACTCGTGAATGCCACGATTGACTATGACGTAAAAATACCGGAGATGCTCCCGTCGGAGGCGACTGGACCACGGGCATTTAGCATGCTTACAGAATTGGCAGACGCGATGGATTACTGTTCCCGTATAGAGCAGCAAAAAATCATGTTTTGCTTTGGGCAGGTGCTCCACATCAACTCATATGGTGGCGATTGTTTGGATTGCCCCATGTTTCTCCGTGCCCTTCAATTCCGTACTGATTGCATGAACACGGCGTGTCGCTGTCAGCCTAATTGCCGCGCCTATCTTGGAGGTATGCATCAGGCAAATCTTTTAGAAATATATGCAAACGAGGAGGGCGTGACCATTGATGAGGCGGTGTTGCTTGTCATGAAAAAATATGGGCTCAATCCCGATGAACCATTCTCGCCATTGCCTGCTGAAGAATGTGCGGGATGGGTCCAGGTTAAAGGCAACATTACGCTGCCATGTGCACCACCGAACGAAATCGATATTCCTTTTTACAGTTCTAGTGGGAATCTAGTTCAACGGGCATTGGTGTCCCGTCTTGGCGCAGGGAAGGTTATCCTTCCACAAACGTGGTGGTCTTGCGACCCCCAATTTGTGACTGAGGTTAATATACCCTCTCAGAGACCGTTTCCGCTGTTGAACATGGACTTGATGTCCAGGCAGCCAGGTGCCGAGGTGATGGTAACCGACTCACTTATTGATGCTCAGTTGAACTCGATATCCCCCACGAGCAATACCATTTGGACTTCTTGGATCGGTGGGACTGCTGCTGCGCCTGACGTCGCATGGGATGCCTTGAAAAATCGGAAGGTTACTTATGTCGTTATTCCGCATTCAGGGCTGCCAATAGACGAATGTCGCAAAACCGCGCTGATTGTGCTGTCGAAATTGAAAAAGGTCAAGGTGGCCTCACTCAATGTTGTTGAAAATTATGATTCACGCAGTTTAGGAGGGTGTTAAGATGCAAATGACTGTTACGCAATACTTTGAAAGGGCCAGGTGCGATTTTGGTCTTGGCAGCACAGTCGACAAACTTGAGCATGATGCAGAAGGACGTCGGCATGCAAGATGGGACATTGAGTTCGAGGGCCAACATCGGGAGTTTCTCCTGTCGCCCTACATCAAGGAGGGCGATATCACCTTCCTCTATGCCGCGAAGGGTGTTGGAAAGACCTGCTTGGCTTTGCCCATGGCCTATGCCGTCGCCGAAGGACGTGAGCTTTTCGGTTTCTTGAAAGCGTCAAAAAAACACACAGTCCTTTATGCGGACGGAGAAATGGGGGAAAGCGCACTTGCCTTGCGCAAGGAATCAACGCGTAGGCAGTTTTCACTGCCCAGGGGAAAGAAGACCTCGCTCTGGTTGCTTTCTGGCAGGTTCAACCTGTATGATCCGGTCGACCGCATGTTCTTTGAGGATGAAATCGAGGATATTAACAAGGAAAGCCCAGACGACATGAAGCTCAGCTTAATCGTTCTCGACAACTTGACCTCAATGATCGGCGCGCACGACAAGCCAGAGGAATGGGACAAGTTTTTCGATTGGGCGAAGACACTGTTGAACAAAGGCATCTCGCTTCTGATCATCTATCACTCCAATCGTGACGGAATGATGCGTGGCTCCCAAATGAAAACTATCAATGCGGACAACTTGATCTACCTGGAAGACCCTCGTATTTGTGGCGAGGACGCACCGAAAGCCAAAAAAGGCAAAAAAGTGTCAAAAGTAGACAAGTTACCTCAGGATCGTAAGATAATCGCAATCAGGTTGATTCCTGAGAACTTACGTAACAATGAGTATCCCGAGGCATATATCCCCATCGAAATTGAGTACTCGGTGATCGATCCTCAATGGAGAATGCTCAATCTCGAAGATCATCGGGTGAGGGTATTGAGGGCACAAGCAAAACACTTGACAGACCAGGGAATGGCGCCATTCTGGGGCGTCAGCGCCCGTCAAGTCAAAGAAATGCGTCGAAAGTACAATATCGCAAAAAACACAGGATGTTCTTCATGCCAGGACACGGAGGATGATGAGCAAGATTTTGACGAGGATGGCGATATGGAGGAAGAAGGGTAAAACAGATGCGCCGAGGCAAGGAAATTGAGGAAAATCCACGCCCGCCTGCCTCGTTCCACACGTCGTGAGATGAATCATGACACCCTGTCCTGTCTGGAGGCGGACTGGGTGTTGTTTTTTCATTAAAACTCAATGAACTACGCCGCATGCATTAGCTATATACTATGCTGTTTCGCATAAATAACTTGGACATCGATTCTCCTGCGAAACTTGTGCCTGTTCACCGCTGGGTTTTTAGTAGTACCTTTTTACCATCATCAATTCCCCACACAATCAAAATATAACAATAGTCATAAGGGTAGAGTGCCATAGACAAGAGATACGGAGAGACATAGGGGTAGTAGTTCGATAGAGAGATAGTGAGCGTTAGCAAGGCGGGGCAAGAGCAACACGTCTCCCAATGGGAAGCCACAGATCCACGTCAAGCGCTATTGGCCGATATCAGCCAGCTTCTCCTGTCTCCAGTTCCATTGCCCATCAACCGTATCCCCTTGGTCACCGATTCCCGGTGGCGTTCAGCTATCTAGCTGAGCCAGCATTTCACTTGCTAATTTTGACTATCTACCCGTCACGTGTTTGGCCAAAGATGCTCCAGCGCCTTCCACTCAAGTCTTCCCCATAGCCGCCACCGTCAAGGTCTAGGCTTGGCCAATCCTTTCTTGGATGTCCATCTATCCGATTGGTCTGTGACGTTTTCAGCGTTCACTATCCCCACCTTTCACTTCATCATTTATTTTTCATGATCATGCCCATTATATACACAACACAACTTGGATGTTTTTACCATGCGCCAACCTGAGTCTCCCCCACATAACTAAAAACAGTGGGCGCTAGATATGACAAAACAGGGGCAGCAGCGAGGTTGCGACATCCAAGTCCTCGACAAGGCGTTGTCCCCGCTCAAGACAGCGGCGGAGAGCCACGACAAAGTCATTGTTTCCGTCTCGACCTAACCGATAGAAACTTAACTGGAGCCAGGAGATCATCATGCGCGACAATAACGTCACTTACGAGCCCACCTACAAAGGCCATCCCATCAACACCGACAAAAGCAAAAAGCAGGGCTGCTACACCGAGATTCTCGACAAAGAGCTGTCTGTGCTCGGCGGCGCGACGGAGGACCACCAGAAAGTGCTGTTCTTCCGCTTCGACCTTCGGTATCCCAAGGGATACAACGCCCCTACGAGCAATGAGGACATAGCGCGGTTCAACGAGAACTTCCTCAAGGGGTTGAGACGGGCCGGGCTAGACCCTCGATACATCTGGGCTCGTGAGCGGTCTACGGAGAAGCATCAACACTATCATTGCGCCTGCGTCCTTGACGGCTCCAAGACTTATTCCCCGCACCATCACCTTGACCGGGCGGAGCGGTGCTGGAACAAGCTGGTCGGCGTCCCGGTGGAGTCCCAAGGCTACGTGGACAGGTGCGACAGAGGCAGGAATGGTCTGTCCCATGGGAACGGAGTCATGCTCCGGCGGGGCGCCGCCGACTTCGAGCGTAATTTCAACGAGTGCTTCAGGTGGTGCTCGTACCTGGCGAAAGTCAACACCAAGAACGGCGTCCCCAAAGGGCGTCGGCAGTTCGGCGGCACCGAGACAGCCAAGGGGGAAGACGAGGGGAAGGGAAACGCCCATGCATCGCGCTGAGTGTTGGATGTCGCCAGGGGCGGGATGGATGGAGTTGTCTTGCCTTGTCCCTTATACCTGGCCCGCGCTGGTATGGCTACCCTCGGCCGCGGGGCTTGTCCTCAGCCCTTGAGGGCTTCAGCCGGGCATGGAGCCAAGCACTATGCCATGCCTGCTTGTCTGTTCGATGAGGCCGTTATTGATGAACGCATCCATCGCCGATGCTATTTCCGTGTCGATGGACAGCTTATCGTTCAACGTGTTGAATTTTGTCAGGGTGGCCGCCATGCCTTCTTCAGCGCAGCCTCGCATTTGGACATGCTGATCTTAGCTTGACGCTGTTTCGGCGGGTCTTTCATCACCTTCTCGCCGCTCTCCCTTATCATCCTCGCCGATATCGTCTCATGCGCTTTCCTGGGTTGCCAGATGAGGTCGATCCTCTCCTGCGTGGCCGCCTGCTGGTTGATGATGCCGGATGGATAATAGCGCCTCAGCTTGCGGAGCTCCTTCAATCGGGACTCGTTCACGACGATGTCTGCTTTGACTTCTCCGTTGATCGGCAGATCGATCTTCCCGGCGTTGACCAACGAGTTCGCCCGTATGGAGGTGAACTCTAACTCAGCCTCCACGTATTCCTGGAAGGATGCGTATTTGAGCAAGAAGAGCTTGGTATTATGCATCTCGTGGAGTTTCTAGGCCACTTCCATCGTCAGGTTGAAATGCTCCTAGATGAACGCCGTGCGCTTGGCGTAGGCCCCTTGGCCATCGGCGTTGAAGTCCTCGAAGTTCTGATGGAGCCACATTGTTCCAGTATCTCCTTGAACTTGGCTTGAGCATTTTGGGGGAGAGTGTCGATGCCGCATGGTTCGGCTGTCGCCTTGATCGCTTGCCCGGCTGCTTCTTGCCCTTGCCACGATAAACAATTTATTTACTTTGAGCTTGGAGCTGGGTGGGTTCAGGGACAGGGGCCGAGATGTTCTCGCTCTTGGATGTTGCGGGCGTTGTGCCGTTGTCCTTTGTCATGGTATCTATCATCTTCTATAACACCCAATAGCTCTATTGACACGAAAAATGCCACCAAAAACGAGGATGCGCACAGTCCCTCGATGATGCGTTTTTTAGCCTCTCCTGCGCGGGAAAACACCGTGTGGCGCGGGGATATTTGACCGTTCCACCTCAATGGACTTATATCCGGTGAAAGCGTCCGCCTTGCCACAAACCCCTCGGACGAACGATGTGATCACCTTCATGGATGATCCGCTTGAGGGGCTGACTGTTCCCTTGTTGGGCGCTATGTGGCCTGAGCTTCTTTCGCGTTGAGCATCGCCACTGTGGCCGCCGAATGGAAACGTCCCGATTTCGCCGATCTCAATTGTCCAGGGGGAGCCGCTTGCGCCATGAAACGCTGCCACGATTTGGACATGCGCTCAGTTGCCTCATCACCGAACGTTCTCCGTGTAAATGTCGTAACGCCTCTTGCCTCCGGAAGACAGGCGCGCTATAGTCCCCTCGTTCTTCAACGGCAGAAAGGCGGCTGGGATGCACAACGAACTCGTCTTCATCGACTTTGAGACCACGGGGCTGAGCCCGGATTACGACCGGGCCATCGAGGTCGCGGCGGCCATTGTCCGGGACGGTGAGGTCACGGGCACCTTCGCCCACTTGATGTATCCCGGTCACCGAATCCCTTCCTTTTATCACGAGTCTGACTGGCATAACCGACGCCATGCTCAAGGGCAAGCCGAAACCGGAAGCCGCCATGCCGGAGCTGCGGGAATTCATCGGCGAGCGTACTTGCGTGGCGCACAACGCTTCCTTCGATTCCGGCTTTTACCATGCGGAGATGAGCCGGGCCAAGTCCGCCCACGAGCGTGACTTCTTTTGCACGATGAAACTCTCCCGCCGCTTGGTCGAGGGCTCGCCGGACCACAAGCTGGGGACGCTGGTTCGTCATCTGAGGCTACCCAAGCCCGAGGAAGGTAAATGCCACCGCGCCTTGTATGACGTTCTGTTGACGGTTGAGCTCTGGAAGCATCTTGAGTGCGTCGTCAGCGAAAAGCTCGGCGGCAGGACTCCCGGCCATGAGGTCTTCCATACGCTCATGAAGAAGCCCAAGGCCAGCGTCCAGAAGTATCTCGACAAGTTGGCTTCGAACCTTCGGGAAGGGGCTTGAGGCGGGATGCCGGGGACTTTTGCGGCGTTTCGGTGAAACTTCATGATCGCCTTGGAGTTCGATTCTCGCCTTTGCCGCCTTGAAAGGCAGGCTCATGAGCCATATATTCATGTCAAGGGTTTAAGGAAAGAATGGGCATGGACACCAAGCACTTGACATCCAGCGTCTACACCTTCGAGAAGATTATCGAAGAAGGCTACCTCTACGTGGACAAAACTGAGCACATTTGGCAGCTGCTGGAGCCGCCATGCGGCATCTATTTCCTGTCGCGACCACGGCGTTTCGGCAAATCCTTGACCATCTCCACGCTCAAGGCGGCCTTCCAAGGCAAGAAGACACTCTTCGAGGGGCTGGCTCTCCATGACAAGCCTTTCGATTGGACGGAGCGTCCGGTGATTCACCTCGATCTGGGCGGTTGTGGCGCCATGTCCGGGGATGCGTTGGAGCTTCATCTCTCCGAGACGATCATGGCCCGGGCAGCGGATTTTGGCGTGACATTGACTCGGTCCGACCTCTCTGGCAAGTTCACTGAGTTGGTCGAGACACTTGCCAAGCGCGAGAAGGTGGTCATCCTCGTAGATGAATACGACAAGCCCATCATCGACAACCTCGACCGGCCCCAAGCCGAGGACATCCGCCAAGTCATGGAGGGATTCTACTCGGTGATCAAGGCCACCGAGCCGTGCCAGCGTTTCGTCCTCTTGACCGGGGTGAGCAAGTTCGCCCAGGTCTCAGTGTTTTCCAAGCTCAACAACCTTTACGACATTAGCATGGACGCCCGTTTCGCCACCATGCTCGGCTACACCCAGGCTGAACTGGAGGCCAATTTCGCGGATCGCATCGACGAGGTGGTTCGGAGCCAAGGGATCGACCGCCCCGAGTTGCTGAGGCGTTTGCGGTGTTGGTACAACGGTTATTGTTTCCATCCGAACGCTCCCACCGTCTACAACCCCGTGTCCGTCGCCAAGTTTTTCGAGTCCGGCGGCGAGTTCAGGAACTACTGGTTCGCCACCGCCACGCCCACCTTCCTGCTGAAGCTGGTGAAGGCGCAACGTTTCGATTTCGAGCGCGACTTGGCCAAGCCGTTGGACGAGCTGGCCTTCGCCGCTTACGACATCGGCCACCTTGAGGCTTTGCCGTTGCTGTTCCAGACCGGCTACCTGACCATCAAAGGGAAGGCGGAACTCTTCGGCCAGACGCAATACCGCCTTGGCTTCCCCAACCAAGAGGTCGAGGCGGCCTTCAACGCCTATTTGTTGGAGGAATACGGCGGCCTCAGGAAGGAACGTTCCGGCGTCGAGGCGGCGGGCATCGCCAAACTTCTCCTGGACGGCGAAATCGACAAAGCGATGGAGAGCTTGAAAGCTTTTCTCGCTGGCGTTCCCTACGACCTTCACGTCAAGGTGGAGCGCTATTACCAGACCATATTCTACACCGTTTTCCGGATGCTGGGGATTTTCGTGGCGGTGGAAGTCCGCACCAGCGATGGACGGATCGACGCGGTGGTGAAAGCCGGGGACAACGTCTACATTTTCGAGTTCAAACTCGACGGCACGGCCTCGGAGGCTCTCGCTCAAATCCGCAGCAAGGAGTATTACGCCCCGTACCAAGCCGAAGGCAAACGGTTGATCTTGGTCGGAGCCAATTTTAGCACAGTCGGCAAGGGGCTGATCGAATGGCTCCACGAAACGGTTTAACTTGGGGCGGCGTTTACCAACTCTTCGCCGCTTGAAGTTGTTATATGACGCAAAGGCTCTCTGTCGCCGAAACATTAGGTTACTGCCGGCATTTCACTATAGATTCTACCTTGCAATTCACGTCCGTTCGCTTTTTTGTTCACCCCTCCCCATTGCTTGAAGAAAAAAGGAACTTTTGCCCGGCGACATTGTGCTAATATGTCGTCCACCCATTCCTCGCTCATCGGTCGGGCTCCTGGACCAGATTCGCCGCCAACGATCACCCAGTCAATACCTCGTAAGTTCATGTCCGGAACCGCTGACAACAATGGTTCCATGGAAAGAAATTTCACTGCGGAACCGATGCCTCGCAAATCATCAATTCTAAATATACAATCAGCATCCTCAACCGTAACACCTTGCCATATATTACCAGTCCATCTTAAGCGGGGTGCAAGGCTTGCCAAACGTTCAGACCGCTTCGTGAGTATTTGAAAGCGGTGCTGCTGCGCCATGCGCATCACAGAAAAAACTTCATATATGAAATCATCTGGAACCTTTTCATGAAATAAATCACTCATCGAATTTACAAAGATCGACTGTGGTTTTTTCCAGGTCAAAGGAAGCCCCAGCAATTGCTCGTGGCATACCACTTTGCAAAATCCGTGCTGATAATTAGCATGCCCCATTGCCTGCAATCTTGCAGACATTCGCGCTGCGTAACAATTCTTACAACCAGAACTGATTTTAGTACAACCAGTGACGGGATTCCATGTGGACTCAGTCCACTCTATCTTCGTGCTAGCCATGTCACCTTGCTTTCTTTGGCATCCTCACCGAAACAAGACTTATAACTGAGGCCCATTCGCCCATCGCAATCGATCTTTTTCTCTTTGCGAAGCCCAATCACGCATTCCCGCGCATGTGCTTTGGGATGTCCCATATTCATGGTGAATTCGTAGATTTCTCGATTAGTCGTCTCTCTAGAATCAGAAATGAACTTCTTTAGACTGAGTTCAAAACGTTCTCGTTTTGGTATTGGTCTATATTCCTGAAAAAGTTGTGGTTGGTACATCGCCTCCATATCGTTATCAATATCAAAATTTGCCTCACCGTTAAGCGCATTCTGCTTCCATGCGATATCAAGAAACTTCTCCACTCCTAATGGATGCCTTGATCCGAAGACCAATCCGTAAATATTCCCGTTACTCGTCCCTTTTTTCAACGAGAATGGATAGAGGCGTGTGGTGTTATCCGCAGGCACCATTTTTTGATAATGATCCCGCATAAGACGATGGATATCCTTTATCCTTGCTTGGACGATGTCTGTTGACGACAAGTTTGGAAATATCGCTGAGAATTCAGGCGTGTCCACGAAGCGTTTCATAAATGAAGAAGAAATAAAAAACAAAAAATCTGTCCGCTCAAGCTTGATAAGCATTTGGAATACTTCTCCAGTTACATGCTTAATGCCATATTGATCCAAGAAAATCAGGTTTGGTTGACGCTTCAATTCTTCATAGCGATTACGGAAAATATCTTGGAAGTCTTCATTATGGCATTCCACATTAACCAAACCGCCAAGCGACCATTTTTGCCGGTCACTTTCCACATGAAAGGCGAGTTTATCCGCTTTTTCCTTTATCGCTTCGTTTAGGACAATACGTATCGGCTTGTAATGTTGTTTTATCTGCTCGGAAAACTTCTCAATTTGCCTTAGAATGCGCATAGGGCTACCCAGCACATCCTTGGAATCTTTCCCTGAACCTGCAAAGAAATCCCAAATGGCAATGTCATGCTTTGAGTTCAAAAAAACCGGCAACCAATTTTCTAGGTAACGTTCAAAAATATCCAACTTTGTTAAAGTTGCTTCGTCATAAGGCATACTGTTGATGTCATTTGTCATGATAACCCCCACATAAAAAGCACGACCCCATTCTTGCTATTGTATTAGTAAATGATTACGGCTCATTTACAACTCTAGTGACGGCAAGGCTTTGACGATCTTCAAGGTTTCCAGACTCACGGTTATGACGCGCAGGAACAATTCCAGCGGATACTTGGGGTTGTTCATCGTCTCGATGGCCCAGGCGTTGGCGTCGTTCACGATGCCGGAATCCTTGTCGGTCTTGACGCACTGCCGCTCGACAACCCAGTCAAGGGCGGATTTGCCGTTCACCACATACGCGTAGGCTTCGAGCGGGATTCCCTTCAGGGTTATCCGCTCGTTGTACACCAAGGTGGTCTTGTCATCGACGGTTTTGCCGTTTTGTTTGGTTTTGCCGTAGCGCATCTTTTCCACCCGGTAGGCGTCGGCGGGCAGAGATGCCCAGTCGCCCGGCTCGATCAGGAGCGGGTGGGGCGCGACGGTCTCGTAGTTCAGATGCAGCTTGGCGAGCTCGCGCCCCGCCTTGCTGAACGCCCAAAAATCTTTGGCCGCTTTGACACAGGGAATGCGGGGCAGCTCCTTGCCCAGGTTGTCGGCAAAGCGTCCTCGGTAGTCCGGGGAATGCAATAGCCCGTAGATGTAGTAGAAAATGTCCTCCTTGCCTAGCGTCTCCTCGGGATAGGCGGAGCGGAAATGGGCTAGGCCTTCGTCGGTGATGCCGTCGCGCCGCTTGCGCACGTTGGGCATGTTGGGCATGTTGGGCATGTTGGGCATGTTGGGCACGTCGCCGAAGAGGTCGTCGGAGGACACCGCCTCCGCCGGGACGTCATAAAGATAGAGGGGGAAGCATTGGCCTTTCTCAATGTTGTCATACGAAGGCAACGTGTCCGTAATTAGAACTGAAGCAGAATGCGCTCCAATTCCCGACACGCAAATTACACGGTTTATTGCCGTGTGGTCTGGAAAAATAGTGAGCATTTGACTTTGGCGATGATTAAACATCTTGTCATAGTAAAGCCATTGCTTAATATACGGTCGATAGAGGCTTTTTGTAACTCTATGTTCTTCGAATACACCTCTCTTAAGTGAAATCAGATCGGGTATTAAGCTGCTTGACCAGCTAATTTTTGATGCGTCAGAACTAATAAAATTACGGACAGCATTTTCCCTATCCTTATGCGATAAACGGCCATTGTGCTTCTCAAAACGTTCTACTTCCTCATTGTAAAAGCCAATCATATGTCTCATGTTTGAGCTAACGGCCTTTTGGGACAAGTTGTAACACCAGGCATCTCGTGATGTTAACAAGCCTTGGGAGAAATTTGCAAATATTTTTTTCTGCATACCTTTCTTATCTCCCAACACAATGAATTCAGAAAAGCCGTCATCACGCTGTTTGAGCCAGTCGCCGTGGGGATCGGGGTTGATGGCTTGCCAGCCGTTGGTGTTTGTGATGCCCTCTATGCTGTGAAATTCGGTGATCTTGGCAAGTTTTTCCTCGCGATTCAGGTAGTCGCCGATGTCGTGGAAATAGATTTCCCCCTGCTCTTTGGCGTTGGGGTTTTTAACCAGAAGGGAAATTGCGATTGGGGCGCGGCTGCCCATTCCAAATACATTGTCCTTTTCCTTGCGGCGTTGTTCCCCGGAAGTGCGGGCATTGCCCCGGAGGTGGAACACATAGATGCTGGAAAACTCTTCCACCAAACATTTCCGGAGACCGTCGGCGGAAGGTGCTTCAATAAAGCCTGCGTTAGTCACGAAGCCAACAATACCACTCTTGCCAATGCGGTCGCTGGCCCAGCGGATAGCTCGGATATAGCTGTCATGGAGACTCTTGACCGACGTCATATGGGATTTTGCCGCATAGGTTTTAGTAATTCGCCCGTCCAAGAAGGGATAAGCCACATTTTGATTGTTGTCATTTTGGCTTCCTTGCCCGATTGAATAGGGCGGGTTGCCGATGATGACCCGAATGTCAAGGTTTTTCTGGCGGTTGCGTCGGGCGCTGTTGTCTTCCATGATTTTGCTGATGAGGTCATCCTTCTCATAAAGCTGGAAGGTGTCGGTGAGGCAGATGCCCTCGAAAGGGATATAAGCTCCGTCCGCGATGCTGTGGTACACCGCCTCGATGTTGATGGCGGCGATGTAGTAGGCCAGGAGGACAATCTCGTTGGCGTGGATTTCGTGCCGGTATTTGTGGGGGAGCTCCTCGGGCTTGATGAGGCCGCGCTGCAAAAGCCGGGTGATGAACGTCCCCGTGCCGGTGAAGGGGTCGAGGATATGCACGCCTTTGCTCCCCACGGTCTGGCCGAACTCGGTTCGCAGCAGGTGGTCAACGCTGTGGATGATGAAGTCCACGACTTCCACGGGGGTGTAGACGATCCCCAGGCGCTCGGTCATCTTGGGGAAGGCGTTGCGGAAGAACTTGTCGTAGAGCTCCACCACGATCTTCTGCTTGCCTTCGGCGTTCTCGATGTTGTCGGCGCGCTGGCGGACGCTGGCGTAGAAGGCTTCCAGCGTGTTGGCCTCCTTGTCCAGCCGATGCTCCTGCAAGGTGTCGAGGACGCCTTGCATGGCTTGGGAAATGGGGTTGTGGCTGGCGAAGCTGTAGTCGGCGAAGAGGGCGTCGAAGACCGGCTTGGTGATGAGGTGCTGGGCGAGCATCTCGACGATCTCGTCGTCGGTGATGCTGTCGTTGAGGTCATCGCGCAGCTCCTCGGCGAAGGCGGCGAAGGCGGCGCGCTCCTTGGCGTTGTCCGGGTTCTCCACAATGCCCTTGATGCGGTCGATATGGGTGCGGGCGATTTTGGCGATGTCGTTCGCCCATTCCTCCCAGTGGTGGCGGTTGCCGCATTTCTGCACCACCTTGGCGTAGATGGCCCGCTCGATCTCGCCGATCTCGAATTGGAGTTCCGGCTGATAGGCGTCCGGCGCGAGGAGCTCGGGCTCGCCCATGGTGAAGTCCCTTGAGCCCGCCCCTTTGTCGTTGAGGCTGGCCTTTTTCGTTTTGGCCGGGATCTTGTCGGTGATGGCGATGACTTCCATCTTGTCGAGCATCTTGCGGTTCAAGTCCAGGTCGATTTTGTTGATCATGGCGTCGAAGCGGTCGTCATGGGAACGCAGCGCTTGCAGGACTTGCCAGACCACGGCGTAGGTCTTGTTGTCGTTCAAGGCATCGTGGGGCTCAAACCCGGCGGGGATGACCACCGGCAAAATGACATAGCCGCGCCTCTTGCCGGGAGCGTTGCGCATCACGCGGCCCACCGACTGCACCACATCCACCTGGGAATTGCGGGGAGTCAAGAAAAGCACGGCGTCCAGGGCGGGCACGTCAACGCCTTCCGAGAGGCAGCGGACATTGCTCAGGACGCGGCAGGTGTGGGCGGGGGATTCCGCCTTGAGCCAGTTGAGCTTCCCTTCCTTCTGGCTGGCGTTCATGGTGCCGTCCACATGCTCGGCCTCGCAGCGGAGCTGGGCGTCCGGCTCGATGTTCTCCTGCTCCTGGTAGGCGTCCACCACCGTCTGGAACATGGCGGCGATGTTCTTGGAGCTGACCTTGTGCGTCTTGGCCTTTCCGGCGGGCTCGATCACCTGGCAGAAAGCCACGGCGCGGCGCATCGGTGCGTCGTCGCCCGCCAAGGCCGGGGTGAGCCCACGCTTCGCCAAAGCCTTCCAGCAGCCGACGATCTTGGCCGCGTCATCCACCTTGAGCTGGTTGTTGTCATCGGCCAGGAGCGATTGCAGACGGCGGCTCACATGGGCTTCCTCCACAGCGAGGACAACCACCTTGTAGTCCACCAGAAGCTGCTGCTTGACCGCGTCGGAGAAGGTGATCAGGTGAAGTATCTTGCCGTAGAGGGCCTCGTCGTCCATGGAGCAGAGGGCGACCTTGTCCCGTTCGGCGGTGGCCTTGGCGATGTCAGCGTAAATGCGCGGGGTGGCGGTCATGTAGAGCCGTTTCTTGGCGCGCAGGAAATCGGCGTCATGGACTTTGACGAAACTGCTTTCGTCCTCGTCCTCGAACGTGGCGCCAGTGGTGCGGTGCGCCTCGTCGCAAATGATCAGGTCGAATTCGGCCAGCCCATGATAGTTTTGCGCCTGGCTAACAACCTCAAGGGAATGGTAGGTGGAGAACACGACGCTCATGTGGGAAAGGTCGTGGCGGTTTTCCATCTCGCGGGCCAGCGCTCTGGCGTCGGTGGTGGCGGGATAGCGCAGCTCATGGGTCAGCAGCGGAACCAAGTCGTCGTTGACGCGCTTTTTGCCAACGTCGCTGTCGGAGCATACGGCGAAGCTGTGCAGCGGGATTGAGCTTTCCTGCGTCCATTCCGTGAGCGCTTGGGAAAGCAGGGCAAGGCTCGGCACCAAAAAGAGCACCCGTCCGCTCTTGCCCGCCTGTTCCTCGGCGATTTTAAGGGCGGCGAAGGTTTTGCCCGTGCCACAAGCCATGAGGAGCTTGCCGCGGTCGGCCTCTTGGAATCCCCGGATAACGTCGTCAAAGGCGCGCTGTTGGTGCGGGCGCAGCGATTTCTTCGGCTTGAGAGCGACCGGTTCGGAAGGTTTGTAGCGGCTCCAGTCGATTTGGCTGGTCTCAAGGTCGTGCAGGTCGATCTTGGTGACGGGGGGCTGCTGGTTACGCAGAGCCTCCTCGGCGTGCGCGCTCCAGCAGTTGGTGGTGCTGACGATGATGCGATGGCCGAAGATCTTCTTGCCCGAGGCGGTGAAGAAGCTGTCGATATCGCTTTTTTGCAGATGGTAGTCTTCGGCGTAGAGCTTGCACTGGATGGCGTGGAGCTCGCCGGTGCGGGTCTGGGCGACCAGATCGATGCCAGTGTCATGGGCGTCAATGCCTTGGAGCTTCGCCCAGTCGGAGTACATCCAGACATGGCTGTACAAGTCCTTGTAGCTGGCCTCGTTCTGGAGATAGCACTGGATCAGCAGCTCGAAGTATGTGCCCTTCTCCCGTTCGGTTTGCGCCATGGCGCGGTAGTGATCCAGAATGGCGCGCAATTGCGACATGAAGCATCCTTCCTAAGTTTCGTCCATGGCCGGATGGGCACCAGCTTTTTCAGCGGGAAAGGCTGCCACGAAGCCTTGGTTTGCACGGGGCGACTGCTTGCGCCCCGTTGGACGCCTCAGTGAAACTGCCATGCGCTCCCCCATCCTTCCGTGTCACGGTTTTTCCGACTCTGCCTAATATAACCTCTCGGTGACGCTATAGTCAAGCAGCCAATGAGGCTGTTCGCCACGCAATCTGCCATCGGCCACTCAAACACGGGACTCTAGGTCAAGTCTATACGTGGAGCTGGCGTTCTCAGTTCAACCATAAGGTCGGCTGCCTTTTCAAACATCGCCCTCAGTTAGCTAACGGGGCAGTTGCCCATCTGGTGGTTTTTCCCTTGACGGTGATCTTCGGCACAAAAATCGCCCTGCATCTCGATAGGCTTTAGGCGCAGGAGCGGTCAGAAACACGTCCTGCGGCCGAAGCCTCTTGGCCGCCTTCTTCACGACTACGGGCAAAAGGCATCGGAAAGGCGCTGCGCTGTCAATCCCAAGCACTACCAGGTTGATCAAAAATCCAGGGCACTAATATATATTAATTCCATGGAAACAGTCAACGTTTGAAGCCCATCGGGCAGTATCCTGACGCTTTGCTTTCTGCCTGTTCTGGACGTGGGAAGTGACGGGGTTGCCGGGAGTTTTCCCCTCGAATGGCATCAACAATCACGTCTATGAAAATATCAGACCCAGACGGCGAAGAGACTCTTTCCCTGGGAGTCGATGCTTTCTGACTTGTATTCCTTGCCTTTGTTGAAGTCGAAGAGGAGCAGGAAGCCATGGTCGAGATTCTGGAAGTCGAGGTATTCGGAGAGCTGGACTAGGCCGCGCTGGTGGTATTCCTCGCCGCGCCACACCTTCAGCTCCACGACCTCTTTTTGGGCTGCGCCGTAGGTGACCACCACGTCCATGCGCCGCTCGTCGCCGATGACCGGCTCCTTCCATAGAAAACCACTGCCGTTGACGATGGGCTTGAGGAAGGACAGAAAGACCAGCCGCCCTTCCCGTTCCAGGAAAGCGGCGTCCCGGGATGAGTAGTGCTCCTTCATGAACTCCTGGAACTTGAGGAGTATCTTGGCCATGTCCAGCTTGCCGTCCGCCGCAGCGAAGTTGCCCGCCACTCCCTTGATGAGATAGCCTTTGCCCGAAGTCTTGAGTCGCAGCCGCATGTAGTCGGCGATGATTTGCTCGTAGACGCGGTTGTGGATCGCCACGCGGCCATGGTCGTTCCGGAACATGCCGAACAGTATCCCCAGATTGACTACCGGGTCTTTCGGCGAATAGGACATGGCGTCCTCCTCAGTCCCGAACACCACGGAGCTCACCACGTGGTAAAGCGTTGGATGGTTCTCCAGATTCTTCGTCAGGTCGTCGAAATTGGCGTTGGTGTAGCTTTCGCTGGTGAGACGGCGGAAAGCCCAGTCGATGTCGTCGGTGGTCCAATGCTTGGGATCGAAGGCGGGGTTAAGGGAAGAAGCCTCCTCATCAAGGATCTTGCACAGGCTGCTCACCAAAAAGGGATGTCCGCTGGTGTAGTAGCGGAGCCGCTCGGCGATGGCGTTGAAGTCCATCGTGACGGGCTTGTCGGCGGCGTATTCTTCTAGCATTGTCTTGATCTCGGCGGAGCTGAAGCTTAGATCGACGTTGAAGTCGCTGGCGATGTTCCACGGGGAGTTGAGCTTGGCCTCGGCGCCGGGGCGGATCTTGAGCTTGAGCGTCTTGATGTCGTGGACGCCCGCCAGGACGACCGCATGGAAGGTGGCGTCACGCCCCGCTTCACGGGCGAGGTATTTATTGCGCAGCATCCCCAGGAAACTGAGGAAGAGCTGGTTGTTGCTGGCTTTGTCCACCTCGTCGATGAGAACCACCACTTCCCGGCCGCATCGCCGGACGAACTGGGTGATGAAGACGGAGAGGGCGTCCATGCTGTCCACGCCATGGCCAAGTTCGGTGGCGATGGCGGCCTCCACGGGGTTGTCCTGCACCAGGGCCGCGGCGAAATTCTTGACGAAACCGGGGCAAAAGCTGGTCTCATTCACGAAAATGGCGTCGCCCACCCCCTCGAAACTGAGCTGGGCGAGGATGTATTTGTCGGGCTGGCTCAACATGTGCTGGGCGAGGGCGTTGAGGATGGTTGTCTTGCCGAACTGCCGCGGACGGTTGATGGCGAAGTATTTGCCTTTACCGATCAGTCGCATCGCCCCGTCCAGCTTGGCGGAGATGTCAACCATGTAATGTTTAGTTGGCACGCAAAGGCCAGTGACGTTGAACTCCTTCTCCATGCTACGCTCCCGGATTGTTGGCCAACTGTGAATATAACGTCGGAGCCGGGCTTTGCAAGCGGCGGCCTGAACTCAGGATGGCGGAGAGTCAGAAGCGACGCTGAAACCGTCGGCGTAGGGCCAGGCTGTGACGGCCTTGTCGGAATCGCCGGCGAAGTCTTTCCCAGTGGTCATGATTTTCAAACGCCTTGGCTGTCGTAGGATTGCTCGACAGGATAGTTATCCCCGCCCCAGCGCTTTTTCAAGTGCCCGGACGGCCAATACGTGTTATGGACGGTCTGGCCGCCGGGGAGCGCCTAGGCGCGGTCTTGCGGCCCATGGAGTCGTAGACGCAGATGGTGGCGCAGCCCGCCGGGTCGGTGACGGCCTGGAGTGAGCCGTCGGCGTAGTAGCTGAAGGTGGTGGTGTGCGCCCGGCCATTGACTGTGACGGTCTGCGACTGGAGCCGCTGGAAGTTGTCGTAGACGCTGGTGGTCATGCCAAGGGCCCTGTGGATGGAGGATGTCTCGCGACCGTTCAGGTAGTGCTGGACCGGGTGGAGCTGGAGTTGACTGTGGTGGATATGCGGCGGCTGTTTCAGGCCTACCATTGGCATTGAGATAGACTGTCCTGTTCCCAGGGTTGGTGGCGAAGCCGATAACCCGCCCGAAAACCATTACGGAAGGCAGTCCTACCGCTGGAGTTGGTGCCTGCGACAGCTGTCTTGCCGTCGGCGTCCCGGTAGACCGCCCGCCCATCGCCGAAGAGACTTTGATTGAGGAGAATGGTCTTGCTGTCCGCGGCTGCGCATGTTGTGCAGAGAATCAGAACCAAGATCGCTATGATGTCACCGCTCATTTTTGCTGCTTTCTGCATCTGCGCCGACAATTTCAATGGAGCCGTCTTCAGCCAATCGACACATCCCAAGGCACCATTCATGAACAGGCAATATTGAATCAAGGCCAGCCATGCCAGCGCATGAATTGGCGGCATATCTGTTGATGGCTTACGTGAAACCAGTCTAAGGCATCGAGCAATGTGTCGCTTCAACGCCAAGCCAGGTTTTGTCAATAGACGCGACCAGCCGTAAAACAGTTGAGTGCAGGCAAGGACTATTGAAAGGCAAAGAAAACGCCACAGCGTATAGATGATTTTAGTCGGTTGCTTTTTCATTGGTACCTTCCCTTTTGCCATGAGATAAATTAATTGTGAGTCATTTCGACATCGGTGTACCATGAAAACCGACATGCAAGCGTTTATAGCTCGCATGTCGGCATATCAGTTGTTATTCCGTGGCGTTGAAAGGTCGCGCCACAATATTGCCGTTGCAGTTGAGCTTCAGCATCGCCTTGGTGGACTCCGTGATCCCCTTCGGGACGACGAAGGTCAGATCGGAGTCGCCGGGCTGGTAGCCAGAAGCCGAAGACTCTTGGCCGACGTACATCACCGACTTGCCTGCCTTGCCGTTGCCGTCAGCGTACTTGTAGGGCTTCAAGACCTTGCAGGTCGCTTTCTTGAGCTTTCCCTTGACGTCCGTGAACTCCATCGCCACCTTCGGGCACGTGGAGCCGAAGTAGCTGCCCGTCAAGGTGATATTGTCTCCCGCCACGCCCGTGTCGGACGACAGCACGGCGTCAAAGTCGTTCGGGGACTCGATCACGAACTCCTCCGTCAGCGTCTTGCCGTCAACCAGCAGGCTGTAGGTTCCGGGCCTGTCTTTGCATTGCCAGGCACAGTTCACCGAGGTGACTCCCTTCTTGAAACCAAGGATTTTCGCTTTGCCGCCGCCATTTACCATCACTTTCGGAGCCTTCTCGAAGGATGCTTTGTTCAGGTCGGAGGCGTTGACCGTGAACACCGAGCCGTAGGCCACCCAATACTCCGGAGCGGGCTTCTTGGCGAAAGTCGCCGTAATGGTCAGCCCAGAGGTGACATTCGTCACTGTCAGCGGGTTAGTTACGCCGAAGCCGTTGTCCCATCCGGTGAACTCGTAGCCTTTTTCGCTGAACGCTGTCACCGCGGAGCAGCTTGCGCTACGCTCGACGGTTTGCGTAGTCTGGCCTTCGAGCCTACCACCAGCGGTGGCGACAAACATTACCGTATAGACGCTAGAAGCGAAACTGGCGGTAACTGAGAGGTTGGCCCTGACGTTTGAGTCGATTCGAGGATTCGCTATCGAGCCGTCGCTCCAGGACGCGAAGTGGTACCCTACTGCAGGGACTGCGCTCACTGCCGTGCCGGACGCACCATAGGCTACAACTTGGGTGGTCGTACCTGTCAGGCCACCATGCGTCCCAGCGCCGTACGTGAGGGTGAAGGTGTCGATGGCGAACTGGGCGGTGATGGTGAGATTCGCCGTAATGTTGGTGTCCGTCCTGGGGTTGGCGGTGGAACCGTCGCTCCAGGACGTGAAATGATAGCCGATGTCAGCCGTCGCCGTGACTGCGGTGCCGGAGCCGCCCAACGGAACGGTCTGGCTGAGCGTCCCGATGACCTTGCCGTTCGAGCCGGCCGCATAGACAAGGGTAAAGTTGTTGGCGAAACTAGCGGTCAGATACAGGCTTGCCGTGACGTTGTCGTCAGTTCTGGGGTTGGTGGTGGTGCCGTCGTTCCATGAGACAAAGCGGTAACCGTCGTCGGGGACGGCGGTCACGGGCGTTCCGGAACCGCCATGGGAGACGGTTTGCGAGAGCGTCCCCTCCAGCTTGCCGTGCGCTCCGGACTGGTACAGCAGCGTGTAGAACATGGTTGAATAGTTTGCTGTAACGGTGATGTCCTTGGATGGCATGGCCAAGGTGGTCTTGACTGCGGTGGGGGCGGCGAGAGTTTCGATGTCGCCCGTCCAACCGGCGAAGGTCTGTCCAGCCATCGGCGTGTTTGCGCATACCGTCAAGCTCGCTCCCGCGGCGAAACTCCCGCTCCCGACTCCGTTCACCACGGTCAGGGAATACAACGTCGGTCCTTGGACAGCGAAACTGGCGGTGATGGTCATGTTTGCGGTGACGTTCGTGACGGTGAGCGGGTTGGTTGAGCCGAAGCCTTTATTCCAGCCAGTGAAGTTGTAGCCTGCTGACGGAACGGCGGTGACTATGGTGCAGGAACCACCCCCAACGATCGTCTGAACTGCCTCGCCCTGGAGCGA
>Ga0209467_1000536_pt1 | contig 50794 bp, 49 predicted proteins | sample Higcelwee11metaG_FD_187175 | JGI IMG/M metagenome (GOLD analysis project Ga0209467, IMG submission 187175) | Freshwater pond sediment microbial communities from the University of Edinburgh, under environmental carbon perturbations - High... | ecosystem: Environmental > Aquatic > Freshwater >... | reverse complement strand
CTGAAATAAGTAAAATACAAACACCGGGAACCTTTATAAAATGGCATTTACTCATGCAATTCTATATTGTAATATTCAGTGGAATTTACTTTTTCATTCAACCTGTAATTATGGATACATTTTACTGAATAAATTATATTTGTCATATTCTGCTATTATGTACATTACAATTTATCCAACTTTTCCCTCAACAAATCTATATTTTATATTTGCACTATCTATGATAGACGGTTTATGCGTTATAACTATAATGGTTTTTTCCCCCATAAGACTCTTAATCATATTACTAATTATTTTTTCTGTTTCTAAGTCTAACTCCGCTGTACCTTCATCAATGAGTAAAATCTCTCTCTTGCTGACTAGTGCTCTTGCAATAGCAATCCTCTGTCTTTGCCCACCTGAGATATTATCACAAGTTTCATTTATTTTTGTATTATATCCGTCTTCAAGCTTCATAATAAAATCATGTGCATTAGCCAGCTTGCAAGCTTCCAAAACCTCTTCTTTTGTTGCATTCTGGTTGCCAAACCTGACATTTTCTTCGACGGTTTGCTGAAACAAATGGCAGTCTTGATCCACATAAGCCACCTCATTCCTCAGTTCTGAGATGTTAATATCGTCAATGCACTTTCCATTGAGCTTGTACACACCGGCAGTAGGAGGATAAAAACCCAATAGAATTTTCACAAAAGTACTTTTTCCTTGCCCGCTTTCACCCATAATCCCAACAAAATCACCATGATTAACACTCATTGATATACCATTTAGTATATTATTCACTCCATCATAACTAAAAATAAGATCTTTAATGCTAATGCACTCTTTACATTTTTTTATTTCCTTCTTATCCAATAAATTTGTATCGGAGCACTCTTCCGTTTTCATCTCGAAAATCTCTAATACTCTTCTTGCAGAAGGTAATACCTTTTGTATTCCGCCTAAGAAAGTTGAAAAATTTTGGAATAAGAAACTGGCATTTCCCTGCAAACTGATGATAGACACGACAACTCCGATAGTGGTATAACCCTTTAATGTCATAAACAACCCCAATGCCATTAATCCAATACTATTAATATTTTCAGCAAGAATATTAATAGTTTCTAATATTACATTGCAGTTTTCACGCATTTCGTAATTGTGACGTAGCTTTTTCGTAATACTCTTGAATTTATTACAAAAATACTCTTCGCTGCAACTCATTTTGATATCAATAAAACCGTCTTGCATATCTATTATATTCTGAGATAGATTTCCGGATTCTTTCTGATATTCTTCCGAATATACCTTTATTCTTTTGCTGTTAAAATAATTTGCCAGAACAGACAATAGTCCTAACACAATTGCAAAAATTCCAAGAAAACTGTTCATATAAATCATTGCTACCATAGCAACAACACCATGAATAACCGCAAAACACAAATTGGGAATATACTTTAAATAAATGTCCTCAAGCGCATCAACATCTTTAGTTAATCTTGACAATATATCACCCGCGCTATAATTTTCATATATTTTAACCTTTATATCTTCTATGTGCTTGAATGTCTCTTTCCTAAGCTTTCCTACAGTACTTCTGACACAGTAGTTCATAATCTTCCTTGTAACCGGCTCAAAAATAAACGCTGTCAAAAACGAAATAATTGCTATAAAAAAAGCTCTCTGAAGCATTTTAATATCGTGATATGCGATAGCATCAATAATTTCCTTAAGTATGAAGGCCAGGACAATGTTATAGCATATTGACACAATTGCATTATCTGCAATCATAAAAGTAAAGTATAGGGAAGCCTTCTTATTCATAATTCCCATGATTTCACTGAAGTCCTTGCTTCCATTCTTACCCCTCATATAAACTTCCCTCGCTTAATCTCATAACTTTATCTTTCTCCCCAACCAGTCCCATTCTATGCGTAACCACAATAGAACATTTCTCTTTGCATATCTCGTAAAATCCTCGATGAACCCTATTCTCACTCTGCATATCAAGCGCAGAAGTCGGTTCATCAAATATAAACAATGCTCCGTCCTTTATTATTGCCCGTGCTATGGCTAGCCTTTTGCATTGTCCCCCGGAAAGCTTTACTCCTCCGCTGCCTGCCAAAGTATCATAACCATCAGGCAATGCCTCAATAAATTTATCAGCATCTGCTAGCCTTGCAGCTTCTATAATACACTGCCTGCTCACATTTTTACCCATTGATATATTTTTTTCTATTGTTTCCTGGAATATATACGGATGCTGCGGTACATACGATATCAGTTTTCTTATCTCCATAGCATTTTTTGATGTCAATCCTGCACCTCTAAACTTAACATTTCCTTTAAATCCGGTATATAAGCCGCATATTACTTTTAGTAAAGTACTCTTTCCGGCACCACTTCCGCCAATCACCTTAATATGCTCCTTTTTGCTCAATTCCAGATTAATATCTTTCAATACATTTTCTCCTGATTCATATGCAAAAGCCAGATCCTGAAGCTCTAATTCCTTTGCCACATCGTTTGCTTCTTTAAAAGAAACTTCTGTACTTTCCTCCTGTTCAAGTTCAATTATCTGAAAGACATCATCCAATGCAGGTTTAACCGTACGTGTTTTTTTCATAATGTCAAGTAATGCTTCTATTGGTAATATGATGTGCCAAATAATTGTATTTGCTGCAATTAGCTGTCCCAATGTTATCTCATTCACAAAGCTTAAGTAACCTCCATAAAGAGGAATAATTAACTGTGGAATATATCTTAACAATATAAATATTCTGCCTAGTGTAGAATTTATTTTGTCTTTTTCCTTTTCTCTCTGAGCAATAACATTAACTTTATCTGAATATTTGTTTAAAAAGTACCGTTGTAGTCCAAACGCTTTCATTGCATAAAAACCATCTATAACATCTTTTGTAATAATATTTAATCCAGTCTTTTCATCCAGTATCTCTTTTGTTTTCCTCTGAATTGGCTTAGATAAATAATTATAAATTACTGTTGAAACAGGAATTAATATGCATGAGACAATTAATAATTTAAAACTTATGCTTGCAAAATAAATACAAGCAATTACAGCAATGATTGGTTTAATTACCACACCTGCTATATCTCCGATATAATCTTGTATCAACTCAATTTGATTATTAAAAAGAGAAAGAATATTTGCCGAGCCATGTTTCTCTTTTATTTCTAATGATGTATGTATAATCCCACTGCCAATTAAATTTCTAATATTATTTGAAATTTGAGCTTTGCACTTAATCGCTGCACGCTTTTCAAAATAATAGCTAAAAACCTGTAGCGTTATCGCAATAAAAAAAACAGGCAAAGCTTTTATAAATCCATCATAGTCATGCTTGGTAACTAAATCAGTTAGACTAGCAATTTTATATATTAAAAAAATTGATAAAACAGACTGTATGATGCCAAATAAGCATTGTGCTGCTATTAACCATCGTTCTCTTTTTAATAATTGGAGTACCCTAGAGCATATATTTCCTTTCAAGTTATTCCCCTCTTTTTTCATCAAATCGATATATTTTATATCATAAAAGTACTGACCCTTTATTTTAATGAAAGCCTTCACCCATTACATTACGCCCATGATGGGTGCAAATTTATAAAAGAATAGCGAATCCGCTATTCTTTTATAATGAATATCTAATGAATAACGTTATTATTGTTGTTGGCACCATTAGAATTCCTTAATATTTTTTTAGCTGCTTCATCCTCTATAGATTCAAAAGAAAATAACATAGCCTCTACCACCTTTCATCTTAATTTTAGCCATATAACATAATTATTCATGCTCATTTCTGAAACACGGCTAATTCATAAATAATTAATAGGAAACAATCGCTCCTTTAGTTATACATATTGTCAAACAGGTAAAGATAATTGATTTCATCTGATTTCTATGCATACAATTGATTAATTAAAAAATCAATCACTTCGTCTTTATTAGTGAAAATATCCATACATTTATCAGCTTTCAATTTTGCTAAATTACCATCAAAGCACTCCAGTACAGAAGAAAACTCCTTAGGCAATACAAAAAATTTCTTATTTATCAAGCTGTATGCATACAATTTTTTTTCTTCTATACATATAATAATATACTTTTTATTATAACAAATTAACGGCTCAATACAGTACGATAGATATTTACTGTTAATAAATTGCTCCTTTTCGCTCATGAAAATAGCTAAATGTTCCCTCTCATACATATAACGAGCAAAAAACTGTGATGTATAATTCAAATTAGTATAAACATTAAAGAGTGACAAATATTCGTCTTCATCTAAAGAAGATTTTGACTTATAAAAATAATCATTTGTAAAATCGGATTTAGGAGTATTCTCCTCTGATAATTCTATGCTGTTAAATATTTTAGCATTTTTTGAAAGTGTAAAATTTCCAATCCCTATTGAAGTAAAAATATCTTTATGCATATTTACATAGGCAAAGGTTTCCCACTTATTTTTATATGTTTCACCTTCAAAATCATTAATCATAAATGCATGAGTCCAGATATTAGCATTACGCATATGTTCCAAAGTTATTTCAATATCTTGAATATCAATTCCTTTATCCATTCTGTCCAAAACATCTTGACAGCAGGATTCTATTCCAATTGATACAAAAACACAACCTGCTTTTTTCATCAATTCACATAACTCTACAGTGAACTTTTTTGAAGCCTTTATACACGTAAACCATTTTATTTGAATATTATTCTCTATGAATGCATTGCACATTTTTTCTATATAAGCCGGTGGAATAGCTTCATCCACAAAATGTACATATTTCACATTATATATACTTATATATTCCTTTAAATCAGTAATTACTTTATCTATTGTTTTAATTCTATAGCAATCAGAAAACCCAAAATCATGATCACAGAATGTACATTTTTTCCAGTAACATCCTCTTTCAACATAGTAAGGCAAAATGACAAATGGAGTGCTATACTGCTGCAAATTATAATTCCCAAAATCTGGAGTAAATCCATTCTCTATATCAACTATTCTAGAATCCTCATCATTAATAATCACATTTCCATTTACATAGTGTACACAATTATATACCTGAAAAATGTCCCCTTCTGTTTCTAAACATTTGAGTAAATCGACTAAAACATACTCGCCCTCATAAAGCAGTATATAATCAAATAGTTTTTGAAACATTACTTGCCATGAATTATCAATCTTACTTTTAATTTTAGTAAAAGGGTTTCCTCCCAAGATTATTTTAACCTTTGGATAATGTTCCTTTATATATTTGCACAGCGTAAATGTTGGAATAATTTGCTGAGTACCTGCTAATGATAAAATAACTATATCTATATTTTTATCCATATATTTATTTAAGGTATCATCATAGAAATCCCAATAGTAATTATTTTCTACATTATTTATTATTTCAAGTACATTTGTTATAGGTATATATACATCCTTATCATCAATATTTGGGAAGCTATTATAAGCTATATTTCTAAATAATCCTAATTCATCTTGATATAGTGATGTAAAAATGTATTTCTCATAATCTAGAAACAAATTTGGGTCATGTAAAATGTTCTCAAGATTATCTTTGTTAGATAGAAGAAAATTATGAATCATTTCATACTTCTTAATTAGTCTAGAATCCTTATTGGAAATAGCTATTTTATCTAAACATTTATCTAAGAATTCTTTACTTTTATAATATTGAGATGATAATACATTTAAATCCGCCGACAAAATACTGATGCCATTATTTTTTAAGTAAGGTAAAATACATGGAATACTCATATATGGATGAGATAAGCACCAATATGGTGGAAAAAAGAATATGGTATTCATTTACATACATTCCTCTTTATTTCATTAATTCAATTCCATTCCACAATGTATTATTAAGTTTAACAAGTCTAGCAACTATTGTCAACGCCGTTCACCCAAAATATGTCCTGTGTCAGCAGATACATTGATAATGAGTATATGGATTTTTATAACATGAGAAGGTATAGAAAAACTTAAAGGTCTGACTCCGATGGAATATCGAAACCAGCCCTTCTATTTTTAACCTCCGCCCATAACGGGATATAATTCCAAGTTGTCATTTCCTTCAACTATAGTACTCTCAAATATGATTTTTGAATTTCTAACTACCAATCCTACTTCACCATCAGCTAAATTGAGAACCTTAATTACTTCCCTGACTATCGCTCCTTGTCGTATATCTATATCAATTCTGCTTTGATCTGTTATTTTTCTCAGGCTTGTATCCAAATAAACCGTTACTTTCATACTTCCCGCCCATTTCCGTCAACCAGCCAATCCAGATCTTTTTCAGTAAGGATTCCCTTCTCATGGCACTCCATGGCAAATGCAATAGTAGCACCTGTACTGATGGTATCAAGAGTGTATTTGTTGCACAGTTCCTGACGAATCAGCTCCTCAGCTTCTCCAATTTCTTTTCCTCACAGATGTGCGGCATCTTTTTCTTCAATTTCTATTTTACTGGTAGAAAGATTTATACAAATAATTTTTCCACAGTATCCACTCACTAAATTTCCCTCCTTCTTTATTTATCTTAAATCCATTCACATTGTCAAAAAATCAAAAGATCAATACTTGGAAGTATTGATCTATTATTTTCATTAGAAAATAAAATGGAGCTGGTGGACGGAATCGAACCCCCGACCTGCTGATTACAAGTCAGCTGCTCTACCTGCTGAGCTACACCAGCTTAAAAATATTAAATTAAATGGCGACCCAGAACGGGCTCGAACCGTCGACCTCCAGCGTGACAGGCTGGCATTCTAACCAACTGAACTACTGGGCCATGCTTTTTTTTCAATCAGCAATACCTATTATATAAAAAACTTAGCTGATTGTCAATTACTATTATTTTACTTCTCAAGTGCTCCGCGGGTCAAAGTACCTCCGCAAGTGCTCCGGCTTAAATCAATGAATGTTTGTCTTTTTACTCCGCTACGCTACGTAAAACTTGGTGGGGACAATAGGGCTCGAACCTATGACCCTCTGCTTGTAAGGCAGATGCTCTCCCAGCTGAGCTATGCCCCCATAAATAGTAAATGGTGACCCGTGGGGGAATCGAACCCCCGTTACCGCCGTGAAAGGGCGATGTCTTAACCGCTTGACCAACGGGCCATGTAAATGGTGACTCACCGGAGAATCGAACTCCGGACACCATGATTAAAAGTCATGTGCTCTACCAACTGAGCTAGTGAGTCAAAATGTGAGCAATTTTTACGGCTCACATTTATACATTCTACAATGTCAGAGTCATTTTGTCAATATACTTTTTTTGGCTATAAGTAATCTGTCTAAAAATAATCTAAAATTTATCAATCATTATTGTCTGGTTTCTTTTTGGTCCCACTGAGACTATAGAAATTCTTGTTCCACAGATCTCTTCAACTCTTTCAAGATATCTCAAGGCGCTTGTTGGGAGCTTTTTGTATTCCGTGATACCGCTAATATCTCCCCAACCTTCAAACTCTTCATATATCGGCTTACACTCTCCCAAATCCTCGAGGCTTGCAGGAAAGTCTCTCATTACTGTGTCACCCAGCTTGTAGCTTACACACATCTTAATGGTTGGTATGTTTGACAATGTATCAAGCTTAGTTACCGCAATGCCTGTCAGACCGCTAATTCTTGCAGCGTACCTGACTATTACGGCATCAAACCAGCCACATCTCCTTGGTCTTCCTGTTACAGTACCAAACTCATTGCCAACAGTTCTGATATGCTCGCCTGTTTCATCAAAAAGCTCTGTAGGGAAAGGTCCCTTACCCACCCTTGTTGTATATGCCTTCACAACACCTATAGCATTTCCAATGAGAGCCGGTCCAACCCCTGCACCAATACAAACTCCGCCCGCAACCGGATGGGAAGAAGTAACAAATGGGTATGTACCAAAATCAATGTCTAATAGCGTACCCTGTGCTCCTTCAAAAAGCACGTTTTTGTCTGCCTTTATAGCATTGTAAATCAGCACCGATGTATCAGCTACATAAGGTCTTATCAGTTCTGCATAACCCAAATATTTTGCGAGCATTTCATCATAGGAATAGCCTTCAAAACCATACATCCTTTTTAAGTATGAATTTTTGTTCTCCAGATTTACCTTAAGCTTCTCTGCAAATACATCCTTTTTCAATAAGTCACATACTCTTATGCCGATTCGCTCTGTTTTATCCATATAGCAAGGGCCTATTCCTTTTTTAGTAGTTCCAATATCATTACTTCCCCTTTTAAGCTCTGAAAGCTCATCAATTTTCTTGTGATATGGGAATATGATATGTGCCCTATCGCTTATTCTGAGGTTTTTGGTTGCGATGCCTCTCTTCTCCAACCCATTTATTTCTCCAAAAAGTGCCTCAGGATCAATAACAACTCCATTTCCTATTATGCATTGCTTTTCAGAGTACAGAATTCCTGAAGGTATAAGCTGCAGCTTGTATACCTCATTATCAACTTCTACCGTATGTCCCGCGTTATTTCCGCCTTGATATCTTACTACTACATCAGATTTTTCTGCAAGATAATCAGTAAGTTTTCCTTTTCCTTCGTCTCCCCATTGGGCTCCTACTACTACTAATGTTGACATGTATAACACCTCTTCAATTTATATCATTTTTATTTTATTGCTTACTATATTCTTCTCCAAGCAAACGGGCAACATATACGCCGCTTGCTGATGCCTGAGATAATGAATGTGTTACCCCTGAGCTGTCACCTAAAATATATAATCCCTTTATTGATGTTTCAAGATTTATATCTACTTCAACCTGTGAATTATAGAACTTCACTTCTACGCCATACAGCAATGTGTCTTCATTCGCTGTTCCGGGAGCTATCTTATCCAAGGCATAAATCATCTCAATAATATCATCAAGCTGCCTCTTTGGAATGACAAGGCTTAAATCTCCCGGTGTAGCATTTAGTGTCGGACGGAGAAAGCTTTTTTCCATTCTCCTTTCACTGGACCTGCGCCCCTTTACCAAATCTCCGAAACGCTGAGCCAGTACACCGCCGCCCAGCATATTACTTAGCCTTGCTATAGACTCACCATACTCATTGCTATTTTTGAAGGGTTCGGTAAATTTATTTGAAACAAGCAGTGCAAAATTCGTATTATCAGTATGGTACTTAGGATCTAAGTAGCTATGACCGTTTACTGTTACAATTCCATTAGTATTTTCTGTAACTACCTCCCCATGAGGATTCATACAGAAGGTTCTGACTAAATCGTTATATTTTTTTGTCCTATACACAATCTTACTTTCATATACCTCGCTTGTTATATGCTCAAAAATTGAGGCCGGAAGCTCGACACGCACCCCAATGTCTACCCTGTTGCTTTCTGTATTTATCTCCAGCTTTTCACATACCTTTGAGATCCATTTTGAGCCGGATCGTCCGGTAGCCAAAATTAATCGGCTGCATTCATATTCTCCTTTTTCGGCTGTGACGAAGAAACTATCTCCTTGCTTTTCTATATCTAATACTTCTGTATTGAATATTATATCTATTCTATCCTTGAGATACTCATAGAGGTTTTCCATTATTACTAAGTTTCCGTCTGTACCCAAATGCCGTACTTTGGCATCCAGTAAATGAAGATCATATCTTAATGCTTTTGTCCTCAGATCATTGTTTTCTGTGGAGTAAAGCTTGGCATCGGCACCACCCATTTTACAATTTACTTCATCAACATAATACATAAGATCAAGGGCTTCTTTCCTGCCTATATATTTGTAAAGCTCGCCTCCAAAGTTATTAGTTATATTATATTTCCCATCGGACATGCCGCCTGCCCCTCCGAACCCATTCATAATGTTACACCTTGGGCATTTAACGCATGACTTGATTTTTTTATTATCTATAGGACATATCCTTTTTTTTAGTTCATTCCCCTTTTCCAACATAGCCACTTTTATACCCACATTGCATTGAATCAGCTCATAAGCTGCGAATATGCCGCTTGCCCCTGCACCTACTATTATAACATCATATTTCATAAGAGCACCACCCTCCGTACTTCTAAGAAAATATATACATAACTCTTTGTTTCAATCCAAAAACAAATTTAACCCCAATTTTATGCTACCAGAATATGTATCTTAAGTCAATACAGTACTGTCTTACTAAATTTATCACATGCGTATCCATCAGTAATCATTTTCATTATTATATGGAGTTTGAACAATAAATAATGTAAAATGCTTAGCGCAAAATATATAGAATATGTAAACTTAAGGAAGTATTCGCGCTTGCTAATGTAAATAGTATGTATAACAGCAAAATTTAAATTTCTGAAAATTCTGATTCACATTATCCACATTATCCACAGAGATATGCACATATGTTCGATTGGCTGTATAAATCTGCTTGTACCAATATATTTACAACCATGTATATCTACATAGTTAGCTTTATGTCAATCCTTAAACTTGTTATGCACAATATCCACAAGTTATCCACAAGAAAGGGCTGTGAATATGTGATTAAACCGCAGAGTTTTTTTTACAAAATACCGTAAAAATTCCAATAAAACAACAAATATTTATAGTTATGTAAATCAATTTGTCGTCATATGTTTTTCTTTGTTCACAAACTTTGTGAATTGTCCCAGCCACACTAATTCAATAGTTCCGGTAGGACCGTTCCTCTGTTTGGCTATAATAACCTCTCCAATGTTCTTTTTCTCCGAATCCGGGTGATAATACTCATCCCTGTATAAGAACATTACAACGTCAGCATCCTGCTCAATAGCACCTGACTCTCTAAGGTCAGAAAGAATAGGTCTGTGGTCAGCTCTCATCTCTGGTGCACGGGAAAGCTGAGATAATGCCACTACCGGAACATTGATTTCCCTGGCTAGTGCCTTAAGCGATCTTGATATCTCGGAGATCTCCTGCTGTCTGCTTTCAGAACTGCTTTTACCCTGCATAAGCTGCAGATAGTCTATCACAATAAGCCCCAGGTTTTGCTCTAATTTTAGCCGCCTGCATTTTGCCCTCATTTCAGTTATAGATATGGATGGTGTATCATCTATAAAAATAGGCGCTTCAGATAGCGGGCCCATTGCTCTTGCAAGCTTTACCCATTCATCCTCATTAATATCCCCAATCCTTAAGCGGTGAGCATCAATAAGAGCTTCTGCACATAGAAGCCTCTGTGTAAGCTGCTCTTTAGACATCTCAAGGCTGAATATTGCAGTTGTAACATTCTCTCTCACTGCTGCATATTGGACAATATTCATCATGAATGAGGACTTGCCCATGGAAGGCCTTGCTGCTATCAGTACAAGATCAGATCTTTGCAGTCCCGAAAGCTTGCCGTCCAAATCATTGAATCCGGTAGGTACTCCGGTAATTTTCCCCTTGTTAAGATAAAGCTCTTCTATTTTGTCAAAATTAACACTTAATATGTTCTTTACATGGGTAAAACCTTGGGTGGATCTATTTAATGAAATATTAAAAATGCCTTTTTCTGCATCATCTATTATTTCTCCGGTATCCAAAGATGCCTCATAACTCTTGGAGATTATCTCGCTGGATGCCTTAATAAGCCTCCTTAAGAGTGACTTGTCCTCGATAATTTTGGCATAATACTTAACATTATTCGTTGCCGGGACTGAATCCATAAGATTGGTCAGGAAAGTAATCCCTCCGACTACATCCAATGTGTTCCTGGTCTTGAGCTTTTCAGTAAGCGTAATAAGATCTACAGGTTCACCCCTGTTGTATATGTCCACTATCGCTTCAAATATCTCCTTGTGCGCTTCCCTGTAAAAATCCTCTCCGGAAATCAACTCCGTAGCGGTTGATATTGCTTCCTTGTCAAGGAGCATAGCTCCCAGAACTGATTGCTCAGCTTCTGTACTATTGGGTGGTATTCTTTGCACCATTTCGCTCAATTGCATCAACTCCTCGGAATTTACTATTCCTCAAACATAAACCTAATTACTTCTTGAATATTGCCTGCGATAATTATATTTATTCCATCAATCCTCTCAACCTCGCACTTGTTCTCCCCGGGAATTATGATATTTTCAAAGCCGGCCCTTTTAGCTCCTAGTATTTTTTCCACAATGCCTCCAACAGCCTTGATACAACCTCTTAAGGATATTTCCCCGGTAATACAGGTATCTTGCCTTATCGGCTTCTCCATTACTGCTGAATACACAAGGCAGGTGATTGCAGCCCCTGCAGAAGGTCCGTCGACTTTCCCGCCGCCCACACAGTTTACATGAATATCATAATGATTCATATTTATATTAGTTATTTTCCTTACAACCGAAAGTGCATTAAACAGTGAATCCTTGGTCATGCTGCCGGCTGTTTCATTGAACCTCACACTTCCTGACTCATCCTCCAGTTTAAAGCATACAGCCTCCAGCTCAATAACACTACCAAAAAAGCCGCTAACTCCAAGGCCGTTTATCCGTCCTATTTCTTTTGTACTTTCTGTCTTCTTCTTGTTTACAGGTACAAACCTGCCTTTTTTTATAACTTCCCTTATACAATCAACAGATATCTCAATATTCTTATCCTCGCTGCAGTCGCAAATCATGCTGCTATAGCAGTCTGCAAGAATATTAACTGCTTTTCTGGCTTCATAGGTATAACTGCTAATAAGCTCTGCTCCCTCTTCACTTATACCTACACCAAGCTTATCGGCTGCATTTTTCACTATCTTAGTTATATCAGAACTGCTCAGGGGGTTAAAAAACACTTCTGTGCAGCGTGAACGAAGAGCAAGATTTATCTCTCCGGGAGATCTGGTGGTTGCCCCTATAAGCACAAAGTCAGCCGGAGCACCCTCTTCAAACAACAGCTTTATATAACGAGGTATGTTTTCATTATAAATATCATAATATGAAGAATCAAACTTTACCTTCTTATCCTCAAGTACTTTAAGCAGCTTATTCTGAAACATAACATCCAGCTCACCTATCTCATCTATAAAAAGAACGCCGCCATGAGCTTCAGTTACCAAACCCGGCTTTGGCTCAGGAATACCCAGCTCTGCAAATTCCCTGTTGGCCCCTTGAAAAATAGGGTCATGTACAGAACCCAAAAGTGGATTTATTGATTCTTTAGGGTCCCATCTGAGCGTAGTTGCATTGACCTCGACAAACTTGGCAGTCTTACCAAAGGGAGTGTGTTTTCTGCTTTTGGCAATCTCAAGAGCAAGTCGTGCCGCGGTAGTTTTACCTACCCCCGGAGGTCCATAAAGTATAACATGCTGAGGAAAAGGTGAGGCTATCTTGGACATCAAAGCAGCTACAGAATTTTGCTGCCCTATTATTTCCTCTTGTTTTTGAGGGCGCAGCAGTTCCACTATTGATTTTGAAAGCTTTATTTGCTTCATGCGCTCCAAATCCGCATATTTTTTGAGAGTAGAAGCATTTTCAAGACCTGTATGCTTATTGATTACCTGAAGCTTCATTTCGTTCAGATATTCTTTTTCCTTGGTCTCCATACGCTTTAATACTTCTCTTTTTATGCCGTCTTCTATATACCTCTTCGCAGCGGCATCCGAAAGCTTGTCCTTAATATCTTCAATCAAAATCTCCAGTTTATCCTCTTCAATTTCATCGGTTTTCGTATTGCCTGATACTATTTCTTGCAATATGTAAACCTTTTCTCTTTTGTCCGTAGTACTGTCAAGTTTTTTAGTCTTATCGCCGGAATATAGTTTTTTTGTAAAATCAACAAGTACATCAATTGATACATCATTACTGCGTATATTGCTATGATTACGACCCACCTTTAATACCCCTTCCAATATATCTTTTCTATTCTTCTATTACCTTTATGTTAATTTTAGCTGAAACCTCCGGATATACTTTTATTTCAACCTGATATGTACCTAATGCTTTTATTGCATCATGGAGTACTACCTTCTTCTTATCTATTTCTATCTTTTGCTGCATTTTTATTGCATCAGCCACATCCTTGCCGGTAATAGAACCAAACAGCTTACCGTTCTCACCTGCTTTTGACTTAAAGGTGATTTCATTTTTACTTAATTTATCGGCTAGTTCCTTTGCAGCTTTCAATTCTTTTTCCTTTTTGTTCGCTTCAGCACTTTTCTTATCCTCTATTTCCTTGAGCTTACCTGTAGTAGCTTCTACTGCAAGCTTTCTCGGAAATAGAAAGTTCCTTGCGTAGCCATCACTGGCATTAACCAATTGCCCCTTTTTGCCTAAATCCTTAACATCCTGTAAAAGTACAACTTTCATTTATCTTTCACCTTCCTTAAGATATTCCACTATTGCATTTTTTAATAAACCTATGGCCTCTCCCATAGTTAAGTCAGAAAGCTGTGCACCTGCCACTGTCAAATGACCTCCTCCGCCAAGCTTTTCCAATACTACCTGAACATTAATGTCTCCAAGGGACCTTCCGCTTATGAAAATATCATTTCCTATGCTGGATAGCACAAAGGAAGCATTTATTCCTTTGATATTTAAAAGTTCATCAGCAGCTTGTGCAGCAACCAGAGCAGAATTGCCGGCATCCTCCGGTATAGTTGAAATAGCAATATTGCTCTTGTACATCTGTGCCGCCTTCACCACTTCAGCTCTTGAAAGAAAGGTCTCCATGTCATCTTGGAAAAGCTGTCTTGTCAAGGTAGTATCCGCTCCCACTTTTCTCAGGTAAGATGCCGCCTCAAAGGTTCTTACTCCAGTCTGAAAGGAGAAGTTCTTGGTATCTATAAATATTCCTGCAAGTAAAGCTTCCGCTTCAATTTGCTTTATTTTGGGTTTCTCAAACATATATTGCAAAAGCTCTGTAACCAGTTCACTTGTAGAAGAGGCATACGGCTCTATGTATGTAATAACCGCATTCTCAATGAACTCAGTACCTCTTCTGTGATGATCAATTATTGCAATCTTCTCAGCTCTGTCCACAAGTTGTTTTTGTCCTGTAAAAGCGGGTCTGTGCACATCCACAACCACCAGGAGAGTATTCTTCCCGCATTCTTGCAGTGCATCCTGAGGACCGATGAACACATTTTCATATTCCGTATCCTCTTTAAGCTCTGCCCATAAGTTTGCTATACCTGCATTTACTTTATCAAGTACGATGTTTACTTCCTTATTGAGACCCCTGCAGCACCGATATATACCCAGGGCAGACCCCATACAGTCAAGGTCAGGCATTTCATGCCCCATGACAATCACATTATCAGACTGCTCTATAAGCTGTTTCAATGCATAGGCTATTACTCTTGCCTTTACCTTTGTTCTCTTCTCAACAGCCTTAGTCTTACCCCCATAGAAGGAAAGCTTGTCATTATCCTTAACAACCGCTTGATCTCCTCCTCTGCCTAAAGCGATATCCATGGCACTCATGCTAAATTTCTGAAGCTCTGAATGACTCTTTCCATTAACTCCTACACCGATACTAAGCGTTACAGGTATTCTATTTCCTGAGTTGATTTCCCTGATATTGTCCAGTATATCAAACCGCTTTTCCTCAATAGCTGTTAGCTGCTTGTAGCTGAAATTAAGAATATATTCACCATTGGAGTACTTTTGGATGGATGCGTTATTAAAAGCTGCCCATGCATTTATTCTTCTGTCCACTTCCGCCACCAGAACCGGCCTTGAGGCTTCCTCAGTCTCTTTCAGCACCTCTTCGATGTTATCCATTTGCAGTATGGCTGCCACTGATTTTTCATCGTTATATTTATTCTTGAGTCCAATATAATCGGTCTTATCAACAAAATACATAATTATTATGTTTTTTTCTTCACTGTCTTCATTCAGGTTTATCAGGTTGCAGTATATATCGTAGTACCTGTCTTTGATATTTATATTCTTGAACTCGTCCATTCTGTTTTTCAGTATCCTGCCTATATCAACCCCGCTTAAATAGGAGGAAAGCTTTTTATCGAGTATGTACTCTCCTTGAAATATATTCGAAAAAAGCATATTATACCAATTTATTATCCCCTGGACGTCAATTATAACCAGCGGAAAGGGCAGGTTCAGAATGGCATTTTTAGTTGCAGCATCTACATTTTCCGACAAATTTTCTATATATACTCTGAGCTCTTCCTTTTTCCTATTTGCAGCCTGAAGATTATGGTAAATAAGATATCCCAGAAGCAATACGCCTGCTAAGCCTAACATCACATTATAGTAAGCTACTATTACTACCGCAATAGCAATTATCCAAAGAAATATACCCGCATCAGGCCCCAGGATGTTTGAAAACTTATGTATTTTCATCTTAAACCTCCAATGCGATTTCAAGATTCCAATTTTCTAAAGTTCAGCACTAAATCCAATATGCCGACAAGGACTATAAACTGTAAAAAAATAAATACAAGGAAAACAACAATGATAGTTCTCAGGGCTTTTGGAATACTGTTTCTATCTCCATAAACCCTGGCATAATAAACAAGTACCGATATTCCCATAGTAAAAAAAACAAGCATCAATACGGTATATATGTTCAAGGCTACAGTAGTAAGGAAGGAAATTTTAAAATATGATACCGCTGTTACAAGAATCATTAACCCAAGCAGTACGAATGAATATGTCCCTTTAAGCCTCCATTTTGAAAATTTCTCTATATCAGGTATAACATAACCAATTCTCTTAAGTATTAATCTTGTAAGCTTATAGTCTATAAATGAAAACATCATACCCGATATCACAAGTCCGGAAGGGAATGTCAATTTAACCATCTTCATGGACTGGCTTAAAATATCCATTGAATGTTGCAAATCCTTCTCTGCAATACCTAAACTACTGTACATTTTTAAAGCTGCTTCCATCGATTGTTTAAAGGTGGTATCAATGCTGGCGAAAAAATTAGCTATACCTATACCAGATGCTTTTAACGAAATTAAGAATTCGCCAACCATGGTAAATGACAATACTAAACCGCACAAAAATACTGCAACATATGGATTAACTCTTTTTTTTATCATATAACCCATCAAAATTCCCGGAAGACCAAAGCCCGCTAAGAGCCCCACCCCTACCAAGGGCTGCGTTACCATGGAAACAATAAGTCCCGCAGATAGGGCAGACAATATGCTTGCTTTAAGACCATTCCTATAACCTACTATTATTACCGGTACAGGCCATACCATCGCTATTATCCCAAGATACTGCATATAGTAATATAAAATTCCTAGGAGTGCAGTAACACCTGCAAAAACGGCACTTTCCACCAGTGCTTTTGTTTCTATTCTCTCCATGCTATACCTCTAGTTCTTCTTTTTCAGATATTCACCAAGATCAGATAGATCTCCATACCATTTTTCTGTCTCGTGCTCTTCAAGCATTCCTATCCTTATTTTTTCCAATATTCTGGAATCAATCAGTGAATATGATACGCCAAGTCTTTTACCGAGCAAATATGTAACCAGCACAAGGTTTGCAAGTATATCCTGCATAACATCCTGCCCTACCTTCGTGCCTTTCAGAAGATTCTGGTATAATGATGCAATAGTAGTTAAAAGTTCACTTTTTAAAAACTCTATGACCCTGATATTTTTAGTAATATCAGTTTCCTGGTTCAACAAAAATCATCCCCCCCCATTACATTATTTAAATATTATCTCTATTATAATCTATATCTTATGAAAATTTAGTCAAATCGTATTCGTGAAGTCTTTTTTATATTACCACAATTAATTGAGTGAGACAACAAATTAAAATGCCTTATAATAGTTGAAACAACTGCCTTTATCAACCATATAATCGTTCCTTGCCAAATAACTTATTCCGGTTTTATTATTCGACAGTCTTTTTATAATACCTTTAAGGAAAATCCATTAAATATTGGAATTAGCGGGTTTAGCTAGGATATGCCTTTATTTTGAGTTTTTAATTTGACTTTCCCTTGAAAAGTAAAAAACCCGGGGGCAAAAATACCTCCGAGTTTCACTTCTGTTATTAATCTGTAGTATACGGTAAAAAAGCTATGTTTCTTGCTCTTTTTATTGCTACTGTAAGCTGTCTCTGATGCTTTGCACAGTTTCCTGAGATTCTTCTTGGAATTATCTTTCCTCTTTCAGAGATATATCTTCTCAGCTTATTTACATCTTTGTAATCTATACATTCAACTTTATCAATACAAAAGTTACATACCTTTTTCTTCGGCTTTCTCATTTTTCCGCCGCCGCCGCCGGTTCTTTCGCCGCCACGTCTGTTCAATACTTTTCCCTCCTATCTACAAAAGATTAAAATGGAAGATCGTCCTCTTCCTCTGCAGGGTGGAAATCACCATAATCCCCTGTTCCAGTTTCATTTCCCTGCCCCTTAGCATCAGAAGGTCGATCCAGGAAATCAACTTCATCGGCTATCACTTCTGTGATATAATGCCTTTTGCCATCCTGGTCATCCCAGCTTCTTGCCTGCAATCTTCCTGAAACAGCAACAAGTCTGCCTTTCTTTATGAACTTTCCACAGTTTTCTGCAGATTTACCAAAAACAACTATCGGAATAAAGTCTGCTGAAGGTTGACCATCTTTTTTAAATGTTCTATCAACTGCAATAGTGAATTTAGCTACTGGTGTTTGATTATCTGCTGTATACCTAACTTCAGGATCTTTGGTTAATCTACCTACAAGGGCAACTCTATTCAACATAATCACACCGCCTAAATTAATTCTTAGTTTACTCTTCTATTCTTATTATCATATGTCTTAAAATGTCTTCCGTAATACCAAATACTCTACTGAGTTCCTTTGGTACAGACTGTTCTGCCTTGTATTTCATATATACATAGAAGCCTTCTCCGATATCGTCTATTAGATAAGCGAGCTTTCTTTTACCCCAATCATCTATAGTTTCAATTTCGCCTTTTGATTCAACAATTGCCTTGAATTTTTCCTTGAGAGCATTTATACCTTCTTCTTCAACGGTTGGTCTAATTATATATATAGTTTCGTACCTGTTCATAAAAATTCACCTCCTCCCCACGGACTTACGGCCCTATCTAAATATGATAGAGCGAGGATATTTACGCAATTATTAATTATAACACTCTATAAAACATTTTACAAGGCTAAATTTCGCGTGAAAATTGAATTTCGCACTATACCCATATAGAATACCCTAAGTGCGTTCAATATTTTCATTGTTTTCTTCCGGAGCAGCACTTTTTATAACTTTCTTTACAGATTTTTCAAATTTTGGTCTTGGAAGCATTACAATTCTGCTGCAGCCCAGACACTTTATCTTGAAGTCCGCTCCTACTCTTATGACTTCCCATTGGCTGCTGCCGCAAGGATGCTGCTTTTTAGTCTCCACAATATCTCCTAGATTGAATTGCTTAGGGTAGTACATATGCAACCTCCTCTGTAAGTTATTATATATGCTTTAATCTACGCCTTCCTGTTGATGATTATCCTCTTTGGATATAGTAGTTCAATACAATATCTTATCCTATATTTATTACTTTACTTGCTGAATTCATCTTTTCAATTATGGAATACATATTCCCTGCTATGCCTGCCTGAAGCTTCTCCTTAAGCTTGTAATAATCCAGGCAGGTTCCGCAGCTTATTATTTCTACTTTTAAGCTTTCGAGCCTCCTGATATTCTCTAAGACCTCAGATCCCTCTGAGGTGAGCTTTACACCGCTGTTCAGAAATATTACAGCTTTAGGCAGAGGATTGGTTTCAGAAAGCGCATAAGTGTAGCTTTTCATTAGCACCTTCCCCAGTTCCTCCGCTCCCTGGCCCAATTTGTCAGAGGTTATAACTATTACCATAGTGTCTTCTTTTGACTTGTGCTTCTCTGCTTCGGCTGCTTTTCTTATTTTTATATAATGGCAGCCGCTTTCATCGGTTACCTCATACTCATAGTTCAGATTGGCTGCAAGCCGTGAAACATTTTCCTTTGCTGTAATATTATCTACTATAGCCACTACTTCCCCCTCTGATATTTCTTCAAGAGCCTTTTTAGTAAGTATAACCGGCTGGGGGCATATAAGTCCTCTAGCATCAATTTCCTTCATCTGAATCCTCCTTAATAAATTACGGCGTTGCCTTCCCTTTATTTATTATCCTAAGATATTAAAATTATAACATTATAAATATTTTTTTAAAACAAAACAGGAAAATTTCGTATATATATATATATATGTGTTGACAGTAATATTCCTACCTTAAACCAAATTATATTGAACGAACTTAATGTAATAAATCGGGTATAGTGCGAATTCAATGAAAATCAAGGAAACATTTACACGAAACTTGAATTAGTGATGTAAAATGTTTTTCGCGAATTATATAGTTTATTAAATAGATAAAAATATTAATAATTTATACGAAAATTGTAAAAATAATTAATATGTATATTGACATTATTAATATTTGCATTATAATTAACTTAAATAGAAAATATTGTTTATTATAAAGAGGTGGCATTATGAAACGAGAAGTTATGGGGCAGTGCCCTATATGCGGAGGACCTGTTGAAATAACCGAAATATCCTGCAATTCATGTAAAAGTACAATAAAAGGACATTTCAAGCCTTGCAAGTTTTGTACTTTATCTGGAGAGCATAAGGAGTTTGCAGAGATATTCATAAAAAACAGGGGAAACATCAAGGAAATAGAGCGGGAACTGGGTGTATCCTATCCCACTGTTAAAGGTAAGCTGGATTCACTCATTGCAGCACTGGGTTACAGGAATCAAAATACAGATTCAAATTACAAAAAAGAAATACTTGAGAAGCTTTATAGCGGCGAAATTACATCAGAGGAAGCTATAAAACTGTTAAATGAATAGGAGGAAAAGTTAATGGAAGAAAAATTGATGATACTTAAAATGCTGCAGGAGGGTAAGATAACAGCCGATGATGCAGTAAAGCTTCTTGAAGCTCTGGAAAAAAACGGCACAAGCACAGCTCAATCAGGTACAAAGATAAATGAGATAAAAGAGGAATTTACTACAAGAATAAACGATATGAAAATTGACGAGAAGTTCAATAAATTCAGTGAAAAAGCTTCAAAGCTCGCTGAAACTTTTGGAGAAAAAGCAGGCAAACTGGCTGGGCAGCTAGGAGAAAATATTAATTCGGAAAAGATAAGCAATAATACTGAAAAGTTTGCAGAAGAATTTACTAAAAGGATGGAAAGCTTAGGGCAGGATATCGCAGAGTCGGCTACAAAATTTGCAGATACTTTTGGAAGCCAGTTGTGCAACTTGTTTGATTACACCTATGATAGGTTCAAATATAGCAGCGTATATACTTATCCGGCAGATACCGGTACAAGTATTTGCATGAGAACAAACAACTTTAATATTAGGGTCAACCCTAGCGACACTAGAGAAATTACAGTCAAAATATTTGCCAACTCCGACCTGCCGAAGCTTACTATTGATGAGTATTTCAAAACAATAACAGAAGATAAAACCTTTAGATTTTCATCTGAGTTTCCGGGTAGAACCTGGGGCAGAATTGAGATTGCAATACCGAAGGGAATGAATATATTAAGCTTCTGCACCGACAATGCAAAATGTGATATCAATGGTATGGAAGCCAGACTTTTAAGCTGCAGCACAGCTAATGGGAAAGTAATAATATCAAAATGCGCAGCAGAAGAAATAGAAGTGCTTACAGATAATGAAAAAGTAATTTTAGAAGATGCATCAGCAAGAACAGCAAATATACGGACATCAAATTCCAAAATAGTAATAGAAAACAGTCGTTTGGACAATATAGATGCAAAAACAAGCAACGCAGCCATAGTAATGAATGCTTCCCGCAAAGGGGATTCCTTAAACTCTAACTATATTCTCAGTACCTGCAATGGCAAAATTGATGCCGGTCTGGTTGCAGCAGAGGCTTTTGAGCACATGGTAGATGCTCACACAACAATGAGCAGCATTGATGTCAATCTTAAAAACCTGACCTATACAATGGATAAACAAGGCTTAGGCACACAGAATACCGCGCAGGTTAAAAGTGAGAACTTCGATACGGCATCCAACAAAATAACAATTAAAGCAACTACCTCAAATGCTGCGATATATATTAAGAATATCTGATTGTAACTATATAAAAACATTCAAAAGGGTTGTGTCTCTAGTGCAAACTAAAGACACAACCTTTTTGAATCAGCTCTTTCTTTTCCACATGTTCAGTAGCACCAATGCACCCGCTGCAATCATAATTACAGGCAATATATAATCTCTCTTCAGATATACTATGTTCCAGGTTATTACATTGAAGCTTAGAGCGTAGCCCGCTATCCCGAGCAAAAGCAGTATGGTTGCAACTATTAAAGGCCAACCGGATTTTCCCATATAAGCGATAAAGTATATTGCGTAAAAAGCAAAACCGAGCAGTAAAAGTATACTAGGGGCCGCATATCTGTCACTTACAGTTCTTAGAAGTATGAAATATACTCCTAACACAGGAAGTATCATTCCTGGGATAATAAAACCCTGAATTTGTTTAGAGTAATAAATGAATATGAAAATGATTCCCAGCACTATAAGCAGTGTTTCAAAGGTCAGGTCTAACTTAAACAGCTTTAGATCATGTAAAACAGATATTAAACCTATACCTGTGAAAATACCCCCGAAAATTATGAATGGCTGCTCCTTTTTGCTATAGTATGCATATAACAGCCCCAGACCCAGAAAAAGTGTCAGAAGGCTTCCTGTTCCAATATGAAAATTTTTCAGGTAAATAAATACTCCAAGGAATAGTAAAACCACTCCTATCACTGTATTTTTCTTTATCATCGACTTAACAACTCCTTAATTTTACAAAAAATCTTGCGCAGCAGACCATATCCAGCCAAGTATGAAGTTATAGGTATAAAAGTACTTGGAAAGGGTTGATGCTTCTATTCCGCTAGCTATACCCGAAAGAGGTTTTATAGCAGAAGCTGGTGTAATTATAGTAAATATCAGCATGAGTACAATGACATTTTTAACAAAACCCGCTATTGCACCTCCAATGCTGTTTACCTCCCTCAAGCCAGGCACTTCAGCAACTCCGGAAAGAAAGCCCTCAGCAATTCCAAGTAAAAACCTTACTGACAAAAATATAATAAGCATTGATATTGCGTTTATTATTAATACTGTTACAAATAAATTCAGATCATTTGTGAAGCTGTTACTAATAGAAAAAACCGTACTTTCTCTTGTTTGTGACAATATCATGTTATTTACAAAAGCTTTTTCTGAAAGATAGCTTGTTATCTTATCTTCTATTGCAGTGTTTTCAACCATAAATACAGTTAATGCCTTATAATAAGTTTTAGCAACCATAATAGATGCCAGCAGACATATAATGCTGAATATAGACTTTACAAGCCCTTTTCTCACGCCTGAAATGACACCGAACCCCAGAATTGCAATTATTCCATAATCAATCCAATTCATATGTGCCTCCTCCGCAATGTTTTACACTATACATGTATTATTTTACGTACTCCAACTGCTGAAGTCTTCTATTAGATATTATGTACACCTTATTATCCTGAGACATATATACGCTGCTTATATCTGTATTAGACTTAAATCTGGCAGTAAGCTCACCTTTTAGAGTAAGTATGAGCAGTTCATCGCTGTAATATAAAATAAAGCTGTTTTTCAGTGGAAATATTCCTAATAGAGAAGCCTTTATTTCAGTACGGCTGCACTCCCGCATATTTGCATCATAACATACTACATATTGCTTGCCGTTGTTATCTAGAGCTATTGCGGCAATATAATCATTCATTGCTATGTTGCTGATTTTCCCTTCGATTCTGACTTCATCTTTGAGACTGCCGTCATTTTCATATAGATATATATTATTCTCGCCTACTGCAAGCAGTCTGCTGTTTTTACTATAGTTAAGCTTTGAGATTATCTTGTTATTAAAATTTTGTGCCCATAATATATCTCCTTTAAGATTATAGGTTATTATTTTAGTTTTTATTACTTCCGCAGATGTATCCAATACAGAAATGGAGAAAGCACTTGTTCCTGTTGAGAAGGATAGTACATAAGCATTTTCAAGAGCTATACTTCCAATTTTGCTGCCTTTTTGTGTGAACACTTCAGCATGACTCCCTGTCATCCCTTTATATTCTGCCAGAAAGCTGCCATTATCTCCTGTGAAAATATCTATAATCTCAGAGGGTGCCTTATAGGTCCAAAGAAGCTTTCCCTGAAGTGAGTAATAATTGATATTGTTCTGTGAGTCAATTATTACAATACTCTCCCCTGCATCAGCAAGCTTCTCTATTTTACCAGGAAACTTCTGGCTCCAAATAACAGTTCCGTCTATATTCTTCACCCTTAGATTCTCTACATCCGCTTCTATTAAAAGATCCTTCATGCAAAATATAAGACTGCTGCTTTTAGACACTGCTGCTACCTCTCCGGTAACTGACAGTTTATTTTTACCTTCTATAAAAAAAGAGGATTTTGGAGCTGTTTTATTGTTTACATACAACAAAGTGGCAAGTATTAGTCCTGAAGCCAGTAAGAGTAGTAAAACAGCTCTCTTTTTTGACCTTGCATTGCTCACATTCAGCACCTCTCATAATATATACGAATAGCTTCCTAAAAAGTATTCATATTCATGTGTAAATAACTTCATATTTTATATTATAAGTTCTATTAATTCTTTATTCAGACTATTTATAGAGTAATACTATTATACAATATATTCCTTTCTGCTACATCTCATTTTTTTTAAGCATTTGAATTTACCTGTTGAATTTGGGTAATACTTTATATAATATATTCATTTAAAGGAGTTAGGAATTTTGAAGATTAAATTTGAACGAACAGTTGATATTAATAAACCCTATTCCTTTTCATATTTTTGCAGCTACTTTGAGGAATGCATGAACAATTTCTATGACGAAAGCTATAGTGATATAATAATTGTATGTATCGGTACGGACAGGGCTACCGGTGACTGCCTTGGCCCATTAATTGGTTATAAGGTGAAAGATATGAAATATAGTAATGTACATGTTTTCGGTACTTTGGATGACCCGGTTCATGCTAAAAACCTTTGTGAATATATAACGCTTTTTAATGAATTTGATAAGCCTTTTATAATTGCTATTGATGCATGCCTCGGCAGACTTGAAAGAATCGGCTTTGTAAATATAAAGGAAGGCCCGCTTTCTCCCGGCTCGGGTGTGAATAAGAACCTTCCTGCTATTGGACATGTAAACATTACTGGTATAGTAAATGTGGGTGGTTTTATGGAAATTATGATACTACAGAATACCAGACTCAGTGTAGTTATGAATATGGCAAATTTGATTGCAAATGGCCTTAAATATAATATGTGGAAAATGAGCAAAAATGTAGCTATACCTGATGTACCGGCAGTAAATCGGCAAATTGTTTCAACACTAAATGAAAACCTTTATATTAGTAACGATTATTCAAGCTCAGAAGCTAATAGATAAGTAGAACACTAAGCATGGGAAACACAGTTCTTCCCTGCGCTCTTTGATTTGTATAATCCCTTATCAGCAGCTGATATCAGTTCCTTTACAGATTGTCCGTCATATGGGTAAGTGGCAATGCCTATTGATACAGTAAACTTTGGATTAGTTCCTTCACTTACTTTCTTTCTAAACCGTTCTGCAACAAATTTCGCCTCATTCTCAGACAAGGCTGGAAGAGCAATAATAAACTCATCTCCTCCATATCTGCCCAGATAATCCACTTCTCTTATATTATTTGAAGCTATATTTGCAAGAATTTTTATACACATATCCCCTGTGACGTGTCCATAGGAATCATTTATTGTTTTAAAATTATCTATGTCAAACATAAGAATTGAGAAAAAATCTTGCTTTTTAGAAATGATAAGTTTTTCAATAGCATTAAGTATCGTAACTTTATTAAAAGTTTTGGTGAGCATATCTGTCTTGGATATTTCCAGCAGCCTTTCGTTAGATCTCTCAATCTCAAATACTCTTTTCTTTACTTCCTTATTTAATGATCGCTCCATAGTCTCTATAAGCTTTTCTGACTCATTAATTTTATCCACATATAATTTATAAGTGGTGCTGTAAAAATAATAAAGGAAAGCAGTATATGCACACATCTTTGTAAAAAGCATCACTTCCCTGACATATTCCTTATTTTCAAGAAATCCCAACAGTATACCTGCAAGCCAAATTTCCAAGGGTATTGTTAGTTTTCGATCATGATCTCTCTTTTTAATATACATTATCGATATAGTAATACACAAAGCTGTTAATATATTACGTATAGTAACTGATATGGAATAATATATGAATTTTTCTGATTGTATTGTAAAAACTGCCAGTATTAATGAAAACAATACAATTACAGCAGCCTTTAAATTATGACTTTTAGTATTATAAGGGAAATATAAAAGCAGGAGAATGCAAACTGACAAGCAAAACTCCGATAGCGATATTATCAGGTTTGCCGGAGTATCCACTGAAAAAATAAAATTAGAACAGCATAAAGTAAAAGGTATAAAGAAGGCTAATCCCATTAACTTGAAAAGCGATACTTTTTTTATCATACTTATAGTAAAAAAAGTATTGAAAAAAGAAGAGCAGATTATCAGAATAAATAGTATTTTGTCATATATGTCAGCATAAAGCAAGGCATGTCCCCCCCTTTATCAAATTTAAGATTATCTGTTATATCGATACGGAAAATATATAGTAATTAATTTGGTTTTCTATATTATTATTATTATACCATAATAATCCGAAGTGCTACAAAGTTTTGTAGATGATATCATTCTATGATAATTTAATAACAAACAGGACCCTTTAAATCAAAGGACTATAAACTCTTGCTTTTAATATATGAATAATATCATCTATAGATTTGTTAGTCACATTTACTAGCAATACCCCATAGGACATATTGTTATTTATTGAAGCTGATGCTGCTGAAGGAATATTGTTGACATCATAGTAAGGGTGCATTTCTATTTCCTTGTATAGAACTGCATCAGCAATTCTGTTTTCCCCGATGTAGAATACTTCATTGCCTCTGCTTTCAAGTTCGTTCTTAATATTTTCCAGACCCTTCTGTATTGCAATTACCAAAAATAAGCACCTCCAAAAGTTACTAATAATACAATATAATTAGTATCCGATGAAGGTGTAATTTTTATTCAATAACGTTTGAGTAATATACTTTGTGCCACTCAATTATATAGGTTGCACTAAAGAAGTTTCAAGGAAGAATTAAGCAACCTACGAAATCAAGGAATATGATTTTGCATATTAGAATGGAAATGTAAGATGTTTATTGCAAAACATATAGTATGTAATAATAGTCAAGTTCTACAGTACATTCAATCTATATTTGTGTACCTTTCATACTTCGGGAAAGTACCATATCTTCTTCAACAGAGAGAGGATACTTTGATGTCCCTTTACTTATAGGTTTAGCATAGCAAATAGACTCATTCCTCCCGTATATACCTGTGATTATAATACCATCATTGAAATTATCAAGCATAGCAATAGAAAAGCTTAAATCACTACCTGTATCTTTAAAGGCATTGTACCTTATAATATTACTCTTCTGAATGCATCTGTCCATTTGATTCTTTAAATTTATAAAATCTTCATTTATTATATTGACTCGCTCAATTGCTGCTTCTATATCACCTAAGTGATCCAACAACATGCTCTCAAAATTCTTTACTGAAGAACCCCTCATGAATTTTTTGTACTTGCCCTCCATAGAAGCAAGTCTAGCCGATAATATTATATTCCAAATATATGTAGCCAATATTAATGCTATTAAAGTAAATATAATAACATTGTTGTAATCCCTAAATAACTTATCTAATGTATTCATTCTCCACACCCCTATAGTTCCCTTACAATTTGTTTAATAGCAGCTAACGCTGTCTCTATTTCCTCTTTAGTATTGAAATAGCCAAAGCTAAACCTGACGGTTCCTTGATCCAGAGTACCTAATGTTTTGTGTGCCATTGGCGCACAATGTAATCCAGGTCTGGTCGCTATATCAAAGGTTTGGTCCAGAATATAGCTTATATCAGAAGATCCTATATTCCTAATATTTATGGATATCACAGGTGCTTGCTTATTTATATCTCTTGTTCCATATACTTTTACATTTTTTATCTCTTTCAGTCCGTCTAAAAAGTAGCTTGTAAGCTCCTGCTCGCGTTTTCTTATATTGTCTATACCTTTATCCTTAATGAAGCTGATACCTGCACATAGTCCTGCAATTCCCGGCGTATTGTGAGTACCACTTTCAAAGCGATCCGGTAAAATATCAGGCTGATACAGCGATTCAGACTTGCTGCCTGTTCCGCCCTCCTTCAAAGGATCTAACTCAACTCCTTTTCTGATATATAATCCTCCTGTGCCTTGTGGCCCCATAAGACTTTTGTGTCCTGTAAAAGCAAGCATACTTATATTCATTTTTTCCACATCAATTTCAACCCCCCCTGCTGTCTGAGAGGCATCCACAAGGAAATTCAGATTATAAGCCTTTGCCATAGCACCAATTTCTGCAATTGGTAGAATTATACCCGACACATTAGAAGCGTGAGTTACAGCAATAAGCACTGTTTCCTTCCTGATTTCCTTTTCAATATCACTAATATTTATTTCTCCATATGAGTTGCACGTAATAATAGAAATTTCTACGCCTAACTTTTCAAGAGCTTTAAGCGGTCTGATAAGCGAATTGTGCTCCATACTGGTTGTTATTACATGGCTGCCCTTTTTTAAGTAACCCTTAAGAGCTAAATTCAAAGACTCTGTAGCATTATGAGTAAGTATAATATTTTCAGGAGAATCTGCGTTAAATAGCTCAGATAATAGCTCCCTTGCTTCGAGAAGTACCCTCCCTGATTGAAGTGAAAGCTTGTGTCCACCTCTTCCTGGATTTGCACAATAGTTTCTCAAGCAATTATCAACCGCTCTATATACTTCTTCCGGCTTTGGAAATGTAGTTGCTGCATTATCAAAATAGATCATTTTTCTCCTTTGTTTCACGTGAAACATTTATATTAAATTTCTTCAATATTATCTATTCTTGCAATACCACCGACAAATATACTACCATTCGTATTATCCGCTCTTACATATATATTGCTGGGGCTATCCATAAAATATCCCTGTTCTATTTTATAGGTTCTATTGTAGTTAATATTTTTGCTACTTTTTATCATATAGTACAGCAATGATGCATTTGACGTACCAGTTGCACTTTCTTCGTCAATTCCTACTGCTGGAGCAAAGTTTCTGCAACAAAAATCAGAGCCCTTCTCAATTGTTTCACGTGAAACAACATGCATTCCTACAATCTTATGTTCTTTGCAAAACTCAATCATTTCATACTTTTTTATATTCATACTCTTTAGAACTTCAATTCCTTTAACTTCTAATATTATATCTTTTAACCCTGTTGAAATTACATCTATCATGCCACTGCCATCGGGTATAATATCAGCTTTATTTATATCAACAAATTCTATAATGTTTTCCCTGGTCAACTGCATTACTAATTCAGGTTTTTTCATTTCAATCAATATTGTATCTTCCTCAATTATTACCTCTAGTTTTCCAGCCTTGTTAATATGCCATGCATTATTCTTTCTTAAATATCCAAGCTCCTTTAAAACCTGAAAAGCTGCTAGTGCTGCATGTCCACAAATATCAACTTCTTCACAGGGAGTAAAATATCTTATACTAAACTTATTTGTATTACTGCTTCTGATGTCTATAAATGCAGTTTCAGAAAAATCGTTTTTTTTTGCAATTTTCTGCATTTGCTGCTCAGATAACTTTATATCATCAAAAACAACCGCTGCCTTATTACCTCCGCCATTTTTTGATATAAAAGAGCTTATAACAAATTGTCTCATAAAACAAGTCCCCCTGTAACGCATTTATTTGACTTTCACTCAATTTTTCCCTTTTTTAGTATTAACTCTTTACTATACAAAAAATAATTGATTATAGACAATTTAAAAAGGCCCTTATTTTTCCAGTAAACTAATAATTCTGTCAAGCTCTTCGTTGCTGTAATACTCGATTTCAATCCTGCCTTTATTGTTCTTATGATGTATTGTCACCTTAGTGCTAAGTGACTCTTTCAACTTTTCTTCAAGCTGATTAATTTCAATCTTATATTTATCCGGTGCCGTTTCCACTTTTTCTTTTTTCTTTGTATCCTTTGCCAGCTTTTCTATTTGTCTGACGTTTAATTGCTGGTTAATAACTTTTTCCGCTATTTCCAGTTGCTTTTTTTCTCCCTCTATTGCAAGCAATGCTCTTGCGTGCCCTTGACTAATTTTTCCCCCAGTAATCATATCCTTTATTATTTGTGGTAGCTGCAGCAGTCTAAGCGAATTTGCAATCGCCGATCTGCTTTTGCCTATTTGTTTTGATATTTCTTCCTGCGTCAAGTTATATTCTTCTATTAGACTTTTGTATGCAAAGGCTTCTTCAATAGAGTTTAAATCTTCCCTTTGCAAATTTTCTATCAGCGCAATCTCCATAACCTCAAGATTGCTGTAGTCCTTTACTATTGCCGGTATAGTTTTTTTTCCTGCCAGCCTTGAAGCCCTCCATCTTCGCTCTCCAGCAATTATTTGATAACTGCTTCCAAGTTTTCTTACTATTATTGGCTGAACCACTCCATGCTCCTTTATAGATTCTGAAAGATCTGCAAGTGATTCATCATCAAATGCCCTTCTTGGCTGGCTTTCATTCGGCTCAATATCTGTTATCTTAATTTCAATTACTGAATTTTGCACTTCGTCTTCATTTTCTGGTATTAATGCGCCAAGTCCTTTTCCCAGTCCCCTTTTGTTTATCATTTATATCACATCCTCACATAGATCTATAAACTCATCAGCCAGTTCCATATATGACTCTGCACCCTTCGATTTTACATCATATTCAATGATCGACATTCCATAGCTCGGTGCTTCTGCAAGTCTTACATTCCTTGGAATCAATGTTGTGTATACCTTTCCTCTGAAGTATTTTTTCACTTCGTCTACAACTTGAATTGATAAATTTGTCCTGCCATCAAACATGCTAAGCACAACTCCCTCAATCTCCAAAGCAGGATTCAAACCCTTTTTTACAAGTTTTATGGTGTTCATCAACTGGCTGACACCTTCAAGGGCATAGTATTCACATTGTATAGGTATCAATACGCTGTCTACAGCAGATAGGGCATTTATCGACAATAAACCAAGAGACGGCGGGCAGTCGATGAATATATAATCGAATTCGTTCTTTATACTGTTTATGCAATCTTTGAGTTGCAGCTCCCTCTTGCTCATTTCTGTCAACTCTATTTCTGCACCTGCTAATTGAACACTTGAAGGGATTATAAATAAGTTTTTCATTTTTGTATCTATAATGCAATCTTTTGGTTTGTCATTATTTATCAGTATGTCATAAATTGTTTTCTCAAGCTTTGTTTTATCAATTCCAACGCCGCTTGTCGTATTTCCTTGAGGGTCTATATCAAGCATAAGAACTCTCTTTCCTTTACTCGCAAGACATGCTGACAAGTTAATGACAGTTGTAGTTTTCCCTACACCCCCTTTCTGATTAAAGACAGCTATTGATTTAGACATCATATACACCTCACATAGTACTAATATGTTTAGACTAATTTCTTACTTTTTCTTCAAGCTATATACTCTTAATAATATAATAATCTATTAATATATTAAAGGTATTTCGAATAAATATATATTATCCCATATCTATACTATATCAGATTGAAAAAGTAAATAAAAGAACATGCCATTTTAAAGACTGTATGCAATTAAATAAGGAGGACAAAAATGTTAAATACTATTATATATACCTTTTTCTTGGTATTTATTGCAGAGCTTGGCGACAAAACACAGATTGCAACAATGCTGCTTTCTGCAAAATCGAATTCAATAATGTCAGTGTTTATCGGCTCAAGCCTGGCTCTAATTTGCTCTTCTTTTATGGGAGTTTACGCAGGAACTTACATAACAAAATATATCCCTCCGCATTATATCCAGAACTCAGCCGGTGTCTTATTTATAGTAATGGGTATACTTATATTGAGCGGAAAACTATAGAGAACAATTCATAGCTGCTTTAAAAAGAAATTACCAGAATTACTAACAAAACCGGTAAAAATACAAAGATAACCAGTTAGGGGTACCCTCTTACCGGTTATCCTGTTATTAAGAGGGGATGTGTCTTCAGTTTATACTAAAGATACATCCCCAACTCATTTTAAATAGATTTCCATAGAAGATCTTAAACTCTTTCTACACAGCCTCTTTATTATATATTTTTTTGTATTCTTACTGTTACCTCAATAAACTCACCTTTATCAACCTGACCGTATTCAACCTGACAACCTGATTTTAGAATCTCTTTATATGCATTTTTTATCGTATTTATATATATATTATAATTTATCTTACCCTTCATTCTTTTCTTTCTTGGTTCCTCTGATGTTGTAGCTACTTCCTCAAGCAGTTTCTCTACCATATCTTCTGACTTCTTCACATTAAGTGATTTCTTTATTATGTTTGAGAGAGCCTTTTCTTGCAGCAAATTATCCGGAAGCTTCAGCAGTGCCCTTGCATGTCTTTCTGTTAGTTCATTTTCTAATATTGCTTTTTTAATATTATTGTTAAGTTTTAGCAGCCTCAGCTTATTTGCTATTGTAGACTGTTTTTTTCCTACTTTCCTTGCAAGCTCTTCCTGTGTCATACCATGGTCATTTATCAAATTATGATATCCCTCTGCTTCTTCCATAAAATTCAAATCTTCTCTTTGAAGGTTTTCTATTAGCGCTATTATGGCAGAATCCTGCTCAACCACCTCAATAATTACTGCCGGCATATAACTCATTCCGGCAAGCTTTGATGCTCTAAGCCTTCTTTCACCAGATACAAGCTCATATCCATTATCTCCGATTTTCCTTACATTGATGGGTTGTAGAACACCATATTCCTTAATTGATGCAGCTAACTCCTCAAGGGACGATGCACTGAATTCCTTTCTTGGCTGATATGGGTTTGGAGCTATATGATCAATCGGTATATTGATTATTGCCATATTATCATTCAATTTTCTCATTCCTCTCCCTACCGCATAAGCTTTTATTATTTATTCGCCATAATCTTTTTTGTTCCTGCCTGCGAAACATTGATTTCACTAGTTTTTAGCTATTTTTTTTGTTACAATTTTCTAGCTTTTGAACTACGTAATAGGGTTTGATGCTGGTTTACCCGGCTTCCTGGGATATTTTGTCGGAGTAAATTCTATCTTTTCAACTATAATGATATTATGCTTAATATCACTGAAAGGTAGTTGATACTCCTTAACTTCCTTTATTTTTCCCCCTAGAATCTTAATTGCCGTTTTTGCCTCTTCCATTTCGAATTTTATATCTGGTCCTTTTTGGCAGAGAAAATATCCTCCGACCTTTGCAAAAGGCAGGCAATATTCGCATAGAACGTTCATTGATGCTACAGCTCTTGATAATACAACATCATAAGACTCTCTATGAGTTTTGCTGCTGCCTGCTTCCTCAGCTCTTTCATGAACTGTATTAATATCCTTCAAATCCAGTTTCATTACAGCTTCATTTAAATAGCTAATTCTCTTTTTCAATGAATCCAAAAGTGTTATTTTGAGTCCATCCTTGAGAATTTTCAGAGGGATACCAGGAAAGCCTGCTCCAGTTCCAACATCTATTACGTTCATACCCTCTTTCAAATATCCTGCAGACAGGCAGGTAGCCGAATCAAGAAAATGTTTTATATATACTTCTTTTTCTTCAGTTATTGCTGTCAGATTCACTTTTTCATTCCATTCCAGCATAATTTCTTTAAATATTAGAAGCTTTTTCAGCTTTTCTTCTGTTATGTCAATTCCCAGCTCTTTAAGTCCATCAATCAATATTCTCTTGTTTTCCAGCCTGTTCACCTCCTCGTCTCCTTCTCATCTGTTCTATGTATACCATTAGCACAGATATATCTGCCGGAGATACTCCGGAAATCCTTGATGCCTGGCCTAAATTTGACGGATCAACCTTTTTAAGCTTTTGCCTTGCCTCTGTTGATAACCCCTTAATAGATTCAAAATCAATCTCTTGCGGTATTTTTTTATTTTCCAGCTTTTTAAACTGTTCAGCCTGCTGCAACTGTCTTTTTATGTACCCTTCGTATTTTACTTTTATTTCTATTTCCTCCGCTGTTTCTCTGTCTAATTCAGGCATATCCTCATCAATCTCACCTAGTGAGTTATATAATATTTCAGGTCTCTTCAATAGTTCATAAAGATTTATGCTCCCTTTTGCCTCTGTACTTTCTTCTTTAGCTAAAAATTCTCTTACCTTATCACTCATCGAAACATACCTTTTCTTCAGCCTGTCTATTTCTCTATCTATATTGTCCCTCTTTTCAATATACCTTTTATATCTTTCTTCCGGCACCAAGCCTATATCGAATCCCTTCTGCGTAAGTCTCAAATCTGCGTTGTCCTGCCTTAATATAAGCCTATATTCGGCTCTGGAGGTCATCAGCCTATACGGCTCGTTAGTTCCTTTAGTTACAAGATCGTCAATAAGTACCCCTATATAAGCCTGTGACCTATCTAATATCAAAGGTTCGCAGCCTTTAAACTTTAATGCGGCATTTATTCCTGCCATTATCCCTTGTGCTGCAGCTTCCTCATATCCGGAAGTTCCATTTATCTGTCCGGCAAAATACAGGCCTGATATTTTCTTATGCTCCAGACTTAATTGCAGCTGTGTCGCATCAATACAATCATATTCAATAGCATAGGCAGTCCTCATCATATGGCAGTTTTCCAAGCCCCTCACACTACGCAGCATATCCAACTGCACATCCTCAGGTAAGCTTGAGGACATTCCTTGAACATACATCTCTCTTGTATTTAGCCCCTCTGGTTCAATAAATATCTGATGTTCCTCTCTTTCAGGAAATGTTATTATCTTTGTTTCAATTGATGGGCAATAGCGCGGGCCAACTCCTGCTATATCTCCCGTATAAAGTGGAGAACGTTTTATATTTTTACGGATTATATTATGGGTCTCTTTGTTTGTATATGTAAGGTAGCACGGCAGTTGATCAATATCCATTTCACCGGTCGTAAATGAGAATGTATTTATATCATGATCTCCCGGCTGTTCTACCATTCTTTCAAAATTTACAGTCTTACCATCCACTCTGGCTGGAGTTCCCGTTTTGAACCTCATTAACTTTATTCCCAAAGTCTCAAGGCAACCAGAAAGCTTATTAGCTGGAAATAATCCATTTGGACCTCCCTCATAGCTTACTTCTCCTATTACTACCTTTCCTCGCAAGTACACACCTGCAGCTATAATCACACATTTACAGTTGAATACTGCTCCAAGACTTGTTACAACTCCGGTTACTTTATCATCTTTCACATTTATCCTTACTATTTCTGCCTGTTTAATATGCAGATTTCCCTGGTCTTCCATAACCCTTTTCATTCTATCCTGGTATAATTTCTTATCAACCTGTGCTCTTAATGCTCTTACCGCTGGACCCTTCTTTGTATTCAGCATCCTTATCTGCAGCATTGTCTTATCAGTATTCACACCCATCTCTCCGCCTAATGCATCCAGTTCTCTCACAAGATTTCCTTTTGCCGGACCGCCGATAGAAGGATTACATGCCATCATTGCGATACTGTCAAGGTTTATTGCCGTAACCAGAGTTTTCATTCCCAGCCTTGCGCACGCCAAAGCCGCTTCACATCCGGCATGTCCTGCTCCAATTACTGCAACATCATATTCACCCGCTATATATTCCATATTTTCACCTCTATTTACCTATACAAAATTTGCTGAATATTTCTTTTATTATATCATCCATAGCAGTGTCACCTGTTATCGCTCCAAGGTTGTTCCATGCTTCTCTTATATCAACAGATATTAAATCTACCGGAATGTTATTCTCTATTGAAATTAGTGCATTTTCCATATTCTCTATAGCCTTGTCAAGAAGATTCTTATGCCTTATGCTGGTAACCATATTATTCTTATTTATACTTAGTTTGCCGTGGAACACGAGTCCCTTTATCCTTTCTTCCAGCTTTTCTATCCCAACACGGTTCTTTACTGACATCTCGATTATATTATCTTCTCCAAATAAATTTTCTAAATATTTCTTATTGATAACAACTCCCAGATCAATTTTATTCAACACAGCTATTACTTTTTTTGCTTCTATCAAATCAACTATCTCGTTATCTTCTTGCAGCAGCTTGTTTGAAGCATCAAGCACAAGTATCACCAGATCTGCATCTCTTATTGCCCCTTTTGTCCTTTCCACGCCTATACGCTCAACTAAATCTACAGTCTCCCGAATACCTGCAGTATCAATGAGCTTTATAAGTACCCCGCCTATATTCAGATACTCCTCTATTATATCCCTTGTTGTTCCAGGTACTTCAGTTACTATCGCCCTGTTTTCCTTCAACAATACATTCAAGAGCGATGACTTCCCTACATTTGGACTTCCTATAATTGCTGTACTTAGACCATCCTTTACGATTTTTCCTTCGCCGAATGATTCTGCCAAAGCTATGGTTCCGGCTTTGGCTTCTATAAGCATATTCTTTATTCTATTAACTGTTATATCTTCAACATCATGCTCCGGAAAATCTATCGAGGCCTCTATATGAGCGAGCATGGATAGAAGTATATCTGCAATTGCCTTTATTTCCCTTGAAAGCTCTCCATCCAACTGGTTTAACGCTGCATTAAGACCTGTCTCTGTCTTTGAGGTAATTATATCAATAACAGCTTCTGCCTGTGCTAAATCAATTCTTCCATTAATGAACGCCCTCTTTGTAAATTCGCCTGGTTCTGCAATATCAGCACCATTTATTATAACTTCCTCCATTATTCTCCTGACGGGTACAATACCACCGTGACAATGCAGCTCAACTACATCCTCAGTAGTATAGGAATAAGGCTTCCGCATAATAATCGCAAGTACCTCATCTATAACTTTCTCTTTTCTATCGACTGCATGACCATATATAACCTTCCTCGAAGGCATCTCATTTATCTCATTGTTCTTTTTCGGTCTGAACACCTTTTTCAATATTTCTATAGATTTATCACCGCTTATTCTTACTATCCCTATTCCTGCTTCTCCAGGTGCTGTAGCTATCGCAGCAATAGTATTATCAAACATAAAATCCTCTCCTTTGAAACGGCGTTTCATCTTCATTATTGTATCCGATAGTATATTTTATCACATACTTCTATATTCTATATATTATTCACTAAATATTTTCCTAAATAATAAATTGTTAAAAGTACATTAAGTAATGTTATAATCCGTTGATCTTCTTCTTTTATAACATATATAATTATATATTACTGAGTTACATATTGGAAATAAAATATATCAGCCGCTTCAATACTATATAAATCGCACTATTGAACTCTTATGTAATGGATTTAGTACTAGGCAAAAAATTGTGAGACCCGGTACTTTTATACCGGGCCTTCATCTTTAAATATGTGAAATAACAACTTTTCTGTATGGTTCTTCTCCTTCACTGAAAGTCGTTATATCTTTATATTCCTGAAGAGTTGAATGTATTATTCGTCTTTCATATGGGTTCATAGGTTCCAATTCAACCTTCTTACCCGTCTTTTGAACTCTTTCTGCCAATCTCCTGGCAAGTCTTTCTAGTGTCTCTTCCCTCTTTCTCCTGTAGTCTTCAGTATCAAGTATAACCTTTACAAAGCTTTCTTTTTCTTTGTCTTTATTAACCACCAGGCTCACAAGATATTGTAGTGAATCAAGGGTCTGCCCCCGTCTTCCTATTATTAATCCCATCCTAGGCCCAGAAAGATTAATATATATGCCTCCATTTATATCTTTCACTCTTATCTCAGCTTTTATATCCATTGCTTCCAAAACTTCTCTTAAAAATTTTCTTGCCTTGTCCTTATCAACAGTGAAATCCTTTACTTTTATCTCCTTAAACTCTATTTTCTTTTCTATTGTTTTCTCAGGAATCTTATCTTCCTTAATTGATACTCTGACTTTTGCATGTTTTGAACCAATAATGCCGAATATTCCTCTTGTAGGTTGTTCTAATACTTCTATTTCCACTTTTTCTCTTTCAGTTTTCAATTCTTCCAAAGCTGACTGAATGGCTTCTTCTACAGTTTTTGCCGTTTTTTCCAATACTGTCATAGTTTATTTTACCTCCTTTTTCTCCAACGAAGGCTTTATCATAAAATACTGCTGAACAATAGTAAACAAGTTGCCTACTACCCAATATAGTGCAAGTCCTGAAGGCACGCTAAGCGTAATCCAGCCAAACATTATAGGCATCATATTCGACATCATTTTTTGAGTCTGCTGTGTCTGGTCGGGCTTGCCTTTATCTGTATTATTACTCTTTGGATTTATCATTTTCATCTGATAATACGTAGTTGCCGCTGACAACACTGCTAAAATTGGTACTCCGAAGCCTGCGACATGAATTAAAGTCGCTGACATCTCTGATTTGCCAAGGTCAGTAAGCCACCAAAAACTCTTGGTAATTCCTCCATAAACATTAGCATCTAAAAAAACATATTTAATAGGTTCCCTAATAACATAAAATAACGCAAAAAGAATAGGCATTTGTATAATTGCCGGCAAACAACCTGAAGCAGGGTTATAATTATTCTCCTTGTAAAGCTCTAAAAGCTTTTGGTTCAGCTTTTCTTTGTCGCCCTTATACTTCTCCTGTATTTCTTTCATTTTTGGATTTATTTCATTCATTCTTTTAGTAGATTCAGTCTGTTTGATGTTTATAGGCAGCAGCAGAACCTTTGTCAATATTGTAAATATAATTATTGAGTATCCATAATCTCCAACAAAATCAAATATGACTTTCAAAAGCATACCAAATATCTTGGCAATAAAATCTAACAAGTTTTTTCCCCCTTCTATTAAGTTTATGTTAAAACCTAAGGTTTTTCTTTCTTCTCCGGTACAGGATCATATCCGCCTGGGCTAAAAGGATTGCATCTCAGGATACGACCTGCAGACAGGTATATGCCATATATTGCACCATGCTTATTTATAGCTTCAATAGCATAATTAGAGCATGTGGGGATAAATCTGCACTTCCCTAGTGATAATGGAGAAATAAACATCTGATATGCTCTTATTAACATAACGAATAATTTTTTCATTATTCCTCACTTTTATTAAGCTTGGCCCTTTTTAATATAGAAATAATATTTATCTCAATTTTTGAATAATCAGCCGTTCCGCTTCCTACTCTGGCCGTAAATACCATATCATAGCCCATTCTTGTACTGCCTGCTGACTTTCTGTAAACTTCCTTCATTAGCCTTTTAACTCTATTCCTTACAACACTATTTCCTACTTTTTTGCTTACCGAAAAGCCAACCCTGTTTAAGGCAGAATCATTCTTGATTATATACATGACAACATATTTTTCTACATAATATCTTCCTTCATTATAGACTTTCTTAAACTCATAATTCTTCTTTAGCTTACACAATGTTGTCATCTTCTGCCGCGTCCTCCTCTTTTCAGCTTTACTGTGTACACTAAAATCACTGAAATAACTACAGAAAAAGGCCACTTGTTGCGGCCTTATACTGTCAATCTCTTTCTGCCTTTCAATCTTCTTCTTCGAAGAACTTCTCTACCTGTAGCAGTGCTCATTCTTTCTCTAAAACCGTGAACTTTCTTACGCTGTCTCTTCTTTGGCTGATATGTCATTAACATAATACACACCCCCTAACATCTGTACTTAAACATTTATACAATAAAGCATAATCCACCACTTTACATTAAAATTATATAGACATTGTAAGTTCGTGTCAATATAATATTTTGCTGAAATTCCATACAGTTTATTTCTTTCTATTTTTTCTATAATATTCTTTCAATAATTTTATATTGTGGATAATAATCTTATTTTTATTGAATTTAAATTTTTGTTTTGCTATTATAATTATATGTTGTGTATAACTCATTATTTTTGTGTGAGTTATCAACATCTGTGCATAATTTGTGTATAACTTGTAATTATTTTGTATTAAATCTCTCTTTAATGTCAATAATCTAAAAAATAACTATGTTTTTTATGTGGATAAACACATTTTTTTATTGTTGATAAGCTATTTTTTATTATTTTTATACAGAGTTATATTAACAAATTGTACACAATTTTATTCATAATAAAATTGTCTTATTATTTTCTATGCAATACAGGATCGTTGTGTATAATCTTGTTGATATTTCTGTTTTCTAAGGAGGCTGGATATGTATTCTCATATAACGGAGGTCTGGGAAAAAACCCTGGATGTAATAAAGGTTGAGTTAACAGAGGTAAGTTTCAATACTTGGCTTAAAGCAATACAACCAATTTCTATCAAGGGCAACCTTGTTTTATTTTCAGTGCCTGATGATTTTACAAAAGGTATACTGGAAGCAAGGTATGTTACTCTGATTAAAAATGCTTTAAAGCAGGTTACCTCTAAATATTACGAAATAAAATTCTTAATACCTACCGAAGATAATTTCGATTCTTTTTTAAGTGGTAAAACAGAAAGTAATCAATTGGATGAAACCGTTAATACATCTTTGAATCCTAAATATACCTTTGATACTTTCGTTATTGGCAATAGCAACCGCCTTGCTCATGCAGCTTCAGTTGCAGTTGCAGAATCACCTGCTAAAGCGTACAACCCTCTTTTTATTTATGGGGGTGTCGGACTTGGCAAAACTCATCTTATGCATGCAATAGGCCACTATATTCTGAAACAGAATATAAAGTCAAAAGTAGTTTATATTTCATCAGAAACCTTCACAAATGAACTTATAAACTCAATTAGAGATGATAGAAACAATGAGTTCAGGGGTAAATATAGAAATGTTGATGTACTGTTAATCGATGATATACAATTTATAGCAGGAAAGGAAAGAACACAGGAAGAGTTCTTTCATACCTTCAACTCACTTTATGAAGCAAATAAACAGATAATTATTTCTAGTGATAGACCTCCCAAAGAAATACCTACTTTGGAGGATAGGCTCAGATCAAGGTTTGAACAAGGCTTAATAGCCGATATACAAGCTCCGGATCTGGAAACAAGAATAGCAATATTAAGAAAAAAAGCTAGACAAGAGAATTTATCTATTTCTGATGATGTTATGCAATTAATAGCAAAAAAAATACAATCGAACATCAGAGAACTTGAAGGAGCACTTATAAGGATAGTTGCGTACTCTTCTCTTACAAATGGAGAAATTAACGAAGACCTTGCAACCGAAGCTTTAAAGGACATTATATCCAATTCAAAGCCAAAGCTGGTTACTACTGCTGTAATAAAAAATATTGTAAGCCAATACTATGACATTAAAGTTGAAGATTTTAATGCAAAGAAAAGAAATAAATCCATAGTATTGCCAAGACAGATTGCCATGTTCCTCTGCCGGGAGCTTACAGACCTTTCATTACCAAGGATAGGTGAAGAGTTCGGCAGGGATCATACAACAATAATGCACGCTTACGAAAAAATATCTAATGAAATGAAAATAGACATCCAGTTGAAATCTGTTTTAGAGGAGCTTAAAAGTAAAATAGAAAATTAAAGCACGATATTTTTCTTAATATCCTGTTAATATATTACTAATAAAGTGTTGATAATTTTTTTACTGTTTTAATTATACTTTTATATCTACAGATTTTTTAAAAAAACTCCACAGGCTGTACACATGCAGTCTTATTCTTATTCAACAGTAAAACGGGCTTTTGCACTTATTAACAGCCCCTATTACTATTACTACTATAATTATTTTATTATATTATATAAAAATAACATTTGGAGGTTATCCACAATGAAAATAATAACTACAAAATCCATTCTTTTAGAATGCATAAATATTGTTCAAAAAGCAGTACCTTCAAAAACTACTCTTCCTATTTTAGAAGGTATACTTTTTGATGCAAAAAATGGAAAACTGAGACTTACAGCAACAGATTTGGAGATAGGTATAGATACAGTATTAAATGTTGATGTTATAGAACCAGGCAGGGTTGTATTATCTTCAAAAATAGTTGGAGATATAGTAAGAAAACTCCCTGATGCAGATATAGAAATAGAAACAACAGAAAAAAATCTAGTTTGCATAAAAAGTGAAAGATCAAATTTCAAGATTCTATCTCTTCCTCATGATGAATATCCTGAGCTTCCGGTAGTTAAGAAGGAAAACGGCATAAGCCTTTCACAAAATGTTTTTAGGGAAATGATAAGGCATACTATATTTGCAGTGTCGGCGGATGAAGTTAGGCCAATACTTACAGGAGTACTTTTTGATGTAGATGGTGAAAACTTGACCATGGTGGCTCTTGATGGCTTCAGAATGGCGGTAAAAAGGAATGGAATAATTAATGACATCAAATTTAAATCAGTTATCCCAGGAAAGTCTCTTTCTGAAATAGGCAAAATTTTAAACGAAAATGAAGACCCTGTACATATTTATTTTTCAAAAAACCACATTCAGGTTCAAGCTGAGGATACAATAATAGTATCAAGACTTCTGGAAGGAGAATTTATTAATTATAAACAAATAATACCATCAGAATATAAAATTAAAATTAAGGTTTTTTCAAGCAAGCTGATGGAAGCGTGTGACAGAGCTGCTTTGTTTGCGAGAGACTCCAGTAACAACATGATAAAATTTGAAATTATCGATGATCTCATGGTTATAATGTCAAATTCTCAAAATGGTGACGTACGTGAAGAGCTAAAAATTCAAAAAGAAGGAAACGATATAGAAATAGCTTTTAATGCCAAGTATTTTATAGATGTTCTTAAAGTAATAGAAAGTGAAGAAATAACAATAGAGTTTACTACAAATGTAAGCCCAAGTATAATAAGGCCCTGCGATAATTCAGGTTATTTATACCTTGTGCTTCCTGCAAGGTTCAAAAAGAATAATTAGAATCGCAAAAACCACCCTTTAAAGGGTGGTTTTAAATAAAAAAAAGAAGAGAGTGGTAGTGTGAGAGAAGTAAAAATAGATACAGACTTTATAAAGTTAGATCAATTCCTGAAATTTGAAAGCATAACGGGAACAGGAGGAGAAGCAAAGAATGTAATTAAAGACGGCTTGATAAAAGTTAATGGAAGTGTTGAGACTGCAAGGGGAAAGAAGCTTCACAAGGGGGATATAATAGAGGCTTTTGGAGATATAGTTAAATTAATATAGAGTATTGTCGGGGTGCTTATTTTGTATATAAAAAGCGTTAATTTAAAAAACTTCAGAAATTATCAAGCCCTTGATATTGAATTGGGTAAAGGTGTTAATATATTTTACGGGCAGAATGCACAAGGAAAAACGAATATTTTAGAAGCTATATATATGGCTTCTACAGGTAAGTCACACAGAACACAAAAAGATTCGGAAATTATAAAATGGAATAATGAAGATGCAAAAATTAAAATAGTATTTGAAAAAGAAGATGATGAAAAATCAGTTGAAATATACTTAAATAAAGGTCTAAAAAAACAAATCAAACTGAATGGAGTAAGATTGTATAAAACAGGAGAGTTAATAGGGAACCTCAATGCAGTCATATTTTCTCCGGATCATATGAAAATAATAAAAGAGGGACCTGCTGAAAGAAGAAGATTTATAGATATAATACTTTCTCAGGTTAAACCCGGTTATTATTATAATTTGGTTCAATATCTAAAGGTTCTTGAGCAGAGAAATAACCTTCTTAATGAATCAAGAACAAATGAAAGTATGCTTAAGACTATGGATATTTGGAATGAGCAATTAGCTGACTTTGGTACGAAAATAATAATGGCAAGACATAATTTTGTAAAAAAAATATGTAATACAGCAGAGGAGGTTCACAAAAGTATATCTAACGGAAAAGAAAAGCTCGAGCTTAAATACAAATCCTCTATAGATTATAGTAGTAATATGGAAAAAGAGATTAAGGAGTCTTTTTTTAATTCCCTGGAAAAATATATTAGTATTGATGTTAAAAGATGTATGACAAATAAGGGACCACATAGGGATGATATCTTATTTTTTATTAATGATACAGAGGTCAAAACATATTCTTCACAGGGACAGCAGAGGACAGCCCTACTTTCTTTAAAGATATCGGAACTTAAATATATAGAAGATGAGACTGAAGAATTACCGATACTTTTGCTTGATGATGTTTTTTCCGAACTTGATACCGAAAGACAGAAATATCTGGTTGGTTTTATAAATAATATGCAAACTATTATCACTTGTACAGATGTAGAATATCTTGAAAAGCTAAAACTCGGCGGTTCAATAATATATAAAGTAATTGGAGGAACGGCAGTAATAGAATGAGGATCATTTAATAAAGCTTTTAGTTTTTTATATAAAAGGTTATAATAAGATAGTATGGGTATAATATGCTTATTTGGCTGCGAGGGAGGAAAAATCTATGTTTATGCATCTTGGTGGAGATGTAGTAATATCTTTAAAGGATATAATTTCAATTATGGATATAGAATCCAGTAATATATCAAATAATACTAAGGAATTCTTAAAGACGGCAGAGGATGAGGGTTTCATAAGGAGAATTTCAGAGGATGAAGCTAAATCTTTTGTTTTGGCAGAAAAGAATAAAAAGACAATAATATATTTGTCTCCCATTTCTTCTGTGACTTTATACAAAAGAGCCGGTTTCATAGATGATATCTCGTTGAAGTAAAGGGGGAATAAACAGAAATGGTAGAAAAAAAGAATGCAACTGCATACGAAGCAGAACAGATTCAAGTACTTGAAGGATTAGAAGCTGTTAGAAAAAGACCTGGTATGTATATCGGCAGCACCGGAACCAAGGGCCTGCATCATCTGGTTTGGGAAGTTGTTGATAATAGTATAGATGAGGCGCTGGTAGGTGCCTGCAAAAATATTAATATAACAATTCATCCTGACAATTCAATAAGTAATGAAGATGACGGCAGAGGCTTTCCTGTAGGGATTCATCCAAAGCTTGGCAAACCTGCTGTAGAAGTAGCTCTTACAATTCTTCATGCAGGAAGTAAATTCGGAGGTGGAGGCTACAAGGTCTCGGGAGGATTGCACGGAGTTGGTGTTTCTGTAGTTAATGCTTTATCTGAATGGCTTGTGGTAGAAGTAAAGAGAGATGGGAAAGTATATCAGCAAAGGTATGAAAGAGGATTACCTGTTACTGAATTGAAAGTTATAGGGACTACTAAAACTACGGGATCAACGGTGACTTTTAAACCGGATGATCAAATATTTGATGAGCTGGAGTACAGCTTTGAAATATTGGAGCACAGACTCAGAGAGTTGGCATTCCTTAACAAGGGGATAAAGATAAACCTCAAAGATGAGAGGGATAATACCGAAAAGACCTTTCAATATGAGGGGGGAATAATATCCTTTGTTAAATATCTAAATAAAAATAGAGAGGTTCTTCATAAAGAACCAATATATTTTGAAGCTAGAAAAGACGATATTGATGTTGAAATAGCTCTTCAATACAATGATGGCTATACTGAGAGCATTTTTAGTTTTGCAAATAATATTAATACCTTAGAGGGTGGAAGTCACATGAGTGGCTTTAAAACTGCAATAACTAAGGTAATAAATGATTATGCCAGAAAGTACAAATATCTTAAAGAAAATGATGTGAACCTTATTGGGGAAGATGTAAGAGAAGGCATGTCTTGTGTAATAAGTATTAAACTCACTGATCCGCAGTTTGAGGGACAGACTAAGACAAAGCTTGGGAACCCTGAAGTAAGGGGAATTGTTGATAGTGTGGTTGTAGAGAAATTTGAAGCATTTTTGGAAGAGAATCCTGCAAATGCAAAGATAATAATGGATAAAGCGCTTACTGCTGCAAGAGCCAGGGATGCTGCAAAAAAGGCCAGAGAACTAACAAGAAGAAAAACAGTACTTGAGAGTACAACACTTCCGGGTAAATTGGCTGACTGCTCTGAGAGAGACCCTAAGCTATGTGAAATATATATAGTTGAGGGAGATTCTGCCGGAGGTTCTGCAAAACAGGGAAGAGATAGAAAGTACCAGGCAATACTTCCGCTTCGAGGTAAAATACTAAATGTAGAAAAGGCGCGGCTTGATAGAATATTGTCCAGTGAGATGATCAGAGCAATGATAACAGCTTTTGGAGCGGGCATAAGCGATGATTTTAATATTGAAAAGATGAGATATGGAAAGATAATAATGATGACTGATGCCGATGTCGACGGTGCGCACATAAGAACGCTGCTATTAACCTTCTTCTATAGATATATGAGTCCTCTGGTTGAGGGTGGACACGTTTATATTGCGCAGCCTCCTCTTTATAAAGTCAGAAAGAAAAATAAAGATTATTATGCATACAATGACAAGGAACTTGAAAATGTATTCAAGCAGATAGGAAGAGAAGGCTCCAGTATACAAAGGTACAAGGGCCTTGGAGAGATGAATGCTGAGCAGTTGTGGGATACTACAATGAATCCTGAGGCTAGAGTTATACTACAGGTAACAATGGAGGATGCTGTGGCAGCAGATGAAATATTCACAATACTCATGGGAGACAAGGTTGAACCAAGAAGAGAATTTATTGAGCAAAATGCTAAATATGTAAGGAATCTTGATGTATAATATAGTATTTGGATAAGCTTTGGAGGTAATAAATTTGGATTATGAAAATCAAAAGATAATGCCCGTAAATATCGAAGATGAAATGAAAAAGTCATTTATTGATTATTCGATGAGTGTTATAGTTCAGCGTGCATTACCTGACGTAAGAGATGGTTTGAAGCCCGTTCACAGAAGAATTCTTTATGCAATGAATGATTTAGGGATTACGCCTGATAAACCTCACAGAAAGTGTGCAATGACAGTAGGTGAAGTTTTAGGTAAATACCATCCGCACGGTGATTCTTCCGTTTATGATGCAATGGTTAGAATGGCTCAGGACTTTTCTCAAAGGTATATGCTCATTGACGGGCATGGGAACTTCGGTTCTGTAGACGGAGATGGTGCTGCTGCAATGCGTTATACAGAAGCCAGAATGTCAAAAATCGCTGTGGAATTGATGAGAGACATAGATAAGGAAACTGTTGACTTTGTTCCAAATTATGATGAGAGTCTTAAAGAGCCAGCCGTTCTTCCAGCTCGTTTCCCAAACCTATTGGTTAACGGAAGCAATGGTATTGCTGTTGGTATGGCAACCTCCATACCACCGCATAATCTTGGAGAGGTTATTGACTGTGTTGTATCAAATATTGAAAATCCAGAAATAGAACTGGATGAAATGCTTAAATATATCAAAGGCCCTGATTTTCCTACTGGTGGTATAATAATGGGCAAGGAAGGTTTAAAAAGAGCCTATAGTACAGGAAGAGGAAAGGTTATTGTAAGAGCTAAAGCAGAAATTGAGGAAATGGGCAACAACAGACAAAGAATAGTTGTCAACGAGATACCATATCAAGTCAATAAAGCCACAATGATTGAAAAAATTGCAGAACTTGTAAAAGAGAAGAAAATTGAAGGTATTTCTGACTTAAGGGATGAGTCTGACAGAAGCGGTATGAGGGTAGTAATTGAGCTTAAGAGAGATGCAAATTCTTATATAATACTGAATCAGCTATATAAACATACTCAAATGCAGGATACCTTTAGTATAATTATGATTGCCCTTGTTAACGGCCAGCCTAAGGTTCTGAACCTTAAGAGTATAATAACTCATTATATAGGCCACCAAAAGGATGTTGTAACGAGAAGAACTCAATATGATCTTAGAAAAGCTGAAGCGCGAGCGCATATTTTGGAAGGCTTGAGAATCGCACTTGATAATATTGATGAAATTATAAATATATTAAGAAGTTCCAAAAATGTCACTGAAGCCAAGGAAAGAATGATGAGTCGTTTCGGTTTGTCAGAAATACAGGCTGAAGCAATTGCAGAAATGAGACTTAAAAGCTTGACAGGCTTGGAAAGAGGTAAGCTTGAGGAAGAGTACCTTGCATTAGAAAAGAGTATTGAATATTATAGATCACTTCTTGCTGATGAAAATAAGCTTTTAATGGTTATTAAAGAAGAGCTTCTCGAAATAAAGAAAAAATTCGGCGATAAGAGAAGAACAAAAATAACATCAGCATCATTAGAAGAATTTGAAGACGAGGATTTCATCGAAGAACAGGAAGTAGCAGTTACTATGACCCACTTTGGCTATATAAAGAGACTCCCTGCAGATACATATAAAAGCCAGAGAAGAGGCGGCAGAGGAATAACGGGACTCCAGACAAGGGAAGAGGACTTTGTAGAACATCTATTCATAACCTCAACCCACAATTACATTTTGTTCTTTACAAATAAAGGAAAGATGTATAAGCTGAAGACCTATGAGATTCCTGAAGCAGGCAGACAGGCAAAAGGAACAGCCTTGGTCAACCTTTTGCAGTTAGATGCAAATGAAAAGGTAAATGCTGTTATACACATTAAGGACTTTGATGATGGCAAATATCTCATATTCATGACTAAGAACGGCACAATTAAAAAGACGGAATTGAAAGAGTATGAGACTTCAAGGAATACAGGCATAACAGCCATAAGCCTTGTTGAAAATGATGAATTGATTGGAGTCAAGCTTACTCGTGGAACCACTGAACTTATAGCTGCCACAAATAACGGAATGTCAATAAGATTCCCCGAAAGCGATGTAAGGTCTATGGGTAGAGGCACTCGTGGAGTAAGAGGAATAAACTTGAATCCTGATGATGTCGTGGTAGGTATGGATATAATTGAAGAAGGAGCAGATCTTCTTGTAATAAGCGAGAAGGGCTATGGCAAACGTACACCTGTGGCGGAATACAGGGTTCAGACAAGAGGGGGAAAAGGAATAATAACCTCGAGGATAACTAAAAAGACCGGACATGTTGTGGGTATGAAGATTGTAAAGGACAATGACGAAATAATGCTGATTAATCTATCAGGTATAATTATAAGACTGAATGTAAATGAAATATCAGAGATGGGAAGAAGCACTCAAGGTGTTAAGCTGATGAGGGTTCCTGAGAATGAAAGCGTAGTATCAATAGCAAAGATAAGTAATGAAGAGGAGCAAGAGCAGTAATTACTGCTCTTTTTCTTATAACGGATAGGAAAGCATACATTTTTGATAATTTTATTATTTTTAGTATAATACAAGTATAAATAGCTTTGTCATGTTAAAGGGGGATTATTATGGCTGAGAAAATGCTTGAAGTTAATGTAGCCGAATTGATTTCTGGAGATATATTGGCAGCAGATGTTTACAGTACGAGCGGAAAGATACTTGCAAAGAAAAGTACGGTAATATCCGAAGGTACTATTCTGGGACTTAAAAAAAATTACATAGATTCTGTTTATATATTCAGGGATATAAACAGCACTAATACGACGGAGCTTATAAACATTAAAGAGATACTTATTAAAGAAGCTACTGAGGCAATAGACACTCAGATAATGAAATTTATAAAAAAAGAAAAAAATATATATGAATTTAAAAATATCATTATCGAACTTTTAAAAAACGATAAAATAGTTAATTTGATGATACCTTTGAGAGTTATAGGAGATAATATATTCAGACACTGTTTAAGCGTTGCTTTTTACGCTGTTGCAGTAGGGAAAGAAATGTATTTTCCTGTAAATAGACTGTATATTTTAGGAACGGCAGCTCTTCTTCACGATGTAGGCATGACTGAGATACCTAGAGGTATAGTTAATAAAAATGGTCTTCTTACAGAAGAAGAAAAAACAATTATTCAAAGGCATCCCAGATATGGTTTCGAAATTGTTCAAAATGCAGGCGGCTTCAGTGCCGAGATTTACAATATAATTCTTGAGCATCATGAAAGATATGACGGGACAGGATATCCTAATGGCTTGGTGAATGATAAAATACATATGATGGCGAAGATAATTGCAGTATGCGATGTATATGATGCATTAAACAGCAATAGGCCATACAGGACAAAACACACAAGACCCGAAAGTATAGAATATCTGCTGGGATCAGGGAACTACTATTTTAATCATGAAATAGTGAAAGCTCTGATAAACACAATAGTAATATATAGATATGGACAGTGGATTGAGTTAAGTACAAAAGAAACGGGAGTAGTAGTTAATGATGAAGTACAGGGATTCAATATTAAGCCTAAGGTATTGATATATTTTGATGAAGAAGGAAAGCAGCTTAAAGAGCCTAAATTAGTAGATTTGTCACTTAGAGAAAATGCAAACATATCAGTTTTGAGAAATATTTAGTATGAACTTCCAATTGACTCTGTATTACAAACATGGTAAGATAAGATTCCTGTCGCAAACAGTCAGGAAAGCAGAGAATTGATACAAACTTCCAGTTGACATTAGTGGATAGACATGATACGATATAGTTCCTGCCTCAGTTATGAAGCAGAAAACAGACAGGATGGAAAGATGCTAATTACCACAAAAAACCGACAAAAACCGTATTGACAACAAATTAGAGGTGTGGTAATATGTAAAAGTCGGCGGCAGAAACGCCACCAACAAATGAGAAGAATCATAAATTCTTCCAAAGAGAAACTTGATCTTTGAAAACTAAACAGTGTAAATTGATAACCAAGAATTCTTTTGAGTTAGGACAAACAAATAGTTATATAGGGAATGCATTGAATGCGTTCCGTATAAAATATTAACTAAAGAGTTTGATCCTGGCTC